>Ga0189288_10440_pt1 | contig 11452 bp, 13 predicted proteins | sample UW105minimetaG_FD_130316 | JGI IMG/M metagenome (GOLD analysis project Ga0189288, IMG submission 130316) | Marine microbial communities from the Costa Rica Dome - UW105 mini metaG | ecosystem: Environmental > Aquatic > Marine > Oceanic > Photic zone | place: Costa Rica: the Eastern Pacific... | reverse complement strand
CATTGCTGGGGCCGATACACTGGAGAAGCTTGAAGCCTTGCTGCCCTGGAATGCCGAGTTGCCGGCTTTGAAAAAAGTGGCTCAATACGATTAGGGCAAGTGGGTCGATTTAACGGCGCTTACAGTTGTTCGAGAGTTTCTCGATGTTGGTCAGCCAACTGGAGGCTTTGTTGCTGCGTTGTTCTGACAGATTCCGCGATTTCATTCAGAAGACGTTGCTGCTGCTCGGCGACTTGTTCATTCTGCTCGCGGAAGCGCTCTTGTCTTCGACCTTCTCGTTCATCGGCGGACTCTAGTTGAGCTTCAACCTTCTCGGAAAAGCTCGACATCAACTGACCGAACTTGTCCTCCAGCGCTTTTTGGCTGGTTGATGCGGACTCCGCAACCCGACTTATCTGCTCATCAAATCGACCAGCTTGTTGCCGGGAACTCTCAAGCTGTCTTTCTTGCTGTTCGTTGAGTTTGGTGAAAAGCTCTCCAAGCTGGGAGCTCATATCAGTGACTGCAGTGTTCACATCCGAGGCCGCCTGCTCCAGCATTGCCCCCTGGTTTTTCGCTGCCCCGCTAACCCCCTCAACAAAGTCGCCCACCAGCCGCTCGAGAACCTGAGTGGACTGCTGGCTTGCATTATTGACTAGAGACTCGATCGCAGGCGCCATAATCTTGTTTAACGCGGTGGTAAAAGCCTCCTCCATCGAATCAGAAACGCCTTTGATACTTTCCTGTAACCGGTCGCCTATTCGCTCATGAAGCTCCTGGAGTGCTTCCTTGCTTTCCCGACTGCTATCGGCGATGTGCACCAAAGACTGCTCTGCGGGTATTCTTGGATAGAGGAAATCAATCTCTTGCTGCACCGACTTAATTTTCGATAGCGCCGAGCGCTCCATAAACTTCTCAATCATATTGAGGAGTAAGCTAAGACCCACACCCCAAACTGAAGTCATGAAGGCAACTGTTGCCCCTTGTATGAGTCGATCGATCCCATCGCGCAGTTCCGGGATGTCGGAGCGGGAACTCAAGTTCAGGCTGTCCAGACCAACTGTTAAACCGACGAAAGTACCGAGCACACCGATTGCCACCAAAAAGCTTGGCGTCGCAGCAAGCAAACGACTTCCTGTAAGGCCTGGCGCAAGCGTTCGGGCGTTAAAGAAATGATCAGCGTCCAGGGTGTTAAATAGCGCCTTCTGATCGCCAGAGATTACCAGGCTCTCATCGAATTCCCGCCAAACCTTACCAACATCCTCTTGTTTTAAGCCCAGAGCTTTCTGCAGAACTTCACGACGATTGCTCGCGAGTGATTTCTTGTCTTGATCACTGATGAGGGTTCTGAGTGAACCCAACCTGCCTTTGAAACGCAGAAAATGACGAGTAACTGCAATGACTGCGACCAAAAAAATCACAATCATAAGCAGCCAAAACAGCGTTGCTAGACCTTGTGGTGTGCCGTTTGATAAAGCATTAAAGTCAGGAAGTAGGTGCGAAAGCAAACTGACAAAATCCATTTTTATTCCCTGTTTTTATTGAATTTCTTCTATCTTCTATGGCGACTGACATAGCAAAAATTATTCTCTACGAGCTCCCCCTCGCCGTCCCATCTGTAGGCGCAAAGCTTTCCGTCATGATCCGCAGCAATACTGAAATCCAGACAAGCCACATGTTTGCTCATCGGCACAGGTGTTCCTGTTAACCAGTAATGTCCTACGAAAACGGGTTTCATGCGGTCGTAGCCAGGTAAGGCGTTGTCATCAATCGTTTTCTTCGGTAACTGCTGGATTACTGACAGAGGAGCCAAGGCAATATCGTCAACAGTATGGTGGGAGCCCGAGAGCCACCATTTGGCACGAATATTTGAGCGGGGATGTCCATACTTGTCTAAAAAGTTGAGACCGTCCGGCAACTTAATTTCAAGGCCTTTTAGGACCGTTTCTAGCGCCTCGAAAAGTGGAGTCCCTTTTTCGGAACTTTCTCTCCATGACGCCTCCAAAAGACAATTCTCACTATCAGTATGCTCAGAGATAACCTCAAGATTTTGGGGGTGCCAACAGGCGTGCACTACACGGAAATCACCGCTTTCCCAGTATATTGGCAGGCTTTTAAACCAATCGATGAACTCTGAATGAAGCTTACTGCCCTCGCCGACTTGTTCCAGAAATTCTTGATGTTGGTCGAGGTTTTTTTGGGTATGTGAACGCAAATATTGACCAGGATTCGATGGATCTTCGCTAGCCCAAAGGACGGCATTAAATTCATGGTTACCCATGACTGCCCTTGCGCTACCACTTTGCACCATTGCTTTTGCAATCTGAACAACCTCAACCTGCTCTGGTCCTTTATCGATGAAGTCTCCCAGGAAAAACGCCGTGCGTTCAGGGTGCTGCCAAACACCGCTAACTTCCCGGTAGCCCATTGTGTCTAGGAGAGATTTCAGTTCAGTAGCGTAGCCGTGGATATCACCGATGAAGTCGTACATGAATACTGCATCCTTTCAGGTTACCGATTGGGCTCTCTGCTGCCCACTTCAATCAGTTCCATTTCGCGGCTACCCACCACAAGATTCGCTACATGCCCCGAATGCTTTCCGGTAACAACACCTTTAAGGGCCAATAGGTAGGCTGCGTCTTTTTTGTAATAAAACCAATACTGCTTGATTTTCCCCCAGATTCCAAGATCCCCGCCCGTTTCGTAGACATGTTCCCGAACACGACACTGGGCGCGACCCAGTTGCCGGTCGATAGAAAGGCGCCAGAAACCTTTCGGAAAGTCCAGATAGCGCTGATGCTCGCAGACAGCTAGCGCGAACAGCGGTTCATTTCTGCGCTTGAAGCCGGTGTCCACCCAAAGGTAAGGCTTGAAGGCCTCACGCTCCTCATCCAGGTATTTCTTGATCCGGCTGATACGGTGGTCCGCCAGAGCCATATCCATTCCAATGACGACGCAAAGCGCTCTAAGGAAGCCTTCGCTGCTGTATTTGAAGTCGAATCCGCTTTCTGTCAGGCCAAAATCGGGATCATCGAGCACAGACTGGAGGCGTTCCATATTCGCAGAGGTCGGTCTCGGATAGCCCATAGCCTTAAGGATTTCTGCACGAGGCATGGCAGCTACGCGCAAAACCAGATCTGTTTTGAAGTTGTCGATCATTTATCCTCACTCCCTAATGAGTTCCAGCACTGGTTTTAGGCGGTCCGAGTCAAACCGGTCACCATCAAAAAACCACTCCGAGATCTCTGCAATCATGGCTTGCTCCAGGTTATCGCCTGTCAAAAGTCTTGCTCTGATGGCCTCAGCAATTCCGTCATACTCATCGAAACAGCCATTTTCTTTGCAGCAGGTATTCATCGGGTCCGCTTCAAACAGGGCCTGGGAAATTTGATCTTTGGTGTATTTGGACATTATGTTCATCCTCCCGCTCTTTCTAGATCATCATCGCCGGTCGGTACGACAGATTACGTCGCTTGATTCTTGTATTCTTTTCAGTAAGCCCAAGAAGAAGGAGGAAAGTTCATGAACAAAGCAAAGAAGGAAGAAGCCAGGAAACTGCGCGAAGCCTACGAAAACCTATCGCAGGAAGAGCTACAGGAGTTTGAGCAGCAACGTAGAAATGAAGCGCTGGCAAAGGAGATTCACTCCGAACTCTTTCCAGAGGAGTATGACCACATGATGGACTCAATCTCCGACGCTAAGGACCGACGTCGCGGGATTAATCCTATGAGCGCTGATTACGCAGCGAAGGTAAACGCCCGCCGAGAGGGACTAGGGGTATCGCCGCTTGGTGATAATGGAATGCCGATTGACAAGAGTAGTTGGGAAGTAGCTCGAGCTGAAGCAAAGCGCCGCTTAAAATAATAGCGTTTGTATTGACGTCCACGCCCGTGTTCATTGCCTCAAAAGGACCGTTAATGCCTTACCCCATCGAAGACAAGCTGGTAATTGCGGTTGCTTCAAGCGCCCTGTTTGACCTCTCCGAATCCGACAAGGTGTTCCAGGAACAAGGTGCGATTGCTTACCGTGACTACCAGGAAGAACATCTGGATATCCCCCTGGCTAAAGGGGTGGCGTTTCCGTTCGTTCGACGGTTTTTAGCGATCAACGATCGGTTCCCGGATAAATCCCCAGTGGAAGTTGTCTTGCTCTCAAGGAACTCAGCAATCACGGGGAAGCGGGTGTTTCGTTCCATCGATCATCACGGATTAAACATCACCCGAGCTGCATTTTTGGAAGGCAAATCGCCTTATCCTTACATCCCGGCGTTCAATGCTTCTTTGTTTTTGTCTGCAAACGAATCAGACGTTCAGCAAGCTATAGACTATGGCCACCCTGCCGGCACGGTGCTTCCTAGTCACGTAGTAGATGATGTCGGTGATGCTGAACTTCGAATCGCCTTCGATTTCGATGGTGTGATTGCGGACGATGCTTCTGAGAAAGTCTACAAAACAGGCTCTTTGGAAGAGTTCCAGGAGCATGAAACTTCACGGTCCCACATACCACATAGCCCGGGGCCCTTGGCTGACTTGTTTAGAAAACTTTCACACCTCCAAAAGCTGGAAGATCATGCATTGGAGGCTGACCAAAATTACAAGCGGGCACTGAGAACGGGCATCGTGACGGCTCGGAACGCTCCGTCTCACGAACGCGTGATCACAACTCTGGAGCATTGGGGTGTCGATGCAAACGAAGTGTTCTTCCTTGGCGGCATGAAAAAAGATCGGATTTTAAGCGTCCTTCAGCCACACATGTTCTTTGATGACCAAAGGTCACACCTGGAGTCAGAAGGTGGAAATGTTCCAATGGTGCATATTCCGTTCGGGGTGGCGAATTAACTTACGTATCGGGGGGACTCAAGTGCCCCCACCCTTGCCCAAAAAAACATCGGAAGAAAAAGCGCTCAATCAGATCAATAGGCCATTCATAATGTTCCGAAAACCCTCGATATACTCATCACTCAGACCTACTGTTCCGGTCGCATGAGGCAAAGAAACAACGGTTGTGACGGGGAAATCCTGCTTAAGGAGCTTAAATTTTGTTCCCTTTACAGGTACATCTGACCGAAAAATTTCAGCATTCCCGGGCCTTGGCCCAAGTATAGACTCAACACGCTCACGAACTCTGATATCGTTCAGCGCTTCGATCAGATCACTTCCTGTGAAGATGACCAGGCGCGGCTTTCGCGCTTCCATGAGGGACAGAATGCCATCGGACTCAGCAACCAGCTTGTTGATCGTGATCTTATCGTCAGCAATCGTATTCGTTTGCGTTCCAAGCCAGTTGGTCTGAAAAAATGACTTTTCGTAGCTACCAATTCTATCGGCATCGGTTTCCAATGGACGCCCCCATTTGTCTAGCCATAAAAGCATACGATTGCGAAAAAGCGTGTTATTCACCTGAGGGTCCGAGAAAAAAGACGGCGCAGATTCCTCAGTCTTTAAGCCTTTTTCTTCATCGTCCTGATCCTGAGAAGAGAAGCCGAAGTTGTAGCCACATATCATAATTCCATTCAAACGATTTTCTGGGTAGTCCGCTGTAACAACCGGATGTTGATCCATAACACTATTCTCCAAGTTCGCGCGTTAGAAGTGGCAGGCTAATCCCCCAAGTTGACTTACTAGCAAAGCTAATTATTGCATTCGCCAGTCGTTCCGTTGCATGTGATCCAAATGCAACTGCTGAGAAATTTGACGTCTGGTAGGTGGCAACAGTCGACATTTGGAATGGTCGGCGGGCATCCATACTTTTGTCCGAAATAATGCAGAACAACACCCCATGTTTCACCATTTGGCTGAATCCGTTCCACACTGCCAATGGAATCGGGATTGTTTCGTGCTCGTGACAAAGAATCACCAATAGCCCGTTATCTGCGACTAAACACTTAATATCGGGAAGAACGCTCTGACAAAGGAAGTCGGCATATCGGTCAAAGTCATAAGGTGGCGCTAGTTCGCTCACTAACGAGCTAAGACTGTAAACCAAAAAAGGGACCTGGGTGGGTCTTTTCTGGATCTCAGATTGGGGGAATGACGGAAGCCTGATCGTTAACTCCTCCAGTCCCCAAAATACCAACGATTGCCCTATCATCCTCACTCCTGACGAGCCTCTAAAATGTTACTTTAGCAACCCGGGGCGACAGGAGTTGTCGCTGTTTATCGGTAAGTTTAAAAAATCCAACCCCGATCAAAACAGAGATCGGTATAGCCTAAAGAGCATATGACCTAGGTGAGGATTAACTCTGGAACCCGATACTCGAATGATAGGCCAACCAGACCAGCGTCGACTTTTCTTTGATTTGAGCGCCATTCTTGGTTATCAGATCCATCTGGTAGTTCATGGCTGGCAAGCTGAGCAACCTCTCCATTGGTTCAGCCACGATCGAACAAGCGTTATTGCCCGAGGGAGCTTTCTTGAAGCTCCTGGGCTTCCCGTCTTTACTCTGGAGGATGAAGACGGAGGCAGACTTTCGGACCAGATTCCCCTGAAAATCGCGAGAGTGGCGCAATTCATGCCCGCAATCGATTTTGAATTGTGTCAGGCATGTGCTGCATCTGACAAGGCATATCAATTGGCAGTGGATGCACCATTGCTTTTTATTCTTTTGGTTGATTTTGCCCGCAAGAACTTCTTTTCCGTTCATAAACTAAACCAAATCCTAGCGCTCAAACGCACAGATATTCTGAGACACATTGGGCTGCCGGGGAGCCGATCCCTTGCACGTCTTATCCGACGCATAAGGCTATCGACACTTCTTCCCTGGGAGCTCGAGGATGTATCTCAAGCTCTACGCAATTCGGAAGTCCTGGCCGTGCTTAGGCACCACCCTAGGCTTCATCTGAACCATCTTCGCTTTGTGCTTCGCCTCCGGCAGCCAATTGATCCATGCATGCTAAACCTGATTGATGAGCACTCTTCCGCTCAAGACATCAACTGGGTGCGCCGAATGATTCTAGATACAAGGAATTTAGCAAGAGGGAATGAACGAGCTATTGCGGGAATTGCTTCGAGGCAATCGTTACAGGAGGTGCATGACAGACTTGTCGAGCGGTTCAACCGCGATCACGGAAAAGATCCCGCAGCATATCGCGGACTTCTCTCCGAGCGGCTGAAAGCAGAGCACGGGGATTATCCGTCAATTCCTGTGCCGGCCATTGATGGCATAGAGCCCCTGTGCTCTTGGTTAGAGCTACTGGAAGAGGGGGCCCGAATGCACCACTGTGTCGGTAGCTATGACATTCATGTCGCTCACGGGGATGTGTTCATCTATCGCATGGTTCAACCGGAACGACTGACTATTTCCCTTGAAAAAAAGAACAACGAGTGGATCGTTGGCGAGGTAAGAGGCTACTGCAATGCAAGCCCCTCAGCAAAAGCACTGGAAATCGTGCGACGCTGGGTGGAGTGTTAAAAACTAACTCAGCTCATCACTTCCCTAGCGCTTCAGGGAGTGATGAACTGGCTCTTGGATAGCAAAAGCTGTATCAGAACCTAAATTCGGGCCCCACGGAGAACACATTGATGTCAGTTTCGCCCAATTCGTCTTCGTCACCAACATCCAACAGCAGATCCCAGTCTGCCCGCAAGCGAATTCCTTCCGAGACTTCATAGCTCATACCAAGACCGGTCCTCAATGCCACACCGGTATCGTCGTCACTTACAGAGATAGTCTGAAAGCCGTTGCTCGCTGCCGCCTCGTAATTCAAGCGCCACAGCATGAGGCCTGCTTTGGTGAAAACCTTGAATGGGCCTGTTTCGGGCATGCCGAGTTGAAGCGTTGTATCGACAAAATGACCATTTACCGCAGCTGCCACCCCAACACCGTTGATTACACCGGAAGCTTCAACATCATCGATATAGCGGTAGCCAAACTCGAGATTGGCAAAGCTATTCAGTTCAGTACCACCGTAAAACCGAACGGCCAGCGCGCTGTCGTCACATGATGATGATCCTTCACAGAAATCATCTACAGTCGCGTGGCCGGCAGAAATACCAAAATAACCGGGCCGTGCCTCGGCAGCATAAGCTGGTGCGTGAGCCATTGCGGCGACGGAGACCATTAGGGCGATTCTAGTCAGTTTCATTTCGACATCCTTTTTCGATAGAACAATGCAAAGCGAGCGAATAGCCCGCCCCTTTTCGGTTACGGATACTGACCAAAGAGAGCGACAGCGACGGTCGCAGACTCAAAAAAAGATTCAAAGTTGAGAGCAAACTCATCCGGTTTGCTGTGTACGAAATAATCCCTTTTGCAGGGTGGAGGAAATTTCTTCTCGCAACCAATCAGGCTCCAAGATATCGCAATGCACGGCCTGCGCCGTGAGCCACCAGCGCAAATCCTGGGTATCGCCAACAGTGACCGTAATTTCAAAGGTGTTTTCGTCAACGTCTGTTGTCACCTGGTCGAAACCCAAAGGCGATTCAATCAAATGATTGAGCACAGGCTTGTCGCAGCGAAGGTGCAGGAATATCGGGGCTCGAGAATGAAGAATGCCCATAGCACCGGAGGAAATGTACAGATCCAGATCGAAGTCTTCTGGCCGTTCAAGGGGCTTCTCCACTAGCTTGCCACCCGAAGCCCGGTGCAGAACCAATTGGCGAACACCCTCCCTACCCTCGATCTTTCCAATCAGGTAGACATTTGGGTCACGGAAGATAAGGCCCAAAGGGTGCACAACAATCTCGGAAGGTTCGGGCCAGTTGCGAGCCTGGTAAGTAAGTTCACACCGAAATTCTCGTAATAAAGCTTCAGTTACCGTTTCCAACACATCGGAATCAATAGCGGGCCTTTGACCGCCTAAGCCACGGTTAATCACTCTAACGCGATTCGGCCATTGCCCAAGTGGGTTGCGTTCACGCAAAAGGGTTCGGTGCGCCTCATCAAAATGCGGCTTTAGATGCGATAACGCTCGTGGCGGAAGCATCGGAGTGAGATAGGCCTTGGCAAGCTCAAAAGTCAGAGCAGCCGGCAAGTCCAACGCCGGAATGATGTCCATCGTGGCTTCACGGTCGAAAGACCACTGAAATGGTCGAGAAGATTCATCTACCATCAACGGGAAGTCGATGCTCAGCTTCTCTAAGTCTCTCTGGATGGAACGCATGGTCACAGAAAAACCCTGCTCATCGAGCCTGTCTGCGAGCTCAGTTGTGGTGATGGACTTTGGGTATCGAGGCACCATTCGGAGCATGGTGAGGTAACGGACGGCGGTATTGGACATTGGCGGATCCTTGCCTGGCTTTATGGGACTCTCAAAAATCTTATGTCGCCGCACTCTACAGCAGACTGTCCAAACGCTTCTAGTACCCGTTCAATAACAGACCCCTGATACCGCGAGTTTATTTGGCTCAAATATTGTTGAACCATTGTTATCACGATCAATGCCCCTACACGCCCAAACCCTTTTACCTATGCAAAACGACGGCAATTTTCCGCGGTCGTTTTGCACTTGCTCCTCCCGAAAAAAACGTAGAGTGATCTCAATGTCTGATCAGAAGTGCCTCTTAAGCAGCACGCTTTAGGGGATCAGATGCGTCCAAACCAGTAAGTTCGGGAGATTGCCATGCGTCCGGTATCGATTGAGGATTTTATTAAGGTCGTTTTTGAATACGACAGCACGCCACCTGCCCCATCAACTATTCGTCGACTTTGTGCTGCGAAAGACGAGTCCGGACTGGCAGTTATCCCGGGCGCCTTTAAGCTGGGAAAAGCCTGGAAAATCGACTTGGACGGGTATTTTCGGGAGATGGAGCGTCGAGTGTCCGGATCCGACGCTGCAGAGGACGCCTTTATCCATGACTTGGCAAATAAACTAGCTTCCTAAAATGGCACCAAGATACCGCTCTGAAAAACACTCATCGCTGCACAGGTACCCTGGCCTCTATCAGAGCGAGGACGGTGTCTACTTCGTTATCCATCCGATTACCAAAAAACGTGGCACCTTGGACACCAAGGACAGGAGTCAAGCGATCCGGCTATGGTCGATGCTTAACCACAGATGGGAGGCCGAAGTCCAAGAACGGAAAACCAACGCCCTGGCTGAAAAGTTGGATAGCCTTTCGATACCAGCAAGCAAGGGGGATCACATCCTTCTCCAGGACTACCTGAAGAAATGGAGAACGGAGGTCCTCGGTCATCAAATAAAGGGCAAGAGCATGGTTTGGTCGGAGTGCCGAGTCCTATCCCTACGAGGACCAAATAAAGGCGCCCCTATCGCCAAACCAACCCGAGTTGATTACGCGAGCGATGCCCGGCAATTGGAGCAGAGCGACGACGCAAAATTCCCGCTTTCTGATCCGCAAATCCTTCGCAAGATTCGCAAACTGCTTTCCCCATGGCTACCGATGCCGACCCATTACAACGGCCTCAAGAACACATTGAACCGGGTGTTTCTCCACGCGGTTCAGGAAGGTCTCATTGACCGAAATCCGATGATTGATATCCGTAAAGCCGCCGAAGAAAAACGCCAAGTTCTCATCCCTAATGAGGCCTACCGGAAGATCACTGAACACCTGTGCGTCCATCGTCATAACAAGCGAGATATGGACGGCACGTGGCGTGCGAAGATCTGCGATCTCATCTACATGATGAGTCAGCAGCCAATTGACGTTTTCAATTTGAAGGAAAGCCAAGGTGAGCTCTATGACAAGCCAATCGATCGTGGGGACTATTTCGCCTACGGCGTGATCCGGTTTGCACGCCACAAAACCAAAATCGGAATCGAACTCGAGATGAACGAGGATCTCGCAGATCTGTGGAAGTGGTTTGTCGAGTTCAAGCGGAAGGAGGCAGTCATAAGCGAGTACCTCCTAGTCTATCCGCGCTACTTCGACAAACGCTCAAGAGCCCAACAAGTAAAACACAGAACGATGCAGGCCGCGTGGCGAGATGCCTGCAAGAAAGCAGGCTATGGAGGCATGTACCACCTCAGAGACCTCCGCAAGAAAGGACTGACCGAGGAGTTCCTGAGCCAAGGAGAAAACGACAAAGGCGGACATGAAACAGAGGCTATGCGGAATCACTACCGGCTAATAAAGCCACCGAAACGAGCCCGGACCACCATTAAATTCGATCGAGAGCAAAAGACCAAATAACCCTAGCCATACAGCGGTCCCCATCAATGTCATTAAGAATCTAACGGAGGCTTATAGTAGAGAATGAAATACGCATATCGAATATGAAGCCTCTGCAATATCGGGAGCACGCCTGCGTAACTTTATTTTCAGGCTCTTTCGATAAACCAGAAGGCTAAAAAGCAATTTAATATTTAACCTTAGGATAATGAAAAGCTTATGATTTTAAACCCTGATTTAAAGACTTTTACTGAGTACGAAACGCTAATACATGTGGCCCGGGTTCTACCCCGTTTCCACGGACGGTTTTAAAACGGCGAACAGTTTTCTGTCCTGAGCAGCAACTCTACGTCGCATCCTAGGATTATGGAACCGCTCAATGTAATCGAAGACATCAGCTCGT
>Ga0189288_10436_pt1 | contig 11731 bp, 13 predicted proteins | sample UW105minimetaG_FD_130316 | JGI IMG/M metagenome (GOLD analysis project Ga0189288, IMG submission 130316) | Marine microbial communities from the Costa Rica Dome - UW105 mini metaG | ecosystem: Environmental > Aquatic > Marine > Oceanic > Photic zone | place: Costa Rica: the Eastern Pacific... | reverse complement strand
TCGGTCGAGAGACGCTCCCACCAGTGCGAGTGTCTGCACGTAATCGGCATGGCGATCGCGTGAGATCACCTGAGTGCTGGCGGTGTCTGGGGTGAGGTCCAGCCGCTCGCAAGTCAGGCGCTCCACTTCAGGGTCGGTATTGGCGTAGGTGCCCATGGCACCGCTGATCTGGCCGACGGCCACATCACGCTCAAGTCGCTCAAGCCGCTCTGCGTTGCGGCGGGTCTCCGCTAGCCAGCCAGCCAGTTTGAAACCAAAGGTGATCGGTTCGCCATGAATGGCGTGGGAGCGACCGATCATCACGGTGGCCTTGTGGGCGATCGCCAGCTTGGCGATCGCCTGATCCAGATCGGCGAGTTCCTTTCGCAGCAAGCCAACCGATGCCTTGAGCTGCAAGGCAACGCCGGTATCCAGCACGTCGCTGCTGGTCATGCCGACATGAATGAAGCGTCCTGCATCACCCACGTGCTCGTTCACATTCGTGAGGAAGGCAATCACATCGTGACGAACCTCCGCCTCGATCTCGAGGATCCGCTCCGGCTCGAAGGCGGCCTTGGTCCTGATCTCCTCCATCGCGTCCTCAGGCACGCGTCCAAGGCTGCAGTTCGCTTCACAAGCGGCCACTTCAACGTCGAGCCAGCTCTGGTATTTGGCTTTATCAGTCCAGAGGTTGCCCATTTCGGGCAGGGTGTATCTCTCGATCAAGGCCAGCGCGTGGCAACGACGTCACCAATGTATGGCCCTGCCTTCAGGCTGAATGCAGCCGCTGGTGCTCCACTTCCCACTGCACATGCTGGCCCCAGGCCTGCTGCCGCACTAGGCAACGACCGCCACGGCAGTGGATGACCTGAAAGGGAGGAAGGTCTGAGGGATGGTTATCGAGGGTCACGAAACTACCGGGGTGCAGCAGTTCGAACACATCGTGCTTTGGAGCTGGGGAGACGGCGCTGAGAACGCGTTCAGCCCGGTTTCGGCCGTGGCGATGGCTGCGGGGAGGCTGACTAGCTGACACGTCCCGATGGGCGGATTGGGTTGATCTTCCCGGAGGTCATCCAGGCTTTGGACTTACCCCCCGGATTTGTTCGGTTTTCCCCTCTGCTTTTATGACGAAATGGCACACAAGACCCGTTTGGACCAGCATTTGCTGACGCTGGGCCTGGTGCCAACCAGGCAGCAGGCTCAGCTGTTGATTCGTGCTGGCAAGGTTCGTGATGGAAGCGGGCTGCTGCTGGATAAGCCTGGCCAGCAGGTGGCCATGGATCTCACGGTGACTGTGGAGCAACCCCCACGTTTTGTCTCCCGTGGAGGAGAGAAATTGCTGAAGGGGCTCGAGGTGTTTCCTCTGACAGTTGAGGGTCGCGTTTGTCTGGATGGTGGGATCTCTACCGGTGGATTCACCGATTGCCTTTTGCAGCACGGTGCGCGTCGGGTCTATGGAATTGATGTGGGCTATGGCCAGACGGCCTGGAGCCTGCGCACCGACCCCAGGGTGGTGCTGCGAGAACGCACCAATCTGCGCAGGCTCACCCCCGAAGAGATGTATGGACCTGATGATCCCCGCCCCGACTTTGCGGTAGCGGATGTCTCTTTCATTTCGCTAGGTCTGGTGATGCCAGCGATTCAGGCCTTGCTTGCCCCTTCGGAAGCGGAAGCCGTGCTGCTGGTGAAACCCCAGTTTGAAGTGGGTCGTGAACGGGTGGGGAAGGGAGGAGTCGTCAGAGATCCTGGGGCCCATCGCGATGCTTTGCGTGGAGTGATTCAGGCTGCATCTGGTCTCGCTTGGCAGGCTTACGGACTCGTTGGCTCGCCCATTACCGGACCGGCCGGCAATCACGAATATCTGCTCTGGTTGCGCGCCGGGCGCCCGGATCTGGTCTGGTTGTCTGGTTCACGCAAGGGTCAAGCTGTGACCGAGGTCGATGACACAGACATCGCCAGAGTGGTGACTACCACCCTGGCGAAGGCTGAATGAAGTCATCCGAGCGGGTGGACCTGTCGTCAGAGAGCGGTGCCGTCGCGCTCACCCGTGCGGATTCTCAACACGCTGTCGACTGGGGAAATGAAGATCTTGCCGTCGCCGATCTCTCCTGTTTTGGCGGCCTCAGCGATGGCGTTCACGACGGCCTCAACATTGCTGTCATCGATCACAACCTCGATCTTCAGTTTCTGTAGGAATTCAACGGTGAATTCAGATCCGCGGTAGCGCTCCACCTGGCCTTTCTGGCGTCCGAAGCCGCGTACTTCGCTCACAGTCATGCCAACGATGCCGGCGTTGACTAGGGCGAGTTTGACGTCCTCAAGCTTGAAGGGGCGAATGATGGCCTCGACTTTTTTCATGGACGGCGATCGATAATTTCGAGTGTTAAAAGTGTGTCAGAAAAGGCCTGCTTTCGGTAGAGCCTGCACCGGAAGATATTGCAGGATGAATTGAAAAGGTCTCTCTGAGGTTTCGCCCATTAGGACTCAGCCTCGGAGAGAGGATTGTGCTGGCTGCTACTGATTCAGGAGTCCAAGCTGCTCTGGGCCTCTTGGCGGCGATGGTGATACACGCTGCCTCGGTAATGGAGCTCTACGTGTGGATCGGGCGCTGCAGCGTCGTGTCGCAGAGGAGCTTCGTAGTGCAGGCCACGGTAGGTGTGATCAACCTTGGCTCTGCTGGCCTGTTCGTGCTTGCTGGGGTCGTACTGGATCCCGCGATAGGTGCGCAGTTGAATGGTCATGGTGGGCAACTCGAAGGGATGAACCTTGTCCCGGCTTTGGCCGGGTCCGCTTCGATAGAAGGAGCGTTGCTTCGCCTTGCGGACTGGCTACTTCCTGCTGGTGGGTCGGTGCAAAGCACCGCTGGAGCTCAACGTTTTGTCCTTCATTATCATTTTATCGAGATGCCGCTGTTCATGGTGAACATTTGATCATTCCTTCATGGATATTTCCTGAAGGAATGTGGTGGCGGTGGGCTTGCCCTGAGCCTTAGTGTTCGACTTGTCTGTTGCCGACCTGTGAGCGAAGTCGCCCCTGATGCCACGCGCACGCCTCTATATGGGGAGAGGTCGATTGCCGATGCAGAACTGATCTGCTTTGAGAACCCTCGCCCAGGACGGCCCTACGAGGTCTCGATCGAACTGCCAGAGTTCACCTGCCTGTGTCCGTTTTCGGGGTATCCCGATTTCGCTGTGCTCCGGTTGCTCTATCAACCGGGGCCGAAAGTGGTTGAGCTCAAGGCGATCAAGCTCTATATCAATAGTTACCGCAACCGGACGATTTCCCATGAGGAAGTAGCCAATCGGATCCTGGATGATCTTGTGGTGGCCTGTGAGCCGGTGTGGATGCAGCTCGAAGCCGATTTCAATCCCAGAGGCAATGTGCACACGGTTGTGCGTGTCACGCACGGATTTCGTCAGCCCTGCTAAGCAAAGTGGGGAACTCCTGCGCAAAGCCGCTCAGATTGCGGTTGCAAAGTCCGGCGATATGTAATTTCTGATGCTTGGGGTCTTCCACGGCCCAAAGTTGACGGGTGGCTACCAGGCTCAGCCCCCCCCCCAGAAGGGTGATGGCGAAGCCGGAGTAAACCAGAGGCACCCCAGGGTCGCGCTTCAGCAAAAGTCCGCTCGCGGGCATCACCTCGACCACCCTCAAGGGCAGGCCATTGACTTCGACGGAGGAACCACCTGGGCGCAGGTTGGTGATCAGCTCGCCGCCCTCCCCGAACACCTGAACCGGCCCGGCTTCGCTCCCTAAGGTCAGGAGCACAGGTTCGCTCCCATCGGGGCGGGTTGGTAGGACAAGGCCCCAGAGCTGGTCTCCGAGCTCAGGGAAGTTCTGGAGCGGCAGTTGCAGCAGGGGGCTTCGGCCCAGCTGAACTGTGATTGTGGCGAGGGACCAATCCGCTTGATAAACGGTCATGCCGCGATATCGCAGCGGGTGATTGACACTGATTTCTTTGAAAACCGCCTCCTGATCCCCTGGGGGTTGAAGCGAGAGTTGCGAACGAAACTGTTCGGTTCGTCCCGCCGGGTCACGTTCAATCGTGAATTGATCGAGCCTGAGCGTGAGCTGGCTGTTACCGGACCTGTCGAGAAGGTCAAGGCTGCGGCCTGGCGCCAGAAACCGTTCCAGTCGATTGCCTCCGAGGGACCCCCAGGCCGCCCCGAGCATCAGCAGGACCATCCCGGTATGCACCAGGAGAGGCCCTACGCGGCCCACCACCCCACGCCGGGCTGCCAGCCGACCTTGCTGTTCCTGAACCTGCCATCCCTGCGCTCGCAAGCTGGTCGCCAGATTGGTGATCCCCTTCTTCGGATCAGGGCTGCTCACCGTTTCGGCGAGCGCCATTTTGCTGAGTTGTCGGGGTTCGCGGTAGTCGATCCAGCGCAGGGCGGATTGCAGTGCAGGCCATTGACGCCGCCAGCTGCAGAGCATGAGCGCCACACCGAGCCAGCCAAGGAGGCCTAGGAACCAACCACTCGAATAGACATGATCCAGCTGCAATTGCAGCATGCGCTCGCCGTTGATCACTCCCAGCCAAGGGTCGGCATTGAATCGCTCCAGATAGAGAGCAGGGTCTTCCCCCTGGGGAAGGATGGTGCCGATGGCGCTAGCGCTGGCAATGAGCAAAAGGAGAAGGATGGCCAGCCGCAGGTCGGAGAGCAGGGCTGCGAGGCGTCGGAGCGGTGTCATCGATCAGCTCCAGCGGGCCAGAAGGGTGAGCATGCCAGTGCAGATCAACACCACACCACTGATGGGTGGAACCCATCGGCCGATCGGTCTCAATGCCAGCAGCTTGGGCACACTGGCGGCAGCACTGCCGGCGACCAGCAAGGGCAGCACTTGGCCGACCCCGAAGCTTGTGAGGAGCAGCACGCCCACGAGTGGTCTGCCGCTTGTGGCAATCCAGCCCAGCAACACCGCCAGCACAGGCGTTGTACAGGGCGACGCTGCTAAGCCGAAGGCGAGTCCGGCTGCGATCGGTGCCAGGGGGGCTGGCACTCGCTCAGTCCAGCGCATTGGATCCGGGCCTGAAGGAAGGGGGAGCCGCACCAGGCCAAGCAAATTGAGTCCCATCACCACCGCCAGCAGGCCGACGAGGCTTGGCACCACATCCGGTACCTGGCCATAGATGCGGCCCACAAGTCCGCTGAGGCTGCCCAGCACGACCAAGGCACCCACGATGCCCGAGCAAAACAGCAGGCTGCGTTGCCAGCCTGGCTGCTGGCCCTTGAAGCCAGCAAGATAGGCAAGGGTCACCGGAAGCAAGGAGAGCGAACAAGGCCCCAGGCTGGTGAGAGCACCGCCCGCAAAGACAAGCCCGATGGTGAGGGGACCGGGCTGATTGAGCGCCTGGGTGAGCAGCTGCTCACTGCTGCGCGCCAGATCCGACAGATCCAGGGAAGCAATCGCCAGGAGGGAAACGTGAATGGTCGCTGCCGGAGCATCCGGAGTGCGCTTGATGGATCACCCTATCGACTTGGCGCCAGGTGCTGATTGGAGCGCTCGTTGGCTCGCCTCGGTCGGCGTCCTCCCACGAGACTGGTGGATTCAAGCGAACAGCGGATCAGAAGGCCTGCCACCAGAAGGCTGGAGAGCAGAGAGTTGCCGCCGTAACTCACCATCGGTAATGGCAGCCCCGTTGTCGGCATGGCACCAGAAGCAACGGCAAGATTCATCAAGGATTGGCCGATCAAGAGGGTGGTGCAGCCAATGGCGGTGAGTCTCGTCTGATTGCTGCGGCAACGCAGGGCAACGCGCAGCCCAAGAAATGCCACCAGCATCAAGAACAGCAGCAGCATGACTGATCCGATGAATCCGAATTCTTCGGCATAGACAGCGAAGATGAAATCGGTGCTCTGAATGGGCAGGTACTGCAGTTTCTGGGTGGACAGTCCGAAGCCTTGGCCGACAATGCCTCCGGAACCGATCGCCAGAAGGCTCTGGACCAGTTGGTAACCATCGCCCTGGGGGTCTTGCCACGGGTTGAGGAAGGAGACCACCCTCAGCCGCTGGTATTCGTTGATCATGATGCTGCTGACCCCGAGTGCAGCGCCGACCAGTGCTGTTCCAAAGAGGCTGCGAAGACGAAGGCCGGCAGAAAAAGCCATGAGCCAGAGCAGGAGTCCCGTCAGAGCCGCTGTACTCAGATTCGGTTGTTTGAGAATCAGCAGTATCAGAGCCCCGAAGCTGCCTAGCCAGAGCAACTTCTGATCCACAGCACTGCGTTTCCAGTGCGCAAATAAGTTGGCTGCCTGTAGTACCACGAAGGGTTTCACCAGCTCGGATGGCTGAATCTGCATCGGACCGATCGGTAGCCAGCGGCTAGCGCCATTGACTGGGTCCCCAAAAAGAAGCGTGGCGGCCACCAGTAGACAGCCGATCCACAGAGCTGGGCCGGCCACTTTCATCCAACGTCGTAGGTCGGTGCTGACAGCAAGACTGAGGAGGCCCCAGCTTGCGACCATCCAGATCACTTGTCTTTTGAGGTAATAGGCCCCTTCTCCCATCTCACGACTGGCAACCCACCAACTGGCAGAACCCAGGATGAGAAGTCCTGCAACGCTCCAGATCAGCGTGAGAGTCAGTAGCAGGCGCGCTTCGGCAGGCCAGAGAGACCAGTCAAGGGGCAGCATGCGGGACCAGATGCTGCTGGCCTTTGGCACCGCATCTGCTGCGGCGCTGATCCGAGCCTGTCGCGAGGAAGCCCTCCGTCGGGAGTTCAAGCTTTTGCGGGACAAAGACTCAGGATCTGATTCAGTCCATTCAGCCGTTTTAAACCGTGTTTGCCAAGGCATGGAAGCAAAAAAAGCCCGGTCATTGACCGGGCTTGGAAACGAATTGGTTTGGTGGTGACTCTTAGTTGCCCACGTTGACCTGACGGCCACCTGTGCAGAGCTCAACTTTGATGATTCGTCCACCTTGCTTCTGGATTCGCTGTTGTTCAGCGAACCAACTGTCGTAGGGCACCCACTTGGTGAAGAAAGTGTTTTGCAACTCGCGTTGCGTGCGCACTTTCTCAGGGCTGGGAATGCAGGCCGTAACTTTGAACAACCGCATGGTTCTCAGTTGCCGAGACCAGAGCAGATGTAATCCAAGTAAACGCCCATCTCCTTGCCAGCATCTGCGCCGACGAGGGTGGCAACCACTTCCTTCATTGCCTGGATGGCCTGAACGGTTGCGCCAATGGGAACACCCAGGGAGTTGTAAGTCTCCTTAAGACCGTTGAGAACACGCTCATCAAGGATGGAGGTGTCACCGGCCAGCATGGCGTAGGTGGAGTAGCGCAGGTAGTAATCCAGATCGCGGATGCAGGCTGCGTAGCGGCGGGTGGTGTACATGTTGCCGCCTGGACGGGTGATGTCCGAGTACAGCAGTGCCTTGGCGACGGCATCACGGATGATGCCGGAGGCGTTAGAGCTGATGGTGGCTGCGGCACGAACGCGCAGCTCACCACTGGAGAAATAGGACTCAAGGCTGGTCATCGAAGCCGTGTCCAGGTACAGGCCCTGGACGTCGGACTTATTGATGACGTTGGTGATGGCGTCTTGCATGGATCCGTAGGAAGAGCGTTGTCAGTAGGAGGGACAGGGGATCAGGCGAGGGCGCCCACCACGTAGTCGAAGTAGAAACCGGCTTCCTCTGCATCTGAGCCGGTCAGCAGGCCCATGGCGACGGTCTTCATTTCACGCACGGAGTCTGCGAGGGCTTCGAGGGGGGTGCCTAGGGACCTATAGAGCTCCTTCGCGCCAATCACGCCAATCTCTTCGATTGGGGTGATGTCACCGGCGACGATGCCGTATGTCACCAAGCGGAGGTAGTAATCCATGTCCCGCAGGCAGGTCGCGGTCATTTCCTGACCGTAAGCATTGCCGCCAGGGGAGATGACATCTGGACGCTTCTGGAAAAGCTGACCACCAGCCTGCTTGACGATGCGCTCTCGGCTCTCACAGAGAACCTGAGCAACACGCAGGCGTCGTTCGCCGCCGTTAACGAAAGCCTTGATCTGGTCGAGTTCGCCAGGGCTCAGATAGCGGGCTTCGGCGTCCGCGTTGATGATCGAGTTGGAGACGATGCTCATGCAGTTCTGCCTCGAAACAAGCGACCGCCCGTAGGAGGCCGAGATCCGGTGAAAGGTTTACGCGATCATTTTGGCTGACCGCCCAATCATTGTGCGGTCAGCGGCCTGCACTTATTAGAACTCGTTAACAGTTCTTCATGGGCGGTGCGGGCCCAAAACGGTTGCAGCGCAGCGATTCTGCTGTTTCGCGTTTGTTATTTTCTGCTATTGAAAGGTCCGCCTCTTTTTGTCACATTGTGTTAGCAACCAAAGAAAACAAGCCCGCGTATTGCGGGCCAATGTTTTTAGAGGTCTTTGTTTTGGGGGCTGTTATTAATCTAGATCGCCGAATCTTTTGGAGGATTGAGAGCTGAATTGCCTCGATACAGTGATGCTGTGCGAATCACTGTTGATTGCGATTGGCCTGGACTTGTTTCCATCCCTTGGACGCGAGGGACTTCATTTGTTGAGAGGGACTCTGCAGCCATCAGAAGCGAGCGCACCGCTTCTAGCTGTCCAGCCCCAGCGCGAATCTTCAAGAACTCGGCGACTTCCGCTGGGGTGGCTGCTCGTCCTAGCAGGGCTAGGGCGGCGGCAGATGCCGCGCGAAGGGGCGCCATGCTCGAGAGGCGTTGTTGGAAGAGATCGCTCATGGCGACTGCTTCAACAAATCCTGAGATGTCCAGATCTTGATTGCGAAGCAGGGATTCAGCGCTCGTCAATCGCTCGTTATCTAAGGGGATGCGGTTGATGAGTTGGCGATAGGTCGCATCAATGGCAATGCTTAATTCATCCTCGCTAAACGGAGGAGTGAGAAGGATGGGTGATGGGATCCCTGCCTTGCGTTGGAATCCTGTGGTGTCTTTGCTCTCAAGTGCTCTGGCTAATGGAGGCAGAGGTGCTGCAGTCGCTTGAATGGCCTGGGTCTTGACCGCATTGAAGAGGGTGGTTGTTTTGCCTTCACCATCTCCCTCGAAGATCGGTGGTGTCACCGGAGCAATGGGTCTTGGCAAGCTGTCCTGCCGGGTGGTTTGCAGCTCTCTGAAGCTTTGGCGACCATCCGTGGAAGGAAGTTTGATTTGGAGGAGGCGGTTGGCATCATCGGCCTCGCGCCGTTCGAAGACCTTGCGAATGGCAGCGGGTTGGCCATTGGCGGCTCTGGTCTGAACGAATTCAGCCGCTTCTCCAGGAGTTGAAGCGCGACCAAGAATGGCCAGGCTGACTGCAGCAGCTGCTCTTAATGGAGCCATTGCGCTCAGACGTTTCTGGAACGTGTCGCTGAGGGCAACAGCTTCAATAAAACCAACAAGGGGGATTGTCTGGTTTCTGAGTTGAGACTCTGCTTCAACTAAGCGTTCGTCATCGAATGGGATGCGATTGAGGAGCTGTCGATAGGTTTCGTCGATGACGGAAGAAAGAGCTTCCTCTGTAAATGGTGGCTTTAATTCAATCGAGGTTTTCAGGCCAACGCGTGCTGCAAAGCCATTGATGTCATTACGCCTTAGGGCCTGAAGGATTTTTTCTCCAGGAATCTCGGGATTAACGATCCCTCTGAACTCAACCTTGGCTTGCCAGGATGGAGTTTTTGCTTTAGTTGTTTTGTTGAATTGCTTGGTGAGAGCAAACGACGTTAGTTGCTCGTTGTTCCGATTGTTAATGGATGAGGATTGTTCCCATTTGATCTGACCTCCGGCTCCCTGGATGTTTCGCTGTGTGAGATCGCCGCTGGTCTTGAGGCTCTCGACAGTTTGGGCCTCAGGCCTCTCTGACTTTGTACCAGAAGCAAGAGCTTCGAGATTGATGGCTTGCTTCCAAGTTGGAACCCGCCGCGTATTGAGATCGGCTGGGGTGATGAAGCGTTCATAGGGAGCGGTGTCTTCCCCGAAGCAATCGCAGTATTCCTTGCTGTTGATCAAGGCATCAATCAGACCGTAGAAGCCATGGCGAGCCGCGACATCAAACAGAGAATCGATCTCCCAACGACCAAATGTTGGTCGCCCCAGGAGGCGACGATGCATGACCTCGATGGCCTTGGCGATGTAGAGGCCGCTCCAGTAGCGACGCCGGAAGGCATCAGAACGGGCAACACTGCGCACAAAATCGCGCAGGGAAATGTCGCCGTTCTCCAGACGTGCTTCGTCTGATGAGACGCGTTCACCCGCATAGCCGGCATTGCCGAGAACCTGCACATAGACAGCGTTGATCACCGCTTGCGTACTGGCTTCCGTATTTCGAACGCTGGGCAAACCACCCCGCCGAGGACGCGCTGCTCCGCCGGTGGCGATCTGCTGAAGTCGGACCACACGGGGACCGACTTTGCGGGGACGGCTGCTTCGGAACTGAGCGCTGTCCATCTGGCCTGGAGAGGCCAGCCCGTTGCTGACCAGCAGCCGTCGGCTGTCGTAGCCATAGGGCGCTGGGCGTGTGGCTACGGAAGCAGTGCCACTCGGGAAAATCGCACCGTACTGATTGCCAATCGGATCATTCCCACCTCCGTAGACGTGTTGATCAGCGAAAGGCTGTCGATAAGAGGCGTAAAGGGTGACGTATTGGGGTGCTCCCTCGAAAGGTGCGCTGAAGCGGAAAAGCTTTCGGTTCGAACCCCACCCAGCACTTTCTTGGGCCTCTTCACCAAGGTCACGCAGGAATGGAACTGTCTCTTCTCCGAAGGTCTGTGCGTACTCACTGGAGTTCACAAGCACATCAATCAGACCATGGAGGCCTTGGTCGCTGAGGATGGCAAATGAGGTTTTGAATTCCTCGAGGGAGCTAACCCCTCGGCCGAGGAAGTGACGATAAGCGAGTTCAACAACTCGGCTGTTCACAAACCTGTCGTGGAATTGCTGGCGGTATTCCTTGCATCGACCAAGGGCGCGAATGAATTCGCGCATTGAGATTTTGCCCTGGACTAACTGAGAGGCTTCTTGGGCACAAGGTGCCTGGGAATAACCCTTGGCGATATCGCGTTCAAAAACCTGGCGGTAAGCGGCACGTACGATCTCCTGACGTTCAGCCCCACTCATCCCCAGCTTGATGCTGTAACGCGGGGATTTTCCCTGTGAAGCGAGGGCATAGATCGCTGGCAGTTGAAGGCCTTGACGCTCTGAACTGCCTAGTTTCTGTCGGCTGGAGGGCGTTGCGATGGCGAGCTCTTGGAGCAGCACGTTGAAACACTGAACGGCCATCTCACGTGCTTCTGGGCGATCGCGCAGCAAGCTGGCGGCTGCAGCACGCATCTCCTGGAGCGCCACATTGGTGGCAGCAAGCGAACATCCCTTCTCAAGAACGTCGCGAAGTCCGCGGGTATTGACCGAAAGAATGCTTGGGTCTCCTGCCACTAGGGCATAGCCCACATAACGGAGGAACCAGCCGAGGTCACGCACCGATTTGCGCATGCGTTCGGGGCCATATTTGGCCACGCTGATCGGAGCGAAACCGGTCGGGAGAACGACTCGAACGTCGGCATCTTCGCTACTTCCCCGCAGAAGGCGGGTGAAGGCATTACCGCCGCCTGTTGCCGCACTGGCTCCTGTAAATGTCTCGATTGACGCTTGGAACGCTGCTTGGTCGGAGGCAAGCACCGTGCCGTCTCGACGCTGTACTTCCCCTCTGCTGAGCGGTGCTTCCAGAAAGGAGAGAGGCGTCCCTCCGGCAAAGATCTTATTGGCGGCCCTCGCCACGATGGCTTCG
>Ga0189288_10435_pt1 | contig 11751 bp, 12 predicted proteins | sample UW105minimetaG_FD_130316 | JGI IMG/M metagenome (GOLD analysis project Ga0189288, IMG submission 130316) | Marine microbial communities from the Costa Rica Dome - UW105 mini metaG | ecosystem: Environmental > Aquatic > Marine > Oceanic > Photic zone | place: Costa Rica: the Eastern Pacific... | reverse complement strand
GACCAATCACCAGAGCGATGTCGCAGAAGCAGCGCTGGCGCATGTGGTGAAGGACAAGACTGAGGCAGCCTACCGGCGCGGCAATCTGCTGGAGAAGCGCAAGCTGCTGATGAAAGACTGGGCAGCGCATTGCTGCAAGGGAAGCTGATGCGATGGAGCGGAGCCCGGTGCAGCAAGCCACGAACCATAAAGCATCCAGATCACCTTCGATAAGGCCGCCTTTTCCACTCTCTCGCGCAGGCATAGCCATGCCTGCGTCTGTGGATAAACCTGTGACCTGTTCGGACTATTGGGAACCGCAGGGTTCGGACTATCAGGAACCCAAAGTTCGGACTATTAGGAACCTAAACAGGCCGCAAACCCGCAGGATTGCTGGGCTCCAGCCTCTCTTAACTATCCTAACGACAATCCTTACCGGATTGTTGCTAACGTCGAGCGATCCGCGCGCGGCTCCTCAGCGCTATGGGTGGCGCCGTCACCGCGCGCTGCTGCACTACCTTCGCCAGCTTGCGTGCCCTCATAAAACTATGAGGAACGATGGAGATGAACATCCATTCATTTTACTGTCGATGAGACAATCTGTTAACTCGACGCCATCATGTTGCGACCCGTGATGGTATGCCCCGTCGCTTTGGTTTCCCCCGAGCGGCGGGGCGCTTTTCATGACATGCGCCCGCGCACCTCACCATCACCATGGTTTGCGCCGTCTCCGCGAGCTGCTGCACTCGGCAGGTGCAAGCAACGCAGCAGCTTGCTAGGGTTTGACCGATGAAGACCGACCTTGATCATCTTCCCCCGCAAAAGCAGCGCGAGATCGAACGCGTCGTGCAACTGATCTTCGAAGAGTTCGACGATGCCTTCGCGCTTGCCAAACACGAGTGGAAGAAGGCCGGCCGGATACTCAAAGTCATTCTCTACGGAAGCTATGCTCGCGGGACCTGGGTCGATGAGCCGCATACCGCCAAAGGCTATCAGTCGGATTACGATCTACTTATAATCGTCAATGACAAACGGCTCGCGGACAGGGTCAAGTACTGGGCCAAGCTCGATGACCGACTGATGCGCGAGTACGGTGTAACCGGCACACTCAAGACGCCGGTGAACTTCATCGTCCACACGCTGCAGGAAGTGAACGATGGCCTTGCCAATGGCCGGTACTTCTTCATGGACGTGAAGCAGGACGGAGTGGCGCTCTACCAGTTCGACGACACCGAGCTGCACACGCCCAAGCCCAAGACGCCGACACAGGCGCTGGCGATGGCGCAGGAGTATTTCGATGAGTGGTTTCCACTTGCAACCAGCGCAAAGAAGGGGTTCCATTTCTTCCTAGAACAGCAGGAGTGGCGTGATGCGGCTTTCATTCTGCACCAATCCACAGAGCGTCTTTATCACTGCGTGCTCTTGGTCTGTACTTTCTACACTCCGCACGTGCACAATCTGGGTTTCCTCCGCACACAAGCCGAACGCATCGATCCGCGCCTGACCTACGTCTGGCCACGCGACAATCGTAAGGATCGCGCGCGGTTTGAGAAGCTCAGGGAAGCCTACGTCAAAGCGCGCTACTCGAAACACTACCGCATCACCAAGGAAGAGCTCCAATGGCTTGGTGAGCAGGTCGAAGAACTGGGTCGCGTCGTGCACGAGGTTTGTTCAGTGCGGCTTGAGAAGCTCAGTGCGGAAGCGCGCGCGAGACCGGAAAAGCAATGATGTTTGCTACAGAAGCTTTAGCAGAGCGTGCTCAAAGCGGTCCAACTGCCTAACACCATCTCAGCTATCTGCAGCACCTTGACGACCGCTTATGGGCCGGTTGCGGACTTGCAGGTTACGGTCAAGAAGACCGGAAAAGCCGACGTTCCGACCGCCCGTCGGCTAGGGTAGAAGTCGCCGACGTAGCTGACTTTCTAGGCGCGTCAATTAGCCGGCGGAATTAGCAGTACCTTCACGCGCCGAATGCTGTTGCACCGGTCGTAGGTTTTTAGCGTCGAGCCGTTCATCGTCGCATCAACGAAAGGCAGATTGATTCTGCAGTTAAAAAGGAATTTCAATACCGACTGCATTCTCGACCGCGGTACTAATCGGGGTGTGCAAATCGATATCTAGCTCGGGCGCGCTGAGAGTTGCTACGAGCGCATAGCGGCCCTTCCGCTTGCAGTTTGCGGCAGAGTCCCTCCACCAACCTACAACAGGTTTCACGCAGATGATGTCGCGAGCGGCCAGCGAAGCGGCGGAGCCAATCCATTCATCGCAATGCAATGACCCTGCGGAAACGCTACCTGGCCCAAATCTCCATCCTGCATTGTCACCACCGTCTGGACCGGGCCCCAACGGGTCGTCCCTCTCAAACGGGTTGGTGCGCTTTACGAAGTCATCCTCGCTTTCAAGGCGCCTTTTTAAGTCAAAGCGTAGACCGAATGACTGATAACGTTGTGCGTCGATTGAGGCGAAGCGTCCGGGGTTAGGTTCCACGAAGTAGGATAAGGTAAGTTTGAGCCGCACATCGTGCTCACCAATCTCGGCCAGTAGGTCCTTGGGCCATGGGAGCTTGTAAAAATGACAGTCTGAAAACCTCTTCTGGCCATTTTGAACTTTGAACGGCGTAATTTCCCGTTGCGCGATCAGCGCCAGATGGTTTTGCGCCGACGCCAATGCCCTCTCGAAGCTGGGTACACCGTGGCCGAATCTGCGCAGGAGAGGATAGCGCGCGGTCATTCCCACTTGGCTCTCCAACTCCTGCAACATCCACGGAGTCCACTCGGCGCTATGGACGATTAGGGCACGAATAGTCTCAGGCCAATGCTCAGGATAGGCGGCCGTCAGCTGTGTCGCCAATCTGGCACATTGCGCCGCCGCCGCGCTGGTCGCAGAAAAAGGCACAAGTGGTTGAGCCGCAACATTTTCTCCCGTTGTCAAAAGCCCGAGGGAATCCAGGTTCAGCGCCTCTTTACCGGAGGGGCTGATCGCTCGATTGCCAGCTTCCATCACCACGTCCGGCTTGAAGGCCGTACGTCCTTGCGGCCAGGTCACTGATGTACGGGTGAACGGGCTTAGCTCTCCGGGTTTTGCCATTGCGGACCAACCGTCGTATCCATCATCGTCGATGTCTGACTTGTTCGTGTAGCCGCCAACGGTCAACGCGTTCCATGCCTGAGCGGGATCTTCGATCGGCAGATTGTCTGCCGACAGAATTTTATCCATATCAATTTCGGCTGGAGCGTTTCCGGCAGATACGATGAAGAGTCGCGCTGGCGCATCGTTGTCATCGCCCGGCATTTTACCGACCGATGCCTGATCAATGGCCGCGCTCCAGGTGGTTGCTCTGGAACCCGAGACATTGTCATTAGTGACGGCGAGACAAAAGGTGCGTTTGCGTTCCGGCTTGTTGATCTCCGCCCTAGCTACGGCGGACTGAATGACCGGACCGTAAGACTTCGGATCGTTGGCTTCGAAGTCACCTGGTGGCAGAATTTTGACAGATTCCACCCGATGACTGAGCTGAATTTCGCTCTGATCCTGCAGACGCGGAGTAAGATCGCCCAATAGCGCAAGCCCTGCCATCCACGTTCCGTGGCCGTGATGATCATCTCCGCCCCAATCGGGACGGACGCTTAGAAGGTCATCTGTTGATACGGCGGGCTCCAGCAAGCTGTGGCCTCTGTTCACCCCAGTATCCATCAGGCAGACCGCCGAAGCGTCACTGGCAGGCCACACCACCCTTTCGGCAAGGTCTTCCGTCCATTCGGTCTGATCCTCATAGTCGGATTCAATGAAAAATACCGGACTGGCGCTCGCCCCCCTGAGTTCGGAAATTCCGGCCGTCGCGAATAGGAGGAGTTCCATGCTCACACGGCTTGAGCGGATCGGCAGAACGGTCGATTCAGGGAATTTCAGCCAATAATGATCCTCAGCGACTATAGCGCCGATTCTCTCTGCGGCCTCGCGAACCTTCCCTTCCATTCCGCGAAAGCACCAAGCTTCCCACCAAATCACGTTCTGTGCGCCTTGAGGAAGTGCGGCGGGATCATCGGTCCAGAAGGTTTCGAGGCGGGCTTGGCGCATCGCGTTTATCGGCTCGACCCGATCTTTTTGCTGGCCGCCCGCATTCTGGTCCCCGGTGGTATACTCATCGATTATTTGCTGGAGAACCGGACGCGCCTCATCCGGCACATACAATGCTACGCGTGTTTCGTTGTCTTCGGTTGTTCGGACCGCGCCCGGACGTACGTCAAGACGCCTTCGCTCGAGCGTTTTTTCTGGATTGGTGCCTGGCCGAAGATCCACCTCAAGAAATACGCCATTCGGCGCCTCAAGACGCTCATCTTGTGGGCGAATAAGATCGGCCCCTGCAAATGCCGCATCCATCTGGCCCCGGATCATCGCGCCGTGCTCCGCGCGTATGCGCGGTGCTGAGCCGGCACCCATGTTTCGTCTAGCGGCCTGATAGTCGCGTCGTATGGCGCGTGCAGAAATATCGATGTGGGGTTTGTCGAAATCTGCCATGGGCTATCGATGTTAGCTTATGGAGCTAGCGAAGGCCTCGCGCATCTCGCGTCGATCGATAAGCCGCCTGAGGACGTCTTCCGTTCTGATCGTATCGCGCTCGTCTAGAATAGCTGTTTTCACTGCATCTTCCGAGGCGCGCGCAATTTCCGACTGGCTGAGCCCTTCAGCGACATCGATAATTCTCTTCCAAGCCAGCCGTGGCCGCTTGAACGGCCGAAGATATTTCATGATAAGCGCCTTCACTTGATCTTGTGTTGGCGCCTCAAATTCTATTACTGAGTCGAACCGCCGCAATAACGCGCGATCTAAAAGCTCTGGATGGTTCGTCGCGCCAAGCAAGACACTATCCGTGGCATTGGGCTGCTCCATCAATTGAAGAAATGAATTCAACACGCGGCGCATTTCAGCAACATCGTTCGTGGCTTTCCGATGCCCGCCGATCGCATCAAATTCATCAAAAAGGTAGACGCCGCGCCGTTTCAGCGTCTCGTCGAACACCAGACGCAGTTTAGAGGCGGTTTCACCCATAAATCGCGTAATGAGAGACTCCAACCGGACCACGAAGAGAGGCAAGTGTAGCTCACCCGCTAGCGCCTCGGCCGTCATGGTTTTCCCTGAGCCTGGAGGGCCTACGAACAACACGCATCGGTTCGGCGCTTTGCCATGCTCACGAAGCCAATCACGCTTCGTTTGTTGCCGAATGATGTCTTCCAGTTTTTCTGTTACACTCTCGTGCAGGACAACGTCCTTCAGGCGAAGTTTTGGGTCTCTGAGGTCAATGAGACTTTCGAGCTCGCCTCTAGGCTGGGCAAAGGAAATCGGAACGCTTGCCCCGCGCGTGTTCTGTGCTCGCGCCTCATCGACAGCCGCCCTCAAATCTTCCGCAGTGCTTCGGTGGCCGCGGCGCGCTTCCGACGCGGCAATTTGAAGAGCAATCGAGTAAAATTGCTCGTCATCGCCAGTGGCGCGGCTCTTCAACATCGCCAATATATGTTTCGTATTCGACATGGTTACGAATAAGGATCAATCCATGATGAGTATTCTCATCATTCCACTATATTAGCCTATAGAACTGATTTACAAAAATTATTTTTACGAGATCCCCCGTGCACCTCGAAACAAGGGGATCAATGGCCCGTGGTATCGCTCAGACCACATGCGGTTGCAAGCGGCAGTCCTGCCCCAGCTATTGATAACCTGTGCAATGGGCGCCCTATCCGAAATCAACCTTCAATTTCGCGTTCGCTAAAAGCGGGACAGATATCCCGCCCTCAATCGACCTTCCCTTAGGCGTCGCCAAGGCTTGAAGTGTCTTCCACAACCAGCCGCCCAGCGCTCGCAGGTGTGAAAACAAACATGCAAAAACTCGCTTATGGAAGGGAGGTTGCCGAGCAAAATTTCTGGCATTCTCCAAGCGGAACTAGCGGCAGCTTTCCGGAAATCGGGCCTTCATCTCCAATGTCTGAATGGAGGGCGTAGAGCTGTCGCTACAAAGCTCGGTGTTAAACTGCAGCTCAATCCCGCCATGTGCGACATTCAAGCAGCCTTGGAGCAGTTCCGACAGGACCGGAATATCAATTCGTTCGCTGTCGCTCTGATCTCGTCGCTTGCAAAGCGTCAGCATCGCCACCCTCTCGTGAACTGTTCGCGCACTGCTTCGTTGCAGCTCGACAAGTCTCGCCTCAGCTATTTGGGCACACGCTCAACTACAGCTTGAAGACGCGGCGAAGGATCATCGTCGACGGTTTGACCGCGCCACCAATGTCGCGCTTGCGACAATATCGGTACGAGATTGTTGCAGATTACACCGCTTCGTATGGGCCGCTTTATGCCGTTTAATTTGCAGCACTGTTGCAATCGAGTTGCAGAGGCAGCGCATCTGGCATATTCTTCGCCTGTGATAACAGGAACTGTCCGTAGACGTTTGACATGTTTAGTGATTTTGGATGGCGAGATAAAAGCAGCGCCGTCGGTCGGACTGCACGTGGTTGGTTTCGTTGAGCAATGTGCGACGGCACTCGAACTGGACCCGCGGCGCTTTCTTGGAAAAGACGTTTTTTCTCAGACATATTAGCGACGGCACTTAATTCGGGGTGTTATATATGCTGGACAATCCGTCTCAAGGTGGACGTCCCTCTCTGTTCGCACGAATTTTGGTGCATGCGAATGGTGACCTCGCTCTCAGGCTTCGGCGCTGCAGCGTAAGAACGGCAACGACAGCGTAGGAACGTCATGTGGCGCTGAACGGCCTGTTCAGTCGATACTCGGTGTCGATGGCGGGCCGGTCTGTCCCCTCCCCTGCTCCCCAGGTCGGTCCGTCATCACCCGACAGATGAAAGGATCGACCGGTATGCCAACTGCAGGCACGACAGAGCATCTTCGCGAGGAGCGTGAGAGCCCGGCGATCGAACCGATCGTCATGCGGGTACCGGATGCCTGTCACTATCTCGGGATTGGGCGCAGCACGCTCTATGTGCTTATCGGCAAAGGCGAGATCGAGATCATCAAAATGGGAGCCGCCACTCTCGTCCTCACAGCCAGCCTACGTTCGCTGGTGGAACGGCTGCGAAGTCCCGACGTCAAGCAGGCAAGTGGCGCATTCTGATGAACGCGCACCCTGACCTCCTTCGAGCTGTCGTGCTTGCTGCCATCGTCATCACGCCGGATCATTCCAAACGGCAGCTCGTCTCGAAAAAGCAGGAGCGGCGTGAGAAGGCAAAGGAAGCTCTAGCCGACAGACTTGTGATCGCACTTTCCCAGCGCTCTTAGTCTCTTTGCGGACTGCGGCTTCGCGCCCCAATTTCGGTCATTCCGGCTTCCGAGTTGAAGGCCGGAAAGCGGTCGTTTATTCAGCTTGAAGAAGCCGGCAGCTTACCACCACTCGCAGCCATTTGATTTCAGCCGATCACGGACTGCTTCTGACGCTCGGCCCGATCACGTCAGCCGCAGGTAGCAGTTTCTACGCCCCGGGCGCCCCCGAAGCCGGAAGCATGATCGTCAGCAGCAACGAAGAATCGCTCAAGCCGCGGACGGAGTGAAGAATTCCTCCGTCGAAGTAGACCCATTGGCCTGAGGAAAGCTCCACCGCTCCGTCAGAGAGTCCGATCTCTACGTGGCCTTCAAGACAATGCAGCGTGAACTTCCCCGACACTTTGTGAGATGGCATTTCATCTCCAGCCGCAATCACCAACCGGATAGCCTCGAAGCTGTCGGTCTTTACCAGGGCGTGCGTTTTCGTGTCCCGAAGTTCCGCTCCAAGCGGCGGCAGGCTTACGACCTCGCCGGAGCTTGCATGTTTTAGCGCCACAGGAAATCCTCCGAATGTCGTGATGCAACGGTGTCCGTGCTTTTCGCCAAACCCGCCTAGCAGAATTGAACAAGTTGCGACAACGCCCACAGACTGAACCAGTTGGACCGTACCCCGATTGTTCGACGCTCTCCGCTGATCAGAGAGTAAAGCCCATCATCAATCCGGTGCAACGGCTGCTAGCCAGTGATGGCGGCCAGGAGGTTGCGATAGTCGCTATGAAGCGAGGCGCGATCCAGTGGGTCGGGAGCCGGCTTCAGCCGCTGATCCAGTTCTTCCCAATCCGCCGGTGTGAAAGCTTCCTCGACCGCCGGGAAGAAGTGCGTTTCTTCCCACCGTATGTGGTTCCGATAGGCACTGACCAAATCCCCGCCGGTGGTAACCAGATCTTCCCGCACATGAATTGCGCCGCGTTCCGAGACATCTCTGAATACCGACACGACGCGAAGTGTCATTCGCGCTAGTTCTTTATGCTGCTCTTCAAGCTCTACCAGGGGGGCTGCCTTGTCAGGGTCTCGCTTTTGCAGGATCTCCAGCATGACATCCTCGCGAGGATGATGCCATTGCTCGAGATAGTCGCGGCAATACGCCAGGCTTTCTGAGAGGATCTCGTAGTCGGGATCTCCGGCAGCCTCGAAGGTATCGAGTTGTTTCCGGAAAGCGGACAGGACCTTCTGCATGTGCTCGTGCTCGTGCAGAAGAAACTCAACGGCTTTGTTCATTTTTCCACTCCATTTTCTGAGTGATCAGGGGCACGGGTCCTGCTCACTGCGGTCTAGCGAGGACTGCGGTTTTCCAGCGGGAATGAACAACGCGCGGACTGCGTCGCTGTCCCGGTTCAGGTCAGCCAGGCTGTATTCGTCGAGCACCATCAAGAAGGCTTCGACCGCTTTGCCGAGAGCGCCCCTCAACCCGCATCCTGCCGCAATGATGCAACTCCCGCAGTCGGCCAGGTCGAAGTCCTCCTCCGTATGGCGGATCACGCCGCCGACATTGATTGCGTTGGCGGGCCTAGCCAGACGCACCCCGCCATGCCGCCCGCGAACCGTATCGAGGTAGCCCGCCTCCGCGAGGTCGCTCACCACCTTCATGATATTGCTCTTGGAGATACCGTAGGCGCCGGCAATCTGGGAAATTGAACATAGACGATCGTTGTGCGCCGCAACATAAAGCAGCGTACGCATTGCATAGTCGGTGTAGCGTGTCAGCCGCATCGGCGCTCTCCAAATCCTGCAGGAAGTTATATATGCATTTCCGTTGCATCATTCTAGCGGCCTCGATAGATGCGGCCAGAATGAATGTTTGAGTCGCTTCCCGGCGAAGAAATCCGGGCGCTCTCTGGCACTTCATTGCTTCGTTCAAACAGCAATTTCGAAGGAAGAATTTTCGATGTCCAAGGAGCTCTCCGAGCGCACCATCTCGATCGTCAAGACCACAGCACCCGCTCTCGAAACTCATGGACTCCAGATCGTGGAGGAAATGTATAGCCGGATGTTTCAGAACCCGGACATTCGCGATCTCTTCAACCAGTCGCACCACGGCGATGCGGGATCGCAGCCCCGGGCGCTAGCCGGAGCCATTCTGGCCTATGCCAGCAACATCGACAACCTCTCGGCTCTCGCCCCCGCAGTGGAACGGATTGCTCAAAAGCATGTCGGACTGCAAATTCTGCCCGAACACTACCCCTATGTAGGCGAGGCGCTTCTGGGCGCGATCAAGACCGTGCTCGGCGATGCTGCAAGTGAAGATGTGCTGGAAGCATGGGGCGAGGCCTACTGGTTCCTCGCCGACATCCTGATTGCCCGTGAAGACCGCATATATTCCAATCAGGCCGAGGCCGAAGGCGGATGGAACGGCTGGCGCGATTTCCGGGTCAAGGAGGTTAACGAGGAAAGCAGCGTGATCCGTTCCTTCATCCTCAGGCCGGTTGATGGCGGGCCGGTCATGCGCCACAAGCCGGGTCAATACCTGACGTTCTGGCTGGAGATTCCGGGCCACTCGCCGGTGAAACGCAACTATTCGATATCCAGCGCCCCCAATGGCGAGAGCTATCGTATCTCCGTCAAGCGTGAGCCCCAGGGATTGGCTTCCGGCTGGCTGCACGACCAGGCTGGGCCGGGCACCATTCTCAAGGTCGCGCCTCCGGCCGGGGAGTTCTTCCTGCAGGAACAGCCGGAGCGCCCCCTGGTTCTGCTGTCGGGTGGCGTCGGGCTTACGCCGATGGTTTCCATGCTGGAATTCATCGTTGACCAAGGCAAAGAGGTGCCTCTTCACTACATCCACGGCACGCATGATCGAAACACCCATGCCATGCGCGAGCATGTTCGCAGCCTTGCAGCCACCGGGCGGAACATGAAGGTGACAGACTTCCACCAGACTCCTCTTAATGATGAGGAGGAGGGAGCCGACTACGACCATGCCGGCCTGATCACCGACGAGTGGCTGCTTGCCAACACCGATCCTGCCAAGGCCGATTATTACATTTGCGGACCCAAGCCATTCCTCCGAGGCGCCGTAACCGCGCTTTCGCAGGCGGGCGTGCCGGCGCATCGCATCCATTACGAGTTCTTCGGCCCCGCCGATGAAATACTGGCCGCATAGGCAGTCCTCGCATGACGCCGGCCCGATGTGGTTTCGGGCCGGCCCTGCCATGATGGTCGCTGCCAAAGCTTCTCCGAGAACGGGAGACTTTCCGGGTTTTGTCCGTCAGTTTGTGCGGCCCTTTCGATTGAATTGAACTCGGAACCGGTTAAGGTCTAGAAGGCGAAGAGATGATTGAGCGCATGGGGGGGACTTCTGCCGGACAACTGGACATCGATCGCAACGCGGGCGCTGTCACCGGAGCATTGCCGGTGACCTCGCCGACCGCGTCTGCTCCCGGGGCCTCCCGTGCCCTCTGGACCAGCACAGCGGCGTTCACCATCTGCTTTGCTGTCTGGACGATATTCTCGATCCTTAGCTTAGAATTAAAGGCCCTGTTGGGTCTTGGAGAAGCAGAATTCGGCCTGCTGACCTACGGACCGATCTTGTTTCGCTCTCGTCCGAATGCCTGACGAGATCCGGGCCCCTAGTGAGATTACCCTGCTCAATTCAGATCACCTCGCGCGCTCAAATTTCTCTGGAACATACCAATATATCTGAAGCGTCTGCGCGAATCCCGTCTTCGCCGGTCCCCCATCACGGCCAGCAAGGGCGGCGACATGGCTATCTGATCGAGCCGCCACGAAAGCACACGCGAAGGTGGCTATGCCATCAAGATGACGAATAATACGAGAAGAAGCCTTGTGGCTGCTGACACGCGCAATCGATACTGAGAATGTCGGCTTTCCGGGGTTTCCCATCCGAGATCGGACAGGCGGCTAACGGCCCATTTGCTGCCAGCAAAGGGTACGCTTTCTGCGGCACCTGTCTTCGATTGCTCACAGTCATCCGTGAAGCCTTTAGCAGAGGAACCTTCGAGCAGTTGTTGGGCTTTCTGGACCAACGCATTTGTGTTGTCCTGCTCGTGGTTGGATCAGAAAGGCATCCATCAGGTCCTGGGATGTTTGAACAAGGTACCACGATCGCATTTGCGCCCTCATTCCATTGCTGCAAATGACCCGCCATCCACCGTGGCGAGAGATTACGCGCTCGAAAAGATCGGCGCTGCTTATGAAGAGCTGCATGCATCGTGCGTGGATATGGCGCTGTACGATGCTCGCTCGGGTGAAACAGCTATTGCGCCCCACCATAATGCGCGATGATGGCATCCGGACCGACCGTCTGGTCAGATTTCGTGCCCAGGAAATAAACTCCGCTGGCACCGTCGATTGCATAGTCGCCAGGGATGATCGCGTCGAAATAGACTGCCCAGAAAAAGGCCAGCTTGGCGATCTTGCCGGCAGAGCGTGAGCGAAAGACGCTGCGCGCGAAATAATCGACTGCCCACATCAACTGTCTTCCCG
>Ga0189288_10433_pt1 | contig 11886 bp, 10 predicted proteins | sample UW105minimetaG_FD_130316 | JGI IMG/M metagenome (GOLD analysis project Ga0189288, IMG submission 130316) | Marine microbial communities from the Costa Rica Dome - UW105 mini metaG | ecosystem: Environmental > Aquatic > Marine > Oceanic > Photic zone | place: Costa Rica: the Eastern Pacific... | reverse complement strand
TGATACAACTATAGACAATAAAATCTATAGTGATTTGATTGAGATAAAAGAGAACCCTCTATCGAGATACAGCAATACATCTATACCCCCCATAGTGTAACTCCTATTTATTACAACCCCAAAGCAATAACCCCACAGCAGTATGTTAACTTGCTTAAAATAAGCATTTTACAAATTGAAAGGCAGTTTTATGAACACTCGCATTGGTCTGCAAGTTAAATGATGAAACTGAAACAAGTACAAAGCGGATATGCAATATATCAATAATACGTGTATGCGATATATCAACAATGCGTATATACAATTGTTGTAAGCAACCCTAAAAAAACACAACGGTCAAAAGAAACATCTATTTGAGACTGACCATCTTTCAATTTTATGCGATTGAATTAAGAGTTTACGTTCACCTTTTTTCTCTTTGTAAATTAAGAGCTTTTATTAAAATAATAATACAAGAAAAAATGAAAAAACAGTTTAAAAGTATTCCTTTTTACCTAACTCTAATGATATTTTCTTTTACCCTTATGTCTACTGGAGGAGGAAAAGGAAAAGATCCTGGAGGAGGAGGAAGTACTTGTCCGACAAAAACGATTCCTTTAACATTATTTCAAGGAAATATTAACCCTTATGCAATTCCAAATAGGCAATTTGGGTTCATGCCAATTCAAAATATCTTGAATGGTGGACAAGCAACGAGTCCATCAAGTTTATATCAAAATTCTCATCTTAGTTACTGTCACATAACTATCACTGCAACTAATTGTAGCAGTTATGGTAATGGAGGTACAAAAAGTTTCATTTGGGATAGTAGCAATGATGGAGATAATAATGATGTTTCTATGAATATAGAAATACCTGAAAGTGGTAGTTTTACTATTACTATAGATTTACATGATGGTTGTGGGCCTTGGTATAGTGGATCTAACCCAACAAGAAGAGCAATGTGGATACATCAAGGGAACTACAATCCTGCACCTATAATTAGTATATCAACATGGTCATTAAATAGAGTAGATAATTGTTAAAATAAAATAAGATGAAAAAAATAATTTATATATCAGTTTTAAGTATCTTTTCTTTAACATCATGTTCTGATGATAAAGGAATTGAAACAAATGAAATTACAGAAAATAAAGTGGCATCTTTTGAAGATTACTTTGAATTTCTAAATACAGAGACCAATGGTAGTGTAATTGTACAAAGTATTTCTACACCATTATCAAGTGAAGCATTTATGGCTTCATCCAGTATAAATGGCAATAAACAACCTTTAGCATTAAAAGTTGATGATGAGGTGGTTAGTTTTACAAATTACCAATATTCTGAGTTAGCAAAAAAAAGTTATTCTAATGTGAATTTAGATAATATGTCTAATGTTTTTGGCAATCAATTTACAGTTGATATTACACCTGAACAAATGATAGCATCAAGAACATCAAACTCTTCTAGCAGCAACAGTGGTGTTGAAAGCGTTTACATTCCTAACTTAATTAATGCACAGTTTTCAGGTTTAAGCAACGGAAAGATAGTTGCAGGTAGCCAAATATCATGGAATTTTGATAGTCAAAATGAGAGTGGTGTGGTAATTGGATTGGAGTATAATCCTCTTTCTCAATTAGAAGAAAGTATTGTAACTCAAAAATCAGACAGATTATTAAAAGGTGTAACTTTAGCTGATAGTGGCATATACACAATAACAACACAAGACTTAGCGGAATTTCCTTCAAATTCTATGCTAACATTTTATATTGGTAGAGCAGGTTTTAACATTGCAACTGATGATAATGGGAATGATTACTCATTAGCAGGACTAACAGTGTCTAGAGCTGATTTACAAATTCAAAAATAATTATACTTATTAATGCACCTCATATTAAATTGAGGTGCATTTTTCATAATATGAAATTACTACTAAAATACCTTTCTTTTGGGTTTCTTACATTTATCTCTTGGAATTATTTAGGCATTCTTTTTATCCCTGCTATTTCTCTTTTTCTTTCAATTATAATACAATCGATGAAAAGAAAATGGTATGTCTTTTTAATTCGAGTATTTTTTCTTGTTTTAATATTTAATATATCTGTTACATTTTGGTTAATGAGCGTTACTTGGTGGGAAAGTACTTTAGCTTACTTTGGAAACAGCATAGTAATGATTATTCCAATTTTTGTAACTTATCTAATAACCAGAAATCATAAGCATTATTTTCTTATTACTCTTCTAACCTTATGGACTTTATACGAAATATTACATACCCAATGGGATTTAGCTTGGTCTTGGTTAACATTTGGTCATGTAATGGGTAATATGCACTATTTAGTACAATGGTATTCTTTTACTGGAGCTTACTCAGGTACTATATGGATTATTTTATTAGCTTGGTTGCTAAATATAATATTTCAATCAAATAGTTTCAGAAAGAAATATTTCACACTCTTTTCAATTTTAATGTTTGTACCATTAATATTATCTTTGTATTTGTATTTTTTACCCGAGACTAAAAATACTGATATTTTGAATATTACATCCTATATACCTTCGGGAAAAGACAAAACTAACTATCAAAAGACAAAAAAACTTTATTATGATTTAGAAAAATATGATACAGCCAATCTAATAGTTTGCCCCGAAGTTTTTCTAAATCCAGTAAATATTTATTCAAAATTTCAACAAAAACATTTTTTCTATTTAGATAAACTGCTTGATAAAAAAAGAAACACTACTTTAGTATTTGGAGTTGAGCTAAAATCTAATTCAAAATTGTTTAACTCAATATTTATTAAGAACAAACAAGAATCATTACATAGAGTAAAACAAAAATTTGTTCCTATACGGGAATTTACACCAAACCTATTTCAAAAAATATTTAGTACAACGTCTTATTATTCTAAAAATAAATATGATTTTACTGCAAAAATTAAAACTAAATTTAGTTTTATTCCTTTAGTTTGTTTTGAATCCATTTTTTCAGTCTTTACAGCAAATAATTCTTCAAACTCAGATTTTATAATTTTGGCTACAAGTGAAGAATTTATGAATAACTCTCATTTTGGTAAAAATCAATATTTGAATATTGTAAGACTGCGTGCTATAGAAAATGGAAGATATATCCTTAAATGCTCAAATCAAGGAATATCCTGTGTAATAAATCAAAAGGGATATATTCTTAAAACAATAACAAAGGAAATCGAAAACAGCAAAATACAACGGATAAAGAAAAATACTTTTTATCAAAAAACTCTAGCCAATCTATGAAAACTAGATACATATATATATTTATCATTGTTATTCTCTTTAATGTATTTTCACTTAAAGGTCAATCTAATGACACTGAAGCCGCGCTGTATAATATTGGCTTTGGTGCAGTATTTAGTACAGTAGGAGCAATTATAAATAAAAAACCCAATGAACCTTTAGGTAAAATAATTAAAAAATCCTTGTGGCAAGGGGCGTTAGGAGGTTATGTAACTTTTGAAAGTAAACGTATTTTGAGAGAAGCGCAACAGCAAAATAAATGGGAGTTCATTTGGGTTGCTAAACTGGTAAATTCAGTTGGCACATCTATTAAAGAAAATACTGCCCAAAACAAAGATTTTTGGGAGGAATTACATATAAATGTAGGTTTTAATCGTTTAGAATTTAATATTAAAGATAACTTTTCTGTAAATTACAAATTAATGCCTGTGGCATTTATATATACTGCTGACGCTTTTTTTAGACATAATTTTGAATTAGAAAAATCATTACAAACAGGAGAATTTATTTTTTCTCATCAGAATTCTAAATATCCTATTGCTTCAACACACCCGGGAATTATAATGTATAATAGAAACTTTTATAATGCGTCATTAACCACAAATGAAATATTAAGCACAGCAACACATGAAATAATACACATATATCAGTCAAATGATTTTTCCGTCTTTAATACATACCTCAATAAACCTATAAAAAAATGGGCGAAACAGAGTAAGTCCATTAAATGGATTAATAGCCACTTATATATTGAATTTCATTATTTAATTTTAAGAACGTCTTACTTATTAGAAAACAATAATATTAATAGTTATTATGATAATTTTTTTGAACACGAAGCAGGTTATTATTCAGGAACGCTAAATTGATTATCATATTAGATTTGAAACACGGGCAGCTTACAACACGGTATATAATTTATTACTACAAATTGCTTAATAATAGACTTTGGAATAGAATGGATATTTTTTATACCATAGGAGGAGAAAGCAGTAGAAGTATTTCTTTAGACTGGGAGGTTACCGCAACAAATAGTTTAATTTCACATAATGATAAATCTCCTTTTTTTAGTATCAACCCGAATGAAAACTATCAAAACGTTCAAATAGGTATCCAAACAAAAAACAGATGTGGTTGCTCCGATTGGAAGTGGAAAGTTTTTTCAGTTAAGGGAGCCACTGGTGGTGTTATAGGAGGAATAATAATTCCATATTAGATAATCTTTAATTCTTAAACTAAAATATTATGAAAAATATGTTTTTAATTTTATCAATATTCTTCTTGATTACAGGATGTAGTGAAGAAGAAGCAAAACAACAAGAGACTTCAATCTATAACAAATGGAACTTAGTGAAGTTTGAACCTGGATTATCCCCTACTGAAACCTTTAGTGAAGGTGAAATTACTTGGTTTTTTCAACAAGAAAATAAATTAAATGTTGAAATAGATAATTCTATATCATCTTCTCCTATAAAACCTAATGGAGTGTACCAATTTTCACTAAGCGGAAATAGTATATCAATTGAGAATATGGAATATGATTTTTCTATAAATGAAGATATCTTAATCATTTCTGATGACCCTTTTTCTGATGGTTTTAAAGCTACTTTTTCAAAAATTATTGAATAGAAACTGTTTACATCACCGATAACCATTGCAAAAGCCACTAAAAACAAACATAATCACTCAAAAGTTCCTTTTACAGGGGCTTTTGTTTTTTTGCCAAAGATGTATCAAAGAAAATAATACCCCTCTAATTGTGTGCTATGAAGCTTGAAAAAGCCTTTTCATAAAAAGCACAAAACCCTCTTTGCTTTGGCATCGCTTTTTACAGTTTTTATACTCAAAATTAAGCATTTTGCTTATTGTCAGATATCTTTTTAGCACTTACTTTTACTAGGTGTAAATAGCTGTTAAAAACAGTAGAGCAAACCATATAACATACCCTGTAATATAGTAATAATGTGGATATGATTTTGTTGCCTCAAGCTAAAAAAGGCAACCGTACAAATTGCATATTTGGTTTTTGCCAACGCTCAAAGTCAACGTACAAAAAACCAAAAGAGCAATTTTTTACCAACGCTCTACAAAAATTATAATGAAAAATATACCTGTGAAATTTTAAAAAAAAATTAAACAAAATAAATGAGTGAAGACCAAAAAAAACAACTCGAACAGCAACTGTGGAATATTGCCAATACGCTAAGAGGAAAAATGAATCCGGACGAGTTTCGAGATTATATTTTGGGCTTCATTTTCTACAGATATCTATCCGAAAAAATGAGAATGTATGCCAATAATATTCTAAAACCAGACGGAATCCTATTTACCAGCATAAAAGAAAATACCGACAACGGACAAAAATATATTAAAGCCATAAAAGAAGAAGCTATTGAAAAACTAGGTTACTTCTTAAAGCCCAGTGAGCTGTTTAGCCAAAACATTTTAAGTTTTGTATACATGAAAAATTGATAACATCTAACAAAAACCAACAATAATATGCCAACACTCCATTGGATAGGAAAAGACAAGGTTATAAGCCACCACCAAGATGTACCTTACAGAGTTTTGGAACACAAATACGGCTTTACAGCCATAAATGGAGAACAGAAAAAACTAACCAACAGCGGTAATAAAATAATTCACGGAGACAATTTAGAAGCTCTTAAAAGTTTATTGCCAGAATACGAAGGAAAAATAAAATGCATCTATATTGACCCACCTTACAACACAGGAAACGAAAGTTGGGTATATAATGATAATGTAAACCATCCAAAAATTAAAAAATGGCTAGGCGAAGTTGTTGGAAAAGATGGAGAAGATTTAAGTCGCCATGATAAGTGGATGTGTATGATGTATCCAAGATTAAGATTACTGCATAAATTGTTGGCCGATGATGGTGCTGTTTTCATAAGTATAGATGATAATGAACAAACAAATTTGAAAATAATTTGTGATGAAATATTTGGAATAAGAAACTTTGTTGGAACTTATTTTTGGTATAAATCAGGTACACCACCAAACTTATCTCATAAAATTAAAAGAAATATTGAGTATGTTCTTTGTTACTCAAAAACTGTAAATTCAAACAAATTTGCAGGAGTTCAAAAAGAAAGCAAAAGTGACGACCCAATAACAAAACCGCAAAATTCGTACAAAAAATTAAAATTCAAACCAAGAACTTTAAAAATAAAGCTAAAAGATGGAGTAATTAAAAAAGGAATCTATGGAACAGCCAAATTTCCTAACGAATTACTAAATGACTTAATAATTGAAAACGGTACTAACAAAAACGAAGTATCTTTTAAGAATAGATTCATTTGGGTTCAAGAGAAACTTGATGAAGAATTAGAGAACAAAACTTTCGTTAAAATCAATTCTAAATCATTAGTTATCTCTTACAAAAAACAGAACTATGCAAAAGAAGTTCCGCCAAATTTTATCGATTCTTCAGTTGGTGTTGACACAACAGAAAATGCAGGAAGAATGTTACACGAAATTTTTGGAAAAAAAGTTTTTGATTTCCCAAAAACACCTTCACTAATTGAATATATAATAAATTTTTTATGCGATAAAAATTCTATAATCCTTGATTCTTTTGCTGGTTCAGGAACAACTGCACACGCAGTTTTAAACTTAAATAAAAAAGATGGAGGAAACAGAAAATTTATTTTAGTTGAAATGGAAGATTACGCCAATAACATTACTGCCGAAAGAGTAAAAAGAGTAATTAAAGGTTATGGCAAGGGTAAAAAAACTGTTGAAGGAACTGGAGGCGATTTTGATTTCTACGAATTGGGTTTGCCTCTTTTTGATGAAAATCAAAACTTAAACGAACAGGTTGACATAGGAAAAATACGAGAGTACATTTGGTTTTCAGAAACGAGAACTCATTTTAAAGAATTGCAAGAAGCAAATTATTTTTTAGGTAAAAAAGACGGGGCTGTTTATTACTTCATTTATGAAAAAGACCAATTAACCACCTTAGATTTTGATGCTTTACAGCTCATAAAAACCAAAGGCGAACAATATGTGATATATGCAGACAATTGTTTATTACCAAAAGATTTTATGGCAAAAAATAATATCATTTTTAAAAAAATACCACGAGACATTACTAGGTTTTAAATTATGGAATTAAAAAGCTACCAACAAAAAGTAATAGAAAATCTTGAAGAATATTTGGAATATGTTCAAGAACATAAAAATGTTGCGTCTGCATTTAATCAATATTGGGAAGATAAAATTGGGCCTTACAATCCTTTGGATAATACAGGAATGCAACCCTACAAAAATAACATTCCAAATGCGGCTCATGTTTGTATAAAAGTTCCAACTGCTGGCGGAAAAACTTTTATTGCTGTCAATGCTTTACATTCCATTTTTTCTGCTTATGACACAAGTAAAACGAAAGCAGTTATTTGGTTAGTGCCTTGGAGCAATTTATTGCAACAAACTGTAAATGCTTTGTCAAATCCAGCGCATCCTTATCGCCAAAAATTAAATACTCTTTTCAATCATAAAGTTGAGATTTACCAAAAAGAAGATTTATTACAAGGTTCAAATTTTAATCCAACAGTCGTAAAAGAACAATTGAGTATTTTTGTATTGAGTTTTGCCAGTTTACGAGCAAGGAAAAAAGAAGATAGAAAAGTGTATCAAGAAAATGGACAATTAGAGTCTTTTGTTTCACAGTACACAAATAGAAATCATCTTTTAAAAAATATTGACGATACAGCTTTAATCAATGTAATTAGAAGTTTACATCCTGTTTTAGTCGTTGACGAAAGTCACAATGCAGAAAGTGATTTGAGTATCGATATGTTAAAGAACTTAAATCCATCTTTCATTTTAGATTTAACAGCAACACCAAAAGACAATAGCAATATTGTGAGTTTAGTTCCTGCAATAGAACTAAAAAAGGAACATATGGTTAAACTTCCCGTTATTGTTTACAATAATCACGATAAAACAGAAGTCATTAACAACGCTTTGCATTTACAACGCAAGCTGGAAAATTTAGCGATAAATCAAGAAAAAGATGGTGGAAAATACATTAGACCCATTGTGTTGTTTCAAGCACAGCCAAAAACAAAAAACGACAACACAACTTTTGAGAAATTAAAAGAACAATTACTAGGTTTAGGCATTCCCGAAAATCAAATCAAAATAAAAACTGCCAATATCGACGAACTCAAGGGAATTAATTTGAGTGATAAATCTTGTAAGGTTCGTTACATTATCACAATCAACGCATTAAAAGAAGGTTGGGATTGTCCTTTTGCATATATTTTAGCATCATTGGCAGACAAATCTAGTGCAGTAGATGTGGAGCAAATTTTAGGTCGTGTATTACGACAACCTTATGTTCAGAAACATAGAGCGTTTCAATTAAATCTTTCTTATGTGTTAACAGCTTCGGCAAAATTCAATGATACTTTACAAAGTATTGTTGAAGGTTTAAAAGCTTCTGGATTTAGTGGAAATGAGCACAGAGTTGCAGATAAAATGACAGAAGAAGAAAAACAACAAGAAGTTGTTAATCCTGTTGACTCTTTTCTGTTTCCAGAACAACAAGAAGAAACCCAAGAAGAAAGAATTGATAAAAAACGAATTTCTTTTGACCCAAATGCAAAAGAAGAACACATTGAAGACACTTCTTTAATTAGAGAAATAGAGACAATGGCAAAAGAACAAAACAAAGAATTAGAAGAGCAAATACAGAAACAAGAAAAACAACCTGTTGACGAAAATATTTTTAAAGAAATGGGAGATAAAGTTAAACGCTATCGAGTAAAAGAAGCTCGTAAAGAAATTATTGAAAAAATAGATTTTCCTCAATTTTTTCTAAAAGTAACAGCAAGCGACATTTTTGGAACTGACTTAGAATTATTAAACAGAGAATCTTTATTAAAAGATTTTAGACTTTCAGATGAAGATATCAAAATCGACTTTGACCAAATTTCGTCTGAGTTATACAAAGTGGATTTAACAGAAACGGTAAAAGACAATTACACACCAAATTGGATAAAAATTGAGGAAAGTCTAGTAAAAGATCCAATTGCTGAATACATTTTAGCGAAACCAAAAGATGCTCAAATAAGCGATATAACACATCAAATAATGCAGTTAATTGGAAATATGTATCCAATTCCAGACCAAGAAATAAAAGTTTATGTTGGTAGAATTCTAAAAAGAATGAACACAGAACAGATGCGTCATATTTTGGTTAAGAAATGGAGTTATAAAGACAAAATAAAAGTTAAAATCAGACAACTTGCAGACAATTATGCAGAAACTCAATTTATGGATTTAATTAAATCGAAACGAATAACAGCTAAAAAAAACTGGAAATTAGGAAAGGAAATTGTTCCAGGAAAAGTTGGTTCTTCAATTGGTAACTCATTGTATGAAAAAGAAGGAACAATGAACAACTTTGAAGAGAGAGTTATAATGGAAATTGGAACTTCTTCAAACATAGTGTTTTGGCATAGGAATTTAGAAAGGGGAAAAGGGTTTTACATCAACGGATTCAAAGCCAACCATTATCCTGACTTTATTTTGAGAACTAAATCGGGAAAAACAATTTTGATAGAAACAAAAGGAGACCATTTGGATGGTTCTGACAGCGAAGGTAAATGCAGACTCGGAAACGAATGGGAAAGGCAAGCTGGACAAAACTTCTCTTATTTTATGATTTTTGACAAGAAAGAAGTTAAAGGAGCATTTACGTTGGACAAGGCGAGAGAATTAATAAGTAAGATGTAAAAATCCAGTAAGCAAAAGTGCCATAAAAAACACCGGTTTCATGGCTAAAACCTAAGTCAAATGTTTATATTTAGCTAAGCAATAAACCGAAACATTGGTGCTTTTTTATTGCACAAGGTTTCTTATAATAAGCCTTAATATCTAAAACAATACAGGAAATAATGATTAAAAATATTTCAATTTTCATTTTGTTGGTTGCAACAACATCTACTTTTTGTCAAGAAGACTTAAAATCGTCTGATATTTCCAAATTTGTTTACTCTTTTGATATCGTAAAAAACAATATTATTGGACAAGGAGCAGATACACTAATAAATAAGATATCTAAAAGCCAGTTTTTATTGCTAGGAGAAGAGCACTATTCACCTGAAATATCTGAATTAACAAAGGTTTTACTCCCAAAATTAAAATCTGCTGGTTTTAATTATTTCGCTATTGAAATTGGGCCTCATAGTGCTAAAAAAATGATTACTGTAGTAAAAAATCAAAAATCATTATTTGATTTTATCACGGATTTTTATTCAAATTACAACGATATTCCAATTCCATTTTTTGATGGCAAGAAAGATGAAACCTTTCTCAAAACAGCAATAAGTAAAAATTTTGAAATTTGGGGTATTGACCAAGAATTTTTGTCAGCACAACTTTTTCTAATGGATGATTTATACAGCCTTTCAAATAATAAATCTTTGCTAAAATTTTATTATGCTAACTCAAAACGATTTCTAGGAGAGGAATTCAAAAAATACAAAAAAAACAAAGGATACCCTATGTTTACGAATCTTTTAAAATCTACCATTTTAAAGTCTTTCTTTGAAAAATGTAATACCGAGAAACAAAAAAAAATTATAGTTGATTTAATTTCTTCTTGGAAAATTTACGCCTTTCGTGAGGTAAAAAAGTATGGTGAAAATAATTTTACAAGAATGAAATATATGAAACGGCAATTTGGAGAGAATTATAAAAATGTTTCAAAGACAGATTCGCTTCCGAAAGTCTTTGTAAAAATGGGTTCTATGCATCTTGCAAGAGGAAAAAACTGGTTAGGCATCTATGATTTAGGTACTATGATTAAAGAACTAACATATTTTAATGGAACTAAATCAACCTCAATAAATTGTTTTGCAAGATATTGGAAAGATGGTAGCGGAAAAGTTTATGATTATTTGGATGAGGAAGACGGTAAAGCATATCAACCGATTTTAGAATTTGCTAAAAAAGACAAATGGGTTCTTATCGAGACAAAACCAATTTTAGAATTTGTAAAAAAGAAAAAAATAAAGATGAATAAAGACCTAAAAATAATAATTTCTGGTTTTGATTTTATTCTATTTTCTCCAACAAAAACTGAAGTAAAATTAAACTATTCGGAATAAAAACTTCTGAACTCCACACACAAGCCTAAAGTGTAATTTCGAAACTTTAACAACAAAACTAAACTTTAGTATAGTAAAAAGACTACACTTTAGTGTAGTGGAAGTATAAAAGTTTTTATGTATGTTTGAAAATCTATAAAAAGATTAGAGCTGTCTCTCTAGGTGTAGCGATCCTTCTTTAAAGGATGATACAACTTATGCCAATAAACTGTGTTGTGATTTGGACTAGATAAAAGAAAACCCTATATCGAGATACAGCAATACATCTATACCCCAAAAAATAACCCCACAGTATAACCCCATAGTAGTATTTTAACTTGCTTAAAATTTACATTTTAGCAATGAAAGGCATTTTTATGAACAATCGCATTGGTCTGCAAGTTAAATAATGAACCTGAAACAAGTACAAAGCGTATGTGTGAGGCATCAATAATACAGATATATGCTTGTCAACCAAAATACCAAAAAAATGGAAAACGGAAAAAAC
>Ga0189288_10432_pt1 | contig 11954 bp, 12 predicted proteins | sample UW105minimetaG_FD_130316 | JGI IMG/M metagenome (GOLD analysis project Ga0189288, IMG submission 130316) | Marine microbial communities from the Costa Rica Dome - UW105 mini metaG | ecosystem: Environmental > Aquatic > Marine > Oceanic > Photic zone | place: Costa Rica: the Eastern Pacific... | reverse complement strand
GAAAGGAGGCCAGGCTGCTGCAGCTGCGACCTTCTCGAAGGGCATGTTGCTTGAGTTGTCCCATCACCCCTCCCGGCAATGTCACGTTGAGACGTTCGGACTCAGCTGCCTCGGCGACGTCTGCGGCGGAAGGTGATGGGGTCTCTGCTTCGAGGCGTTCCTGGAGCTCCTTCAGCAGTGATTGGAGGATTGACACGTTTGCGTTACGGATTGGTAACCAAATCGTAGCTCCTGTCGTTCGTCCGGCGGCTGAGGGTGCACGCGTTAATCTGTCCCGGACTTAAAGGGAGTTGTGATGCGATCTCTGGCTATGAAGCTTGCCCCTGGCCAGGATCTGCGTCATGTCCTCGAAGCCCTGGCCCTCAGCCACAACGTGTCGGGTTATGTGCTTGGTGTGGTCGGCAACTTGTCGAGAGCGGCTTTTCAATGCCCAGGCCAGTCGGAGCCCAATGTTCTTGAGGGTGACCTCGAAATCATCACGCTTCAGGGCCATTTCTCACCCGATGGAGCTCATTTGCACCTGAGCCTTTCGGATGCTGCTTGCCAGGTGTGGGGTGGCCATCTCGAGCCGGGCACGCTTGTGCTCAAGGGTGCTGACCTTCTCTTGGGTCTGCTCGATCAACCTCTCCCCCAGGCTCCATCCACTCTGGATCCCAACCAACCGACTGAGGTTGAGCCGAAGCCTGTTGCACCCCTTGCTACTCCCCGCGTGGAGGTGGCCGTGCTTCCAGGTTGTCCCTGGTGTACACGTGCTATTCGCATTCTGCGCAGTCTCGACATTGCTCATGCGTTGATCACGGTCGACAGTGATGAGACCTACAACGCATTGCATCAACGCAGTGCAATGACCACGTTCCCTCAGGTGTTCATCGACGGCGCTGTGATTGGCGGATACGACGCTCTTGCCCAGCTGCATGCGGATGGATCTCTGGACCAACTGCGTTGACGGACCCTCCTTCTCCCCAGGCCTCATCTGATCAAACTGCTGACCTCTGGGCCCTCAAGCCCTGGTGGTGTCAACCCTGGTCAATCCTGCTGACAGGCCTTTGTATTTCGTTGGCCAGTTGGTGGTTCTTTCACCTTCTCTGGCTCACCATTGCCGTTTCGCTGGCGGTGTTGCTTTGGTGGCTGTTGTTTCTGGTGCTTGCACCGAGTGCTTATCGCTTGGCGGCGGAGCAAGACCAGTTGGATCGGAACATCCCATAAACCCTGGTCTGAGGTGTTGGTTGAGCAGACGCTTGGTTAGGGCTGCTGCTCTAGCCGATAGCGCTGCTTTTCGCTCATCAGCTCGTTTTCCAATTGACCAATCAATCTGCTGACGAGGGTTTGAAATTCGGGTTGGCATCCGCGGAATGCTGCTTTGTGGCGGATCGGCTCGTTGCGGGTGCGTAGATCGGTGAGCATCAGCTCCAGGGCGTCGATGCTGGCGTTGCTGTTCATGGCTCGGATCCACGTTCCCGAGAGGCTATGACAGGGGCATGACCTGGCGATAGCCACCAGCTTCGATCACCTGCAGCGACGTGTCGAACAACGTCGTCAGCGCTTGGCCGTTCAGGATGTGATCCTTGGGGCCGTCTTGCATCACAGCCCCATCTTTGAGACAGATCACACGCGTGATCTCGGGGATGATGGCCTCCACCTGATGGGTGATCATCACCAAAGTGGTTTGTGATTGACAGAGCTGACGCAGTTGGTTGAGCAGGCGGTGCTTTGCCCTGAGATCAAGTGCATTGGTCGGCTCGTCAAGCACCAGCACATCCGGTTGGTGGACGAGTGCCCTCGCGATCAGCACGCGACGGCGCTGGCCATCGGAGAGACACGTCCATCGTTCCTGGGCAAGCTCGGCGATGTCGAAGAGCTCTAAAAGCTGGAAAGCTCGATCCAGCTGGGTGTTGCTTGGTGTTTGATCTTGACGTAGCCCAATGGATCCAAAGAAGGCGGAAAGAACCAGATCGATCACACGCACGCGGCGGGGGACACGCTGCTCCAGTTCGGTTGATACCAGGCCAATCCGCCGCCGCAACTCCCACTGCAGGGGCAAGTCAGACCCGAGCAGTCGTAGGTGAGAGCCTGGTTTCACCACAGGATGAATGCTGCGGTCAATCAGTCGTACTAACGTGCTCTTCCCCGATCCATTCGGTCCGAGAATCGCGGTGTGCTCACCGGTGCGAAGGCTGAGAGTGAGATTGTGGAACACACATCTGGTTTCGATCCAGGCTTCAACGGCCTCCATCTCAAGCCAGGGGTGAGTGCTTTCTGTCACTGAGTTGTTGTTGATGTCGGCCGTCTGTTCGCAGTGTGGATCAAGATCATGGCGAGCGGATCGCTCTCTCGGTGGTCGCCTTGTTTGTGCCCGATGTGGAGCGCCTCAGGGCTCTGTTGTGGTTCGCTCTAGGCCTCGGGGTTCTCAACAACGCATCCAGATCAGCTGGTGGTGGTGGTTGCTGCTGGGTCTTGCTTTTGTGGTCATCCTCCAGCTTCTTTGATCGGGTTCAGGTGGCTGTCAAAAGGGAGATTGGAGCGCAGCTGTTGAACCACCAACTTGAGGCAGCCTGCAAGCGCACGATTTTCGTTGAGTTGTCTGCTGTAGATCCTTCCTCCCTGGATCTGGCCCATGCTCGCAAGGGTTAGATCTTGTCCTTCCATCAGATTCAGTGACTCAACCGCCACTGGCAGTGGGCCCACGAAAACGTGCAACAGTCGCTCCCTGTTGTGGTGGGTGAACCAGGGCGTCAAGTGGCTGGCCCGCAGATTGATCTCTTCCAGCAATTCCCGTCTCAATCCAACTTCAGCAGACTCGCCTGCTTCGAGATGACCCCCGAACAGACCCCAACATCCGGGGGCAATGATCCCTTCGACGTCATCTCGGAGTTGCAGAAGCCAGCGGTTGTTCTGATGCAGCATGGCGACGGCTACCTCGGTGCGAGGAGTCATGGTTGAGCGGTTGTGTCGCTGTCATCAGCTTGATTCAGATCATTCACCTAGTCCATTGGCTCAAAGTGAAGTGTTGGTCAGATCAACTCGGGATGGTTGGGATCACCCTTGAAGGGGCCAATGACGGCTGAGCTGATCCAGCCTCCATAGAAGCCTCCCGGTTGCGGTATCACCGCTTCGTCATTGAGCCAGCACCCATCCATCAGGCCTGGGTAAAGAGCGAACCAACCTCGTATCGCCGCAAAGGGAGGTGACGGTTGGTGATAACACCACACAGCTCTGGGCACTGTTCGGCTTTGGCTGCAGACGTCGAAGTAACTGGCGACACCTTTCCATTCGCAGAAACTGTGACCAGAGGTTGGCCGCAACAGTTGCCTCTTCGTCTGGTCCGGTGGAAGGTAATAGGTGGGTGGGTGAAAGGTCTCCAACACCTTCAAACAGCCAGTACCATCGAACAACACGTCATTGCCGATTTTTACAAGAACGTGTTCAGTGGCCTCTTCAATTCTGGGAGGACGTGGATAGTCTCGGACATGTTGCAAGGAGATCAGCTGCATCAGCGTTCACCGATGATGGCGACGGATGGTCAACACTGAGATGCCCAAATCTCCTCCCTTGCAACCGGTGGTCATCCTTGGAGGTTTCTTGATTACTCCGGAGGCCTATGCCGGTATCGCCTCTTGGCTACGTCACCAGGGTGCGGAGGTGGAGGTCGTGCCAGCCAGCCGGTTGGATTGGATGCTCACCACCTGGGCGTTGGGCTGGACGCGTTTGCTGGACAGGGTGCATGAGCTTGTGACGCACCTAGCGCGTCATTCGCCAACGGGGAAGGTGACACTCATCGGCCACAGTTCAGGTGGCGTGATGCTCAGGCTTTATCTCACAAACGAGCTCTTCGCTGGTCGCTGTTATCGGGGCTCGGACGTCTGCAATCGACTGATCACCCTTGGTAGCCCTCATCAAGCCCAGCGCGCCACCCCGCTTAGGGCCATGGTTGATCGTCGCTTCCCTGGTGTAGCCGTCGACGGCATTGATTATTTGGCTGTCGCCGGTTGCCTTGATCTTGCCTCCGCGAATGCGAGTGGATTTAGCCGCCGCAGTGCTTCTGGTAGCTACCGAAACATTGCCGGAACGGTTGATGTCGACGGTGATGGACTGGTGCCCGTCGAGTCAGCGCTGCTGACAGGAGCACGCCATTTGGTGCTGGCTGACACGGCCCATGGCGGTTTGTTTGGTTCGAGCTGGTATGGATCGGATGACCGGATTGGCTTGTGGGCGAATCAGATCGGTTTGTAACCGACCCAGTCGGGTTGGAAGCTGCAGGACGTTTGATTCGGAGCGGGGACCAGATGAACCTGCCAACCTTGTAAGTCGTCGATGGGTAGGCAGTCGTCGACTCCCCCCAGCTGATCAATGGCATGCAAGTCGTCTTTGTGCTGCTGCAAGGCACCACACAGCCAACGTTGACGAGCTCTGGATTTGGCTGCCTCAGCAGTGGGTGCCACCACACACCCGCAATGATGCAGCTCCTGTAACGAATGGGCTTCATAGGCGCCCATGTTCACGAACCAGAGGCGCTGTTTCACGGCTCCACCAGGACTGAATGGCGGCTTGCTTTGGCGTTGCCCCACCCGTTTCAATTCAATCGCATAGCCATCAACACAATGCATGGCGACGTAGCTGTCGATGTGCAGACCTCTACGACTGCCGAACCATTGCAGCTTCAGTTCTGAAAAGGTGTCGTCGATCCTCTCGCCAGCCACCCAACGCACGTCATGAAGCTCAACATGCGACTGGCGTGTGCGGCCACCGAGGACGACTAAAAAAAGAACCGTTTTCGTTCTCATGGCATCAGCGACCGACATGGCTGCAGCGGAGAGACGGATGCTGACCGTAGCTTTCTCTGGGGAATTGGCCTGGTGCTGCTTGGCTTGCCGAAGCATTTCTAGGTCGGTACGGAGAAGCAGCCCTTAAACATTCGATCTCATTCACCATGCCAAGACATGCAGAACGGTCCTATCCCTCACGCTTCAAGGCATCGGCCTGCATGCGTTGAATCCGTTCCAGTATGGATTCATTACTCATCCTGTTGTTCAGTCTCTCAACAAGAAGAGGGAAGGCCAGTGGCCCTGGTCGCGGGGTTGGTTGATGGATGATGTCGCTTTGAACCATCCGTTCTAGTGATGCCTTGAGGCGGGGTAGTTCCAACTGTTCCTTCAGCACTTCCTCGCGGGCTTGGCGTAAGAGCAAGCTTGAAGGCTCATGTCGATTAAAGACATCGAACAGGAGAGACCCGCTGATCTGGAGCTGACCCGTACTTTTGCTCTTACCCGGGTAACCCTGCACCAGCAGCCCAGCCACCTGGGCAATACTGCGGAATCGTCGCTTACACAGTTCTGAGAGATTGAGGGCTTGTTCCAGATCCTCCTCCAGGCATGCAACATCCAAAAGATGTTCCATGTGATGGTTGATCAGCTCAGCAAATGGATAGTGGCGAGTAGCTAGTAGCTCGAAGCCGTAATCGTTCACCGAGACGGTGACCGTGCCTCGATGCAATCGTGTCAATCGGGTGGCAAACAGGAAGCCCAGTCCTTCGTGCACAAATCGGCCTTCAAACGGAAAGACGTAGAGATGGCTCCCTTCCTTTGTTTCACACGTTTCCAGCAGCAGCTGATCCGCCTGTGGAAGGACCGAGAGATCTTGCTGCCTTACAAACAACGGTTCTAAGGCTTGTAATTCGGCATTGTCCAACTCCCCTCGACCGGCCCTAGCAACCTCTTCCCGAAGCTGGTGGGTGAGGAGATCAGAAAGGGCCATCTGACCTCCGGCCCAGGCAGGAACAGTGGTGCTTTTTCGTGTGCTTGCTTTCACGTATGCGGTCATGTCGCGCAGACGGACAAATTCCAGTTGGCGGCCCGCGAAGAAAAAAACATCCTTCGCTTTCAGTTGACTGATAAAGGTTTCTTCCACATGCCCGAGAACAGCACCTCTGACAAAGCGGACTCGTATCGATGGTGCTGATGTGATCGTGCCAATGTTGAGACGGTGTAAGCGTGCGATGGGACTTTGCTTGACCACCAGTCGTCCCTGTTCGTCGACCTCGAGCTTGCGGTAGCGCGAATAAGCACCAAGGCATTCTCCGCCGTGCTGCAGAAAACGTAGACACCAGTTCCAGTCCTGATCACTGAGCTGGCGGTAAGTGGCTGTGCCCCGAATGGCATGCAGGGTCTCCTCTGGGTGGAAGCCTGGACCGCAGCCCAGGGTCGTGAGATGTTGCAGCAACACATCAAGGGGTTGATCGGGGGGGTGACGCTCCTCAACCAAGCCGGAGCAGAGCCCACGCCTCACGGCGCTCAGTTCAAGCAGCTCCAGGGCATTGGTTGGCATGAAGAGCACCTTTGAGGTGGCGCCTGGACGATGGCCGGATCGACCCGCCCGCTGCAGCAAGCGAGCCAGATTCTTGGGCGAACCGATCTGCACAACCCTCTCCACAGGTTGAAAGTCAACGCCGAGATCGAGCGAACTTGTGCAGACCACCCAAAGCAGTGTTCCCGCTTTGACGCCGGCTTCAATCGCTTCTCGTTCCTGTCGATCAACGGCGCTGTGGTGCAGGGCAAGCAACCCCTCCATCTCGGGGCAGGCGAAACGAAGACATTGAAACCAGCGTTCCGCCTGGTTTCGGGTATTCGTGAAAAGCAGGGTGCTGATCGTTGGCACCAGCTGTCCCACCAGGTCTTCGTAACGACGGAGTCCGAGATGCCCTCCCCAAGGAAAACCATCGATGCTGTCTGGAAGGACGCTGCTCACTTCAAAACAGCGTTGTCCTCCTCGCGTGATCAGGACGGGCTGATTGTTTGGGCCGAGAGCATGGTGGGCGGCTGTCTGCAGGTTGCCGATCGTTGCGCTGATGGCCCAGGTCTGAAGCTTCCTGTTCTGCTGCCTCAACCAGCTCAGGGCCAGCTCCGTTTGGGTGCCACGTTTGCTGGCGATGAGCTCGTGCCATTCGTCCAGCACCACCGTGGTTACAGCGGCGAAAAGGCTGTTGGCATGCCGACTCGCCAACAGCACGCAAAGCGATTCTGGTGTGGTGATCAGGATCTGCGGTGGTGTCTTGATTTGTCGATTGCGTTCAGTTGTGCTGGTGTCGCCATTGCGGATGCCGACCCGCAATGGCCAGTTCATCGTCTTGATTGGTTCCTCTAGGGCGCTGGCCAGATCACGGCTGAGGGCACGCAATGGCGTGATGTACAAGAGCTGAATACCCTCTCTCGCTGGTGTTGCAGCGAGCATTTCCGCCATGGGCGCCATCACTGCGGCGTAGGTCTTTCCCGACCCTGTTGGCACCTGAATCAAGCCGGAGTGTCCAGCCAGATGGGACTGCCAGGCCTCCCGTTGAAACTGTTGAGGACTCCAACCCTTATGACTGAACCAAGCATGGATTGGCTCCAGAATCGACGTATCTGGGGTCAACGTCTCTCACCTCGTGGGCTGTTCAACAACTGCTCCGCACTCTCTAAGCAATCGGCACTTTGCGCCGTGCGGTCGTGGCGCCAACGCAGGATGCGTGGGAAGCGCACGGCTAGTCCGCACTTGTGTCTTTTGGAAGGTTGAATCCCCTCGAAGCCGAGTTCAAAGACCAGTTCTGGTTCCACGACCCTTGTCGGTCCGAACCGCTCGCGGGTATGGCTCCTGATCCAGCGGTCAAGCGTCAGAATTTCAGCATCCCCAAGGCCGGAATAGGCCTTGGCGAAGGTCACCAATTTGGGCTTGTTGTTATCCGTCGCCCTGCAATCCCAAAGAGCGAAGGTGTAGTCCGTGAAAAGGTTTGCGCGGCGACCACTGCCTGCCTGGGCGTAGATCAAGACAGCATCCAGCCGCATGGGGTCAAGCTTGTATTTCCACCAGTGACCTCGTTGACGTCCTGCCAGATAGGGCGAACTCAGTTGTTTGAGCATCAACCCTTCGGCACCGCCTTCCCCTGCAATTGTGCGCAGCTGCGCCAAGTGGTCCCAACTCTCTAGGCGATGGCCAGCACTGCGTTGCAGACGCCAGCTCTCCTCAATGTCTGCAACAGAGTTCAGGGCATTAAGCGCAGTGAGGCGCTGAACAAGAGGATGTGCTCGGAGGTCCTTACCCTCTTGCTCAAGTAGGTCATAGGCGATGAACTGCACCGGGCATTCCTGACGAATCTTTGCCCCGACATGCTTACGGCCGATCCGGCGTTGAAGGTTGCTGAAAGGAAGGGGACGGCATTGATCACGTTCCCAACAGATCACTTCACCATCAAGCACAGTGTTGACCGGTAATGCTTTGGCCATCGTCACCAGCTCAGGGAAGCTGACATTCACCAGTTCCTCACCGCGGCTCCAAAGAAAGACGCCCTCTTTGCGATGGATCAGCTGCCCTCGGATCCCGTCCCATTTCCATTCAACCCACCAGTCTTCCGCTGGTGTGCAGACCATTCTCTCTAGTTGCACCGGACTAGCCAGAAAGAAGGGGTAAGGCACAGCCCCTCGATCGCGTCGCGTCTGCTTCGCCGGTGCTGTTAGTTGATCAAACCACTCGGCACTGGGTTCAACCTCTCCCATGAGTCGTTCCAGCACATCGGTGTTGCGTAGAGAGAAGGCAGCGGCAATGGCTTTCACCACGAGGCCGCGGGCCACACCAATGCGAAACCCACCGGTGATCAGTTTGTTGAGGAGCCAATGATGCTCTTCCGGAACCGTCGCCCAAATCGAGAGCATGGCCTCTTGTTGCTGGGTTGGGGAGGAACGCGCCAAGGACGGCAATAACGTCTCCATCCACCAATGCAAGGCGGGTTTGTTCGCCACTGCTGCGAGGAGCTCGCGGAGTTGTGGATCCTTCAGTTCAGGCCGTTGGAGGCATTGATCCTTCAACTGTGGCCATAACAGGCAGATCGTTTCAGCTGAATCGCCGACGTGGCTGTGGCATTCGTTGAATAACCACTCTGGAAATGCGACTGACTCTTGCAGGATCTCGCGTAATCGCCGCCCCGTCAGCATCCGACGTCGGCGTTCCCCGAGCAGCAGTGCCAAGGCCCAGCATCCATCCTTGGGATCAACGGCGACGAGGTAGTGCTTGAGCAACTCCACTTTGCGCAAGGAGCTGCTGGTGCCATCCAAGCAATCGATTAATTCACCGAATGTTTCCACCGATCGGGGTCAGGCTGAGGCCAAGGGCAAGGTGTTGCAGGTGTTGGCTGAGCAGAACAAGGACCAGCACAGGATTGACGAGCCGAGGTTGACGTTAGGTCAACTGAGTTCGCTGAGGGGAGTGGCGTCGATTCCTTCGACTTCCTTGAGGTAGCGCACCAGCACATCGTTCTGGCCGTGGGTCACAAACACCTTTTTCGCTTTGCTCTCCTTTACGGTTTGGATCAGTCCTTGCCAATCGGCGTGGTCACTGAGAACAAAGCCACGTTCATACCCCCGTCGGCGTCGCGCGCCGCGCACAGCCATCCAGCCTGAGGCAAAGCCGGTTTGTGGTGATTGAAATCGGCGCATCCAGCTCGACCTGTGGGCTGATGGTGGTGCCAGCACGAGTCGGCCAGCCAGGCTTTCGTTCTTAGCGACTTCACTCACTGGACGACTGGGCAACATCGCGACCTTCGCTGAGCGGTAATGACGTGTGACGGTCTCCACGGCTCCGTGCAGCAAGACCTCATCATCAAGGCCAATTGCGGCGAGCTCTGCGAGGATTCTTTGGGCTTTGCCGAATGCATAACAGAACAGCAGAGACGGTCGCGTTGTGTCGCTTTTCCACCAGTTGCAGATGTCGTGCGCTATCGCTGCGCCATCAAGCCAGCGATAGATCGGTAGAGCGAACGTCGCTTCTGTGATCAACACATCGCAGCTCACAGGTTCGAAGGCAGAGCAGCTTGGATCGGCAGAACGTTTGTAATCGCCTGTGACCACCCACACCTCTCCATCGACCTCCACACGGATCTGAGCGCTGCCGAGAACATGGCCAGCACTGTGAAAGGACAGGGTTGCCGCTCCGATGCGGTGCTGTTCCCCATAGGCCAGGGTCTGGAGATTGATGTTTTGCCCGAGACGTTGGCGCAGGATTCCAGCACTATTTGTGGTGGCCCAGTACTCCTCACACCCCGCCTTGGCATGGTCTGCATGCGCGTGGGTGATCAAAGCTCTACGCACGGGGCGGTGCGGGTCGATCCAGGCATCAGCCCTGCGGCAATACAGACCGCTATCGGTGAGCTCCATGACTGGCATGCAGACATTCTGACCTTGCGATCACTGGGATTGAGAGCCGATCGTTTGGGTGGAGTGCTGTTTGCTCGGCTTTGGCGAGCTCCGATTCAAGGCCGTTCTCCGCTTGGGATGCCCGGTTGTCGATCGCGTCGGCACCATCCCAGCCCCTGTCCTGCCGCAATGGCGTACGGGGGCGATGACGTGTTCGTCGGAACGTCGGTGCTACGTATCTCAGAACGGCTGGTTCCGATCAGCGACTCATCTCGAGCATTCGCTGGATCGGTGCTTCCGCTTGGGCGCGAAGGGATTCTTCCATGGTGATTTCTGGCGAGAGAGACACCAAGCACGCATGAAGCTTTTCGAGGGTATTGAGCCGCATGTAGGGGCAAGCGTTGCAGCTGCATCCATCAGTGCCAGGAACATCGAGGAAGTGCTTCTGAGGAAGCCTCCTCTTCATTTGATGAATGATCCCAGGCTCAGTCAGAACGATGAACGTCTCAGAGGTGCTGGTTTCGGCGTATTGGAGAAGTTTGCTGGTGGAACCAATGAAATCTGCCTGTTCAAGCAGGGATTGGATGCACTCTGGATGGGCGATCACTTCGGCATCGGGATGACGCAGTTGCAATTTGAGAAGTGCCTCCTCGCTGAAGGTTTCATGCACGATGCAGCGTCCAGGCCAAAGAGTGAGATCTCGGCCGCTCTGGTTCTGAACCCAACGGCCAAGATTGCGATCCGGAGCGAACAGAATGGGTCTGTCATCAGGAAGCTGTCGGACAAGATCAACGGCGTTGCTGCTTGTGCAGATCAGGTCGCTTTGAGCTTTCACCGCAGCACTGCAATTGATGTAACTCACCACCAGATGATTGGGATGCTGCGCCTTAAAGGCAGCGAATTCATCCGGAGGGCAGTCATCGGCTAAGGAGCAGCCTGCCTCGAGATCAGGCAAGAGAACGGTTTTAGCTGGACTGAGAATTTTTGCTGTTTCTGCCATGAAGTGAACACCGCAAAACACGATCACATCGGCGTCGGTGTTGGCTGCCTTGCGTGAGAGTTCAAGCGAATCTCCGATGAAATCGGCGATGTCCTGCACCTCTGGCTCCTGGTAATAGTGCGCCAGGATCACCGCGTTGCGTTGGCGCCTCAGGGCGTCAATCGCCGCTGCCAGTTCCGTGGGTGGCGGAGGGGCTACCACGGCCGATGCGGGAACAGAAACAGCGGTCATTAGGACCATCTGCGGCAGGATGGGGATCAGCCTAGGCACCCCCCCTGACTGCAACGTCCCCAAGCCTGCGTGTGGCCATCGCTGGTGATCTGCATGGGGTTTGGTCTGATGCGGATGCACGTCTGCTTGATTGCCTTGCCCCCGATGCCGTTTTGTTTGTAGGTGACCTCAGCGACGGGGACCGACGCCTGACGAAGGCGATTACACGTCTCTCTTTTCCTGTGGCGGTGATCCTGGGGAATCACGATCGCGGCCGAGATCGCAGTGGGGCTGTTTTTCAACAACAGATTGATCTGTTGGGTGATCTGCACTGTGCCTGGCGGATGCGTCACTGGGACACCCCCTGCTTGGGTGTTGTTGGCTGTCGTCCAGGTACGGCTGGTGGAGGTTTTCACCTCTCCCCTGCTGTTGAGGCGGTTGTTGGTCCGCTCACCATGGAACAGTCGGCCGATCGGATTGTGGAGGCATGTCGTGCGGTCCCTGACGATTGGCCGCTTGTTTTACTTGCGCACTGCGGACCGACCGGACTGGGGTCTGAGGCTGGTGATCCCTGCGGCAGGGATTGGAAG
>Ga0189288_10431_pt1 | contig 11967 bp, 11 predicted proteins | sample UW105minimetaG_FD_130316 | JGI IMG/M metagenome (GOLD analysis project Ga0189288, IMG submission 130316) | Marine microbial communities from the Costa Rica Dome - UW105 mini metaG | ecosystem: Environmental > Aquatic > Marine > Oceanic > Photic zone | place: Costa Rica: the Eastern Pacific... | reverse complement strand
TCCCATCTCGAACAGAGAAGTTAAGCCCAATAGCGCCGATGGTACTGCAAGTATGTGGGAGAGTAGGTCGCTGCCTTTCTTTGTATTGATTGAATATCAATATCTATGAACCTCAATTCTTTGCTGAATTGAGGTTTTTTTTATTCTTTAAATTAAAATATTAAACGTAATTTACGTTATAGTCTATATTTGCTTTTTGATTTTGAATGTAGTTTATGAAATTGTATAAATTATTTCTTTTTTCTTTTTTCTTTTCTTCGACTTATGCTCAAGTTGGAGGAGAATCTGTTTATCAATTCTTAAATTTACCAACATCAGCAAGACAAATTGCTTTGGGAGGAGAAGTTTTAACTTTACTAGATGATGTGAATCAACCTTTATGGAATCCTTCAGTAATAAATCCGGAAATTGACAATATGTTATCTGCAAACTATTCTAGTTATTTAGCAGATATACATATTGGTTCTATATCTTATGCCAAAGTTATTTCGAGGAGATTTGGAACCATACATGGTAGTATTAAATATTTAGATTACGGATCTTTGATAGGTGCAGACGAGCAAGGTATAGAAACAGGTAATTTTAATGCCAGTGATATTGCTATTTCAGTTGGATATGCATTTAATTTACCCTGGACAAACTTATTTATGGGAGCCAATATAAAATTAATTAACTCTAATATTAGTAATTTTTCTTCAACTGGAATTGCTACTGATGTAGGAATTTTATATTACAGCCCCTACAAAACTTTTTCATTTACTTTGGTTGCAAGAAATATTGGAACTCAAATTAAATCATTTAATGGAGTGATAGAAAAGTTGCCTTTTAAACTAGCTCTTGGAGCTTCATATGAATTAGAATATGTACCTTTAAAATGGTACTTTACATTAGATAATTTACAGAAGTGGAATATTTCAGTGCCGAATCCATCAAATCAAACAACAGATTTAGAAGGAAATATTACAACTGAAAATGTTGGTTTTATTAATAATGCTCTTCGGCATGTTGTTATAGGTGCAGAATTATTTCCTCAAAATTCTATTAATATACGATTGGGTTATAATTTTAGAAGAGCCAATGAATTAAAACTTCAAAACGCAAGAACTTTTAGTGGAATTTCTTTTGGTTTTGGATTACAAATGAATAAATTTAAGTTTAATTATGCGTATTCTAAGTTTCACTCGGCATCAAATGCAAGTACATTTAGTTTACAAATTGATTTAGATAGCAGATAAATGAATAAAAAAATTACAATTGCAATTGATGGGTTTTCATCAACAGGAAAGAGTACTGTAGCTAAAGAATTAGCAAAGCAATTAGGGTATATTTATGTAGATACAGGAGCTATGTATAGAGCGGTTACTTTATATGCGATGCAAAACAATATTGTTGCTGTTACTTTTTTGAAAGAGGATGCGTTAATTTCTGAAATTAATGCTGTTTCACTGTCTTTTAAATTTAATAAGAAGTTAGGTTTCGCTGAAATATATTTGAATGGTATCAATGTTGAAAAAGAAATTAGAACACTAGAAGTCTCTAAACTAGTTAGTAAAGTTTCTGCAATTTCCGAAGTTCGAAAAAAATTAGTTGCTGAACAACAACAAATGGGTGCAAATAAAGGAATTATAATGGACGGAAGAGATATTGGAACTGTTGTTTTTCCTGAAGCAGAATTAAAGCTTTTTATGACTGCCTCACCACATAAAAGGGCCAGTAGAAGATATAAAGAATTAATTAATAGAGGAGACGATGTAAATTATGATGAAATTTTGCAGAATGTAATTGACAGAGATAATATAGATTCTACTAGGAAAGACTCTCCTTTAATAAAAGCAGATGATGCAATTGAATTTGATAACTCTGATATGGGTCTAAAGGAACAATTTGAAAAAATTTATAGTTTGGTAAAACAAAGAATTAAATAAAAAAAAGCAATCTGAGGATTGCTTTTTTTATTATGGTATATTTAAATATTTATGAGTTTGAAGTGATATTTTCCATTTCGGATTTTTCATTACATAGGCTACAATCTCTGGAGTCATTTTTTCTTTTTTACTCCATTCTGGTTGTAAAAAAAGTTCACATTTTTCCCTAACTTTAGCAGATTGCTCTTCTGCAAAATTAAAATCGGACTTATTATGTATAATCATCTTAAGTTCATCAGCTTCTTGATAAACTTCCTCTAAAGGTAATTTTGTTTTTTTTGGAGACAAGCAAAACCAATCCCATTTTCCAGAAAAAGCATAGGCTCCAGAAGTCTCAATATGTGTTTTTATGTTATTTTTTTGCAATAAATTAGTCATATAATCCATAGACCACATTAAAGGTTCTCCCCCAGTAATTACTACAGTATTGGCATGTTTTATAACATTTTTCACAATCGTTTCTACAGGGGTAGGAGGATGTAAATCAGCATTCCAACTTTCTTTAACATCACACCAGTGACAACCTACATCACAACCACCAACTCTTATAAAATAAGCGGCCGTTCCTGTATGGCAACCTTCCCCTTGAATAGTATAAAATTCTTCCATGAGTGGAAGCATTATACCTTTATCAACTAAATCTTGTGTTTTTTTATCCATCATCTATCTTCTTGCTGCAATCAGTTTACTATCAATTTTTTCACTTATAACTAAATTGGCTGCAAATTTAGTTCTTGCAGGTAAATTATCAGTTAAAAAATAAGATAAATTGCATTTATTTTGGAGAAATTTTATGTGTTTATTAAAATAATTGAGTCTTTTAAAAATGTTTTTTTAAATTGAATTATAATGTAATAAAACGGCTTTTATGTTTTGTTTTGTTTTGCTGGCTATAATTTTTCCATCAGTTAGTTTATTTTTAATACAAGTTTATGACATTCAGGAGTATGATAACTACTTACAAAAGTAAAAATTTTAATGTTAAGTGTTTAAAAATCAAGTAAATTTTGTAAATTTGCACTCCTTTTTACGATAACAGATTTAAAAAAGGATTTAAAAAACAATTTATATACAAACAACTCTTGGTGTTTTTATTGTTAAAAATCTGAAAAACAGCAAGATACAAAAATTATTTTCAGAAATGTCTGAAGAAACAAAAAATACTGAAGAGCAAGTAGTTGCTACTGAGGTTCAAGAAACGGCTACTGAGGCTGTTGTAGAAACTGTAGATCCAAAACAATTTTTAGCTGATTTTAACTGGCATAGATACGAAGAAGGTATTGATGCTATTGATGAAGATAAATTAGTTGAGTTCGAAAAAGCATTAGAAGGAACTGTTGGTTTTGTAAACGAACGAGATGTAATTGAAGGAACTGTAGTTAGAATTACTGATAGAGATGCCATCATTGATATCAATTCAAAATCTGAGGGAGTTATTTCTTTAAACGAATTTCGTTACAACCAAGATTTAAAAGAAGGAGATACTGTAGAAGTATTAGTTGATAAAAGAGAAGATTCTTCTGGTCAACTAGTATTATCACATAAAAAAGCAAGAGTTATTAAAGCATGGGATCGTGTAAATAATGCTCATGAAACAGGAGAAGTAGTAAACGGTTTTGTAAAATGCAGAACAAGAGGTGGTATGATTGTAGATGTTTTCGGAATCGAAGCATTCTTACCAGGGTCTCAAATTGATGTTAAGCCAATTAGAGATTACGATCAATACGTTGAGAAAACAATGGAATTTAAAGTTGTTAAAATCAATCACGAATTTAAAAACGTGGTTGTTTCTCATAAAGCTCTTATTGAAGCAGATATTGAATTACAGAAAAAAGAAATCATTGGCCAACTAGAAAAAGGACAAGTATTAGAAGGTATTGTTAAAAATATTACTTCTTATGGTGTGTTTGTAGATTTAGGTGGTGTAGATGGTTTAGTTCATATTACAGATTTATCTTGGTCTAGAATCAATCATCCAAATGAGGTTGTTGAGTTAGATCAAAAACTAAATGTTGTAATTTTAGATTTTGATGATAATAAGTCTAGAATTCAACTAGGTTTAAAACAATTATCTGCACATCCTTGGGAAGCTTTAAATACTGATTTAAAAGTTGGTGATAAAGTTAGTGGGATTGTCGTTGTTTTAGCTGATTATGGTGCTTTTGTAGAAGTAGAACAAGGAGTAGAAGGATTAATTCACGTTTCTGAAATGTCTTGGTCTACACACCTACGTTCTGCTCAAGATTTTGTTAAAGTTGGTGATAAAGTAGAAGCACAAGTTTTAACTTTAGATAGAGAAGAAAGAAAAATGTCTTTAGGAATGAAACAATTACACCCAGATCCTTGGACAGATATTACCAAAAAATACCCAGTTGGTTCAACACATACAGGTACTGTAAGAAACTATACTAACTTTGGTGTGTTTGTAGAACTAGAAGAAGGAATAGATGGTTTGGTCTATATTTCTGATTTATCTTGGACAAAGAAAATTAAGCATCCATCAGATTTTGTAACTGTTGGTGATACATTAGAAGTTCAAGTATTAGAATTAGACGTAGAGAATAGAAAGTTAAATTTAGGTCATAAACAAACTTTAGACAACCCTTGGGATGCACATGAAGCTACTTACGCTATTGATTCTATACATGAAGGAACCATTAAAGAAAAGAATGACAAAGGAGCAGTAGTAACTTTTGCTGATGGAGTAGAAGGTTTTGCACCTGGAAGATTTTTAGAAAAAGAAGATGGTTCTAAATTAGGAAAAGGAGATACAGCAAAATTTATTGTTTTAGAGTTTTCTAAAGAATATAGAAGAATTGTAGTTTCTCATACATCTATCTTTAAAGCGCAAGAAAGAAAGAATATTAAAACAGCGAGTAAAAAAGCTGCAGATGCAGAAAAAACTACACTTGGAGATATTGGAGGTCTTGCAGATTTAAAAAAGAAAATGGAAGCTGGTGGCAAAAAGAAGTAATTCTTTTTCATACTGAATTCGTTTCAGTATCTAGTAGATATTTATAATATTGAGTCGTCCTAAAATAAGTTGACGATAATAAATAGTAAACCAGTGAATTTAATTTCACTGGTTTTTTTTATGTTTTATGAGCTTTTACATGCATAAGTTGTTTTAATATCCACTCCATATTAAATACCAGAAAAAAATTAATTAAGTAAAGGTAATTTATTGAACACATTAGGTGTAGTTAGTTCTAAGTTTATAGTCCTAGTATAAAATTTTTATTAAGCTTAATTATTCGAAATTATGTATAGCTTTAGAAGTTGGTAGGCTCAAATTTTTATCAATAGACTCAATGAGTTCTTTAGCGTATTCTAAAACTTGATTAATCATAAGTGAATGAACGCTTGAAATTTGAATTCTAATTTTAATTGTGTTCAATAAATCTAGTTTTGTTTCAGAAGATTCTAGACGATTGTTAATAAGCTCTGTTAACTCTTCATATTCTTCTGTTAAGAATTCTTCTCCTTCTTCAATATCTTCATCATACATAGTAATTTGACAAAGCTTTTTAATGATAGGATATACTTGCGGATAAAAGATATTGTCGATATTGTTATTTACATCATCATAACTACCTTGTGATGTTAAGTAATAATTTATGATATCGATACTGAGGCTTTTATTTTTTATACGATTAAGTTGACCGGAAGAAACAAGTTCTGAATATGTATTATTTGTATTAGGAAAATTGTAGGTTTCTATTAAAAAATTTAATTTATCATTTAAACTATCAATTTTTATAAAACTCTTGTGCAAATTAAAATCTTTAATGATAGATTTAGCAACAGCAATTGACGCCATAGAATGTCTTTTCATGTCTTTTAAAATTACTTTTTGATATTCTATATCCTCCACAATATTAATTAAGTACCCCTTTCTTTTATATTATTTTCCTTTTCTTGATTTGTGTTGTTGATTTGTAATGCTACTAAAATACCAATTACAACTAAACAATATTTCTCCTAAAGCATACATTAAATATTTTCTGAATCTATTATCTTTTAGTAACTTATGTCTAAATTTTCTTGAAAGATTAATCATTTGTTGAGAAGTTTTTTTTTAAAGGATATGAAATAATAATTTTAAAAAAACCTACAATTAAATGCCCTCATTAAATCATATATTTTTTTTTCTTTTTGCTTTTGTGTCTGTTTAAAAATTTATCTTTGCGATGTAAAATATAGACAATGACATTAATAAAATCGATCTCTGGAATTAGAGGAACTATAGGAGGAAATACAGGCGATAACCTAACGCCAATAGACACGGTAAAGTTTGCATCTGCTTACGGGGCTTTCATAAAGGAAAGAAATTCTGAGAAAGATAACATAACAGTTGTGATTGGTAGAGATGCTAGAATTTCTGGTAAAATGATTGCTAGTTTGGTTGCAAATACCTTAGTTGGTTTGGGGATTAATGTAATAGATTTAGGTTTATCAACCACACCAACTGTAGAAGTTGCTGTTCCTTTAGAGAATGCAGATGGAGGTATCATCTTAACAGCATCCCATAATCCAAAACAATGGAATGCTCTGAAGTTATTAAATGAAAAAGGAGAGTTTTTAAACGGTGCAGAAGGAGAAAAAATTCTTAAGTTAGCAGAAAGTGAAGATTTTTCTTTTGCAGATGTAGATCATTTGGGAAGTTATACAAAAGATTCTAGCTATTTGGATAAACACATCCAAGAAGTTTTAAACCTAGAATTGGTTGATGTTGATGCAATAAAGAAAGCAAATTTTAAGGTTGTAGTAGATGGCGTAAACTCTACTGGTGGTGTTTTTATTCCAGCTTTATTAAAGGAATTACAGGTAGAGTGTATTGAATTATATTGCACACCAAACGGACAATTCCCTCACAATCCAGAACCTTTAAAAGAACATTTAACAGATATTTCCAATTTAGTTGTAAAAGAAAAAGCAGATTTTGGTATTGTTGTAGATCCAGACGTAGATAGATTGGCTTTGGTTTCTGAGGACGGGTCTATGTTTGGTGAAGAATATACCTTAGTTGCCTGTGCAGATTATGTTTTAGAAAAACTTGGCGGAGGAAATACGGTCTCTAATTTGTCATCTTCCAGAGCCTTAAGAGATGTTACTCAAAAACATGGTGGTACTTATACTGCTGCTGCGGTTGGTGAAGTAAATGTTGTTATTAAAATGAAAGAAACCAATACAGTGATTGGTGGAGAAGGTAATGGAGGTATTATTTATCCTGCTTCTCACTATGGAAGAGATTCTTTGGTGGGGGTAGCTTTATTTTTATCACATTTAGCAAATAAGAAAATGTCTTGCAGACAACTTCGAGATTTGTACCCGAGTTATTTTATGAGTAAAAATAAAATTCAATTAACTCCTGAAATAGATGTTGATAAAATTTTAGAAACAATGGCAACTGCTTATAAAAATGAAGATGTAAATACCATAGATGGCGTAAAAATTGATTTTGCAGATGAATGGATTCATTTGCGTAAATCGAATACAGAACCAATTATTAGGATTTATACAGAAGCTAAATCGCAACAAAAAGCAGACGATTTGGCTTTAAGATTCATTAATGAAATTAAAGCCATAATCGCTTAGCGTTTTGAAAATTAAATTTGTAATTTTTATATCTTTACTAATAAATTTTTCTGTTTTCTCTCAAGAGCAGCAGTTAGATAAAGAATCTAACAAAGGAAAGATGTTTATTTATTGGGGATGGAATAGAGCAGATTTTTCAAATTCTGATATTCATTTTACAGGAAATAATTATAACTTTACCTTGCAGAATGTAACTGCAAAAGATAGAATAACAAATTTTAGTTTAAATTATTTACATCCCACAAAAATAACTTTGCCTCAAACAAATCTGAGAATAGGTTACTTTTTTAATCATAATTATACAATTTCAATAGGGGTAGATCATATGAAGTATGTAGTAGATTCCTATCAAACAGTGAAAATTAATGGTGAGATTAATGCAGGAACTCCTTTTGATGGAGTCTATAATAATGATGATATTAGGCTAACACATGATTTTCTCCAATTCGAACATACAGATGGATTAAATTATGTAAACATAGAAGTTAAGAGATTTGATGATATAAGTCATATAATTGGAATGAATAATAAAAATTTTCAATTAAATATTACTGAAGGAATAGGAGCGGGAGTTTTGTTTCCCAGAACAAATTCGAAACTTTTTGATCAAGATAGATGGGATGAATTTCATGTTTCTGGTTGGGGAGTTTCTGCAGGAGTTGGTCTAAACCTAACGTTCTTTAAATATTTTTTTGTACAATCAGATTTGAAATATGGATATATAAATATGCCTGACATCAGAACGACATCAAGTTCATCAGATAAGGCATCACAAAGTTTTACTTTTTTTGAAAAGACCCTAGTCTTTGGAGCAAGGTTCCGGTTACATAAATAGATTATTATGAGTAGTTTAGAGAATTTTTTTGATCAGTTTAGAAAAAATATCATTGGCATAGATAAACAGTTTACATCGCCTTATGGTGTCAAAGATATAATATATGCAGATTGGACTGCCAGTGGTAGATTGTACAAAACTATTGAGGATAAAATGTTAAATGAGTTTGGTCCTTATGTTGCCAATACACATACAGAAACCTCTACTTGCGGAGCTGTAATGACATTGGCCTATCATAAAGCAAGAAATATTATTAAGAGTCATGTTGGTGCAAACTCTAATGATGTTTTAATTACTGAAGGATCAGGAATGACAGGTGTTGTAAATAAGTTTCAGCGTATTTTAGGGGTAAAGATTTGTGACACCTTAAAAGAATACACTCATGTACCAGAAGATTTAAAACCAATTATTTTTATATCTCATATGGAACATCATTCGAACCAAACCTCTTGGCTAGAGACCATTGCAGATGTTGTGGTTGTTCCTTGTAATAATGCCGGATTAATTTGTATTGATTCGTTTGAAAAAACGATTCAAAAATATCAACACAAAAAAATAAAAATTGCATCTATAACCTCTTGTTCTAATGTAACAGGAATAAAAACCAATTATCATGAAGTTGCCAAGTTAATTCATACATATGGTGGATTGTGTTTTGTAGACTTTGCTTGTTCGGCGCCCTATGTAGATATCAATATGCATCCAGAAGAACAAGATGCGTATTTGGATGCAATTTTCTTTTCACCTCATAAATTTTTGGGTGGGCCAGGAAGTTCTGGTGTGTTAGTTTTTAATAAAGATTTATATAAAAATACGGTTCCAGACAATCCTGGTGGAGGAACAGTAACCTATACAAATCCTTGGGGAGAACATGACTATTTTAAGGATATTGAAACTAGAGAGGATGGCGGAACTCCTGCTTTTTTACAAACGATGCGAATTGCATTGTCCATGCAATTGAAAGATAAAATGGGAACAGAAAACATTAAAAAAAGAGAAAACGAAGTAAATAAAACTTTATTTGAAACCTTTGAATCTTTGTCTGGAGTTAAGCTATTGGCTCCAGAACAAAAAGAAAGGTTAAGTATTTTTTCATTCTATTTTGAAGACTATCATTTTAATTTAGTAGTAAAGTTATTAAATGACAGATTTGGAATTCAAACCAGAGGAGGTTGTTCTTGTGCGGGAACCTACGGTCATTTTTTATTAGATGTAGATAAAGAAACCTCTAATGCCATTGCAAGTAGGCTTATAGAAGGTTGTAGTATAGAAAAACCAGGTTGGATTCGTTTATCCATTCACCCAACAATAACCAATAAAGAAGTGGCATTTATTTGTGATAGCTTAAAAGAACTTTGTGCCAATATAGAAGAATGGTCTAGTGATTACGAATACGATCATGAAAAAAATGACTATGTTCATACCGCTAATAGATCATTAGAACAAGAATTGATAAAAGATTGGTTTTCTATATAGTTACAAAAACTCTTTAGGAACTTTATCTCTATGCTTATAACGCTTATGAGACCACAAGTAAAGCTCTGGCTGTTTCAAAATATTTTTTTCTGTTAAATCGATGTATTTATCGGTAATTTGATAATTATCAAAGTCTTTTGGAGTATCCGTTATTAACTGAAATTCAGTCTCATAATAACCTCTTTTCACTTTTTTGGTGACATAGTTAATAACCACTAAATCAAACTTTTTAGACAGCATTTCTGCACCTGTATGAACAGGAACTTTTGTGTTAAAGAATTCTCTCCAATAAAAAGATTTATGGGGTTGTGGAGATTGATCACTTAATAAAATGTAGGCTCCTTGCTTATTATTCTCAAAATTATTTTTCATACCCTTTACCATATCAGAAGTTTTAAACCCTATAACCCCAAATTTTTCTCTAGAATTTCTAACGGCTTTTTCAAAATATTTGTTGTTCAATTTTGTGTAAGCGCCATAAATATCAATATCTAAAACTAAAGGCAAACTTATAGACCATTCCCAATTTGCTTGATGGGCGGCAACCAATGCAATACTTTTTCCTTGCTGGGTTATTGTATTTACCAATTCACAATTTTTGTATTTATAGCGTTTTAAAATCTGTTTTTCAGAAATAGAAAAAGCTTTTATACTTTCCACTAGCAAATCCATTAAATGTTTAAAGAATTTTTTTGACATCAATTGTAATTCTTCATCACTTTTTTCAGGAAATGAAAGTTTTAAATTTTCGACTACTACTTTTTTTCTATAGCCTATAATATAATACAGTATAAAGAAATAAACATCAGATTTTATATATAAAATTCGCATTGGAAGTCTAGATAACAACCAAATAAAAGGATAGGTAATAGCAAAAACTACAAATTGCATAAAGTTATTTTTAATAGTGCAAATATCCGATTTAAATTTAAAATGCAATAGTTTTACTAAATTGATTTTGCTATGTTTGTTGTATGATAGGAAATATTAATCAGACAGTTTTATTAATTATTTTGGCGAACGTTTTGTTTTCTATGAAAGGATTTAACGATTATTCTTTTTTGGATAAATTTAAATTTCAGGTAAGCAAAGTTTTAGGAGGTGAAAAAATTAGAATGATAAGTTCTGGTTTTCTGCATGTAGATTGGATACATCTCGGTTTTAATATGTACGCTTTGTATCTATTTGGAGAAATAGTTACTGTGCAATTAGGAATGTTTAATTTTCTAATAATCTATTTTGGAAGTTTACTGACAGGAAGTATCTATACTCTATATTTCCATAAAAAGGAACCTCGTTATAGTGCAGTTGGAGCCTCTGGTGCGGTTTCAGGAATTGTATATGCTTGTATATTAATATATCCTGAAATGCAATTATTTCTGTTTTTTGTGCCCATAGCAATTCCGGGCTATATTTTTGGTATTGGTTATTTATTGTATTCTATTTACGGAATGAAAAAAAAATTAGGAAATCTTGGTCATGCTGCACATTTAGGTGGTGCGATGGGCGGTTTTGCACTCACAATAATATTGAATCCTAGTCTATTGGTAACCAGTAAAATGATAGTTATTTTACTAGCAATACCAATTGTTATTTTATTAGTTTTTGGTGATACACTAAAAGACTCATAAAAAAAACCGAAACTAAATTAGTTTCGGTTTTTTTGAGCGAAAGACCAGGTTCGAACTGGCGACATTCAGCTTGGAAGGCTGACGCTCTACCAACTGAGCTACTTTCGCATGGTAAAGAGATGCAAATATACATTCATTTTTTACTTATGCAATATTTTTTTATTCAAAAATTACTAAAATTTTCATCTTCACAGCCTAGTTTTAAGAAAGTGAAAGCCATTACCATAACACTCTTATTTAAAATAACATTTATGGAATTTATAGCCCTTAATATGCTTATACCATATTACCCAACGTATGCTATTCTACACTTTCAATATAAATCTGAGGATAAGATATACCTATTGAGGAACAAGACATTAATTCATCACTTGTTGGTTCTCTGAATTCCACTATGACTTGCAAATTTTCAATTTTATATTCTTCAGGTAAATTTATCTCGTAAAATATATTTCCATTATTATTTGTTGGAATATTATCTGTATTTTCATTGAATTGTATT
>Ga0189288_10430_pt1 | contig 12011 bp, 12 predicted proteins | sample UW105minimetaG_FD_130316 | JGI IMG/M metagenome (GOLD analysis project Ga0189288, IMG submission 130316) | Marine microbial communities from the Costa Rica Dome - UW105 mini metaG | ecosystem: Environmental > Aquatic > Marine > Oceanic > Photic zone | place: Costa Rica: the Eastern Pacific... | reverse complement strand
TGTGGCGCACCACGAGGTGGGCACCGAGGTCGAGATCGGCAAATTGGACGGCCACATGAAGCGCCTCCCCGCCAAAATCGTCCCCTTCGCCCACTACGACCCACAAAAAACAAAACCTCGGTCGTAAAAACATCAAACGGCTCGGCGAATGCCGGGCCGTTGTCACTTGAGAGAGTTGTTAGCCTGTGGCGCCGCGTTGGTGCCATCGAGAAAGGGAGGTCTCATGTCGAGAGCATTGGATGCGATTGGTGGCGAAGACGGTCTGCGCAGACTGATCAACCGTTTCTACGACCGAATGGAGACGGATGAAGAGGCTTTCCCACTTCACCGGCTCCATTTCAGAGGGCATGGGCTTGGGCATATTCGGCAGGCGCAGTTTGAATTTATGAGCGGATTTCTTGGTGGGCGCGCCTATTACCGGGAACGATTTGGGCACATGAATTTGCGAGAGCTGCATGAACATATTCCGGTTCGCGTCGAAGACGCTAATCTTTGGTTGAAGACTTTTGATGCGGCTTTGGACGATTGCGGCATGACAGGAGAGGCCGTGGATCGGTTTCGCGCCACGCTGCGCCGTGCGGCGCATATGCTTGTCAACGATGTCCCAGATTGGCGGTTGGAAAGTGATGAAACTGCGCGGATCAACAGGGGCATAGACTGACTAAGTCGAACACGCGTAGGTGACCGGAAGAGCTTTCTGACGCGCGGAATTCATTCGAGAGAAAGAAATTTGCAACCCAGTAAAAATGCAGGTATTTCTTAGGAGATAAGTTCGAATTCTGTTAAGTGGGACGATATTATCTCTATGGCTGCTGAAGAACCAAACACGATGACCAAGCTCCTGCAGGACCCCCACAGCCTTCGGGAAGAGCGGGAAAAAGTCCTCGAAGTGGCCATCGGGCGGGAGGTGCGTGCCTTTCGCAAGCAACAGGGGATCACTGTTGCCGAACTGTCCAAAATCACAGATCTGTCGATTGGCATGTTGTCCAAGATCGAGAATGGCAACACATCGCCTTCGTTGACCACACTGCAGACTCTGGCCAATGCCCTGTCGGTGCCGCTAACGGCATTTTTCAAAGGTTATGAAGAACGTCGCGAGGCGCAGCACACCAAAGCAGGTGAGGGACTTGAGATTGAGCGGGCCGGGACGCGGGCCGGGCACCAATACAATCTGCTGGGTCACCTCGGGTCAAACTCCAGTGGGGTTATTGTCGAGCCGTATTTGATCGAGCTGAACTCAGAGTCCGATACATTCAAAACCTTTCAGCATGAAGGGATCGAGATGATCTACATGCTGGAAGGGCAGGTGAACTACCGTCATGGTGCCGAACACTATCCTCTGCAACCAGGGGATACCCTGTTCTTTGATGCGGATTCCCCCCATGGACCGGAAGAGCTTGTTGAGTTGCCTGCAAGATATCTGTCTGTGATCTGCTATCCGCAACGGAACTGAGCAACGGGCTCAAAAAAGACCCCTCGTGTGTTCCACAAGGGGTCTGATGGACCTACTTTTTGAGAGCTGGCTCGGAAGCAAGATCTGGCCAAATGCCCGGCGACGTGGGTTGTCCGTCGTCAAACTGGCTGAGATAGTCCAGCATCATCGGGCGGTTGTCGATGAACCCTTTATAGGTGGCGAGCTCCTCCGGCAGATCGCGAATTACGCGGTGCAAACGACGCCCCCATTTCGGGATTGTTGTCAAATCCTGAAAGGCGATCAGATAACAACGGATTGGGAACAACAGCGCATTTGACCGAGGAAGCCGGTAGAAGGTTTGCAGTTCGACCCGCAGATGCTGTTTTGCTCCGATGGTCTCTGGGGTCATCTGTGTCTTTTGGATACCCCACTTGTGGTAGTTCTCGGGGCTTGTATCCAGAAGCGGATTGACCGTCATGGTCCAGTTCAAACGCCGTGCCGGTGCACCCTGCTGGATGTTGAGCAAGAACTTCAGCGCGCGTTTGAAGATACCCATTTCATGTGCCAGGGGCACTGGGGCATGCCATTCAAAAAAGTTCATCCCGATGTCAAAATCCAAGGACCAATCGGCCTGGGTTGTGATCATGCCCGCGTCCATCCACAGCATCTCATCGCGTTGATCCAGGACGGCGAAATCGCCCTGTGCCTGGCGGGTGATGTATTCCAGCGGCCCGCAGGGAAGTGTCGTTTCATCAAGGAAGGTGAATTTTTGCTCGATACCCATCGGGCGGTTGATCCAATGCCATTGGTCTCCGTCCCGGTGCAACTCGAACAGATCGGGATAGTCTTCTGACTTGGAGACCATGATCAGTTCAAGAGTGTCCCAGCCCGCAAGTGTCATATGGGGCAATGACTGACAGCGAAGGGGATCATCATCTAGAACCAGCGCGCGGTCGCGCATTTCCGAGACATAATGTTCATCGACATCAAAGCGCTTTTCATAGACTGACCCGGCGGGTCCGCCTCTGTGCTGCTCCATGTTCACGGAATACATGTAGCTGTCTTCGTGAAACGGGAAGGGGAACCGCTTGATGGCCCAGTCCGAGTTGCGGAATGAATAATCGTCGCGGAAGGTCTCTTCGTTGAATTGTATTGTCATCTGGGATCCTCCTTAGCGGTCCAGGACCAAAGTCTCGCCGAGGAACCGGCTGACACAGGGCATGATTTTTTCACCGGATGCATGTTCAGCTTCATCGAGCCAGTGATCGCGATGGTCAAATGTCCCGGAATGCTCAACAACGTCGGTTTCACACTGACCGCAGGCGCCGCCGCGACACAGGAAGGGGGCCTCGACACCGCAGCGTTCCATGGCCTCCAGCAGACTTTCGTTTTCACCCACATCGATAGTGATGTCAGATTTGCACAGCCGAACCTGAAATGGTTTGCCCGGTTGAGGAGCCAGAAACTCTTCTGAATGCACGTTGTCCTCTGGCCATCCGAGCTCAGCGGCGGTGGTGTGCACCCATTGGATCATTCCGGCAGGACCGCACACATACGCATGGGTGCCAAGCGGCTGACCTTCTAGGAGGTGGCCAAGATCGATCGCTTGTTTTTCACTGTCATAGTAGACGTGTACATTTGCGGGGTGCTTGGCTTTTAACTCAGTGGCGTAGCTTGCGAGCTCAGGCGATCGAGCAGCGTAGTGCAATTCCCAATGACCGTTGGACCGTTCAAGCTGGGCAATCATGGCCATAAAGGGTGTGATACCGATGCCACCGGCAAAGAAGATATGTTTGCGCGCCCGAAGATCGAGTGCAAACAGATTGACCGGATAGGTGATCACCATTGGATCACCCTGAGAAACGTTTTGGTGCATAAACAGCGACCCGCCACGACCCTGATCGTCACGCCGCACTGAGATGGCGTAGGTCGAGGTATCCGCAGGATCAGACATGAGCGAATAGGGGTTCAGCCTGGTACGGTCTTCATCCTGCATTTCAACAACTGTATGTGCGCCAGCGGAGAACGGTGGAAAATCTTGCCCATCGGTTCGTTTAAATTCGAAACGGGTCACGAGATCATTCAAGGGCACAACGGCGCTCACAAGAACATCGATTTTCTCGGCGCCGGCTTTGGCTTTCTGGGGGGCTGCGCTCATGAGTAAAGCTCCTGAGGTTCAGGGACATTGCCCGGGTCTTCCGCATCGATGCACACACCCTGAAAGGCCGCCAGACGGCGTGAATAGTGGTCACGGACAAAGAGGTTCAACCCGCAGTGACCGCAAACAAACGGGTCGGTCGTCACGTCTTCGGTGATGCCTTTGCAGTGGACGCATTGCATGCGACGCGCAACGGACCCGCGGTGTTCGGTCTGAATGGCTGTATGCGGGATCCCAACGGCAGTCGCTTCATTCATGGCCTGACCAATCAAGCCTTCGGTGCCGGTCAGATAGACCTGCAACCCCATATGAGCCTGGCCTAAAACGTGACGGATCCGCTGGGTCGCAGCGGCAAAGCTTGGGCCGACATATAGTTGATTTGGACCTGCCGCGCGAAGCCGATCTACATAGGTGTCCCCGGTGTCTTTGGGCAGATAGATGATGTGGCTGTTTGCCATCAAATTTTCGTCTCGGTCCGCCAGTTCAAGCAGGGCTTCGGCCCCCTCCGCGTCCGCAATCATCAGGTGCGATTTTCCAGGGCGTGGCGCGAGCGTGCCATAAACCGGTCGGCTCAAAATGCTTTCTGGAAACTGGAATTTCGACATGTCCAGTGACCTCCCTTTTTGTGCGTATAGAGCAGGCCGGGCAGATGTCTGAGTTCTGCCCGGCCTGTTGGCAAATGTGCTTAGCCTTTGGCTGTGCGGATCGCTTTGTCGCGGTCGTAGAACGGCATTTCTTCCGCAACACAGGGAATCTCTGTCCCATCATCGTTGCGAACGGTCATCTTGGTGCCGTCTTTGGCGCAATCTACCGGCATCCGGGCGATGCCAACGTTGTGGTTGTTGACTTCGGAGTACATGCCATAGGTTACCACACCCACTTCCTTGCCGTCCTTCAGCAATGCAGCGCCTTCGCTGGCTGGTGTGGTGCCTTCCAGTTGTACGCCATAGATCTTAAACCGCTCTTTGCCTTCCAGCGCGTAGTGGTTCTCTGCGCCACGGAACCCGGTTTTGCCGGGCGAGACGGTGAATTCCAGACCCAGCTCCCACAGGGAATCCCCGCATGGGTCATTGTCGAAGGGGTGGGTTTCCGAGTTGTCGCCGGGATAGAACAGCAGATAGCTTTCGGTCCGCAGCAGATCGAGGGTTGAGAACTGAACCGGGACAATGCCCATGTCCTTGCCATCTTCCAAAATCGCATCCCACAGTGAGACCGCGTGACGGCCTTCGCAGAAGATTTCATAACCGCGTTCGCCTGTGTATCCCGTACGAGAGATCATGACAGGTTTGCCAAACAGTTTGGTTTGCATAATGCCAAAATAGGCCAGATCGCGGATGCCCGGCACATGTTTTGCGAGGAAGTCGACCGCCACAGGGCCTTGCAGCGACATATCGTGCAGATCGTCGTCAAAGAGCATGGTGACGTTTTTGCCAAAGGCCGCCATGGCCAGGCTTTCGTGACCTGTTCCAGTGCCGTGAACCAGAAGCCAGTTGTTCACCGACAACCGGTAGATCACACAATCATCGATAAAGAGACCGCGATCATCCAACATTGACGCGTATACGGCGCGGCCGGGCATCAGCTTGTCTACATTGCGTGTGGTCGCCCGATCGATCACAGCCGCGGCATGTGGGCCACTGAGATGGATCTTTTTCAGGCCAGACACATCCATAAGACCCGCTTTGGTCCGGATGGCCTTGTAGTCTGCCTTCGCACGTTCGTCAGAGCCATCATAGAACCAGGCCGTGCCCATTCCGTTCCAGTCCTCAAGCTCTCCCCCAATCTCACTATGTCGCTGCGCCAGCGCAGACGTCCGATACATAATGGCCATGGTTTCCTCCCTATTGATCCAATCTTGGACCACATTCAGACCGATGCTGGACCAAAAAGCAACATCTGTGTTCAGATTTCTTTCCTCAAGGGAAAAAATTATGCGTTTTTCCGGGGCAAATCGTCGGTTTTGGGCGGTTCGTGTTTTTTGCCCAAAAGTGAAAGAATTTGACAGAAAGGAAATCCTGCCTTTCCCTGAGTTAAAAAAACTTTCTCAAAATTACCAAGAAACGCACAGGGAGAATAAATATGGATGGTAATCTCAACGCACTGACAACAGTGTTTACGGAGTTCTATTATTGGGTGACGGTCGTCTTCATGTTCCTGATCCACGTCGGGTTCTGCATGTACGAAGTGGGCGCCAGCCGTCGCCGAAATCACATGCATACGTTGATGAAGAACGTCATGGTGATCCCGTTGGTCACTGTTACGTTCTACTTCTTTGGTTGGTGGATCTATTGGGCCTTCCCGATGTTCCCCTTCTTTGGTGGTCTAGACCTTGAGGCCGGGGCAGCGAACCTTCCTTGGGCAGAAACCATGGGACCGAACGCTGCGGACCGAATCACTGGGGTGTTCTGGGCCGCGTTCCTGCTTTTCTCATGGACAGCCGCCTCAATTGTTTCAGGCTCCGTGATCGAAAGAATCCGCTCCTCGGCCCTTTGGGTTCATGCGGTTCTAATTGGTTCAGTCTGGTGGATTATCGACGCCGCCTGGGGATGGCACTACGGCGGTTGGATGGTCAAATACCTTGGCTATCACGATGCCTATGCCTCGGGGGTTATCCATGCCATCGCGGGTGGATACGCCTTGGGTGTGATCATGGTGCTTGGTCCGCGCATCGGCAAATTTGCCTCTGACGGCACGCCGCGCGACATTCCTCCGCACAATCCTTGGATGCTCACGATTGGTGTATTTTTGATCTACACCGGCTTCTGGGGCTTCTACGCAGCCTGCAATGTGCCGATCATTTCACCTGAAGGTATTGACGGCCAAATCACCGGTACAACCTGGACCGCAACAAACATCTATCTTGCGCCGACGTCTTTGTCGGGGATCACCTTTAACTTCCTGATGTCGCTGTCAGGCGGGTTGATGGCGGCCTATGTGATGTCGCGTGGCGATGCATTCTGGACCTTCTCAGGGGGTCTTGCCGGGGTCATTACTGCATCTGCGGGCAACGATCTGTACCATCCCGTACAGGCAATGCTGATCGCAGCGGTTGGCGTGGTCATCGTGTACAAGTTGCATTTCTGGGTCGAACGCAAGTTCAAGCTTGATGATGCAGTAGGCGCCGTTGCCGTTCACGGATACTCGGGTGTTGTGGGCCTAATCATCAGCGGGTTTGTCCTCTGGGGCGTGCCCTCGTCACCCTACGAAGGCTATGCCGCGATCAACCCGATTGGTCAGATCCTTGGTGCGGTGATCATGTTCTTCGTGCTGGGTTTCCTGCCTGGCTACATCGTTGCCAAACTTCAGGCCAGCGCCGGTGTGTTGCGTATTCCTGAAGAGGTTGAACTCGAAGGTCTCGATTACGCTGAACACCATGCCTACGAAGAGGCAAAGCAAGAGATCATCGAAGCCGACAAGGCGCATCTTGCTTCCAAAATTGCCCCTGCAGAATAAGGAGAATCCAACATGTCTACGATTGGTTATGAGAGCTGGGCCGTTGATCTGGCAGATGTCGGAGCGATCTATCCCTTCCAGGGGTCGGAAGTCCTGATGGTGATCCTGGGTGTTGCATTCTGGATCGGTTGGCACCGCATTCAATTTGTTCGTGAAGCGGAACATCTTGAAAATGCTAAGAAACGTGCAATCGATCACGAGCGCATTCAGGAAAGTGTCGAACGATACTGACACCTTTGGCAAAAGCGGGGATTTCCTCGCTTTTGCCACACAGGAAAATTTATTTCATGACAGTTGCAGTGTCGGATTTCCGGTGCTAGCCTACCCAAAGCGCCCCCCCTGGGCGAGAGTTAACAAAAAGTGGAGCATCGCCGAATATGTGCGGAATTGTCGGACTCTTCTTAAAAGACAAAGCCCTTGAGCCTCAGCTGGGTGCTTTGCTGACAGATATGCTGATCACGATGACAGATCGTGGTCCGGACAGTGCTGGGATCGCCATTTACGGTGATGAAACCGCCAGCGAATCGAAACTGACGGTTCAGTCGGAAACCCCGGATGCGGATTTCGCGGGTCTGGCTGACGCCCTGAAGGCGGAACTGGGTGGCGCGGTCACTCTGGAACGCCGTGACACCCATGCGGTTCTGACTGTGCCTGCCGGTCAGGCGGACAATGCCCGCTCGGTGCTGCGCCAGATCGCGCCTACCGTGCGCTCGATGTCCTTTGGGGACACTCTGGAAATCTACAAAGAGGTCGGTCTACCTAAAGATGTAGCCGCCCGCTTTGAAGTGTCGGACATGACCGGCACCCACGGCATCGGCCATACCCGTATGGCCACGGAATCAGCCGTGACCACCCTAGGCGCGCACCCGTTCAACACCGGGTCGGATCAGTGCCTTGTGCACAATGGCTCGCTGTCCAACCACAACTCGCTGCGCCGCAAGCTGCAGCGCGAGGGCATTCACATCGAAACCCAGAACGACAGCGAAGTGGCCGCCGCCTATCTGACCTGGAAAATGCAGAACGGCGCCAGTCTGGGCGAAGCTCTTGAGCAGTCGCTGGATGATCTGGATGGGTTCTTCAACTTTGTTGTGGGCACCAAAGACGGGTTCGGCGTGGTCCGCGATCCCATCGCCTGCAAACCGGCGGTGATGGCCGAAACCGACCAATATGTGGCCTTTGGGTCCGAGTACCGCGCGCTGGTGAACCTGCCCGGTATCGAAGACGCCCGCGTTTGGGAACCAGAGCCCGCCACGGTCTATTTCTGGAGCCACACCGACACGAACAGCCTGAACAAGAAGGTCGCGTAAATGCAAACCTATGATTTAGAAGCAGAAGGCCTGCGCGGTTTGAACGCCTCGCTGCATGCTCAGTCCGAACAGACCAGTCAGACCAATTGGGAAGTGGTCAACCCAAAGGGCAGCCACGCCATTGCGGTTGGTCTGGACGCCCCAATCGAGGTCTCGGTCCAAGGCTCAACCGGGTATTACTGCGCCGGGATGAACAAACAGGCCACCGTTCATGTCAAAGGCTCGGTTGGTCCGGGCGTTGCAGAGAACATGATGTCGGGTCTGGTCAAGGTTGAGGGCGACGCCAGCCAATACGCCGGCGCCACTGGTCACGGTGGTCTGCTGGTGATCAAGGGCAATGCCTCGTCCCGCTGTGGGATCTCGATGAAGGGCATCGACATCGTTGTGCATGGCAACATCGGCCACATGTCAGCCTTCATGGCGCAGTCCGGCAATCTGGTGGTCTGCGGCGACGCAGGCGATGCGCTGGGGGACTCGATCTACGAAGCCCGTCTGTTTGTCCGGGGTTCGGTGAAATCTCTGGGCGCGGACTGCGTCGAAAAAGAGATGCGCCCCGAGCACATCGAGCTGCTGCGCGATCTTCTGGCCCGCGCCGAAAGCGACGCCAAGCCGGAAGAGTTCAAACGCTATGGCTCGTCCCGTCAGCTCTACAACTTCAACATCGACAACGCGTATTGAGGGGAACATGTCCGTGAAAGACAACACCGAAAACGGCCCGCCGCAGACAGTTCCGATTCAATCGGAAACCTTTTCCAACCCGATCAACGCCGAAATCCGCCGCGCTGCGGCCACAGGCATCTACGACATTCGTGGCGGTGGCGCCAAACGTCGTGTGCCGCATTTCGACGATCTGCTGTTTCTTGGCGCCTCGGTGTCGCGCTATCCTCTTGAAGGGTATCGTGAACGCTGTGACACCAAGGTCACTCTTGGTACGCGCTTTGCGAAAAAGCCGATCGAGCTTGATATTCCGATCACCATCGCGGGCATGTCCTTTGGCGCCCTGTCGGGTCGCGCGAAAGAGGCTCTGGGACGCGGCGCCTCGGCGGCCGGCACCTCGACAACCACCGGCGACGGCGGCATGACCCCGGAAGAACGCGGCCATTCCTCCAAGCTGGTGTACCAGTATCTGCCATCGCGCTACGGCATGAACCCCGATGATCTGCGCAAAGCGGATGCGATCGAAATCGTGGTCGGTCAGGGTGCGAAACCCGGCGGCGGCGGTATGCTTCTGGGTCAGAAGATCTCGGACCGCGTGGCCGAGATGCGCAACCTGCCCAAAGGCATCGACCAGCGTTCGGCCTGTCGCCACCCGGATTGGACCGGCCCCGATGATCTGGAAATCAAGATCCTCGAGCTGCGCGAAATCACCGCCTGGGAAAAGCCGATCTATGTCAAAGTTGGCGGCACACGCCCCTATTATGACACCGCTCTGGCGGTCAAAGCCGGCGCTGATGTGGTTGTTCTGGACGGCATGCAGGGCGGCACCGCCGCGACGCAGGATGTCTTTATCGAACATGTGGGCCTGCCGACACTGGCCTGTATCCGCCCTGCGGTTCAGGCGCTGCAGGATCTGGGCGTTCACCGCGAGGTTCAGCTGATTGTTTCGGGCGGCATCCGCACCGGTGCAGACGTGGCCAAGGCCATGGCCCTGGGCGCAGACGCGGTTGCCGTGGGCACCGCCGCGTTGATTGCGCTGGGGGACAACGATCCGCGCTGGGAAAGCGAATACCAGAAGCTTGGCACAACAACCGGTGCCTATGACGACTGGCATGAAGGCATGGACCCAGCCGGTATCACCACCCAGGACCCCGAGCTGCAGCTGCGCCTCGATCCGGTCGATGCAGGGCGGCGTTTGCGCAACTATCTCAATGTGATGACACTTGAGGCGCAGACAATTGCCCGGGCCTGTGGTCACAATGATCTGCACAATCTTGAGCCTGAAGATTTGTGCGCCCTGACCATGGAGGCCGCTGCCATGGCCCGCGTGCCGCTGGCCGGCACCGAATGGTGGCCCGGCAAGTCCGGCTCAGGATTCTAAACACTTTTCAAAGGCGCGGGGGTTATGCCCTGCGCCTTTTGCATAACAACATATAAACCAACAGGGAAATTCCGCATGACCATTGATTTGGCCCAATTCGCCAAGGACAAAGGCGTCAAATACTTCATGATTTCCTTCACCGATCTGTTTGGCGGCCAGCGGGCAAAGCTCGTTCCGGCTCAGGCCATTGCAGACATGCAGGAAGACGGCGCAGGCTTTGCCGGGTTTGCAACCTATCTGGATATGACCCCGGCCCACCCCGATATGCTGGCCGTGCCGGACCCGGATTCGGTGATCCAACTGCCATGGAAACCCGAAGTGGCCTGGGTTGCTGGCAACTGTGTGATGGAAGGTCAGGACGTTGCACAGGCCCCGCGCAACGTGCTGCGCCGTCTGATCGACGAAGCCGCCGAAGAGGGGATGCACGTCAAAACCGGCATCGAGGCCGAGTTCTTTCTGCTGACCCCCGAAGGCGATCAGATCAGCGACCCCTTCGATACCGCCGCCAAGCCCTGCTATGACCAGCAGGCCGTGATGCGCCGCTATGATGTGGTGCGCGAGATCTGTGACTACATGCTCGAACTGGGCTGGGGTCCGTATCAGAACGACCACGAAGACGCCAATGGTCAGTTCGAAATGAACTGGGAATATGACGACGCGCTGAAGACCGCGGACAAACATTCCTTCTTCAAGTTCATGACCAAATCCGTAGCCGAAAAGCACGGGTTCCGCGCCACGTTCATGCCCAAGCCCATCGAAGGTCTGACTGGCAATGGATGTCACGCGCATATTTCGGTCTGGGATGCCCCCGGTGCCGATGCCAAGGTGAACGTTTTTGCTGGTGAAGGCGAAGGGCAGACCGGCGAAGTTGGCCTGTCCGAGCGTGGCAAACACTTCCTTGGCGGCATCATGAAACACGCCAGCGCTCTGGCGGCGATCACCAACCCAACGGTGAATAGCTACAAGCGCATCAACGCACCGCGCACCATGTCCGGCGCCACCTGGGCGCCCAACACCGTGACATGGACCGGCAACAACCGGACCCATATGGTGCGTGTGCCGGGCCCGGGCCGGTTTGAGCTTCGCCTGCCGGATGGTGCGGTGAACCCCTATCTGCTGCAGGCGATCATAATCGCAGCAGGCCTGTCAGGTATCCGCACCAAATCGGACCCCGGCCCGCGTTATGACATTGATATGTATGCAGAAGGCCAGTCGATCACCGGCGCGCCAAAACTGCCGCTGAACATGTTGGATGCCATCCGCGCCTATGATGAAGATACCGAGCTGAAAACCTCGATGGGCGACGAATTCTCGGCCTCTTACATCAAGATGAAACTGCAGGAATGGAATTCGTTCGTGACCCATTTCAGCCGTTGGGAAAAAGACAACACGCTTGATATCTAAGACAATAAGGGCGGGGATTCCCCGCCCTTGTTTTCCCAAATTTTGGGCCTTCCCAATTAGAGGGTTGGGTAGAGGGGGAAGCGGGCGCAAAGCTCGGCCACTTCGCCGCGCACCTTGGCTTCGACCTCGGCGTTGCCCTCGGGGCCATTTGCCGCCAGACCGTCCACCACTTCGATGATCCAGTCCGCAATCTGGCGGAACTCAGCTTCGCCAAAGCCACGGGTGGTGCCTGCCGGC
>Ga0189288_10429_pt1 | contig 12064 bp, 14 predicted proteins | sample UW105minimetaG_FD_130316 | JGI IMG/M metagenome (GOLD analysis project Ga0189288, IMG submission 130316) | Marine microbial communities from the Costa Rica Dome - UW105 mini metaG | ecosystem: Environmental > Aquatic > Marine > Oceanic > Photic zone | place: Costa Rica: the Eastern Pacific... | reverse complement strand
TCCTTCCAAGCCTGGAGCCTTCTGGGAGCTGATTCAGAAGCACGGCATCACCATCTTCTACACGGCACCAACGGCGATCCGTGCCTTCATGAAGAGTGGCCGTGACGTGCCTGACCAGTACGACATGCGCAGTCTGCGCTTGCTTGGCACCGTCGGCGAGCCGATCAATCCCGAGGCCTGGATGTGGTATCGCGACGTGATTGGCGGCCATCGCTGTCCAATCGTTGACACCTGGTGGCAGACCGAAACCGGCGGCGTGATGATTAGTCCACTTCCTGGAGCCACTCCCACCAAGCCGGGATCGGCCACCCTTCCTTTGCCTGGCATTCAGGCCGATGTGGTGGATGCCGAAGGCAACAGTGTTGGTGCTGATCAAGGTGGTTACCTGGTCGTTCGTCAGCCCTGGCCAGGGATGATGCGCACTGTGCATGGCAATCCGAAGCGCTTCCGCGAGAGCTACTGGGAGCATCTCAGCCTTGCCGACGGCAGTCGCATCTATTTCGCCGGTGATGGCGCCCGTCGCGACAGTGATGGCTACTTCTGGGTCATGGGCCGGGTGGATGACGTGATCAATGTCTCTGGTCATCGCCTGGGCACGATGGAGATTGAGTCCGCTCTGGTTAGCCACCCTGCCGTTGCTGAAGCCGCTGTGGTCGGAAGACCTGATGATCTCAAGGGCGAGGCCATCGTGGCCTTCGTCACCCTTGAGCTGGGGCGTGAAGGATCCGACGCGCTTGTGGCTGAGCTGAGGGCCCATGTGGGCCAGGAGATCGGTCCGATCGCCAGGCCCGATGAGATCCGCTGCAGTGATGCTCTCCCCAAAACCCGCAGCGGAAAGATCATGCGACGGATTCTTCGGGCTCTTGCCGCCGGTGAAGAAGTGAGTGGAGACACCAGCACCCTGGAAGATCGCTCGGTTCTCGATCGTCTCCGGGCCTGAAGCCTGCAGAGAACAACGTCTGGGATCAGAGGCCGGGAATCTCTGGTCCCATCAGGGCCGGATCGGGCCATCCTCCTTCGCCGAGCAGGGCATCGCCAATCAACTGCAGAAGGCTTTTGCCTTGCTTCAGCTCTGTTTTCGCAGACCACTCAATTTCATTGAGCTCCTCGTGCGTTAAGCCCAGGGCGGCCACCAGTTCTCGGTAAGCCGTTCGTTCGTCTGCGTTGATGTCTTGTGTGTCTTCGGGGTTGCGTGACACGCCTGCCACCAGGCAGGCAATACGGGCCGCTAGGCAGCGTTCCGCCTCGCTGTTGAGCTGTTCCGCCAGGTTGGCCAGTGTCGGTAGGGATGTTTGACCGGTCTGTGTGGCTGCTTGAAGCCCAAGGCGTTGGGGAAGCTCCTCAATCATCTGGGCTTCGTCATCGGAGATGGCCCCGTCACTCAGGGCAATCACCTGGGCGATCTGAAGCAGGGCGATGTCACTTTTGCTCGCCATCAGGGCATGTCTGCGATCTCTCAGTCAGCTTATGCGGGTTGAATTGGTTGGATTGCGTGGTTCAACCGAAGCTTCTTTTGGGTTTCACCAGACCTTCACCTGTCAGCCCGTCATGGTGATCCCATCAGCCGTCATCAACCATGAAGCGAAAGTCTCACGTCAGCTATCGCTATCACCACCTGGGCATCCCGACGACGGCTTGCCGCCCTGGCGAGCACGACAGCTCCACCTTTCGGATGTACAGCTCCGGTGGGGAGGATCCGGCTGGATTTCGGATTCAGTATCACCGCTTCGAGCCAGGGAGCAGCCTTCACCCTTTGATTCAGACCGTTCCGCACGTTGCCTTCAAGGTCGACAATCTCGATGCTGCGATTGAAGGTGAGCTCTTGCTGCTCGATCCTTATGAGCCATTTGAGGGGTTCAAGGTGGCCATGATCGAAGACGATGGTGCCCCAATCGAGCTGATTGAAACCGACCTGAGCGAGGACGAGATCTGGGGCGAACCAAAGGCCAATTCGGTGATCTATCCGGAAGCGGTGGTGCCCATCTGCGCCCAGGACGCAATCAGCTGCTGAAGCTGTTCCACCTGTTGTTGCCGTTGCTGGCCCTCAGCCCAGTCTCCAAGGAGCTGTCGCCGCAGCCCTGCGCTGGCCGGTGTGAGGTGATCGCCGGCTAGCTGGAGTGTTTCGCTTGCATCATGCGGACGTGTCTGCAGCGCTGTCAGCAAACTGCTGCTCTGATCGAGTTCGTCATCCCTGAACCGCACCACCAGATTGGTGGGTTGGTGATAGTGGCGCTCGATCAGTCGCAGCGTTTCCTGTGGACTGGGGCTGAATTCCGTTTTCAGGCCAAGCCTGGTTTCTACGGCGCCGAGCAGGGGAATGGACTGATCGGCGGTGAAATTGTTGAAGCTCAGCGCCACCATGGCCTTGCTGCTCCGGCCGCCATCAGGGGCGAGCAAGTGCAGTTTGCAGCCCAGGCTGTGACCGAGCCGAAGCGATGGATCCAGGCGAGTGCCAAGCCTGTTCAGCAACTGCCGCCGACATTGACGCAGGCTGTCCCAGGCCTGTCTGGCCTGAAGTTGATGGTCGAGCCCAGGCACATAGCTCCAGGCATGAACGGCCAGATTGCGTGAGGCCAGCCCTTCCAGCAACCGGCGATAACTGATCTGCGGTGTGGCGGCCAGATAACTCCCCCCAATGAAATCCACGACGGCGGTGGGTCGGGAGGGCCACAGGCACCAGCAGTCATCCAGCCGGCGCCAAGTGCTCATGCCTTGGTCTGCAGCGATTGCACAATCTGCTGGGCCTGGCGCACATGGGCGGGACCATCGAGCAGGTTGTTGAACACATGGCGGATCACGCCCTCCCCATCGATCACATAGGTGACGCGAGAGGGCAGCAGTCCTAGGGTCTTGGGCACTCCAAAGGCGCGGCGCAGGCTTTGATCAGCGTCGCTCAGAAGCGGGAAAGGCAGCTGGTGGCGCTCGGCGAAACGACGATGGCTGATGGCATCGTCGCCACTGACACCCCACACCTGCGCACCGAGTGTCTGCAGCTCGCCATGGGAATCCCGGAAGCCGCAAGCCTCTGCGGTGCAACCAGGGGTGTCGTCTTTCGGATAGAAAAACAGCACCAAGATGGTTCCGTTGCGGTCCCCGATGTTGCAGATGTTGCCGTCTTGATCCTCACGGCTGATCGAGGGGGCGCGGTCACCAACAGTGAGAGGCATCTCTTGGGCCTAAACATCGAGACCGCACCCTAGGAATTGGTTGCGAAGGACGGAGAATGGCAGCAGCTGGGCGATGGATGCGCATGGAGAATCAGTCGGTTCCTGGTCAACTCGACCTGCTGGCCTTCACGGCCGATTCATCATCCGCTCAGTCCTTGCCAGATCCGCAGCCCGAGACGGTGTCAGCTCCGTTGGCTGAAGGGCAGCCAGAGGCGACTGTGGGGCGGGATCAGGATTCAACACCCGAAACGTTGCCTGCAACTGAACACGATCCGGCGCAGGGCCAAAGCCAAACCACAACAGTGCCCGGCACTCTGCTGATCCTCGACACGGAAACCACGGGTCTCAACCCAGACAGCGATCACTGTCTTGAAGTGGGCGCCATCCTTTTTGACGTCTCAAGCCGGCAGGTGTTGGCACAGCTCTCGTTTTTGTTGCCGGTGCAGGCCAATGCTGCGGAGCCGATCAACCGCATTCCCGCGTCTGTCACCAGCGTGGCTCAGCCCTGGGCAGCGGCACTCCAGTACTTCCAGACTCTGGTTGATGCAGCGGATGTTCTCGTGGCTCACAACGCAGCCTTCGACCGTCAGTGGTTCGGTCGCGGCCACCTACCGCCGGTTTCGAAGCCCTGGTTATGCAGCATGGAGGAAATGCGATGGCCTGCAGACCGTCAGCTTCGCCCCCGGCCATCCGTGCGCGATCTGGCCCTGGCGTATGACATTCCTGTGTGGGCAGCCCATCGGGCACTCACCGATTGCATCTATCTCGCTGACGTCTTTCGACGCTGTGACGATCTTGAACAACGCTTGGCCCACGGCCTGGAGCCTCGCAGTTTGTTCAAAGCTCAGGTGAGCTACGACGAGCGCCATCTCGCCCGAGATGCTGGTTTCCGCTGGAATGACCCCGTGGCGGGTGCTTGGACGCGTCGACTTAGTGCCAGGGAAGCTGAGGCTCTGAGCTTTGCAGTACAGAAACTCGACACGTCGCTAACGATGGCCTCCTGATCACAGGATTTGCTTTATCAGTTGGAAACCTCCCCGCAGGTTTCGTGCACTTGTCCATCCAGTCTTCAGGCTGGTGCTATGGCTGCGCTTCCACGCAAAATCCATCGGCTTCGCAAGCCTGCTCAGCATCAAGCTGTGCAGATTGATCTGCCCCGTATGCGCCTGCAGGCATGGCAGCGCGTTCGCACCTGGGCGCGCCTCATCCGTGAAGCCGAGCAGCTTTGGCATGTTGATGTCAAGGAACTGAAGCGTCTTGGTGCTTTGGAGTTATCTCAGCTCCTCGGTGAAATTCCACCATCGCAACGCCTGCGTGTGAATCGATGGTTGAAAGGTTATGCCGCATCCACACGACTTCATTGCAGTGATGAGGAGTCGTCAGGGGCTGAAACGCATCGAGGCGGGTAAAGGCACGGTTAATGTCTGGCGCTAAATAATAGCCATCTCTTAAATTGTTCCTAACGACTGTCGTTCTTTAGTTTCGCTATTCATTGGTGGCCTATTTCTCTTAAGGCCTGCTATGAGCTTCGCTAAGAAGACTCTGATTTTTTCTTCCCTGCTTGCTCTGGGTGCCGGTATGGCTGCTTCGGCGGCTCCCCGCCTGAATGGTGCCGGTGCATCATTTCCCGCCAAAATGTATCAGCGCTGGTTCGCTGAGCTGGCCAAGTCTGGTGGCCCTAAGGTCAACTACCAGGCGGTAGGTTCCGGTTCCGGGCGCAAAGCATTCATCGATCAGACTGTCAATTTCGGTGCATCTGATGACCCGATGAAGGTCACCGATATGGCGAAAGTCAAGCGCGGTGTGGTTCAGATCCCGATGGTTGGCGGCACGATCGCTTTTGGTTACAACTATCCCGGCTGCAATCTCAAGCTCACTCAGGAGCAGGCCGTCAAAGTTGCCATGGGGCAAATCAATAACTGGAAGCAGGTGGGATGTAAGCCCGGGAAAATGGTTTGGGTGCACCGTTCCGATGGCTCCGGTACCACCAAGGCTTTCACGAACTCCATGCAGGCCTTCTCTAAGACCTGGACCCTCGGCACTGGTAAGTCGGTGAAGTGGCCCTCGGGTGTTGGTGCCAAGGGCAACTCGGGCGTTGCCGGTGTGATCAAGAACACCAAGGGCGCGATCGGTTACGTCAACCAGTCGTACATCAAAGGCAATGTGGTTGCTGCATCTGTCCAGAACAAGTCTGGTGAATACGTCAAGCCCAGTTTTGCTTCCGGTGCCAAGGCTTTGAATGGCATCAGGCTTGATGCCAATCTCGCCGGTAAGAACCCAAATCCGACGGCCAAGGGTGCTTACCCGATCGCCACTCTGACCTGGGTGCTGGCTTACAAGACCGGCAATGGCTCGAATACCGCCGCGATCAGGAAGGCCTTCAACTTCATGTTGAGCGACCAAGCTCAAGCGAAGGCTGACGACCTTGGTTTTGTCCCTCTCAAGGGCGCCATCCTCAGCAAGGCCCGTGCTGCTGTGAACAAAATCAGCAAGTGATCTTGGCCTGGGTCCGTCTTACGAGGCGGACCTGCATCCATGATCCTTTGGCCTCATTGTTCACTCCCTTTGATGTTTCATCGCTGGGGAGGGCATGAGGCCTTTTGCTTGAAGGCATCATCTTAATCAGCTGTTAAGGAGATACTCTTCATTCCTTTGCTTAAAAGGTTCAAGGGGGTGATTAACTTCAGTTGAAGTTGAATTCAACGACGTGGTTGCAACACCTACACGACCCGGCGTTCTCTCCCAGCAGACAATGCCTCAGATGTTGCAATCTGGAGTTTCGAAAAAAAATCAGGTTCATCTAACTGCCGGCAGCTCGATTCCTTTGTTGAGGAACAGCCTCTGGATCGTTGCCAATGGCATGGTCAAACTTGGTGCCGTGACTGAGCAGGGCGATGAGTTGCTCCTGGGTCTTGTGGGTCCGAACGAACCGTTTGGTGAACCGCTGAGCATGGTGGAAGCCTATGAAGCCATCACACTCACCGATTGCGATCTGATTTGCCTCACGCTCGAGGAGATTTCTCAGTCTTCAGATCTGTCGATGCTGATGGTGAATGCGGTGGCTGCACGTGTGCGTCAGACAGAGTTCATGCTTTCACTTCTCGGCTTGAGGCGGGTGGAAGATCGCGTGCGTGCCTTCCTCGAGCTGATGGCCCAGGACTACGGGCAGCCTTGCGATCAAGGCCTACGCGTTGGTCTGCGACTCACCCATCAGGAGATCGCAAGTGCCCTCAGTACGACACGAGTGACCGTGACGCGCGTGGTTGGTCAGCTCCGTGATCAGGGCTGGTTGACGCTTGATGCGCATCGTCATCTGGTGATCACCCATTTGCCCCAGCGCTGATCAACCGTCAGTTGTCAGACGCCTGCTTGGGCTGAACCGCTGTTGGCGGTTCAGCCCCCGTTTTGTTTGCTCAGAAATCGGTCATTCTCAAAAAAAAACGCCCCTCAAACGAGGAGCGCTTGCCAGATGAGATTGGAACCGAATCGGAGCGGCGGGATTTGAACCCACGACCCCCACTACCCCAAAGTGGTGCGCTACCAAGCTGCGCTACGCCCCGGCAGAACGAAGTTATCACAAGGCATGTCGCCCTCTGTTCCTTCGGCGAATCCGCCGCAGCAAACGTTGGGTGAGAAGGTCGCGAGGGTCGCTGCTGTAACCCCACAGGCGCAGCTGTCGTGCCAGCTGACGTAGCTCCCGAACGCTCATCGAGGCGAGTTGGAGCTCGGGAAGTGTTCGCCAGGCTCGTGTGGTCATCGGCATGGCAGTCCCGCCTTTGCGGATGTCGATCGACAAAGTCCCTTCGGCGAGCCACTCCGGTATCAGCACCATCAGAACGGCAATGAGCCCATACAGCTCAACCAGGCCCTTCGGAAGGGGATGCAGCTGACGTCGCTGTCGGGGGTCTGATGGAGCCGACACGGACTGTGTAAACAGCAGGAGAGGCGCTTCACCATGGCAGTAACAGAGCTGCTTGCGGTGCTGTGGTGGTCAGATCTGAAGGGAGTCTCCGCTGTCGACGCTTGGGCTCCGCCATAGAAGGGGTGGCGCATCGGAGCGACTGGGGCGGAGGCTGAAGGCCAGGCCGATCACCACCAGAAGGGTCAGCAGGATTGCGGTCAGCACCGCCCAGTCAGGCCAAGCGGGTTTCATGCCAGCGCGATCGGACTGTTGTCCCCACGCAGCACGCAGTGACTGATCGACCAGTCGTAGTACTTCCAGACGCTGGCAGGCAGTTTGTAGGCGCAACCATCGAACTGCTCCAGAAGAACGCCGCTCGGCATGGCGGAGCAATAAGGACGACTGCCTGGTTTGGCCAGGTATTGCTGGTGATACGACTCTGCAGCGAAGAAGGGCTGATCGGCCTTGATCTCCGTTGTGATTGCTCCGAGTCCCCTGTCGCTCAGGCCCTTTTGGTAAGCAGCCTGACTGGCCAGGGCCAGTTGCTGCTGTCGCTCTGTTGTCGTGTAGATCGCCGAGCGGTACTGACTGCCACGGTCGTTGCCTTGTCGGTCCCCTTGGGTGGGGTCGTGGCATTCCCAGAACAGTTTGAGCAGATCACTGAAATCGAGAGCAGGCGTGCTCCAGACCACCCGCACCACCTCGGTGTGGCCGCTACGGCCGCTGCACACCTGTTCGTAGCTGGGGTTGGGGCTGTGGCCTCCTGCGTATCCAACAGAGGTCGTCACCACGCCAGGAAGGCGCCAAAAGCCTTTTTCCGCTCCCCAGAAACAGCCGCATCCGAAGACCACTTCCTCCTGGTCGTCCATCAACGGGGCATTCAACGACGTGCTCAGTACGGCATGTCGCAGCGGTTCTGCGTTGGGACGCTGAGCAGCTTCGCCGGTCAACCAAGAAGGCAGCATCGAGGCATCGTGAACTGACTCAAGGTTAGGAATCCTGAGCAGGCTGCAGCTGAATGTGATTCAGCAGAGTGGTGACAAAGGCGAAGAGCAGAAAAGGAAGGCTCAGCACCAGAATCAGACCAACGCCAACCAGGGCAAAGATGGGGCGACTGGAACCCATCAAGCCAAGCCCCGCAGCAAGGCTGACGAAAATAACCGCCATCCATGCCAGAACCTGAGCGTAGATGTCACCGAAGGTGAGGGTGCAACGCACCGCGTATTGGTTGGCGGTGGACATGGTGATGCAACCCTGAAACGGCCACTTCAGCTAAGCCAGAAATCTGCTATTAGGCCACCGCTTCGAGACGTTCCGAAGCCTGTTCTCTTTCCCAGAGACGTTTATAAAGCCCCTCTTCTTGGACCAAGTCGCGGTGATGCCCCTGCTGGACCAGGGTTCCTTGTTCGATCACGAGAATCCGATCGCAGGCAGCAGCAGCAGAGAGTTGATGGCTGATCATCACGATCGTTCGTTCACGCTGATTGCGGATCGATGCCAGGATCGCTGCTGCAGTGTTGTTGTCCACGCTGGCGAGGGCGTCATCGAGGACCAGCACAGGCGATGTCATCAGCAGGGCTCTTCCCAATGCGGTGCGTTGGCGCTGTCCACCACTCAACGTGATTCCACGTTCGCCCACCAGCGTGTCAAAGCCATCAGGGAAGCCGCGGACATCATCCAGTAGGCGAGCCTGCTCGGCAGCCGCCTCCACTCGTGCAGTGTCGGCTTCCGGATCGCCATATCGGAGGTTGTCCGCAAGGCTGCTGGTGAAGAGATACCCCTCCTGGGGCACCAGGGCGATCTGATGGCGGAGATCGCTGAGTCGCATTGTTGTTAGGTCACAGCCATCAAGAAACAGCTGGCCGCCGCTCACGTTGACCATGCGACCCAGGGCCCGGGCCAGGGTTGTTTTGCCGCAGCCAACAGGCCCCACCACAGCCACCAACTCACCTGGCTCAATCACGAAGGAGAGCTTGGAGAGAGTGTCGCGATCGCTGTCCTCGTAGCGAATGGAAAGTTCTCGGGCTTCGATCCTGCCGAGCACAGGAGTCGAGAGGGTTTGAGGTGCTTCTGGGTCTGCAATCACCGGTGCGCGCTGGAGGAGTTCCTCAACACGCTCAAGACTCACTTGGCCTGTTTGGAAGGTGTTGAGGGTGAATCCGAGCAGAGCTGTGGGAAAGACCAGGCGCTCTACATAAAGGATGAGTGCCACCAGGCCACCGATGCTGAGCGTGCCCGCTTCCAGTTGTCCGCTCCCCAGGGCCAGCAGCAAGAGCAGAGAGATGGATGAGATGCCCTCTAAGAGTGGGAACAGCGTGCTTCGCGTACGGGCCAGCCGAATCGCAGCATCGCGGTAGTTGTCGTTTCGAGCTTCGAAGGCTTGTTGCTCTTGGGCTTCCTGGCCGTAGATCTTGATGGCGGCGATGCCAGAGAGGTCTTCTTGGATCAGCTCGCTCAGGCCGGCCAGTTGTTCCTGCTGACGGCGCTGCTGGCGCATCATTCGCCCTCCAAACAGGCGCACAGTGCCAAGCATCACTGGGTAGAGCGCGATCGCCGCCACGGTGAGTCCAGGGTCGATCGCCAGCATCGCCGGTAGGGTGAATGCATAAGCCAAGCCGGTGTTCGTCAGGCTCAGCACGGCAAAGCCCAAAAGTCGACGCACGTTTTCCACGTCGCTTGTTGCTCGGCTGATCACCTCTCCGCTGCCTGTTTCCTGCACCCAGCCAGGGTCCTGCCGAAGCATGTGGTCGAACAACCGCTGGCGAAGTTCCACTTCCACCTGTCGACCGACGCCGAACACCAGTTGCCTGGAGATCAGACGCACCACCCCCATCGAGCTCGCCAGCACGACAATCCAGCCGGCCTGACGAAGCACATCAGTAATGGCAAAGCCGTCCTGTAGGTCGTCGATCACCCTCCTTACCTCAAGGGGGATGGTGACGCTCAGCATGTTGACGACCACCAAGGCCACGGCCCCGAGCAGAACCGTGCGCCGATGCGGGCGTAGGTAGCGACCGATCAGGTCGAGACGGAAGGCTGCCATCCGTGGGTGAGCGCAGGCAACAACCTAGGCACCGACCCCTGTGGCAAGTGTGGGGCCTTGGCCGTTGGCCTGAGGGGTTCGCGTTGGGACCGCTGGAGAGGGCCTGAATCGAGATTTGATGCGCTTCTGGCCAGACGCCATCTTTTAAGGGATATTGGATGTGTCCCCATCACCCGGCCCGGCGTGCTCAGCACCCGGGTTTTTTTCTGTCCACTCATGCCGAATCCATCCGTGTCCTGGCCGCAACTGTTGGAACATCTCCTGCAGGGGGGCTCGCTTCGTGATGACGAGGCCACAGCCTTGATGGAGGCCTGGCTATCGGAAGCGCTCACACCGGTTCAGACCGGTGCCTTCCTTGTGGCGCTTCGAGCACGGCCTGTGAACGGCACAGAACTTGCTGCCATGGCCCGCGTCTTGCGTCAGGCCTGCCCGTTGCCCTGTGCGAGGCCCAATCTGTTGATGGTGGATACCTGCGGCACCGGTGGTGATGGCGCAGACACCTTCAATATTTCGACTGCGGTGGCTTTGACCGCGGCGGCCTGTGGTGCGGTGGTGGCCAAGCACGGCAATCGCAGTGCCAGCGGCAAGGTGGGATCAGCCGATGTGCTTGAGGGGTTGGGGCTCGACCTGAAGGCTTCTGCCGCCCAGGTGGTGGATGTTCTCCCTAAGGCTGGGGTCACCTTTTTGTTCGCTCCTGCCTGGCACCCCGCCCTGGTAAATCTGGCTCCGCTTCGGCGCAGTCTTGGCGTGCGCACAGTGTTCAACCTGCTGGGGCCCCTGGTGAATCCGCTCCAGCCCGATGGCCAGGTTCTGGGCGTTGCCCGCCCCGATCTGCTGGATCCGATGGCGGAAGCTCTTCAGCGGCTGGGTCAGCAGCGAGCCGTTGTGGTGCATGGTGCCGGCGGCCTGGATGAGGCTTCCTTGGCGGGCCCGAATGATCTGCGCATCATCGAGGCCGGCCAGCTCCGTTCCGAGTCGATCATCCCCGCCGATCTGGGCTTGGAAGAGGCGCCGCTGTCCGCCCTGAGGGGGGGTGATCTTGAGATGAACAAAACGATCCTCCGTGATCTGCTCCAGGGTCGTGGCACTGCAGCGCAGCGGGATGTGGTGGCCTTCAACACTGCTTTAGTGCTCTGGGTTGCTGGCGTTCAAACCGATCTCCGTGCTGGTGCCCAGCAAGCTTTGGCCTGCCTAGAGGAAGGTCGTGCTTGGCAGCGGCTTGAGACTCTCAGCCAGGGGTTGCGCGGCGGCGAGGAACAATAAGAAGACGAACTGTTGTTCCCAGGGTCTGCTTGCCCATGACTTTTGCCACCTCCAAGGCCCCGGCAGTGCTTGTGCTGGCGGATGGCACGGTGTTCCAGGGGCTGGCGTGTGGTCGGCGCGGCAGCGTCGTCGGTGAGGTGGTGTTCAACACCGGCATGACCGGTTATCAAGAAGTGATGACAGATCCCAGTTACTCCGGTCAGCTGGTCACGTTCACCTATCCGGAGCTCGGCAACACGGGGGTGAATGATCAGGATCAGGAGGCTGACCAACCCCATGCCCTGGGGCTGATTGCTCGTCAGCTGGCTCCCCTCGCTAGCAATTGGCGCTGTAGTCAGAGCCTGCCCGATTGGCTTGATCATCATGGTGTGATCGGTATCCATGGCATCGACACCCGTGCCTTGGTCCGTCACCTGCGCGATGCAGGCGCGATGAATGGGGTGATCAGTTCGGATGGACGTTCGCCTCAGGCTCTGCTCGAAGACCTCAGATCGGCCCCATCCATGCAGGGCCTAAATCTGGCCGATCGTGTCAGCACAACAGAGGCCTACACCTGGACCAGTCGTTGTGCCGCTGCGTTCGACCAGCGACTCCAGCCTCGCCCCGAGCGTCCTTTTCGCGTTGTGGCAATTGATTTTGGTATTAAACGCGCCATCCTTGATCGCCTCGTGGGCCACGGTTGCGAGGTGA
>Ga0189288_10428_pt1 | contig 12078 bp, 16 predicted proteins | sample UW105minimetaG_FD_130316 | JGI IMG/M metagenome (GOLD analysis project Ga0189288, IMG submission 130316) | Marine microbial communities from the Costa Rica Dome - UW105 mini metaG | ecosystem: Environmental > Aquatic > Marine > Oceanic > Photic zone | place: Costa Rica: the Eastern Pacific... | reverse complement strand
GGGGTAGTGGATACGGGAATTGGCAGGTGTATTGGGGCGGACGCTATTACTTCTGGAGTCGTCGAAGCTGTGCACTGACTCGCATGGAATCACTGCAGCATGAACTGATTTCGTTGATCAGCGATCTGCCCGACGACACCCACATCAGCCTGCGCTCGTTCAGTTCAGCTGGCTATCAAAACCACCGCAGTTGGGAGGATTCAGCCCGAGCCCTCACCAAAATCGGCAATGACGGTGCTCGTGATTCAGCGATCGCCTTCATCAACACACTGGATGACGGTGTTGCCTATCGCTGGGGAGGAACATCCCCCTGGGAGGGACTGGATGAAGCATTTGCGGATGAAGGTACTGACACGCTCTACTTCCTCTCCGATGGAGAGCCCAACTACGATCGCAATTGAGGCCAATGGAACACAGCTGACCACACATCAGCCCCTGCGTATTACGCCGACATCAATAACGTGCGAGATACCAGCCTCAAGGTCAACACCATTGCGTTGGGCTCGAAATCAAGCTGGATGGAAACCCTGGCCACCCGAACCACAGGTGATTACCTCTACATCGATAAGAAATACGTGCTGAGTGCCTCGCAATAATCTCCGTCATGCCATCCCTCTCACCCTGGCTATTGCTGTTGCTCGCGATCAGCGCAGAAATCGTTGGTACGTCTTGCCTCAAGCTCACCCAAGGCTTCAGTAGGCCCATGCCGACCCTGCTGGTACTGGGGGCCTACGCAATAGCCATGCTGCTCCTGTCACGGGTGGTGGAGAGCATCCCCCTTGGGATCACCTATGCGCTCTGGAGCGGAATCGGCATCGTGGCCATCGTGATCGTGGGCGTGCTGGCCTACCGCCAGGTGCCCACACCGGTGCAGCTGCTGGGCATGGGGTTGATCACCGCTGGTGTGGTGAGCGTTAACCTCGGCGGCCAAAGCGGCTAAATCCGGTTCAACGCCGAAGCCGGTGCCGCCATCCAAATCCGTCAACCCGACCCCGACAGCCCCAGCACCGCATCCACACGCTGACGTGTGCGCCCCAGCAACTCGGCATCGGTGCTCAGATCTTGCCCGTAGCTCGGCAACAATTGCCGCAGCCTCAACTGCCAGGCCTCGCTAGCAAGCTTCAGCGGGAAGCAGCGCTCCAGCACCTCGAGCATGATCGTGACCGCCGTGCTCGCACCGGGAGAGGCCCCGAGCAATGCCGCCAGCGAACCATCGGAAGCGGCCACCACCTCGGTACCCAGTTGCAACCTGCCGCCCTGCTTGGTGCGCTTGATGATCTGCACCCGCTGACCGGCCACCGACAGGGTCCAGTCATCAGCCCGGGCCGTGGGCAAGAACGATTGAAGCGCCTCCAGACGGTCAGCCGGGCTCTGACGCAACTGATCGATCAGGTAGGTGACCAGATCAAAGTTGCTCAGCCCCACCTGAAGCATTGGCAGCACGTTGCCCACCCGCACGGAACTGGGCAGATCAAGCAGCGATCCCTGCTTGAGGAACTTGCTGCTGAAGCCTGCATAGGGTCCGAACAACAGCGAGCGCTGGCCATCGATCCAGCGGGTATCGAGATGGGGCACCGACATCGGCGGAGCACCCACCTTTGCCTTGCCATAGACCTTGGCATGGTGATGCTGCGCCAGCTGGGGGTCGTTGCACACCAACCACTGCCCACTCACAGGGAAGCCGGCATAATCCGCCGCTTCCGGGATACCGGACGACTGCAATAGCGGCAGAGCACCGCCACCGGCACCAAGAAACACAAACGGAGCCGCAACCTGCCGACGTCCCGACGGGCCACGGAGCTCCAAACGCCAATCGCCCTCGGCCATGGCCCCATCCCGACAACGTCTGAGCTTGGAAACCGTGGTGCCGTACAACACCTCCACGGCCCCACTGCTCTGCAACGTCGCCAGATAGGCCCTAGTGAGGGTGCCAAAGTCCACATCAGTACCGCGGCCAATTCGGGTGGCAGCGACAGGTTCACGGCCCTGTCGGCCCGCCATCACCAAGGGCATCCAGGTGGCGAGTTCTCCAGGATCCTCGCTCCACTCCATCGCAGCGAAGGCCGGCAGAGCACTGAGCTGACGGTGACGCTGACGCAGGAAGGCAATGTCGTCTTCGCCCCAAACCGCACTGAGATGCGGCACCTGATGAAGAAAGTCCCCGGGGTCCAGGCGCCCCTGCTCAACGAGCGACGCCCAAAGCTCAAGGCTGAGTTCAAACGAGGCATTGATCGCCAAGGCCTTGGCTGTGGCGATCGACCCATCCGCCTGCACTGGCGTGTAATTGAGCTCGCAGTTGGCTGCATGGCCAGTGCCGGCATTGTTGCCTGCGGCGCTGCTTTCCATCGCCGCCCCTTCCAGCCGCTCCACCAGCAGCAGGCGAAGGGTCGGATCGAGCTCTTGGAGCAAGGTCGCCAGGGTGGCGCTCATGATCCCCGCACCCACCAGCACGACGTCGTAGCGGTTCACAGCGGCGGCGTGGCTTTGTTCAGGCTATGGGTCGACCGTAACGGTGCCTTCCTAGGCTGAATGCACTCCAATCCCTCATCACCGGTCATGAGTACTGAAACGCTGCCGCTCACAAGCGAAAACGTGGAAAAGGTGCTGGATGAGCTGCGCCCATTCCTGATGGCCGATGGTGGCAACGTCGAGGTCGTGGAGATCGATGGGCCTGTGGTGAAAGTGCGTCTGCAGGGCGCCTGTGGCAGCTGCCCGAGCAGCACCATGACCCTCAAAATGGGGATTGAGCGCAAGATGCGCGAATCGATCCCTGAAGTGAGCGAGGTGGTGCAGGTGCTTTGAGAACCACTTCGTTGAAAGCCGAATAAATTTGGGCAGGTCAAGTCTGCTTAATGGTCACCGAGGAACAACTTGCAGCCCTAGATTTGACCCTCTGGCTTGGCTCGACAGATCGAGCAGCAGAAGCTGATTTCTCGACCCAAAGCACGATTTCTCGGCGCAACCACAAGGTTCTTGGTCGATTCGGAATTGAGCTGAAACGCACCAAGCGAGAGTTGGAGGTATCAGGCGACCTTCAGCTTCTGGATCTAGAACGCCAGGTGCACCAGATGGCTCGACTCAAACGTCGGTTACGCCTTCGTCTCCAGGCTCCCTTCTGGCTTCAGAACAGACACGGCGTTGTTCCACCCGAGGGCTGGACAATGAACCCGCAGCTAGCAGACCTCAGCTGCACAGATCCCGTGACGCTGTTGAGAGAGCACGTCCTGGACGCCTGCCTGGCCACGCCAACGCAGATTCCCGACGATCGCGACGATCTCTTCATCCTTGAGCTGCACAACCGCCCGATCGACCTCACGCTTCTGTGCCGGAACAATCAAAGCGAAAGCGACCTCGCGGATCGTTTCCAATGGAGCCTTGAGAAGGGCAATCTGCAGCTGAAGCTGATGCCCTTCCTTCCCGCCAGTTGTCGCGAGCGCTCCCAAGAATGGTTTGAAGAGTTGCTCTTGATCAACCAGCCAGAGCGACACAAAACCTTGGCCCTGCGGCCATCAAGGCATTCGGGACAAAGCTTCCTGATGGCTTATCTCACCCCAGAGATGCGAATGGCTCAACCACTGCCCTGGCAGGTGGATCAAAACTTTGAGCCGTACACCTATACCGAACACCTGGTGGTTTTGGCGCAACACGCCAATGAGCCGGCCGTGCTGGCCTTGCTAGAGAGCCTTCAGCAGCAAATCGGCCAATAAGACAGTGGAGTTCCAAGCAAAGCTGTTGCCTTGTTGATCGACGGTCATCACGCTCTACGGACAGCTCCGTAGAACGAAATCGCACCCATACACCGCTGGTTTTTGCCAGCTCAGCGGAATCTCGAGCAGATCCCTCGTGCCGGTGATGCCCTGCATCACAAAGAGCAGTGTTGCCAGCACCGACGCCGTGACATGCAAACGGCGCAGGCGAAGATCGCGCAGGATCTCTGGCCGGGCGCCAAGAGAAAACAGCATCAGTCCAGTGACGCCAACACCAGCCCAGTAATGCGATTGCCAGAAAGCAGGCGTCCAAGGGTTGTCAGAAAGACGCCAGACCTCTGGCTGCGCTCCAAGGGTGAAAACTCCAAGCCAGGTGATGAGCGAGAACGCCAGGCGCAGGCCAGGAGCGCGACTGCGCCAGAGGGCTACCAAGCTCATCAGCGTGCCGAGCAGAACCAGCATGAGCTGAATGGCACGGGGGGCACCTCCCGAGAAATCGGCGAGGGACGCCTTGGTGGCAATCACCACAGTGAGGGCCAGCAGCACCAGCACCACCACTCCTGCCGCTAACCACCGACCCAAATCGGTATGACTACGGCCAACCGTTGGCGGAAGCTTGAGGTTGGTCTTCTGCCGGCGTGCCCTGGTCTGAAGACCGAGGCGCAACACCATGCCGATGAGGGGATAGATCAGAACCACAGCCAGACAAGGATGAAGAATCCAGAGCCAGTCCACTGCCGTCATGGCCAATCCGCGCAGGCTCTCGGACGCTAGCCATCAGCTTCAGTCATGACCTGGGAGTCAACGGCGTGATTCAAGAAGTGCAAAGAACGAACCGCCAACCACGACGTCATTCAGCCATCAAAAAAGTGTTTAGTCATCAACCTGCGTGCAGACATCCTGGCAAGATCCACTCACAAGGAACGAGAAGAACTCAGCGATCCTGATCTGACGACCCAGACCATTGATGAGGCGACGACGATCATCACTGAAGGCCATTGGGCCGGCAGACCACACATCACTGCAGCAGGCAGGATCAAACACGCCAAGAGCGACACCTGCCACCGAGAGCTATCACCCAAACAAGAGGCAAGACAGCAGCCCAGACCGAGCAATAAAGCAAAGAAAGCCAATCAAACTAGAAGCCCAAAATCAATCCTCACTCTTCCAAAGATAATATCCACCAAGAACCCCAGCTTTATTCGAATGGAGCTGAACATGTTCAGGCAGATCAACTTCCTTTAAAAGCTTGGCATTACCACCACCTAGATGCATGAGATCCCAATTCCAGATTGGCATGGTTTGCCGAATAACCTTTTTGACCCGCTTCACCCATTTCTCCTTGCCAATCAGCTCAAGAGCCTGTCGACCAACATAGTCTTCATAGGTCAAACCCTTCTTCAAAGGATGATGCGCGAGCTCAAGATTAGGCACCAAAACCCCATCAATAAAGAGCGCAGAACCCATTCCTGTACCCAACGTCAACACCATCTCCACTCCTTCGCCAGTGATGCAGCCATACCCCTGAACATCCGCATCATTGGCCACCTTGACAGGCTTATGGAGCAGCTGCTGGAGCTGCAAACCGAGCTCAGTACCTGGCCAATTCTCATCGAGATTGACAGCAGTCACAACCACACCAGCCCGAACGACCCCTGGAAATCCAACTGAAATCCTTGAGAAAACTGGCACGTCAAGCGTGAGCTCGACAAGGGCCTTCAAAACGGCATCAGGTGTTGCTGGATGGGGTGTCTCAACACGTTTCCGATCGCAAAGTGGAGCACCATTTGAGTCAAGGACAATCAGCTTCAGGCCTGTACCACCAATATCAACAGAGAGCGTATTTAGAGCTGAATCCATTGGACCCATGTTTGACAGCTCATCACATGATAGAGGCTTCAAGACAATGATTCAATCGTTTTGAAGTGGAAGACAAAGGCAGCAGAGACTACGCATCTTGCATGCAACCACACACGATCACTTATCAAGAAACAACAGGCTGACCAGTCGCTTGCAACAGTCACTCAGGGCCACTCCAAACAGAAGAGGAATTGTGTCATCAGCAAGCATCAGGGCGAAATTTAGATCAGTCCCATCTCAGGCGAGATGCATTCTGTCGCACATATCACCAGATCGATTCACACCGCCCAGCCCAGCAACCCCTAAACCAGAAGAGATCGCATTGAACTGATGCCCGTCAACCACGACGCCACCCGCTCCGAGAACGGCAGCGACGCACCAAGCGAGATTTGCATGCTGCCGAAAACCGGTCACTACGTGATCATCAACGAACACGGCAACCCCACAATCACAAACGACAAGCGATGGTGGATGGGTCAAGTCACCTGCGGCAGGCCAGAGCCAAACGCTCTGAAAGGCGAAACAAAGCTCGAGATTACCAACGTCACCGATGGAAGAACCAAACAGGTAAAAAGAGACCATATCATCCACATCCTTCACGATCTAGACCACATTCAGACGACAAGCTAAGTGAGCAGAAATGACAGGGATGGTCGCACTAATGATTATCGATTGCTAGATCAATCCAGCGCAGCAGCATATCTTTCAAGCAATGCCTAGTAAGCCACAAAGACACAAGGCCGGCTCTTGATTCAGACAGCAATCGGAACTGAGGAAACAGCCATGAACACCATCAATCAAAAGATCAGTCTAAACCATATCAATCAACAATCTCTAACTCTCCCAGCAGAACATTGCTTCTAACGAGAAGCCACGAAGCTGGGGCACCGAGCACAATTTGGTCCAACTTTGAGCTGAGGCTGATGCGGCATCGCCCCTAGCAGTAAGAGAGGAGAACAGAGGAAGGAACAGGTCATCCCTCCTCTGTTAACCGTTCACCAACAGAAGAGCCGTTTGAGCTCTTCCGTGGCGGAAGGTTCAGGAGAGACGCGACCGCCTCTCCTGAACCTTCTACCCAGCTGATTCGACTCCATCTGAGTTCGATGATTGTCCGCCATCAGCTGCGCAGATCGCGAAAGGGATGATGCATCGCTGAGTACCGAAAGGTGCTGTGGCCCATGTCCCGAGGCCTCCACAAAACGCACGCACACCATTCGAGTACAGGCGGATCCTCTTGCTTCCGTACGTCTCCATCAAAGTGCCAGCCTGACTTGATCCAAAGCTGAGCTTCAAGACTCGCCGGAACAGGCGGGATGACAGAACGCCATAGGCGGAGATTGTTTTAGCTCCAAAAACTGCACTGCAAAGCCGAGCAGATGCAGCGAATGGATTGGAAAGCAGGGGAGAGGATGCGACAACCAATCCCCCACTAACCAGGTCGGACCAAGGGAAGCCATTAAACCCTTGCCCACATCAAGTTTGAGTCAGAGCCCAAAAACAGACCGCATCAAAGAGTCCCCTTGGAGCGATGAAAGGATCCTGGTGCCTGTCGCCGATGGACTGCGACTCAGCAGTGGGGCAAAAGATGGCACCAAACCATGAACGCCACAGCCGTCGAGTTCCGAACACAGGAAGCTGGAGGAAGGCAATGCCAGCTGGAGAGATGGGCATCTCACCGCGCAGGAGAGGGGCGGAAGATCTCAAGCAACACAAAACCAACGCGCAATGAGCACAGATACCCAGGCATAAGCTCACAAGAGAGCAGACACTGAAGGGGGGATCCGTCCCTGACGACAAGAAAGGGGTGTACGAGGGGTACACCCCTTTCTTGTCGTCAGGGACGGATCCAGGAATAGGTAAGAGACCTCATGCAAATGTTCCTAGGGCTACAGACAATGAATACAAGGGGACGTCGAGCACCCCTAACTGAAACCTGAAGGGTGGCTGTTGTGGGGCCGCCCTTTTTTGTGGCGCTGCCAGGGCTTGCGCATGATCCATCACCAACAATTTGTTTGGCAAAAAGAAAACTGATCGGCCAAAAAGGCAAAGGGAGCACCCACCTGGAGCGGAGACCCAACTGGTGACATAGCCAACCAGCGAGGTGATCAATCCGACTCCGGAGCTATCCCTGTCATGGTCGTCAGCCCCGAAGCAAAGGGTGGATGAAGATCAGCTGCCTGCAGTCGACAATCAGTTGCAATCTTGTTGTGGGAGCTGTCACACACAATCAAGAGCTGCTCTGTGGCGAGAGAATCCAACGATTGGATGGTCCAGAAGAGTGGGAGGAGAAGAGCCTTGCTGATGCCCAGCACTAGAGAGGATCAGAAGTGACCCTCGATTCAGTCTTCACCAACGCTTGAAGGGGATGCACAGAGCATTGAGGGGTCGTATCGTAGGGCCAAGCGGAAAGGCTGCTTCAGCAAATAATCCGAATGTCGACCCATCCGAAGCCAATACCAAAGAGGCTTATTGCACTTATTGACAAGGTGAGGAGACGCATTGCGTATGTTCCGGCGGTGAGTGACACGATCAATTCCATGAAGGAGTTAGGCATCAACCTGACAAACGATGCCAAAAAGAACGACTCGCCCCGTTCATGAGGCCGAAGAACTCTGCGGAAACAACAGCCACTCATCAACAGTGCTTGACCACAACACGGATCGCGCATGCACAGGCATGACACCTGGTGCACACACAATGGAGTGGATCACAGCAGAGAAACAAACAGCGCCAAGCCAACAGAATCTCGAGCATGCCAATCCGCTCATTGACCCACTAGGCGAGCCTCCCTCCTGAAGAGAAGCCAGTTGCTCAACAGGGAATAGACGCTATAAATCGACAAATGGATGGTCGCCATGTTTATTACGGTCTTTGGTCAAAAGGGGGAGTTGCCAAGACCTGCACGAGTGTTCACATAGCCGCAGGTCTTGCTAGCTCTTACCCATCGGTTGTTCTCGTCGATGCAGACCGCAACCGTTCTGCCAGCGCCTATGCCGCTCGAGGACTGCTTCAATTTGAAGTCGTACCGATTGAAGCTGCTGCAAAAGCCAGCCGCTATGCAGACGTCATTGTGACGGATGGTCAGGCAAGTAGCAGCAAAGAAGAGATCAAAAATCTTGTTGATGGCGCTGATGTCATCATTCTGCCGACAGCAGCACAAACTCGCTCACTAGAGCTCACTCTTGAGATGGCCGAACATTTAAAAGGTTTCAATGTGCCATTTGCCGCACTACTAGTCAAAGTCGACGCAAGGAAAAGCCAAGTCGCGAAAAAGATACGCCGCCAACTTGAGGAAGCAGATATCCCAGTTCTAAAAGCTCAGATTCCTCTTCTCAGCGCTTTTGAGAAAGCAGAGAATGCTGGAGTGACCGTCGACAAAGCAACAGCAAATTCAGGCAAATCAGACCCAAGACGAATGATTGGTTGGCACGCCTACCGAGTGGCCTGTGAGGAGATCAAAAAGCTAGTGCCTGAACGAGCAACCCTCATTCCGATGCAACCCATTGGCTGGGACACAACGCTGATCGAGGAGAGAATCGCCGCCTGAAGCAGGCTGCTGAAAAGGTTGAGATGGTCGGAAGACTCAACAACAAGACCGTTCCAGAGGGGAATAGAGACTTCTTGACCCTTCAAGATTGAACGAAAGCAAGAACGGGATCTCTCCTCACAGACGTGTGTCGACAACGACAACAGAGAACGATGTCGGCGTCGCCGGCATCGAACAACGCAGAGGAAGTAAGCCTGAGCCACCTACTCATGCCGACCACTCAGAAACCTCTGCTGTCTCAAGCAGAACCCCATGGCTGGCGATCCATTCACCATATTTGCCCATAAATTGACCTGCCGCACCCTCTGGGTGCTGGTGGATGATCATGATTTCCGAGGGATCTGTTGTACTGACACCACGAAACAAAGGCTTGATTCCGAATTCAAAATGACGCTCGGCCGCCAGCTCGCTGTCAAAATCTTTCGCCCACTGCGAGAAAGGTACGTTGATTTTGACTTTGATCACGCTGGTGACAGACATGCAATGCATCCATTCGTTTCACAAAGGATGCCGCTATCCAGGCCAGGCCCGCAAGAGACGATCAGGGCATCAAATTCAACACTGACACCCTTGAGCTGCAACGGTCAAAGACCGCCATGCTCTTAGGCGGCCGTGCCTAGGGATGGCCTAGGGGGGAGCTGCTTTGCCAGACGGATTGGGAGCAGCGCGATTGTGAAGACAAGCAATGGCAGATAAAGCCAATCCGGACCTTGCTTCACATGCTTGATATACGTGAATAGAAAAACCGTCCAAAGCCAATAACTACCAGTTAAATGAAGCCTTTTCCAACTTTTCATTCCCATCCAATGCTGGGCCCGATCACTTGAGGTTACTGCCATTAGAAAAACAAAACCATAACCAATTCCTCCAAATATCCACTGCCCCATGGACTGCCGACTCAAGAAAGGTTCAGGGAAGGCCAAGGACATCGAGAGAATCAAGGCGAGGTGAATGAAATGAGACGAAGCAAAACCCAAACCAATCCAACGCCTATTCAGCAATGTCCAAGTTGTAAGAGGTACCCCCCAAAGGTGGTGAAGACTAGACGCGGTGAAGGCAACAGAAAAGAGCAGCAAAGAGCAACGGCCCGTGGCATCAATCCCGCTCGTGATGGTTGTCGGGCTCCAGCCAGACAAGCAAAATAGAATTAATAAGGCCAGAAGGATCAGACCAGCAATCCAAGCAGTAATCGCCCAACCCTCAAGCTTCATCACTCAAGCAAAAACCCATCTTGATCAGGGAGAAAGGCAGAGACCACTTGGCGTAACACATGCTCATAGCAGAGCCTCATTAGGCCCAGGCCCAGTCAATGCAACGTCAAAGGCAAAGCCAAACTCCATTGCAATGATTTTTTTCAGCGTCTGTGATCGCGAACCTCGATGTTGATCAGACACAATCCAGGTTGATCAGAGCATCAACAGCCACAACAACCCAAATCGAACAATCGCTTGGCAAAACGAGGGGATGAGCCCTTTGCAGTCCCCTCCCGGTTGGGCCATGCCTACACCGCAGGGGAATGAAGACTCGACGAAGACTTCAGCGGCCATCAAGAAAGATCGATGGATTCAGCATGGACGGAACCAACAGAGCCATGACGCGAGGGGCCACCCAGTTCCATCCCCTTGTGGTGGCCCCTTTCCCCTTTGCAATGGGTCAGGCGGAGTCCTTAGCGCCTCTTACCCACGCAGATGAGTTGCATTGGCAGACCGCGACCGTCTTCGACAAGTCAAGAAAAAGCCCTGGTGTTCGACCCAGGGCTCCGTCTCATGACGTGACTTTGTTCTAACAGGTCGCGTCAGTATTAATACGTACGGCTTGTACGACCGAGTGGTTCGGCCTCGTCATCCTTTATGGGCGTGATGGGATGGGCCTGGATAGACGGGACGATTCAAAAGCTTCGGTTGCTTCGGGGCTATCTGCGGCTTGGCTTGTTCTGCTCTTTGGTTTCCGAAAGGCATAGCACCAGAAGCGGTTGGACTGGGTCTAGCCCTGGTCGTTGGTCGTGAGCAACCGTTCTCTTGCTCAACGTGCACCGAGGCAGCGGAACGGCGTCTTGTGCGCAGCCAGTACTGCTTGTAAATAGCGGTTGCTGCATGCAGCACATCACCATGGATGCGCGCTTGAGTGGGTCGATGACCTGACGTTCGTGCTGACGTCTTTTCCCAAGAGCTGAGTGATGGCTGAACAGCAACCAGTCACGCCAATGACCGCTTTGAGGCTGGATCAAGACGGACGGCTCACCTACATGGCCGAGGACGGCAGCCGGCGCGTCATTGTTGGAGATGCAGAGCTTTTCGAGCGCCTGCAACAGCTCAATCAAGAAGAAGGTGACGAGCCACCTCAGGGCACCCAGCTGCGTTGACAGGGTTGTTGCAGGGTCAACTGTCGCCGGAAGTTCAAGAACTGATCCGAGCCTGAGGCAGCGCATCAAGCGCTCTCAGCCCAGCCACTGACTGGTGTTTGCGCTGTTGTGAGCAAGCTCACAACAGCCCTTGAGTCAGATCAGCAGGTCAGCTGGTGATTCCGGAGATGGTGAATGCATCGGAGGGAGCGATCCCACCTCACTCATCACCCCCATCAGAGCAATGACCACGATCAAAACCATCGCCGCCGCTGCTGCCTCCCTCGCCGCTGGTGCCACCTTGATGACCGTTGCAGGCCCTGCTGCACAAGCCAATCCCTACAACAGCTTTGGCCGTGCCGGCGGCTGTGATTCAGTCGCCCTTGGTGGTCGTGGCCCTAATGGCGGTGGATTCATCGCTGGCCGTGATTGCGGAGACCACCGCGACTGGGCCTCACGAGAAGCACGCCGCAATCGCCAGCACGACACCCAAACCCAACTGATTGGTCTGGGTGGTGGACTGCTGGGCCAAATCATCAACGGCAGCCAGCAGCGTCAACAAGCTGCTTCTGTCTCGTCCTCTGAACTAGCTCTGCTCAGGCAGCAGCAAGAGATCGAGCTGC
>Ga0189288_10425_pt1 | contig 12320 bp, 13 predicted proteins | sample UW105minimetaG_FD_130316 | JGI IMG/M metagenome (GOLD analysis project Ga0189288, IMG submission 130316) | Marine microbial communities from the Costa Rica Dome - UW105 mini metaG | ecosystem: Environmental > Aquatic > Marine > Oceanic > Photic zone | place: Costa Rica: the Eastern Pacific... | reverse complement strand
CCGTCCTGACGCCGAGCTGTTGCTCGATATCAACGATCTGCATGCTTCCGTTGAGGCTCAGCCCATCCTCAACGGTGTGAATCTGCAGGTTCGTGCTGGCGAGATCCATGCGGTGATGGGTCGTAACGGCAGCGGCAAAAGCACCTTGTCGAAGGTGTTGGCTGGTCACCCTGCCTATCGCGTCACCGGTGGGAGCGTCCGTTACCGAGGTTCTGATCTGCTCGAGCTGGAGCCGGAAGAACGCTCCAGGCTTGGTGTCTTCCTTGGCTTTCAATACCCTGTGGAGATCCCAGGTGTCAGCAATCTCGAGTTCCTGCGGGTCTCCAGCAATGCGCGCCGGCAACAGCAGGGCCTTGAGGAGCTCGACACTTTCGATTTTGACGATCACGTGCGCGAACGCCTCAGCGTTGTGCAGATGGATCCTGCCTTTCTGGAACGCAGCGTGAACGAGGGCTTCTCCGGAGGGGAGAAGAAGCGCAATGAGATTCTGCAGATGGCGCTTCTGAATCCGGTGGTGTCCATCCTTGATGAAACGGATTCCGGCCTTGATATCGATGCCCTCAGAATCGTTGCAGGCGGAGTCAACCAGCTGGCCACGCCTGAGAACGCCACGCTGTTGATCACCCATTACCAGCGTTTGCTGGATGAGATCACCCCTGACTATGTCCATGTGATGGCGGCTGGCCGAATCCTCCGAACCGGGGGGCGTGAGTTGGCACTTGAGCTGGAAAAAACCGGTTACGACTGGGTGGATGAGGAGGTGGCGTCCACCGGACAGGGGGTGGCCTAACCATGGTGTCGACTGCGACCGACTGGTTGACGCGTCTGCCTGCTCCAGCAGGAGCCCTCGAGCCTATTCAGCGCCGCGGGCGAGAGGCCCTGGCCCAACTTGGATTGCCCACCCGCCGCCAGGAAGACTGGCGTCTCACCGATCTGACCCGCCTACAGGGTTTATTGACGCTGCCCTTGGCCGCTTTGGATCATGCTTCGGCTGAAGCAGCGTCGGCTCAAAACGTGCCCGGGCGTCCTGAGAATGGCTGGCGTGTTGTGCTCGATGGCCACTCCGATCCCCTCGCAGGGGTTACCCTCCCTGAGGGCGTGAGCGAGCTGAGCGGGAGTGAGTTGAAGCAGGCTCTGGGTCACACCCTCGCGCGCTGCGGCTCGGCCCATCACTGGCCCGTGGAGTTCAATCATTCACTGGCGTCGCAGGTTCTGGCCCTTCGCATCCGTGGTTCTGTGCCTCCTTTAGAGGTGCTGGTTGGCGCCGCTGAGGCATCCCTAAGCCCTACCAGGATCCTGTTGGTGGTTGAGGAGAAAGCAGAGCTGGAGATCCTTGAGGTGTTCCTGGCTGATTCGGGTGCGGCCCATAGCCATTTATTCGAGATGCATCTTGGCCAGGAGGCCAGGGTTCGACATGGCGTTGTGGCCCAGGGATCGGGGGATTCTGCGTTGATGGCCCACTTGGCGGTGGAGCAGGAGCCGCGCAGCAGCTATGAGCTCATCACGGTGTCGCGGGGATGGGCCTTGGGGCGCCTTGAACCTCAGGTTGTTCAAGTGGATGGCCAGGCCTCCACGGTGCTGAAGGGTCTCGTGCTGACGGCTGACGAGCAACAGTTCGCGACCCATACGACCATGCGCTTTGAGGGCGAGGAAGGAGAGCTTGATCAGCTGCAGAAGACGGTCGCCGCCGGTCGTTCCCACAGCATCTTCAATGGTGCAGTCAACGTTCCGAGGGCGGCGCAACGCACCAATGCCGCACAGCTCAGCCGCAATCTGCTGTTGTCAGATCGTGCCCGCATCGACACCAAGCCGGAACTGGAGATCGTCGCAGACGATGTGCGCTGTGCTCATGGGGCCACCGTGACCCAGTTGCAGGAGGAGGAGATGTTCTATCTGCGCAGTCGTGGAATCTCCAGTGCTCGTGCTGCCGCTTTGTTGCTGCGGGGTTATTGCCAGGAGGTGGTGGATGGCCTGCCGCCTCTGGCGCAGCGTTGGCCAGTGATCGATCACCTGCTTGAGGGCCTTGAGCGATGACCGCAGCACCTGAGTGCAATGCGTCTAGGTCGTTGGCAGAGCGGACCCGTTCCGATTTCCCGATCCTGGCGCAGCGCTCCAGTTCGGGACAGCCACTGATTTACCTCGATCATGCGGCGACCAGCCAGAAGCCCACAGCAGTGCTAGAGGCTCTGCAGCGCTACTACAGCAACGACAACGCCAATGTGCATCGCGGGGCCCATCAGCTCAGCGCCCGTGCCACAGAGGCGTTTGAAGGCGCACGATTGATCACGGCTCGTTTCATTGCAGCGGCCAGTCCCCGCGAGATCGTTTTCACCAGAAATGCCAGCGAGGCGATCAATCTTGTAGCCCGCACCTGGGGTGATTCCAATCTCCAGCCTGGAGACGAGGTGCTGCTCACCGTGATGGAGCATCACAGCAATCTGGTGCCCTGGCAGCTGCTGGCCCAGCGCACTGGATGTGTGCTCCGTCATGTCGGTGTGACCGAGCATGGAACCCTTGATCTAGAAGACCTGCGCCGTCAGTTCACGAGTCGAACCCGGCTGGTGGCCTTGGTGCATATCAGTAACACCCTGGGTTGCTGCAATCCTGTGGATGAGGTGGTCAGCCTGGCCTCTGAGCATGGAGCTCTGGTGTTGCTCGATGCCTGTCAGAGCCTGGCCCATAAACCCGTGGCTGTGCATCAGCTCGGGGTGGATTTTTTGGTCGGCTCCTCCCACAAGCTCTGCGGTCCCACCGGGATGGGTTTCCTCTGGGCGAAAGAGGCTCTACTGGAGGCGATGCCGCCCTTTCTGGGTGGTGGAGAAATGATCCAGGATGTGTTCCTCGATCACAGCACTTGGGCGGACTTGCCCCACAAATTTGAGGCGGGAACCCCCGCCATTGGTGAGGCGGTTGGAATGGGCGCCGCGATCAGCTACCTCGAGACCGTTGGCCTCGAGGCGATTCAGGCTTGGGAAGCTGAGCTCACCGCCCATCTGTTCTCCCGACTACAGGCCATCGACGGTGTTCGCATCCTTGGGCCCACCCCAGAGCAGCAGCCCGATCGAGGAGCCCTGGCCACCTTTCTCGTGGAGGGCGTTCATGCGAATGACATCGCGGCCATGCTTGATCTGGAAGGTGTCTGCATCCGCAGTGGTCACCATTGCTGCCAACCCCTGCATCGCCACTACGGCGTGACTGCTTCAGCGCGGGCCAGTCTCAGCTTCACGACCACTGTTGCTGAGATCGACCACTTTGCTGATGAGTTGACGTCCACGCTGGATTTTCTCCGCGCTCACAGTTGAGTGAGTGGACGCAAAGCGCGATTGCGCATCAAGGTGCCCCGATGCCCTTGTAGCTGCTCTGGCAAGGCATCCCAGTCCAGCGTCATGCCTGTGGCGGCGTCATAGCTGGTTTCCTCGAGGGTGTGCTCCTGCCAGTCGAGATCAAGGGTGGTGAAGCTTTGGGGTCTCGGACGGCGATCTCCAATCAAGAGGCGAGGCCCGCTTCCCATTGCCCCCAGCTGGATTAGATCGAGTCCGGCCTCGCTGGCGGGGTACCAGGCGTGTTGATGGCCACTGATGTACCCCTGGACTCCTGTCTCTTGCAGCAGTCTTTTGATCCTGTGGTGCTCCGTGAGCACTTCGCCGGGTCGGTCGCGTCCCTGACTGATCCCTGCCAATGGCAGGTGCCCCACCACCAGCCGAAGCCGTGCCTGACGGGCTTCAGCTCCCATCAGTTGCCGGCGGGCCCAGAGCAGTTGCGCCTCGGGAACACGGCTGGAGCTCGCATCCCACACCAGCCAGAACACGTCTTGATCCAGAACGCTGTAGTGAAATGGGAAATCGGCACTGTCGACCCATCGCAGCCCCAGGGCTTGACGACGATGCTTCCAAAAGCGGCGAACGGCCTGCCGGTCGGCGCTGAATCCGGGGGCTCCATCGTGATTCCCCACCGCTGGCAGAAAGGGAATGCCCTGTCGACGCACTGGCAGGAGGATCGTGCGGGCAAAGGCCTCCCACATTTGGTCCAGTCTGCGGGCGCTGAGGCCCTTTTTCTGGCCCGCCACCATGTCGCCGGCGCAGACCACTAGGGCTGGCTTCAGCGCTAACAGATGGGTGAGACCCTGCTGTACTTGGGGGATGTAGGAGGTGGAGCCGTAGCTGCTGTTGAGGTCGCTGATCAGGCCGATGCGGAGTGCATCAGCGGCTGCATTGGCCTGGAGCGCTCGTCCCGCCAGTGAATGACCCGCGGCCAGGCCAAGCGCCCCGGAGGCAAGCGTCAGCAGCTGGCGGCGATCACAGCGCATCAGGGAGGCCCCCATCGGAGGGCAGCATGGACCATTCCCTGCGCATCCGCAGCTGATGAATATTGATGGTCAGGCCTGGCGCACCATCTGGCTCGAGGCGGATGGTCGGTCGGTGGGGGTGATTGATCAGACCCTGCTCCCGCATTGCTTCACCACGCGCACTCTCACCACTTGTCACGCCGCTGCGGAGGCCATTCAAACGATGGTGGTTCGGGGCGCACCGTTGATCGGGGTCACCGGTGCTTACGGCCTGATGCTGGCCCTGCAGGTTGATGCCTCGGATGAGGCCCTGGCCACCGCTTTCGATCAGCTCAACGCCACAAGGCCCACAGCCGTGAATCTGCGCTGGGCTTTGGAACGGGTGCGTCAACGTGTGCTGCCCTTGCCCGCATCGGAGCGGGCCGCGGCGGCCAGGGAGGAAGCGGCTCTGATTGCGGAAGAAGATGTGGCCATGTGCGCTTCAATCGGCGACCACGGCCTGGGATTACTCCAGACGCTGGCCAGGGCACGTTCGCCGCAGCGACAGGAGCAACCGTTGCATGTCCTCACCCACTGCAATGCTGGCTGGCTGGCCACCGTTGACTGGGGAACGGCGTTGGCACCGATCTACAAGGCCCATCGTGCTGGCCTCAACATTCATGTTTGGGTGGATGAGACCCGTCCGCGCAACCAGGGGGCGTCCTTGACCGCTTATGAGCTGGGACGCGAAGGCGTTCCCCACACGGTGATCGTCGATAACGCCGGAGGCCACCTGATGCAGCATGGTCAGGTGGATGCGGTGATTGTCGGCACAGATCGCACAACGCGACGCGGCGATGTGTGCAACAAAATCGGCACCTATCTCAAGGCGCTCGCCGCCCACGACAACGATGTTCCGTTCTATGTGGCGCTTCCGGCCTCCACGATCGACTGGGCGATCGGTGACGGCGTGGCCGAGATCCCGATTGAGGCCAGAGCGGCAGCTGAAGTGACCCATATCCAGGGGCGTGATCCTGCCGGTGCCGTCAATTCCGTGCAGCTGACTCCGGATGGCAGCGACGGATTCAATCCTGCTTTTGATGTGACCCCGGCCAGACTCGTGACTGCTCTGATCACTGATCGAGGCGTGGCTCCGGCCAGTGAGCAGGCTCTCAAGGGGTTGTATGTCGATGCCTGATGTCACCTCTGGCGCTGATGGGCTCGCTGCCGATGACCTGGCCTTGCGGCAAGAGTTGGTGTCCGTGGCTCGGCGCCTCAATGCCAGTGGGCTCAACCAGGGAACGTCTGGCAACCTCTCCCAGCGAATCCCAGGAGGACTGCTGATTACTCCCAGCTCCCTGCCCTACGAGCAGATGGAGCCCACCGATCTGGTGGCGATCGATTGGAGCGGAATGCCGCTCAACGAGCCTTCTCGTAGGCCTTCATCGGAATGGCGCCTGCACGCTGATGTGCTTGCGGCTCGCCCCGATGTGCAGGCGGTGTTGCATTGCCACCCGATTCATGGAACTGCCCTCGCCTGTCATGACCGGGGCATCCCCCCCTTTCATTACATGACGGCTGTGGCGGGGGGAGATGACATCCGTTGTGCTCCTTACGCCACCTTTGGGACGGAGCAGTTGTCGCGGATGACGGTTCAGGCGCTGCATGGTCGTCAGGCCTGCCTGCTGGCCCGCCATGGTCTTGTCAGCCTTGGCGACAGCCTTGACCAAGCCCTGCGCATCGCCGTGGAGGTGGAGACACTGGCGCGCATGTATCTGCAGGCCTTGCAATTGTGAGAGCCACCTCTTCTCACTGCTGAACAGATGCAGGCTGTCCATGCCCAATTCCGAGGCCTCCACTACGGCCAGGCGGATCAAACTCCCAGGTGACGGCGGAAGAAGGCTTCGGTGGCCTCGAGCACAGCAACTTGCACAGCACTGTCTCGGAAGCCATGGCCCTCCTCGGGGAAGGTGATCACTTCCACGGGAATGCCGTTTGCTGTCAGGGCTGAGGCCATCCGCTCGGTCTGCTCCGGTGGAACGACCTTGTCTTTGAGACCTTGGAAGAAGATCACGGGACAGCGAATTTTGTCGGCATGGTGCAGGGGGGAACGGGCTTCATAGCGTTCCCGCTCTGCTGGCCAGTCACCGACCAGGCCATCGAGGTAGCGCGCCTCGAAGCGGTGTGTGTCAGTGGCCATTGCGGTGAGGTCGCTGACGGCATATCGGCAGGCCCCGGCCCGGAAGACATCCGTAAAGCAGAGGCAGGCCAGTGTGGTGAAGCCGCCGGCACTGCCTCCCTCCATGGCGATCTGATCGGGATGGGCTCGGCCGTTGGCAATCAGGGCTTGGGCGGCTGCGGCGCAGTCCTCAACATCCACCACGCCCCATCCCTGTTGCAGTCGATCGCGGTAAGCCCTGCCAAAACCTGTGGAGCCTCCGTAGTTCACATCCACCACGCCCCAGCCCCGTGAGGTCCAGAACTGGATCGCAAGGTTGAGGCCAGTTCTGGCCATAGCGGTGGGTCCGCTGTGACCCTTCACAAGCAGGGGAGATGGTCCGGGGTGCGCCCCGGTTGGGGGGTAGTACCAGGCATGGGTGCGCTCACCATTGGCGCCGTTAAACCAGATCGCTTCCGCACGACTGATCTGCTCGGGGGGCAGCACGGCCGGGCTGGCGGGTGTGTGGCGCCAGTCTCCGTTGGTGAGATCCAGCTCCAGCAGGCCCATGCCTGTGTTGCCATTGCTGGCGATGGCAACGGCTCGTCCGTTTGCTGCCCGCAGCCCTGCCAGGTCATCGAACGGTTGCTCAATGGCTTGGATCGTCCCGTCATTGGTTAAACAGTTCAGTTGCCAGCGCCCCTGATCGCAGATCGCCGCCACCACCTGCTCTCCATCCCAGGCGGTGGTGCTCATCCCATAGATCCACTGGGGCATGGCCGTTTCCGCCTGCATGGGCCATGGTCTTTGCCACTGCGGGGCTGATGACCAAGCCTCCGGACGGCAATGGATCAGATTCCACCAGCCGCTGCGGTCCTCCGCCACTAGCAGGCGTCCATCCTCCAGCCACTGGGGTTGGAAGACGGAGACCCGATCGCCGGACTCCGTGGTGCCGCCGGCTAGCTGGAAGGGCTGCTCGGGCATCCCCTCTCCATTGAGGCAGGCGCACCAAAGCGTGCTGCAATCCCATGGCATCGCCGGCTGCTGCCATTCCACCCAGGCAAGCCGAGCCCCATCGGCGCTCAGAGTTATGTACCCGGCAAAGTCCTGCGGTTGATGCAGCACGGCGGGCGTCTGATCGGCGCGCTCAAGATCCACGCTCACCAGCCAGTCACGACCCTCGGCTTCCATCACCCCCAGCCATCGCCGGCGATGGTGGTCGATGATCCCGTCGGCTAATGGGGATCCCGGTTGGGTGAGGCGTCGTGGTGGTGCGATTGGCTTCAGGCTGTTCAGCGGGTTCCTGTTTTGGCTCAGGCCCTGCCAGCTCTGGCTCCATAAACAGCCATCCGTGTCATCGACCCAAACCAAAAGCAACAGGTCACCGTCGGCATGGCTTGCAAGGGTGCCGCCGCCGTAGTCGTGGACGCGGCTTCGCAGGTTGCAAGGGCAAGGTGTCAGCTCCTGGGGCTGTTGATCTCCTGCCTGCCAGGGGCGGATGAGGGCCGTGGTGCGTCCCTTCTCCTGGGGGCGCTGCTCCAGCCAGAGCACCCAGTCCCCAACCAGCTGTGGATCGCGCAGCACCGGACTGCGGCCGAGCGCCACGTCGGCTGCGAGGGGGATGGCCTGCTTAGGACCAGAAGCGTTGGACACAGCGTTGGGGAGGGCAGAACGGTGAGGCTGGACGGTGAGGGTGGAGGCAGCCAGGGCTGGTATCGGCCAGCACTGCCTAAAGTGGCCGGACACTATCCAATCGCGAGAAGAGGATCTTGGCCCGCAGCTTCGCTCAATTGGCACGGTCAGCTGAACGGAGCAGCTCCTCCGTGGCCGTGGCCAAAGAAGCTCTTGAGGTCTCTCCGCTTGAGATCCACACGCTCGGGGATGAGGTCTTACGCAAGGATGCTCGTCGGATCAGCAAGGTTGACGAATCTGTGCGTGAGCTGGCGCGCGACATGCTTCGCAGCATGTACACCGCCAAGGGAATTGGTTTGGCCGCTCCGCAGGTGGGCGTGCACAAGCAGCTGCTTGTGATCGATCTTGATCTTGAGAATGCCACCTCGCCGCCGCTGGTGTTGATCAATCCTGAGATCACAGCCTCCAGTGCATCGGTCGATACCTACGAAGAAGGCTGCCTCAGTATTCCCGGTGTGTATCTCGACGTGGTGCGTCCGACGGCGATTCAGTTGAGTTTTCGCGATGAGATGGGTCGCCCGCGGAGCATGAAAGCGGATGGCCTGATGGCCCGTTGCATTCAGCATGAAATGGATCATCTCAAGGGTGTGTTGTTTGTTGACCGCGTCACCGATGCAGGCGGCCTGAACAAAGAACTTCAGGATCACGGCTTTGAAGCTGCTGATGTTCGTTCTCTTGTCTGACCAACTCTTGTTTCTCTACCCATGCCGATGAAACCTTTGGCCGGACTGTTCTTGGCCCTCGCCTGCGTGCTCGGCATCGCTGCCACAGGTTCTGTGTTTGAGCTGGCCTATGGAGATCCTGAGCTAGGGCTCACCCCCACTCGTTGGATCCTTGGCTTGACTGCGCCCGGCACCGTCGGGTCACTTCTTGTCGCGATTCGGCTCAACAAACCGGCCTGAGCCCCCCTGACTGGCAGCGCCGCGACTTATACGATCCGCCCAACCAACATCACTCCCGATGGTTCGCTCCTTCCCCGCAACCCTGGCCTTTGCTGTGGCTGGGGCCACGATGTTCACGGGGCTGGGGAGCCCAGCATCAGCGCAGGGTTCGCTGTTTTCAGCGACGCCAGTGGAGCAGGCGAATTTCATCCTTGTCGCGGCCCCAATCGGCAAGGGGGAATCTTCTCAGCTCAATATCTATGAGCAGCGCACCAATAAACGTCCTTGTTTTGCGGTGTCTGGCAGTGAGCCGGCAGTGGTGGATCCGCTGCTCGCCACCTTTGATTTCACAGGGGTCTGCAACCGCTATATCGACGGCAATGGCTATTCCTTGCGAATTGGTGGGGATGATTTCGGTACCCGTTATCGCCTCTCTGTGGTGAAGTCCAATCAGGACGTGGAGCTGCTGGCGGTGCCGACTCGCGATCCGTCGCAGCCCACGATGGTGGTGGCCAAGGCCGGTGGTGCCGGCGGCGGCTTTCTGCAGTTGCAGCTGGAGCCTGGCTGGCTGTTGATGCGCCGTCAATACGGCACCCGTTCCCTGGGTCACCTCTACGTCTTCCGAGAGGTCTGGCCTGGCAATGAGGCGGAACCCGTGCAGTCGGAGGGCAACCCAGTTGGCGAAGGCACGTTGCCGGCTGATGCTCCTGTTGCTCCGGAACTGACTCCGGCTGCTCCGGAATCCTGAGTGAGGTCAGGTTGCTACATTGACGGGCTGGAAAACACGCTTGTTGCATGACTCAGGTCACGGTCGGAGAAAACGAAGGCATCGAATCAGCGTTGCGTCGCTTCAAGCGCCAGGTCTCCAAGGCCGGAATCTTTGCCGACCTCAAGCGTCTGCGTCACCACGAGACTCCGATCGAGAAGTACAAGCGCAAAGCACAGCAGCGTCGTCGTCGTCGTTGAGTGCGGTTGTCCAGTCGGTTTTAAAAAACGGGTAGTTCCACCTGTTGGCTCCTGACGGTCCCGTTCCCAGACTGGGATGAGACGCCAGGAGCAGTCCATGGATCTGAAGCCCAGAAGCATTCGCCAGTGGTTCGGGGAAACCCTCTCCCATGCCATCGGCAATCCGCGTGAGGAGAAAATGCATCTGCCGCCCCCGATTGGTGAGCAGCCTTTCCGCGATTCCCCCGTGAAGTCCAAGTAGGGCGATTGGCTCAAGGCATCGCCGCTCAAGGGCAACTGATCGGTTCAGATCAGTTGCCTGTATCAAAGCTGCGAAAGCAGAGGGCCGCGGCGAGGTCGCGGCCGCTGATCTTGGCCTGATCGCGAAGATCTGCAAGGGTGCGCGCCACCCGAAGCACCCTCAATCCGCTGCGGGCGCTCAGTTTGCGTTGATGGACCGCTCGTTCCCATTGTTCGAGTACCCCGTCACAGAGTCCTCCGTGGTCACCGAGCTGTGGGCCGCTCAGTGCAGCATTGAGGCATCCATCCGGGTTGCGAGTCTTCATTCGTTGCCTTGCGCTGATGATTTGCTCCGGTGTGGGCGTTGAGACTGCCTTGGCTGCGGCGGTTGTTGGGGTCAGGCTGGCGCGAATTTCGCTGCTCGTGAGACGTTCCAGCCGCAGCTGCAGATCAAGACGATCGATGAGAGGACCTGAGAGTCGAGACCAGTAACGCTGCCGTTGCAATGGCGTGCAGCAGCAGGTGTGATCAGGATCGCCGTACCAGCCGCATGGACAGGGATTGGTTGCTGCAACCAGGGTGATTTGGCAAGGGAAGGCGCATTTGAGCCGCGCCCGGCTGAGCCACAGCACCCCTTCTTCCAGAGGTTGGCGCAGTTGATCGAGCACCCGTCGGGGAAACTCAGCGAGCTCATCGAGGAAGAGCACGCCGCCATGGGCCAGGCTGAGCTCACCGGGTCTGGGGATGGCGCCGCCACCGAGCAGCGCAGCACTCGAGCAATTGTGATGGGGTGCACGGAAGGGTCGCTGCTTTGCCAGGCCATCTCCTGAAACCAGCACACCGGCAATCGATTGCACGCGACTGATCTCCAGTGCTTCCTGCCGTGTCAGTGGTGGCAACAGTTGGGGCAGGAAACGGGCCAGGAGGGTTTTGCCGCAGCCTGGTGGTCCCACCATCAACAAATGGTGGCCTCCAGCGGCCGTCACTGCCAGGGCGGTTTGCGCTAGCGACTGACCGATGATGGCGGCTGGTGTCTCCGTTGCCTTGGCTAGAGGTTGCTGCTCCGTTTGGCTGTACACCCTGTAGGACCGCTGTTCTGGTTTCTGGCGCAGCAGCGTCACCACTTCCTGCAGCGAGCTTGCGGCGATCACCTTCAGTCCTGGAACGAGTAAGGCTTCGCTGGCATTGGCTTCTGGCACGATCAGGGCTGAGGCTTCGCTGCTTGCAGCAAGGCAGGCCACCGCCAGAATGCCGCGACAGGGGCGCAGGCTGCCGTCGAGTCCGAGTTCACCGGCACACCACAGGCCTTTGAGCAGTGGCGCATCCAGCTGACCACTGGCTGCCAACAGGGCGAGGGCAATCGGAAGGTCGAAGGCGGGACCTTCCTTGCGTAAATCGGCTGGTGCAAGATTGACGATCACCCTCACCAGAGGGCCACGAAAGCCGCTGTTGCGCAGAGCTGCTCGGACTCTCTCCCTCGATTCCTGGATGGCGGCATCAGGTAGGCCCACCAGTTGCAGGCCAGGAAGGCCTGGTGCCAGATCCACTTCAACCGTGACAGGGCAGGCCTCCAGTCCGAGCAGGGAGGCGCTTTGGCAGCGTGCCAGCATTGCATTTCAGATGGTGCATCGGATTGATGCCCTGCCTGTCTCAACCATTGTTTCGATCAGGCTTTCACCATGGCGGGTGACACGATCTTCGGCCGAATCCTGCGCGGAGAAATCCCCTGTGATGAGGTCTATAGCGACGACCGCTGCTTGGCGTTTCGTGATGTGGCGCCCCAGGCGCCTGTGCATGTTTTGGTGATTCCGCGCAAGCCGATCGAGAGCCTGAATCAGGCCGGTTCTGAGGATGAGGCTCTGCTGGGTCATCTCCTCTTGGTGGCGTCCAAGGTGGCGAAGCAGGAGGGGCTCGAGGCCTGGCGCACCGTGATCAACACTGGTGCCGAGGCTGGCCAGACGGTGTTTCACCTGCACGTGCATGTGATCGGGGGACGGGAATTGGGCTGGCCTCCCGGCTGATCAGCCACCTGTTGGGACCAGTCGCCACAATGGGCCCAGGTGTGTGTATCCATGGCGTCCCTGCAGTCGTTCCGTGCCCAGCTGACGCGGCTGCGCCGGTTGTCGCAGCCTTATTTCCT
>Ga0189288_10423_pt1 | contig 12389 bp, 12 predicted proteins | sample UW105minimetaG_FD_130316 | JGI IMG/M metagenome (GOLD analysis project Ga0189288, IMG submission 130316) | Marine microbial communities from the Costa Rica Dome - UW105 mini metaG | ecosystem: Environmental > Aquatic > Marine > Oceanic > Photic zone | place: Costa Rica: the Eastern Pacific... | reverse complement strand
TGAACCCCGTCCAGCCTGAACCCGGTACGGGGTCCACGGTGAACGGGGTACGGGGTTCACGGTGGACCCCAAACCATCCTAAAACCATCCATAAACCACCTACGCGCAGGCGCGAGGCGGCGGAGGCGGTTGAAGATTTTGAATCTGAGAAGATCTTGGCAGCCTATCCCGAAGACAGGATCCGAGACCGGCGAACCAGTCTGCGCCTAATCGCTGCGGCCCTGAAGGCCGGTGTGAAGCTCGATGATCTGAAGCAGGCAGTCAAAGCCTACGCGAAGGAAAGCGAGGGCTACACCCGCAGCAAGGTCTGTTTCTCGGACAACTGGTTCAAGATGCGGCGTTGGGAAAAGGGGCTGGCCCAGATCCAGGCCGACCGAGAGAAAGCGCGAGAGGCCGAAGCTAAGGGGCGCGCCAGCCTCGCCGAGTGGATCCACGAGCGCCATCCCCTGTGCCGCCACATCACCAACCGGCAGATCGAGGATTTGATCGCTTCAAAGCTGGTGACGTCTGAGCAAGTTCGAGCTGCGGGGCTGCAGGCATGAGAGTTGTTGCGCAATTTGAGATTGGGATATCTATATCTCAAAAATGACCCGTTTTTCTGAGGTAGTAGTTGCGAAAAACGCAGAAATTGAGATAAGGCTTTCAGTAACGCAGAAAACGGAGTGGTTTCTGAGGTATGGACATCGCGAACTTCAAATCTGGTCAACTTGAGGATCAGTACGAATATAAGGCATTTCTGCCAGAAACCATTTGTAATGAATGGGTTGTAGCTGACCCCGAGCTTTCAGAGCTCTTGGGTCGAGCTGACCGTGCCTTGGGAGAATTGAACGCCTTTGCACAGCTGATCCCCGATATCGAGTTCTTTATTCGCATGTATGTCGCGAAGGAGGCTACGCAATCTAGTCGGATCGAAGGCACTCAAACCAACATCGAAGATGCGTTCAAGGATGCTGATGACCTGAATCCAGAAGAACGCGACGACTGGGCTGAGGTGCAAAACTACATCCATGCGATCAACTTTGCGATTGAAGCCCTAGACGAGTTGCCCTTGTCGAACCGATTACTGCGTCAAACGCATGAAATATTGCTTTCTGGAGTACGCGGTCAACAGAAACAGCCAGGACAGTTTCGTACCAGTCAAAACTGGATAGGGGTCAGCTTGAAAAACGCAGTGTTTGTACCGCCGCATCATGACCATGTTCCAGATTTGATGGGTGATCTGGAAGCATTCTTGCACGCGGACCATCTGTTTGTGCATCCATTGGTGCGGATTGCCATTGGGCACTACCAGTTTGAGACAATTCACCCGTTTTTGGACGGTAACGGGCGTCTGGGGCGCTTGCTAATATCGCTATATCTGGCGTCAGAGGGGCTGCTAGTACGGCCTGCGCTGTATCTGTCGGACTATTTTGAACGCAATAAGACCGCGTATGTCGATCACTTGATGGCCGTGCGCCAGGGCAACCACTTGCGGGAATGGCTGGTGTTCTTCCTTCATGGCGTTGAAGAAACAGCGCGTGCGTCAGCAGACGTATTCCGGTCTATTTTGGCAATCAAGGAACGGATCGAACGAGATGTACTGCCTCGGTTCAGCGCGCGCCGACAAGACAACGCGCAGGCGCTAATGCGGCACCTGTATGCGCGTCCGGTTGTGGATGTGAACATGGTAGCCGAAATCATTGGGGCCACCGGCAATACTGCGTCCGCGCTGATAACCGATATGGTCAGTCACGGTGTTTTGGTTGAAGTTACGGGGCAACGCCGAAATCGACTGTTTGTTTTCAACGAATATATCGAGCTGTTCAGGAGGTAGGCGTTCAGAAACTGGTTCAAGTGGCAGCTCCCTGCAAAGCCCGTCTTTGAAGACTATTCGGCCGTTGACTAAATGATCCACACTCATTTATGCGCAACAATCTGTTGCACGACGGGATGCATCCAAGCAGGAACGTGCCTGCTTTGCTTTGCCAAGAGCTTCCGATCATTGTCGTCCAGTGCGCGTGCAAGGCGGTCGACGACTTGACTGTCCACACGTTCCTTGCCGACATAACGCAACGCCTGGAAGACAACCCCAGTCTTATGTCCTGCGCCGACCAATGTTTTGGGGGATGCTTTGCGGAACTGGATGACTTGCTGTCCAACTTTCTTAGTGCGGGTTGGGCCGTCGGTCATATAGGTCGGCTTGGATGGTACCTGAGTGGAAAGGCCCAACTGATTGGCAGCCATCGAAGGAGAAGGTTGCAAGATCTGACCGTCCTTTCGAGCAACAGCTTTTGCGATGTCATCGGCGGAAGGCGACAGAAACCCGAAGCGTGGGCTCTTCTTCGGGTAGTCATACAGCCCCCGCGTCAGTCGCCGGATCACACCCTGATCAGCAAGGCGTGACAGGGCCTGATCTACGCTTGCGCGGGATCCTATGTCGAGAAAATCGGTCGGCGCAAAGATTGCGCCGCGACCTTTTCGGATGATGCGTTGCTTAATGTTTGACGTAATCATGTTCGAACTCTTTGTCAGAAAATATGGTATGTTTTTCTGAAGATCGACGGGCCATGGAGCAACCCCTCGGTAGGTGCAACTGGCATAGGGCAAAGAGGAGAACTGGTGCGAAATTTACGCTACAGCGCAAAATTCGGAAAATTACGCTGCAGCGTAAGTTGTCGTGGGCTAGACTGCTGCGCCTATGATCTTTAGATCATACAGAGGATTTATGACCTACGCATCATGTGCGGCGCTGGAGGCAGGCTTGCAGAACTTCGTTCGAATTCCCAGAGATCTTGGGCATGCGATCCGTTTGGCTCGTCGAGAGAAAAACTGGACGCAGGCCGATCTCGGCACTCGCAGCGGCGTTTGGCAGGAAACAATATCGAAAGTTGAGGCCGGGCGGGGTGGCACAAAGCTCGACACGATCTTGGCGCTGTTGGCAGCCCTCGACCTAGAGCTTTTGGTCAGCACACGCAGTAAGGGCTCCACATCTGATTTTGACAACATATTCGACTGAAGTTTCTCAGTGACAGCCGTTAAGCCTCAGCGTTTCTTTGTTCTCAGCTCGTGTGACGCAGGATGCTAAGCCTGAAGGTGCAATCGGATGACCGGGTTATGTTTCTTAACGGTGACTTTAATGCGTTCAGTGTTATGCTGAGGTAACATAGATCGTGATACGAGCGGGAGCGTTGGATTGTCAGGTTGAGCGGTGAAATTGACATTAATGTTTTCTCAGCGTAACATTTTTGGACTTAGTGTTTCTTGGAGGTATCTTTATGGCTGTTTCGATCAAAATGCCCAGAGCGGCACGTAAAGAGCTCGTGACACTTGGGGAAAACATTCGCGTTGCACGACTGCGCCGCAAACTGACCGCTGAGATTGTCGCGCAGCGCGCTGGCACAACGCGGCAGACCATTGCCAAAGTCGAAAGCGGCAACCCTGCAGTCAAGATCGGCACTTACGTGGCAGTACTGCAGGCGCTCGGCCTTCTGAAAGGTTGGGGGGATATCGACGATCCAGTTGGCGAGCAGATGGCCCTGGATGACCTCCCGCAGCGTGCGAGACTGAAAAATGGTTGAGGTTTGGATCGACTGGAAGGGGCTGAAACGGGTTGGCACGCTCCACCGCACAGCGGGGCGCGGCCGAGAGCGGGTGTCTTTTACCTATCATGACGACTGGCTTGCCGACGAAAATGCCTTCGGGCTTTCGCCGGACATGCCTCTCGTCAGAGGGCAATTCGTGCCGGTAACAGGGCAGGATATGCTTGCGCCACTTGGGGATTCTGCCCCCGACACCTGGGGCAGAACGGTGATGCGGCGCTATGAGGGGCGCATGGCAGAGGCCGAAGGGCGACGTCCGAGAGTGCTGCAAGAAACCGACTACCTACTTGGGGTGAATGATGAGACCCGTTTGGGTGCGCTGCGCTTCAGGGTTGATGGCGACTTTCAAGCGCGCGAAGGCATCGGCGTGCCTGCGCTCGTAAGCCTCGGGGATTTGCTTCATGCGTCTCAGCGCGTTCTGCGCGGGGAAGAGACCGCAGAGGACCTCAAAATGCTGTTTGCACCGGGAAGTTCTCTGGGCGGCGCTCGGCCAAAGGCCAGCATCCTTGACCAGCACGGCCGCCTGTCTGTCGCCAAGTTCCCGAAAGAGACCGACACCTATTGCGTGGAACGCTGGGAAGCCATTGCACTGGAGCTCGCAAGACGCGCCGGAATTACGGTTTCGGATCACACGCTTGAGATGGCAGGCGACAAACCGGTTTTCCTGTCCCATCGGTTTGACCGGAACGATGACGGCAGGATCCCGTTCATCTCAGCCATGGCGCTGCTGGGCGGCAAAGACGGCGAGAGCTACAGCTATTTAGACCTGGCCGATATCATCACCTCAGAAAGCGTCACTCCCGATCAAGACCGTGAAGAGCTCTACCGCCGGGTTGCCTTTTCCATTCTTGTCACGAACCTCGATGACCATATGCGCAATCACGGATTTCTGCGTGGGCATGGCGGCTGGCACCTCTCACCGGCCTACGACATCAACCCTGTGCCGAACCAGCCGCGTGTGCTCAAGAGCTATGTCGACGATGACAATCCGGATGCCAGTATCGCCCTGCACCGCGCGCAACATGGCTCCTATCTTCTCGAACGCGGCGAGGCAGATCGCATCATTGCCGAGGTGGCCGAAGCGACTATTGTTTGGCGTGATGTTGCCCGTGCCTTGGGGGCTCCGGAGCGAGAGATCAGGGAGATGGCAACAGCCTTCGAGCACGAGGAAGCGGATCTGGCGCGCGCGTGAACTGGGGCCGCTGTTGGATTGGATTGACCGAAAGCCGTTTGGCTGCAGCGAGATTTTGAGGTCCTTGGCCATTCTGATGCGTTACGACGTGGCAGTCGATTTTGGAGTGCCGAACTCAGATCCTCAACGCCGTGTTTCTGATTGCTGAACATAAGCGGGCAGCCGTAGCAGGCGCGGTGCAAGCCACGCTTCAACAAGAAAATTCCCCTGCGCCAGCGCATTCCTCGCGAGACAAGTTTCTCGCTGACAGCCCCTTGGTGCCAGCTTTGGTCATGTTCATCGAAACACTCAAAGTGAGGATCAAAAGATGGCTACTCAAACTCTGAAACTGAACGTCAAATCCGGCGAAAAAGACGGCAAGAACTTCTGGGACCGCTGCGGCGTCCTCTTCGTGAACACCGACGACAGCGGCAACATCACGTCGATCAACGTCAAGCACAGCATGTTTCCCGACGTCGAAATGGTCGCCTTCCCGCGCCGCGATGAAGAACCGGTCACCGAGTGACCTCAGCGCCAGGGCGGGTTTTCCGCCCTGGCTTTATCGCATCGATACACCTCACCAATATCGCCGTGGTGAGTGGCGCTGAAGTAACCCAGCCAAATCACGGAACTCATCTAAGAACCATGCGCGATCTTCTTCCCAATCCGCTACTGCAAATTTCAGATTGCTGCGACCGCTCCGCATGTCCGCCAGCATTTTCAGATGCCTCTCGATGGAGTGAAATCGCTGGTATGTCGCAGGTCTGCCCCACTTCTGGTACTTCGCATCAAGATCAGTTGGAATCTCGATCCGAAAGCAGACCTCCAGCCGCTTTTGTCGCTCCCGGCTGACCAACCCTCGGGTCTTTCCCACTCTGTATCCAACATAGGCCAAGGGCGAGCGGTCTTCGCCGACGAATGAGCCGTCTAGAAAGGCGCGCATATCCCTTTTGATGTCCGGAGGAATGGCGCGCTCAATCAGGGTATCATATTCCTTCTGGGCTTTGTCACGCTCGGCCTGTTCGCGAGCGTTGGCCTCGGCCTTTCTGCGTTGCGCCTCTTCTTTCCGATTTTCTTCTTCCGCCTGGACCCTGCGCAGGATGCTGGACACCCACGGCAGCTTTCCGAACCACCGAAACCGTCCCAACCACAAGAACAACGCATCTCGCTGCCACCAGATCCATTTCGGCCCGTTCTCGGTCAGGTTGGAAATCAGCCACCACAAGAGGATTAACACGGCAATGACGAGTAGTGCCGGGAAGATCATGAACAGCGCCCCAATAATCCCGATCCATAGAGCTGCTTTAAGGTAAGCAGGCATCCGTCAAATCTCCATCGCTGTGATGTGGTCACAGGCTTCGAGGATCAGGCTGCGGGTCCAGTATTCGCCGCGTCGGTGCATTTCATTTACGGGATTGTAGGACTCCAATCGTGCACGAACAGGCACAGAACAGCGAGGCGTTTCTGATAGCGCCGGGACCGGGTGTCGCTGGGGCAATCGGTCAAGTTTCAAATCAAAGCGGAGCATAGGCAACCCTTCCCAAACATGGTTAGTTGCCCCGAACTGCAGACATGAGCTCAGAAAAGTCTGATACGACATCATACTTTACGCGGTCATTCGGGACGCTGTTTGCAATCTCCTCGAAAAACTTTCTGGCGCACTTGATTTTCTCACGTTCCAACTCGCGGAACTTGAGAGACGGCTGAGAACCTTTTGTTTCCGCGACAAAATAAATGTGCTGCACTGATTGCTCCTTGAAAGCTATCGCCCAGTCAGGATTGTAGTCTCCGACAGGAGTAGGAATGAGAAAGCCTTGCGGTAGCTTTGAATAGACGACGATTTCATCGCTTGTATCTAGGTCTTCGACAAATTTCCGTTCCACCCCAGAGTCGACCACAGCATAGTCGTATATGTGGTTTCGCAACTTCCCGACGGCGTGCGTTAGGTCTGTGCCACTCTGGGTCGCGGGGAAAATATCTGTGTCGTATCTGTCGGCAGTTGCATCATAGGTCAGATGCTCGATGACAGTCGTGGCTTTCTGCTCTTTGATTATGCGTGAGGCCTCAGAGATGAACTGTTCCGGATTGGCCTGGAACGTCGAGAACTTTGCAGCGCTCATGCCGGTCAGGATTTCGCCGACCGTTCCGCGCGTGAGCTCTGCACCTTCAGCGAGTTTGCCTATGACGTCATACGAAACAAGCGAGTGGGCAGAGTTTCTTTTTTCGCTGCGTATGCCCGATTGTTTAAACGCAGCTCCTGTTCGAAGCTGGGTTTCAGTCAGTTCATCCGAAAGTTTACCTTCGGTGACGACGTATTGCAGTGGCGAGACAACGAGATCTCGGTCCAAAGCGTCAACGCAGCGTTTGACTAGATCGTTGGAGTCAAATTCGACCTGATAAACAGCCTTCCGGTTGATGCGCTGCCAAAGTTCCTGAAACTCCTTCTTTTCGAAGTTCTTGTTTCGCGGGGCTTTGTTGCACAAATCCCTGTAGGGATTCACTGCACGAATCCAGCATGATAGCTGGGAGACATGAGCAGTTGGCACCCCACAAAGTACAAAACCACGAACTGGTCGGCTTACAATGATGCGCTGAAGCAGCGTGGATCGTTGACGATTTGGTTCGACCCCGGGATGACATGGCGGCCACCTCCGACCGGCAAGCGTGGTCGACAACAGCAGTTCAGCGATGCGGCGATCCAGACATGTCTGACCATGAAAGTCCTGTTCGGCATGCCCCTGAGGCAGACGACTGGTTTCGTCGAGAGTCTCCTGCGGCTGGTCGGACTGGATTGGGCAGTGCCCGATTTCAGCACGCTGTGCCGCCGCCAGAGAATGCTGAACGTGGAGCTGCCGTATCGTGGCGGCACCGGTCCGCTGAACCTCCTGATTGATAGCACGGGCATCAAAGCCGAGGGTGAAGACGAATGGAACGCACGCAAGCATGGCGGCTCCAAACGCCGCATTTGGCGCAAAATACATATTGGGATTGACGAGGAAACGTTGGAGGTTCGGGCCGTAGAGGTCACAACAAGTAATGTGGGCGACGCGCCCATACTGCCAGAACTACTCGACCAAATTCCACCCCATCAGGACATAGGATCAGTCACTGCTGACGGGGCATACGATACCCGCAAATGCCATGACGCGATTGCCAACCGTGGCGCTCACGCCGTCATTCCACCACGCAAGAATGCCAAACCTTGGAAGCCCACGACTGCTGGAGCTGTCGCCAGAAACGAAGCGGTCAACACATCACGATACCTGGGCCGCGCCCTCTGGCGACGGTGGAGTGGATACCACCGCCGAAGCCGCGTTGAGACTAAGATGCATTGCATGAAGCTGATGGGCCAATCGCTCATGGCTCGTGACTTTGAACGGCAGGTCGCGGAGATCCAGATCCGCATCGCCGTACTCAACCGCTATACTGCGCTTGGCATACCCGTCACCGAGCCCGTAGGGTAAATCCGTCCGGGGTAAGGGGAAGCCTGCATATCATCCGGTTTGTGCAACAAAGCCTGACGAGAGGTATTCTAAATGCCAATCGCACCTGTGCCATCGGAGCGATCGATCTATATGACTGGGTTCCTAATCGAACGAGATGGAAAACACGAAAAACGAGTATAGTTGAGTTGGGGTGCCGAACGATCGATTGCCTCAGTCTTCCTACGCGGGCAATGAAATAACACACGAATGCGAGACTGGAGTTAATGCCAGAAACAAATCCAAATCAAAGTACAGGCGACAACAGCGCAGACGACCCTATCGATGCGGTCATAACCTGGGTCGACGGAAGCACCGAAAAACATCGACGCAAGCGCCGTAGGTATTTGGCGAAAGAAAATCGCCCCCTTCATGAAAACGCGACCAATCCGCATCGGTGGGCATGCAACGACGAAATCCTGTACTGCCTTCAATCACTGGAAAATAACGCGCCTTGGGTGCGGAGGATTTGGATTGTTGTCGACGAGGAGACGCCAGATCTTCAACCTCTTTCGAACAGTCTTCGGGCCAAAGTACAGTTTGTGTTTCATCACGAGATCTTTCGTGAGTTCAACGCGGATCTGCCGACATTCAACTCGTTGGCAATCGAAAGCATGCTCTGGAGAATAGATGGTCTTAGCGAGCGCTTCATGTATTTCAACGACGACGTATTCTTGACCGCGCCCTTGCATCCGTCAGACGTATTCCGAGGGGATGCTCCTGTGTTGCGAGGAAAGTGGGTGGACTATGACGACGCGCTTAGCCGTCCAGAAGTGCGCAACGACCCGGCCAAGTTCAATCATTACATGCAACTGAATGCAGCTCGCATGATGGGATTTGATGCAACTCGTCTGTTTGCATCCGCACATGTGGTTCATCCTTTGCGGCAATCGGTCATGTCACGTTTGTTCGAACAGCACAGAGAAGCCTTCAGGAACAATGTAAAACATCGGTTTCGTGATCTAAGCCAGTTCCTGCCTCAAGGCTTACACAGTCACGCATGCATTAACGCAAGGGAGGCTGTTTTTGAGACAAGCGTTGATCACCTCCATATCGTGAGCGGTCAAGGGGTCGGACGTTGCTCTTCTGAAACCCGATCCCTTCTGGCGAAGGCCACCAATCCCGCCATCAAGTTTTTATGTGTCAATGATTTGCCCCAATTAGAAGACGTCGTCCCAGAAGCGCGAGGCTGGATTGGCAGGGCGATTGGCGGATTTCCGGGGTCGAATACGACAAGCAATAACACCGGTTAAAACCGAACAGGCATTTCAGTATGCCTTTGGATTTCCTTTGTTGCGGTGAACAGAACGTTCGAAACAGACAGATGGCAAAACAACCCGATTTGGTTCGCGGTGTTTCCCCGAAGTGTTCCCGGGTTGGGTGAAAGCCGCCTTCAGAACCGCAGAGGCAAGTCTATGCGCCCATAAACCGAGAGGTGGAAAAGACATCGCCTGTTTTTAGGGGGATGTCCCTTGCGTGGCCAATCCCACAGCAACATTGGTTTTTCGACGTGGCACCCGAAATATTCTTCATGGTTTGATCCGATCGCCCACGTGATGCGTAATACTCATTGTTCTTTAAGGAGTTAAACACCATGAACGAGATCGTGCTACCCAAGCAACTGAACAATGCGAAGGCATCTACTGTCGCCTCTTCGGACGAAGAACAAAAAGCGCAGAACTCCAGCAGTTGCGACACAAAGTCAAAGGTAGAAAACGATTATTCTCATGCGGTTAATCAAAACACGATTGGTTTGAATCGCAGTTACCCAGAGAATTTTGTGGTCGATGCGGCTTACAAAGCCGCGATGCCCGATCTTCAAAACGGGCCGTCGAGCCTGATCAAGGGGACCAAAACCGAAATTCAGCATGTTGGCATTTCGAATTTCCGCCTGCCGCTAAAATGGCAGACACGCGCGGGTGAACCTTTAACGCTTGAGACATCCGTGACGGGGTCGGTCTCTCTTGAGGCGACGAAGAAGGGCATAAATATGAGCCGGATTATGCGCTCGTTCTACAAGTATGCCGAGGCTCCTTTCAATCTTGAGACCGCCGAGCAAATTCTGACAAGCTATCTGGATGACCTCAAAAGTTTCGATGCGCGGCTGCAACTCAGCATGCGCTACCCAATGCTAAAACGTTCCTTGCGCAGCAATCTTGAGGGATACCAGTATTATGACGTCGCCTATGAGGTGATCCGCAAAGGCGCATCATCAACGAAAATAGTGCATTTCGATTACGTCTATTCCTCGACGTGTCCATGTTCTCTGGAACTGTCCGAGCACGCGCGAAACAGCCGCGGGCAGATCGCGACACCACACTCTCAACGGTCCGTAGCACGGATTTCAGTTGTGGTCGAAGATGGCAAAACGATTTGGGTCGAAGATATGGTAGATCTTTGCCTGAAAGCCATTCCAACAGAAACGCAAGTGATGGTTAAGCGTGAAGACGAACAGGCGTTCGCTGAATTGAACGGATCGAATCCGATCTTTGTCGAAGACGCTGTGAGACTAATTTTTGCTGGCCTCGATCGCCAAAGGCAAATCGGTGACTTCCGAGTGATCGCAAGCCACCAAGAGTCTCTGCATAGCCACGATGCAGTCTCGATCCTGACCAAGGGCCGCACGTTCGAACAGGTTAGCTATGACCATAGACTGTTCGCGTCCATGTATCACGTGGGTTGAGTTAGGCTGATTACGACGACGGGCGCGGACGATAGCCGGTAAGGTGTTCCCCACCATCCAAAGCGATCATCTGCCCCGTTATCGCTTTTTGAGCAAGCAGGAAGCGGATTGTTTCGCATACTTCAGCCAAAGACGCAGGCCTTTGCAGGGGCAGCTGTGAACAGCGGTCACGAAAGTGCTCTTCTGTCCGGCCCGCTTCTGGTAAAATTGGGCCGGGCCCGATTGCATTGACCCGGATCCTTGGTGCAAATTCTTCTGCCAAGATCTGTGTCAGGTTCCAAAGCCCCGATTTTGATAGCGTGTAAGTTAGGTGACGCGGCGAAGGACTAAGCACTCTAGAATCGATCACGTTCAAAATGGTGCCGCCCGCCTGTTCCGGCAAACGATCCGCAAAGTGCTGGCACAATAACAAGGGTGATTTGACGTGCACCCCCATGTGTTGCTCAAAGGTCTCGGACGTGGCTGATGGCAAATCGTCCCATTCAAACACAGACGCATTGTTGACTAGGACGCCGATCGGTCCGCAGAGGTTTTCTGCCCTTTCAATCAACTTCGATGATTCGTCGGGAATGGAAAGATCAGCCTGTACGACCTCGGCACGCCCCCCAGCAGCTTCGATGTCATTTTTGAGACGGCCGGCCGCAACCTTTGAGCCATTGTAGTGGATGACAACGCGCCAGCCGGCTTCGGCCAGGTCCGCAGCGATCGCCCGCCCTAAACGCTTCGCAGCCCCGGTAACCAAAACAGCGCTGTTTTGCGGTGCCGGCTGTTCATACGCATCTGGAAAGAAAATGTCGTCGACGTTAAGCGCGGGTTTGGTTATTGGGGCCACCTTATTCATTGAGACTGTCCGTTGCGATTGGAGAAAAATGGATCGGGAACATGTAATCAATTACGAAGTTCTGCCACATATGGATCAGTAACTACCCGTTGCATCTGCTATTTTCTGGATCGAGTCTGAATCCGCTTTCTTTCCGCGAGATGGCTCTTGGTTAAAAATATCGGTATCTCTATCTGTGAGTGCCAGCGCCGGAGAGGCATCGGTCTAGACTCAGAACGGCTGAAAGCCCGCTTTCCGCCCATTGTCCAGAAAAATGGGACCGTAACTGTTGGCGTAAGAAGATAATGAACCCGCGCTTAAGCGCGCGGGCAACATCTCCCAGTAGACTGAATCGAGGCTCAACGGGCCGTTGGCCCGCTCACCCCGGTCCAGGCATCATTCCTTTTGTTTGGTCCGCCCAACATCCCTGACCGTGGCGGTCAACCATAGTCCATCCCCAAAATCAGCCACCAATTTCCCCTGTCTCGCAGGCGAGCCATTCCTCGCGGGCCAAACTGGCGTCTGATTTTGACGCAGACATTTTCTTCGCAAATGTGGCCGATTGACAGCCCCGTTCAGGGCCGTGGGTCGGGCTTTGCCCTCTCCCACTCTGTTCCGCCGAATACATGCGTATTCGGTCAGATCAGGTGGCCGA
>Ga0189288_10422_pt1 | contig 12567 bp, 14 predicted proteins | sample UW105minimetaG_FD_130316 | JGI IMG/M metagenome (GOLD analysis project Ga0189288, IMG submission 130316) | Marine microbial communities from the Costa Rica Dome - UW105 mini metaG | ecosystem: Environmental > Aquatic > Marine > Oceanic > Photic zone | place: Costa Rica: the Eastern Pacific... | reverse complement strand
CCCTTGCAACAGTGATTGTGTTGCTCATCTGGGGGTTTTCTGAAAAGTCTTTCCCCACTGCAGAGGAGACTTAATCATGCTTGTTGAGTTACGGCAGTCAGGCAGCGAGAGATTGATTGATCGGCTTGACCTTGTTGATTCTCCCCATCCTGGACGGTGGTTTGAGCACAATGCTCATAGCTATCTAATCTTGCAGCGTCGACATCGCTACGCCTTGCGTTTGGGCCGCTATCAGCTCGTTTCCGTGGTGTTGCTTGTGAAGCAACAACGGCAACCTGTTGATGCACAGCGTTATCGCCATGGTTGGGTCATCGGAGATCCCAGCTGTCGTTTCAATGCTCTTAGTCCGCTTTTGCGTTGTGCTGTGCTGCCCGATGGCCCTTGTCAGGCTTGCTCGCATCATCAACCACGCAACTGATGACACCACTTCCCTCAATGACCTGGCATTGGTGCCGACTTCTCTCTGGTCATGGAGTGGCGTCTGGTGAAGCCAACATCGATCCCCGTCGCGAAGCTTCACCTTATCCACGGGGCACGATCGCAATGCAAACTCCCTTCTTTGCCAAAGCTGGTCTTGATTTAAAAGGAATGTGGCCTGGCACTCTCAACCTCTCAGTAGAGCCGTTAAAGCTTTCATTAAAGAGCCCGGACTTTCATTTCCCTTTACTCTATTGGACGGATCTTCATCCACCAGAAACGTTTTCATTCTGGTGCATCATGTTGCGCTGTTCTCCTCAATCTTTTTCCTATCCTGCTTTTGTATATTTCCCTCACCCTGAAACGAAGGCCATGCACTGGCAACCATCTGGAGTGGTTGAGGTGTTGGCGCCCTGGATTGATGGTCTTGTGCCTAATGCACCGTTGCAAATCGGTGTAGATCCAGAGCGGATCTCAGTGTTTGCTGATCAAGGGGGGTGTATCAACTGACAGATGACTCTCTGGTCTTTGTTTTGATCACTCCTTTGCGGTCAGTCAGCTGATGGTTTCTGTATGATCGAACCATTACCCACTAACGATTCTTCGATTCAGGTATCTCCGTCAATTCCACGCTGCTCGATTGCTCTTAATCGCAAATCACTGGATTGGTTGTTTTTGGTCTTGGCCATGTCTCTCCAGGCTCGAGGTGTGGCCAGCATCGAGCCCAGTTGATGCGAAGTGCTCCAGCATGATCTTCCTCAAATGAGCGGTTTTAAACCATGCCTGCTATTGGATGGTGCTTTGGTCCGAGCTCAGCCATTCTTCTGCATACTTTCTTATGTGCTGATCTCCCGAGAAGCCCGGTCCATCTTGTCGGGCTATGTTTTGAGCTTCAGCCGCCAAGAGTTGTTCCAAAGCATGGTTGATCGACTTGAAGGTGCCGAGCTGATCAGGCTGAGAGCCGCGTTACTTGAGTTCCTCAAGTTCCGAGTCTTAGCAGCTGAAGAGTCTTTTTTTGAACACTCCTCTGCTGATGAGCGTCGTCGTTGGTTGAAGGCTCTCTTCCCGCGAGCACTTTTGCTCAGCGATAGCGTTCTGGAACAGGTGTGGAAGCAGGCTTATGACCTCTATGGATGTCACTAGAGACAGGGACTAACATCTCAGTGGCATAAAGGTATGTTGTTGGTATAGGTGTTGGTAATGATGCCTTTCAACAAGCTACATACATACTCAGAGGCGGAGCCAGCTACCACCTTCAGAGGTTGTCTCCTAGGTCCGGAGGGTGAAACTCAGCGCTTCAGCTCGAGAACCAGGCGCCTGATCTCAACAGAACCGGAAAGAACGGGCACCGCGGTGACCTGCAGCCGTTGATCTTCAACGACAGGACCGTACCCACAGCTCATTCGAGCCAGTTTCCAGGATTGATTGACACGATTTTGCAGCTGCGTCTTCGATGACATCAACATCATCGACGGGTTGAGCGCATCACACTCCACCTCTGTGGAACTGGACGCATCCTGCGGCTGGATGGAGACCCTGAACGTCACTGAACTGCCTAGCTCATAACTGAGATCAAGACTGTTCCAGAAGCTCAGCTCGCCCCCTGCAGGCACATTCACCGTGGTCAGTTGAGAGTCCAACGCGTCGGACTTGAACTCAAAACGCTTCAGAGCTTCTCCACCCGTGCAGGAACCGAGCAGAATCATTGCCCCCAGAGCTAATGCATCCGACAACGCTCGAATACCCAGTCGCTGCATCACAAAACTAGGCATGTCATCTTCACTCTCGAGGCAGCCACCTAATTCAGGCAATGCGCCTTCATGCTCATTAACGATGTCGGCAACTCCTAACTGGCGGATCTAGAGCAACTGGAGGGACGCTGTCTATAGGTGCTGAGTCTGTCGCCATGACTCACGACAGAACTATCGCCAGCCTCGTCAAGTGCGGGGTTTTTTGATGCGTTGCTGTGGTTCAACCAAGCGGGGGTGGCAAGTGTCTGAAAGAACACAGCAGTCACATCAGACATAACGAAGAAATTAACCTTTGATTCGCCTTTAACTTATACTTATACCAATGAAATCCCTACCGCTCCTTGGAGCTCTACTTCTCTCGGCATCACCTGCCATCACTGATGACTTTGCTTATGTGTCATGTGATACTGCAGTGACTTTCACTTTTGAGCAGTCCAGTACGAATGAGTCAGAGGTGAAAGAGATGACCCATGTCTTTCACTTCAAGATTGATCAAGCAAATAGTCGAATGATGAGCTCAGATAAGGATGCATGGGTGGATATCGATTTTGTCGATGGCTTTGTTGTGCGAAAGTTCGATGGCATTGAAGGTCAAAGTACCAGTCAAGGTCAATTGTCACTGGTGCTCCCTCCTCCGGGAAAGATCAATCTTGATATGCTTTTGCTGTATGAGAGTGGATCAATGAAAATGGTTGCTAAGGGTGTCTGTCAAGATGCAAATGCTTCAGTATTTGAGAATGCTTTGAGTCAATGAGGCTTCTAATTTTCCTTGGCTCTTAGCTTCTTGTTAGTCCTCACCACCGAAGGCTATGCAAAACCCACAAGGGAAAAGCAGTGGCGGGTGTGTTATCGCTATCAACCTGCCGACACAAAATTTTCTGAGTCCTTGCCGTCCTGATCAACACAGAGCAGGTCAAGGTCTGCCTCCTGGCAGAGGAAGAAGGCCTCTAGGAAGCGTAGACGAGTAACTTGATTGGGTTGATGAGCTCATGCCAAAGCTGCAGCCAAGTAACTGCTGTTGTCTGAGCAGATCACGAACTATCAAAGTAAAGGTGACGAATTGATGGAAGAATCAGAAGCCACATTCACGCAGCGAGTCATCGCGTTTGTTGTGTGCTTCACCTTCCTGGCAACTGTCTTATCCATTGGCTTTATACGCTCACATTCATCAAGCCCGCCAGATACGGGTGAGGCAACTGTCAACCGAATTCGCGATAGGTTCAGAAATCTCCGCTAGCTCATGGCAAGCAAGACATACAGTGAAGCCTCAGCTCGTACAGAATCGCCCATAAGTCTCATTAAAAGCCTTCAACGCTGTTGTGAGCACCGCTTCGATCCCGAATGATGGTCGGAATGAAGAACTGAGCCTTGATCAGCTCAACGAACTTGCCGGTGGGAATCCAAAGGGACCAGACACCAAGATCTATGGAGGTCCTGCAGGCACTCAACCCTCCAGCAAACAAGGGCCAACCAACGTGCCTCTCCCAATGGCAATCTAACGGATACCGGTGGATTCCAATTAGAAGGAACCGTCATGTAGGTTTTGGCTGAAATTTCTAATGTGGAATCGATATACAGACCACTTCTCTTGTCTCCCGGTACCCATCCCGATTCAAAAATGAAGGTGGTCGGTATCTCTCCTGACTGTGCGCTAATTCTGCAAGAAGGCTCTGCATGGGCTTGAATCAGCAAGGTTTAACTATGACTATTTCCCTTAGGGTCCCTCGCAGGCGTTGCTGAGAGCCGTTGATGCTGCGAATAGGCGAGCTTCCATTCTTAAGCGGACTGCTAACGCTCTGATCTTGAGAGGATCCCTTTCGCAGAAGTCGATCTCATCAGTTGCTTTATCTACTGGGCGTCAGGCCTAACGCTGACGAGGGCATTATTAAAACGAGAATCAGTCTTAACTGGATGGGTTTGCAGCTGGTAGCCAACTCCGGCGTGAGCTCTTGTACCTGCGCCTGGCTCAATTGTTTCCTGGCTCATCAGTTGTGAGCTAGCTGCGACCAGGGTGGGTATAGCCGTTAGTTTAGGCCTTGTTCAGTCTTCAGTCCCTTGGGTGGAAGCGACTGTCATACCAGCGGTTTCATTAGAGAGATGCATCCCTAGACCATATGCACTCTATGGATGCCACTAAGCCTTATTGGAAACTCCCATTGCTTCGGAGAAAACACTGCTAGAGCTTGATGAGCTGGATCGCATCGGATGAGTCAAGAGCAGCTGCAAGCCCTCATGGACAGGATGGATCAAGAGCCTTGCCTGCAAAAGGATTTCCTTGGATCGGGTCTTGATCCGATTCAGTGGTCAGTTGAGCAGGGATATGTGATCAACCGTGAGGATATTGAGCTGGAGGATTACCGCCGGAAACGCCTTGGCGGACAAAACCCCTTGCCCTGGCGACTGTTCTCGCAGTTCTGCTGGTGATTTTGGTCCTCCCCATTGGGAGAGCCCATTGCCCGGTCCTCCCTAGGTCTTGCTTCTAGGGTGATGAATCATCGCTTGCAGGTCATCACCGCTACTGCCGCCCCTTCGTCAGCGTCCTCATCAAATTTTGATGACCTGGGTCTCAGTGCACCCCTTTTGAAGGCACTGAGCGAGAAGGGTTACAGCACACCATCGCCGATTCAGGAGCAGGCCATTCCGGCTGTGCTCAGCGGCCGTGACTTGATGGCGGCGGCTCAGACAGGCACGGGCAAAACTGCTGGATTCACCCTGCCCATGTTGGAGAGGCTCAGCCACGGAGCCCGTTCTGGACGTTGCCAGATCCGTGCTTTGGTGCTCACCCCTACCCGAGAACTTGCCGCGCAGATTCTTGACAATGTGCGGGTTTACAGCCGCCACTTACGCCTTCGCAGTGATGTGGTGTTTGGTGGGGTCAAGGTCAATCCCCAGATTCAAAGGCTGCAACAGGGAGTGGATTTACTGGTCGCCACTCCTGGACGTTTGCTCGATTTGTATCAGCAGGGCGCCATACGCTTTGAGCGAGTTGAATTTCTTGTGCTTGATGAAGCCGATCGCATGCTTGATATGGGCTTCATTCATGACATTCGACGCATACTCTCAAAGTTACCGGAGCGACGTCAAAACCTATTGTTTTCAGCCACCTTCAATCCATCGATTCGCAAGTTGGCTACAGGGCTGCTCCATGATCCGTTGCAGATTCAAATCACTCCGCCGAATCAAACGGCCCGTACCGTTCAGCAGTTGGTTCATCCCTGTGATATGAAGCGCAAGCCTGAACTGCTCAGTCATCTGATTCGAACCAATAATTGGCAGCAAGTTCTAGTGTTCTCTCGTACAAAACATGGGGCCAATCGCGTTGCTGAGCGCCTGAGCAAGGAAGGGCTTTCAGCCGCTGCGATTCACGGCAATAAGAGTCAGGGGGCACGTACCCGAGCTCTTCAGGGCTTTAAGGATGGATCGGTGCGAGTGCTGGTGGCCACCGATATCGCAGCACGTGGGATCGATATCCAGCAGTTGCCGCACGTGGTCAATCTCGATCTACCCAACGTGGCGGAGGACTATGTCCATCGCATTGGTCGTACAGGGCGAGCCGGCGAATGTGGTCATGCGATTTCTCTCGTCGCGGCGGAGGAATCCCTTCTTCTCAAGGCGATTGAGCGCACAACTCGTGAATCGTTAGAGAAGGTCTTGATCCCTGGTTTTGAGCCCACCGTTCTGGAAGCCCCACCAATCGACCTCAGCGGAGGCCGTGGTCGCCGGCCCTCTCGGTCAGGAAGTGGATCAGGGACGCGCCATGATCGTGGCCGGGCCGATAAACCTCGTTCCAAATCATCCGCGCGCCCAAGACGTACCGGACGGACGTCGCAGCGCTGAGCTGAGCGACCCCTATGGGCTTCGATCCACGACGCAGGTCAGCTGATCCTCGTGCTCGACAAGTCACCAGCAATGTGGATGCTTTGTTGGCTGAGAATGAAGCGCTGAGAGTGCAGTTGCGTCAGCTTCAACACCGCCTAGAGCTTCTTGAACAGAGGTCTGACCCATCTCCACGCCATAACCAACAGTCAAAACAAGCACCCTCTGGGGGACGCGTTCATGTGACCACCGCGCAAGTGGATTCCTGGGGGCAGGCTCTCGCTCAGCAGCCTGGCTGGAGCACACTGCGCGCCCAGGGGCTTGAGACTCTGGTGGACAGCCTGAATCGTCAGAGTTTTCACCCATACCTGACCTTGCAGCAACGTCTTGACCGTTTATTGCCAGGCCTCGGCCAGGACCTTCTCCAGGCCCTCGATGGAGGGATGAACAAGAAACGATGGGCCGTGCTTGCTGCCTTCGCCTTGTATGGGGTCCGCACGCGTGAGTGGCTCGATGAAGACCCTCGTCGCGTTGTCCAAGACTTATGCCAAAAAATGGCGCGTACCACCAGTGGGCGACGAACGCGTACCGATCAGAGGCACTCTGACCGTGCCAGTCATCGTGCAAGTTCTTACCAGGGGGCCAAACAAGCCAACGGCAAGGCCCGACACGCAAGCCGCGACACCAACAACCCAACTGGAGCACCACGTTGGGCTGATCCTCGGCTAGTGGAGTGTTTACAGGTGCTCGGACTGCGTTGGGGAGCATCGCGTGATCAGATCAAACAGGCACACCGTCGCTTAGTCAAAAAGCATCATCCCGATGTGGGCGGATCTGCCTCGGACTTTCATCGGGTCAATGCCGCCTATCAACACCTAGTGGCCTAGTCGGTCTCCCGTTTCTGCCTGAAGTTGTTGCAGTAACTGAGCACCAGAACTTTTCTTCTTTCCCTCTAACTGGGCCTCTCTGATCAGTAGAGGACATCCTTTCGAAGCCACCACCAAGCCATGCTCGGGCACCACTTCCAACACTGTTCCAGGTGCAATCGTCTCAGTCGAAGGGATCCCAGCTTCTAGTCCCCAGCGCTCTGTGAGGGTGGTCGCCGCTGTCGACAGTTGATCACTCAGCCGTCTGATTAACGGTTCTGTCCTAAAGATTTTGAGGCGCTTCCCGTTCCATCGGGTTGAGGCGGCTGGGTACAAGCCCATCACCTTGCGATGAATGGTTAGGGCGGATTGATTCCAGTCGATCTGGAAGTCGTCTTTCTGAAGCATGCGGGCATAACAGCTGCCATCGCCCTGGTGTCTGACGCCCAGCCTTTGCAACCGTTCTGGTTCATGGCCACGTCCGGCGGCCTCGATCAGTGGCATCGATGTCACCATCAACTCGGCGGTGAGCTGGCTGAGGCGCTCACTCAGAACGGAGGCGTTGTCGTGTAGACCAATCGCCACCTTCTCCTCAAGCAGAACAGGTCCAGTATCGAGACCTTCCTCCATCGCCATGATGCCGACACCGGTTTCGCCGTCTCCTTCGAGCAGTGCCCATTGAATCGGACCGGCCCCACGCCATCTGGGTAGGAGAGAGCCGTGGCCATTCCAGCTGCCAAGCGGCGTCATCTCCAGCACATTCTTAGGAAGGATCTGCCCGAAAGCGACGACGACAGAGACATCGGCACCAAGGGATGCCAGTTGGTCGACACAGGCCGCATCCTGTTTGATCTTTTCCGGTGTGTACACGGGCAGATCGAGAGCCAAGGCTGCGTCTTTGACGGCCGAGGGCATCAGTTGTTTGCCGCGTCCGCGCCTGCGGTCGGGCTGGCTAACCACGCCAACGACAGTGTGGCCTGCCTTGATTAGGGCCTGCAGAGTGGGAACCGCGTAGGCAGGTGTGCCCCAGAAGAGGATCTTCACGACAGTCGATCTCTCAGTAACTCAGGCTTCGCCAGTGATCGCGAGACCATCCACCCAGACGTGAGGAGAAACTCCCTGATGGGTCACCTTGGCGTCAGGTTCAAGATGCACGATGCCGCTAAGGACCTGGCGGATATCACCAGCCACCGTTGCTGACTCGACCGATATTTTTTCACCATCACGCACCAGCCAGCCATCAAAGGGCAGCGAAAAGGAACCCTGACTTGCCTTCACTCCTGCATGAAGGGCATTGAGGCTCTCGATCAGAACAAAGGTGTCAAGGCTGCTCGAATGATGGAGATGGGTTGTGCCACTCGTTGTTCCCTCGCTCGTACTCACTTCAAACCAGTCAGGACCAACCGAGACCTTGGCACCCAGTCCGGCATGGCCGGTTGGCTCCACGCCGAAATGACGCGCTGTTGCTTCCGAATGCAGGAAACTTTCCACCAGGCCGTTGTGGATCAGGCGCAGGCGTTGTGTCGGTGTCCCCTCCCCATCGAAGGGTGCTGCTCCCACATGGCCAGGATGCAGACCATTGTCGTGGAGAGACAAAAACGGCACAGCCAGGCGCGAGCCGATCGAATCAGCGTCACTGAGGCTGACCCCATCAAGAATGGCCCGGGCATTCATCAAGCTGCTGAACGCACCAAGAAGATCGAGGAAAGCTTCCGGAGTGAAACAGACCAGATAACGACCGGTATCGATCGGTTGGTAATTGAGATGACTCATCGTGCGTTGGGCTGCCTCATCAACGCAGCCCTGTACATCAAGCCCCTCACTTCCGAGTGCGACACGTATCGCGCCGCCACTGCGGGGCTTGCGGCCCATCTCTTCGGCTCTGGCGTAGAGATAAAGACTGGCTTGTGTGCGTTGCACCTGCCTCACAGCACCGTCGCTATTCAGGTAGATCCGCTCGCTGCTGCCTTCACTGAGGCCGTTGTAGGGCACGGTTTCAATCGCTTGATGCTGGCCAAGCAGATCCTTCTCAGCATGTTTAAGGGTGCTGAGCAGTTTCTGAATCCCCAAGGCAGGTTGCAAGGGCCGGTTCAGTTCCGGTGTCGGTGCCATGGCAAGCGGTGAGAACCCGGGAATATCGTTGGCATTCCCAAATTGACTGGCGTCTCTCGCCCCGATGAGTGCTCGCTCAAGGCCTGATGGCGAGAGATCGGTTGTACTTGTGATCCCCACCAAGCCTGCAGCGTTCCAAACACGCACGGTGATGGAACTGCGCTGGGAGGCTTTCAGCTGCTTGGCTTCACCGCGGTCCACCTGAACGGTGGCATTGCTACTGCGGCTTGCCCCTAGATCCCATTTGTGGATCCCTTCACGATGGGCCATCCCATCGAGCTGGTCCCGAAGGTCTGAAACGTTGAGCGCTTGAGGTGCAGTGCTATTGGTGCCTGACATGTTCAGCGGCCTCCCACGGTGATGGAATCGACCTTGATGTGAGGTTGCCCCACGGTGACAAAAATGCTGCCGCTGACAGAACCGCAGTATCCGGCTGCAAGATCTAGGTCATCAGCACACATCGAGATGCGGGGCATCACCTCCTTGGCTTCGCCGATCAAGGTGGCTCCTTTCACGGCCTGACCCAATTGACCGTTCTCAATCAGATAGGCCTCCTCAACTGAGAAGTTGAACTGGCCTGTCGCTCCAACACTTCCACCCCCCATCGATTTGCAATAAAGCCCTCGGTCAATTGAGCTGATCAGCTCTTCTGGTCGATGGGGACCGGCAGCGATGTAGGTGTTGCGCATGCGACTGGCTGCTGCGAAACCGTGGTTTTGTCGCCTGCCACTGCCTGTGCGCTGATGGCCTGTTCGCATCTCACCTGCCCGATCACTGAGGAATCGTTTCAGCACTCCGTTCTCAATCAAAACGGTTCTTTGCGACTCCATTCCTTCATCATCCATGGCAATTGAGCCAAACGCACCGGCACTGAGGCCTTCATCAATGGCCGTGACCGCAGGATTGGCAATGGTCTGGTCAACCATGCCGGCGAAGGGCGATGTCCCTCGTTCCAGTTGGGTGGTTTCCAACAAATGGCCACAGGCTTCGTGGAAGATCACACCACCGAATCGATTGGCCAACACCACGGGCATCTGGCCTCCATCCACATAGTCGGCGTAGAGCATGGTGGCTGCGCTCGCACAGACCTCTGCCGCCGAGGCGTCCACATCCCAAGTCTTGAGGTCGTCAGGCCTGTCTGTGGAGCCATAGCGCCGTCCGATACTGGCCCGGTGCTGACCATCGGCAGCGAGCACACTCAAACCACTGGATTGGTGCAAACGGATATCGCGAGCAAAAGTCCCATCACTTGCGGCGACAAGCACCTCCTGCCAGTCACGTGAATAGCTACCGCGTCTGACGTCGAGGTGTTGTCCATGCCGCTGCAACAGATCGGTTCCCTGAAGCAACAAGGCCGTGCTTGAGGAAAGGTCTGGGGCCTGAACGAGCCATCCCTGTTTCTCTAATCCAAAATCGCGCAAAGGCCGTAGGCCCTCGAAGCTGCCCAAACTTGCTGCAGCGTGGCGTTCCAGATTGAGCATGCCAAGCGCCTGATCGAGGGCCCTGAGAAGCCCGGCGTCGCTGAGATCGTTTGTGCTGACGAAGCCATCGCGTTGGTTGCTGAAAACACGAATTCCGGCCCCCATCGCAAATGCTGGACTGACGCTCGTGATCGTGTCCTGTTCAGCCAGGACACCGATGTGGTCCGTGCGTTCGAGAAAGACCTCCACGAGGTCTGCCCCGGCCCGACATCCTTCTCCGAGCAAGGCTTCGAGCCGCTGCTGCCAAGCCGTCTGGGCCGGATCTAGCCCATGGTCTTGGCGTTCCGTTGGATGGGATGCAACCAAACCGCCCGAATGCGTCAAGCTCTGATTATGGAGAACTGAACAGAACAATGCCCGGCTTGCGCCAGGCATTGACAGATGCACGTTGTGAGATCTGGCCGACGGTGAGTCGTTTGCGGTTGGCTAGCGCACGGCTGGCTGGTATTGGTCACTGCGCACAGGCGACATCAGGAAGAGGGATGCCATCTGCACTCCGTTGGCCAGCCAGTGGGGCAATTTGCGCACCAGCTTCAGGGGAGCAGGTGCGCTGCTGGCATCGGCTGCAGCCAGGGCAGCATTGTTGTTCACAAGGTTTTCAAGCCCATCCCAGAACTTGGGATTCTTGACATCGAGCACAACTGGGAAGACTCGTGCCGATGTCTCGTTGGTCTTGTCGATGACCATCCGGTCGTACTCGCGAGCGTCGAGACCCAGGGATTCATAAAACTCCTTACGAGCCACATCACGCACATACATGGTCGCGAAAACGGCCAGAAGAAAGAAGCGACAGAACAAACGAGCGCGAAAGCCGCGAACGGTGTCTGGCTGCGCTTTCATCAGGGCATCAAAGAAGTCGCCGTGACGGTTCTCGTCCTGACACCAGTTCTCGAAGAAGTTGAAGATTGGAAAGATCTTGCTGTCTGGGTTTTTCTCTAAGTGACGGAAGATGGCGATATAGCGCCAATAGCCAATCTTTTCGGAGAGATAAGTGGCGTAGAAGATGTATTTAGGCTTGAAAAATGTATACTTTTTGTTGGCAGTCAAAAAACCTAAGTCAAGCTGCAAGCCGAAGTCACTCATTGATTTATTGAGGAATCCAGCGTGGCGTGCCTCGTCTCGGGCCATATGGGCGAAACACTCAGCCAGGAGAGGATTACGCGTCTTGATCCGGCGACTCAGTTCTTTGTAAAGCAGAAAACCTGAGAATTCTGAGGTGCAGCTCTGCTCTAGAAATTCAACAAAAACTTCTCGTGTTTTGGGGTCGAGCTTCTCGGCGGCGCCGTCGAATTCACCATTACGGACAAAATGGTGGCGGTTGTAATCCTTTCGGAACTCTTCGCAAATGGCTTCTAGTTCCGCCTCGTTGGGGCGGAGGTCCATCGCCGCCATCTCATCGAAGTCGGTCGTATAGAAGCGGGGCGTCAGGATCGTGTCCTTGACCGGGTCCTTGATGGAAACGGCTGAATCCGCTGCTGCGGCTTCACTGACGGCGGTTGGGGGCACCATCGAATCTGAGCTTCAGTGGCAACCAATGTAGGCGGAGCACCGCTGATCAAGGTTGATCGTGTTAAGCCTCAGTTGCCACCCAACCATTTCTGGCCGTTGAGCCTTTGCAACAGACGGGATTGCAGCAGGGCCAGAGTCATTCGCTTCTCGTCGATCAGAAACGACTCGAGCAGGCTCGCATCCGTGCCCGGATCTGCAAGTGCAATGGTTTTGGAGGAGGTGATGGAAGCCTCTGAGAAACACAGCCAGAAACGGCGGCCAGGGGGCAGTTCGCCATGCACCATCCAGCATGTGCCACCGACAACAGGCCGTTCGCCTTGCCTGAGATCAAGGACGGCAGGGGTGATGTTGTGATCTTGCAATCCCTTCCGCAGGGCGGGAATCAGCTCTTCATGGATGAACGCCTCGAACGGCTTGTCTTCCGGCTTCGGCGGCTTAGCGACTTTATCTGCCTTCTTTGGCTTGTCAGAAGGTGCAGGAGTTGCTGCAGCTGGAGTTTCGCTCACCATGATGGCCTTCACTGGCGGAACTTTAGTCAGCGCAGGCAAGCAGTCACCAGCCCTCACCAGTCATCCGGCAGCGGACGATCCCAGTCGTCATCGAGGCTTGTCATGT
>Ga0189288_10421_pt1 | contig 12706 bp, 15 predicted proteins | sample UW105minimetaG_FD_130316 | JGI IMG/M metagenome (GOLD analysis project Ga0189288, IMG submission 130316) | Marine microbial communities from the Costa Rica Dome - UW105 mini metaG | ecosystem: Environmental > Aquatic > Marine > Oceanic > Photic zone | place: Costa Rica: the Eastern Pacific... | reverse complement strand
TGTCAGTGCTTCCTGAGTCAGGCGAATCCCCTGTCTGATCGCTGGCGGAGCGGCTGAGGGCTCGATACCTTGCGTTCAGCAAGTGTGTGATGTTGCCCGAGATCAGCCGAAACCAAAGAGCTGATGCAGGAGCACGCCTCGCCATCCGCCTCCTTCAAGATGCAGCCCAGAGGGGGGATCTCGACCCCTGGGATGTTGACGTGATCGCAGTGGTTGATGGCTTCCTCGACCAGCTGCGTCAAAGGATTGACGTGCCTCGTCAAGTGGCTGCAGCCCTTCAAGGTCAGGGAGGTAGCTACGAGAAAGACCTGGCAGACAGCAGTGAGGCCTTTCTGGCCGCGTCTGTGCTGGTAGGCCTCAAGGCCGAAATTCTCGAGGCGGAAACCTTCCCCCCGGAACCGGTCTTTGAGGAGGGTTTCGAACCTGAGCTGGGAGATCAGGGTTGGCTTGATCCCGACTTCAACCTGCCACGACGACCAGAGCGGCATCTGGAAAGACGGCCTGTCGCCCCTCCCCCGCTTCGTCGGCCGGTGACGTTGGGTGAACTGATCGAACAGCTGGAATCGATCGCTGATCAACTCGAGACCGACGAGCTGGAGATGCGGCGTCGGCAGAAAGCAAAACGCTTCAGCAACCGCGAAGCCATTGCCCAGGTGGCCGCGCTTGCACACCGTGAAAAGCTGCCGGAAACAACGGCTGCCCTCGGTCAATTTCTGCAGAGCTGGGAAGACGTTCTGCACTGGATGGACTTTGAACAGCTGGTGCAGCGCTGGGGCGAAGTGGCAGCGCCCGATCTCGACACCGACCGCGTCGGCGTGTTCTGGGCGCTTCTGTTTCTGTCCTCTCAGGGACAGATCGAACTGCAGCAGGGAGACTCGCTGCATGGCCCACTGCAGCTCAAACGACTCCTAGCGTCAGGCAGCATGGCTCAACTGCCGATTACGAAGCTCAACGTGCCAGCTGTTGTGCCGGCCGGAGAAGCGGTTGCAGCCTGATCTGGCCCTTATGTTGACCTATCGATCTGAGGCCTGATGCGTCCATGAAGGCGATGATCCTGGCAGCAGGCAAGGGCACCCGCGTGCAGCCGATCACGCATGTGATCCCAAAACCAATGATTCCGATCCTGCAGAAGCCAGTGATGGAATTTCTCCTGGAGCTGCTGAAGGAACACGGCTTCACAGAGGTGATGGTGAACGTGTCTCACCTGGCCGAAGAGATCGAGAACTATTTCCGCGACGGTCAGCGCTTTGGGGTTGAGATCGCCTACAGCTTCGAAGGCCGCATCGAAGACGGTGAACTGATTGGCGATGCGCTGGGTTCCGCTGGTGGTCTCAAGAAGATTCAGGACTTCCAACCCTTCTTTGATGACACCTTTGTGGTGCTCTGTGGCGACGCCCTGATTGACCTTGATCTGAGCGAAGCCGTTCGCCGCCACCGCGAAAAGGGAGCGATCGCCAGCATCGTCACCAAGCGAGTGCCTCGTGACCAGGTGAGTAGCTACGGCGTGGTGGTGACCGATGAAGCGGGCAAAATCAGTGCCTTCCAAGAAAAGCCCAGCATCGACGAAGCGCTCAGCGACACCATCAACACCGGCATCTACATCTTTGAGCCGGAGATCTTCGAACACATCCCCTCAAGCCAGCCCTTTGACATTGGCTCGGATCTCTTCCCCAAGCTGGTGTCCCAAGGAGCCCCCTTCTACGCCCTGCCGATGGATTTCGAGTGGGTCGATATCGGCAAGGTCCCTGATTACTGGCAGGCGATTCGCAGTGTGCTGATGGGCGAAGTGCGCCAGGTTGGCATCCCCGGCAAGGAAGTTCGTCCTGGGGTCTACACCGGCCTCAATGTCGCTGCCAACTGGGACAAGATCAACGTTCAGGGACCGATCTACGTGGGTGGCATGACCCAGATTGAAGACGGCGCCACCCTGATAGGCCCAACCATGATCGGGCCAAGCTGCTCGATCTGCGAAGGCGCGGTGATCGACAACTCGATCATCTTTGACTACTCACGGATCGGTGCAGGGGTGCAGTTGGTCGACAAGCTTGTCTTTGGTCGCTACTGCGTTGGCCGCAATGGCGACCATTTCGACCTTCAGGAAGCTGCCCTCGACTGGCTGATCACCGATGCCAGACGAGCGGATTTGATCGAGCCATCACCTCAGCAGAAGGCCATGGCAGAACTGCTCGGTACAGATCTCACACCGACACCGGGCTAACACCCGCTTGTTCAAGCACCAAAGGAATCCGTTCCTCTGCACGCACAGCCATCAAATGCACACCCTGAGCAATCCCCATGTAGCGCTGCACCTGCTCCGCCGCGATGGCAATCCCCTCTGCGGCAGGATCTTCCGCAGCCTCCAAGCGGGCGATCAGCGCATCAGGAATGCAGGCTCCAGGCACCATGCGATTGATGAAGCCGGCATTCTTGGCTGATTTCAGCAGAAATACCCCGGCCAGCACCGGCAGCTCTAGGGGTGCAGCCAGATCTGTGCAGAACCTCTCCAGCACTGCCCCATCCATCACCATCTGGGTCTGAAGGAAGCGTGCGCCAGCCTCCCGCTTGCGCTCGAGGCGCCTCAGAAGACCACTCTGGCTGGAGCAGTGTGGATCAGCGGCAGCACCGGCGAACAAAGCCGTGGGTCCGTCGGCCAGATCACCCTTGACTGGGTCCTCGCCGCGGTTGAAAGCCGTGACCTGATGCAAGAGACGCACTGATTCCAGCTCATTCACCGGACGCACCTTGGGCTGATCCCCGGCGGTCACAGGATCACCGGTCAGGCAGAGAAGATTGCGGATACCTAGGGCATGGGCGCCAAGCAGATCGGCTTGAAGAGCAATGCGATTACGGTCACGACAGGCGATCTGCAGCACCGGCTCCATCCCGTGATCCAGCAGCAACCGGCACACCGCCAGGCTGCTCATGCGCATCACAGCACGGCTGCCATCTGTGACATTCACAGCGTGCACCCTGCCACGCAAGGCTGCCGCCATCGCCAGGGTATGGCGCACATCACCGCCTCGCGGAGGCATCACTTCTGCCGTAATGGTTGGCTGACCAGCGGTAAGACTGTGCTGCAGCGCCGTGCTGTCCATCTCTAATCGTCTTCTCCCAGCCGTCACTATGGGCGATCGGGATCACACCGCCAGAACGTGCCTAGGATGAAGTGACGATGAAGAGACGGGGACGATGAGCAGCGGCAACACCCCGGGCTCAATGAATGTTTCCCTGTCTAGCCGCGAGCTTGAGATCATCGAACTGGTGGCTGAAGGGCTGACCAATCAGGAAATTGCCGAACGTCTCACCATCAGCAAGCGCACGGTGGACAACCACGTGAGCAATGTCTTCACGAAAACAGGGTCCAAGAACCGCGTGGCCCTGCTGAACTGGGCCATGGATCACGGCAAGATCTGCCGGGATGGCTTTAACTGCTGCGTGCTCCCTCACGACGAGAGCGACGCTTCCTGAACACCTGGGCTGCAGGGCGGGGCATTGGCAGCAAAGAACAGCTGGCGAGGGGCAGCGAGAACAGAGCGGCGTAAGCCTCACAAGCTTCACGGTCTCCACCCATGAAGCGAAGAATCCCATCGGTGTCATAAAGGCCGTACATCGCCGCGTCTCCTGATCCCAGGGTGCATTCCGCGCCGGAGAGGCACGACACCTTCTCCCCAAATCTAAAGCAAATCGAAAGAGGCTTTCAAAGTCTGGGGCCATAGCTTCATGGGCTGCAAGGCCAAGGCAGCGTTGCTCCAACGCTTGTCACCGGTGATTTCCTGTCCACACCAGTCAGGAATCACCACAGAGGTCTGCATCGATGGCAGCTCCACCTCCGCCAAAACCAAGGGTGCATTCTCCCCCGTAAAGCAATCCACCACCCAGTCACCACCAGGAAGATCAAGGCCATAGCGAATCTTGGTCAGTCGATGGGGAGCAAGCTCCCAAAGCGCTTCCGCATCATCGAGTGGCAATGGATATTCGAACTCATGGCTGGCGAAGCCAGCGGCTGGAGCCTTGAGGGTCAACCACGCTGCCTGCTCTGCGCGAATCCGCATCCTCACGGTGATCCCCTGCTCAGAAGTGGCCAAATAACCCTGTCGAAGCGACTGGGGTGCTCCAGCGAGGGTCCGCCACCCTTCCGATCGGACCAGAAAACGACGTTCGATCTCAAGGGGCATGGGATCGCCTCAGTTGGGGGATGGCTCCGAAGCGACAAGACTGCCCGCCCAGTGAAGCTTCTGCGCCAGTGTTCGGTAATAGGAGGGCTTTCTATCCAATTGGAGCATCAAGGCATGGTGGGGGGCACGCTGCACCATGCAGCATTCACCTGGCTCCAGAACGGCACCTGCCACTCCATCTTTCCAGAGCTTCACAGGCCGTTCTCCTTCACCCAGTGGCCAAATCATCAACCGAGAGCGGGGAGGCACCACGACCGGCCGACTCGACAAACTCATCGGACAAATGGGGCTGACGATGATCGCATCGATCCCTGGATGCAGGATGGGTCCACCTGAGGCCATGGCATAGCCCGTCGAGCCCGTCGGCGTGGCCAGGATCAGCCCATCACCGCGCACCTGATCAACCACCTCACCATCGATCTCCAACTCGAGAATGCAAGTGGGGGCGAGGTCTTCTCGATGGGGGCGCAAGTAAAGATCGTTCAGGGCCCAATGTCGCTCCAGCGCATCGGATGCATCCGCAGGAACCTGGGAGCGGCTGCCGTCCTCCATTGCACAGCGGAGGTCACGGCCGTGATGGACCGTTGCCTGCAGCATCATGCGCTGCTCCAGAGCGAACTGATCATCAATCAGACGCTGCCAGAGCTCAAGCCCACCCAACATGGTGGAGTCATGGGTCAGGAAACCCAAGTGCCCCCCGACGTTGAAACAGAGAATCGGCACGTCATGCACCGCCAGATGCCGAGCTGCTCCGAGAACGGTGCCATCGCCTCCGAGCACAACAGCCACATTGGGCAATGTGGGTTCGGAGGCCATCAGACCAGGGAAGGGATTGGCCTTCGGGCCACTCATGGCCAGGGTGACCTCGGCCCCGAGAGAGGTGAGGTCATCAGCGCAGCGCCTGGCTTCCCGCAAGGCAGCCAAGCTATCTGCTCTGTAAATCAACCAGACCCGATCAAGGCGCATGGGGCGTAGGCGCCGGAGATCACCAGCGCAGCAGGTTGAAGCGTTCCATATCCACTGTGACGCGATTGCGATAAAGCGACAGCAGAATCGCAAGACCCACGGCTGCCTCGGCAGCAGCCACGGTGATAACGAAAACAGCGAACACCTGGCCCCGAATTAAATCACCATCCACATAGGAGGAGAAGGCCATCAGATTGATGTTCACCCCATTAAGCATCAGCTCGATACTCATCAGCACGCGCACTGCATTACGGCTGTTGATCAGACCCCAGACACCGGTGCAGAACAACACTGCAGCCAGCAGAAGATACGCCTCGAGAGGTACGGATCCGTTCAGCAGCTCAGACATGGGGTGCAGATAAAAGGAAGAGATTCAGAACAGCACCGGTTCAGGCGGGGGGCTGATCCACCAAGAGAGGAGTACGGGACTTTTCAATCAGTCCCTGATCAGCCGACTGCCCCGTGCCCAGATCCGTTGCTTGCACATCTCGACGGGCCAAAACGATCGCGCCGATCATCGCCATCAGCAGAAGAACGGAAGCCAGCTCAAAGGGCAGAAGGTAATCGGTGAAGAGGTGCTCACCAATCCGAACGGTTGCGCCCTCACCGACGGCCTCTGGGCCAGGCACGGCCCAGGGGGTCGTGAAAGCAACCCTGACCAGCAAGGCAAACAGACCGGCGCAGACTCCTCCTGAGAGCAAGCGACGCGTTGGCAGGCCCTTGATCGGTTCCAGATCTTCCCGTTTATTCACGAGCGTGATCGCGAACAGGATCAAGACGTTCACCGCTCCGACATAGACCAAGACCTGGGCCGCTGCCACAAAACTGGCATTGAGCAGCAGATACAAGCCAGCCACAGCCATGAAAACGCCTCCCAGAAGAAAGGCGGAGTAAACGATGTTGCTCAGCAGCACAACGCCCAGGCCGCCAATCGCGATCACAGCGCCGAGAACGAGGAAGCAGATGAGCTGGGTTGAGGCAGCAATCGTCATCCTGCGTTCTCCTCCTTGGTGGTCGTCGAAGAGGATTCTCCCCCATCCGCTGCCGACTTGGGCATCGAAGCCAGCACCTGATCAGGAAGCTGACCCGCCCTTGGACGGTCAGCAGCAACACCATGGGGATCCATCTCACCCACAGGCAGATAGGCGAGCTCCCGAAGTGGCTGCACGGAAGCATCAGTGGTGACGCTCGTGGGCAGACGCCCAAGAGCGACATTGTCGAAGTTGAGGCTGTGGCGATCGAAGGCTGCTAACTCGTATTCCTCGGTCATCGACAGACAATTCGTGGGGCAATACTCCACGCAGTTGCCACAGAAAATACAGACACCGAAGTCGATCGAATAGTTGCGCAGCTCCTTTTTCTTGGTCTGCTTGTTCATCACCCAGTCGACGACTGGCAGGTTGATGGGACAGACCCGAACGCACACCTCGCAAGCGATGCACTTGTCGAATTCGTAGTGAATCCGGCCGCGATAACGCTCGGACGGGATCAGCTTTTCGTAGGGATATTGCACCGTCACGGGACGACGCTGCATGTGGTCAAACGTGACTGCCAATCCCTGGGTCAGGTTGCGTGCCGCATCAACGGCATCCCTGGTGTAGTCACCAACCTGCTTGAGGAATCCGAACATGGCCTGGGAGGAAGTGGAACGGTGTGAGAACGAGGGGGGCGGGGCTAGGCGGATTCAACCGCCGAAAGCCACGGGAAAGGCCAATTTCAGTGCAGCTGTCACCAACAGGTTGACCAAGGCAAGCGGGAGAAGGAACTTCCAGCCCAGATTGAGGAGCTGATCGATCCTGACCCGCGGGGTGGTCCAGCGCAACAGGATGGCAAAAAAGACCAGAAGATAAGCCTTGAGCACCGTCATCACGATGCCTACGGTGCCTGTAATCACCTGCACAAGCGGTGCATCAACCGACTGGCCCATCCAGCCTGCCAGCCATTCCACAGGAATCGGGAAGCCCCACCCGCCGAGATAGAGAACCGACACCAACAGGGCAGAAAGCACCAGGTTGATGTAGCTGCCGAGATAGAAGAGGGCGAACTTCATCCCGGCGTACTCGGTCTGATACCCGGCGACCAGCTCTTCCTCTGCTTCCGGAAGATCGAAAGGAAGACGTTCGCATTCAGCCAGAGCACAGATCCAGAAGATCAGAAAGCCCACGGGCTGACGCCAGATATTCCAGCTGAGCAAACCGGCACCGGTCTGCTGGTCGACGATGTCAATCGTGCTGAGGGAATTGCTCATCATCACGACAGCCAGGACAGCCAGAGCGAGGGGGATCTCGTAGCTGATCGACTGGGCCGCAGCCCTCAATCCGCCAAGCAGGGAGTACTTGTTGTTGGAGGCGTAGCCGCTCATCAGCAGGCCAATCGGCTGAATGCTGCTAAGCGAGATCCAGAGGAAGATGCCAACCCCCACATTGCTCACGAGCAGGTTCTGGCCAAAAGGGACGATCAGCCAAGACAAGATGACCGGCACCACCACGAGCACCGGGCCAAGTGTGAACAGCACGCTGTCGGCCCGAGCCGGAATGATGTCCTCTTTCACCAGCAGCTTGAGGCCATCAGCTAGCGGCTGAAGCACCCCAAGGGCACCAGCGTATTCAGGGCCAATGCGCTGCTGAACGGCCGCCGAGATCTTGCGTTCCAGCCAAACCGTGACCAGCACACCCACGACAGCCGCCACAAGCACCAGCAGCATCGGCAGAGGCAGCCAAAGCAGATGAGCGACGTCAGGAGACAGGCCGAGTCCTTGCAATGCCTGGCTGAAACTGAACTCCAGGTCCAAACCGGGGCTCACCAGGGCCGTCATTGTGGTGGCAAGGGAGGTCACCATGTTCAGGGGTGAGATGGAAGCAACTTAGGCGCCCGCAGTCGGGAGGCGGCTTTCAAGCGGTATCCAGCTGCGCTGGGTACTGCCTGTGTAGATCTGCGAGGGACGGAAAATCCTGTTGGCACCGAGCTGTTCCCGCCAATGGGCCAACCAACCTGCCACCCGGGAAATGGCAAACACTGGTGTGAACAGATCGCGGGGAATCCCCAGTTTCCGATAGACGAGTCCGGAATAGAAATCGACATTGGGATAGATGCCCTTCGGTCCAAGCCTGGTTTCGGCAGCAGCCTCCAGGGCGCGGGCGACGTCATAGAGCTCGTCGTGACCGAAGCGCTCAAACATCTCCTCGACAAGAGCCTGAAGAATCACCGCCCGAGGGTCCTTCACCCTGTATTCCCGGTGACCAAAACCCATCACCTTGCGCTTGTTCGCAATCGCGTCATCGAGATAAGCCGCCGCCTGATCAGGAGAGCTGATCTCTTCCAGCATGGCCAGCACATCTTCATTAGCGCCGCCGTGTAGAGGACCGGCCAAGGTCCCGACTGCGGACGCAACCACGGCGTAGGGATCGGTGAGCGTGCTCGCCGTGACTCGAGCACTGAACGTACTGGCATTGAGGCTGTGCTCGGCGTGAAGCATCAGACAGCGATCAAAAATGCGGGCGGCAAACGGATCAGGTTCCCGCTCCGTGAGCATGTAGAGAAAATTGGCGGAATAAGCCAGATCGTCGCGGGGCTGGATCGGATCTTGGCCTTTGCGAATCAGCTGGAACGCAGCCACCATCGTGGGGATCTTGGCGATCAGCCGCACCACCGCCGCATAGATGTATTTGGGGTCGTCAATGGCCCGACGGGAATAGAACAATCCAAGGGATGCTGCGCTCGACTGCAGGGCATCCATGGGGTGACCGGTGGCCGGGAAGCACTTCATCATGTCCCGCACCCGGAAGCTCACCCGCCGGTGCATCTGCACCTCATGCTCGAAGGCCTTGAGCTGGTCAGTGGTGGGCAGCTCACCCCAAATCAGCAAATAAGCCGTTTCCAGAAAGGTGCTCTCGGCGGCGAGTTCCTCCAGCGGATAGCCGCGATAGGACAAACGCCCCTGCTGACCGTCGATGTCACAGATGGACGACTGGGTGGCAGGCACCCCATCCAGCCCGGGGCGGAAAACGATGCCTGTCCGCTCGTGGCGGATCTCCTCAACTGAAGACTGTCCCACCCCCAACCTGCATCGCCAGTGCAACCTAATCGGCGCCGCGCAAGAGCAGCCCTGGCCGCAACAACAGCTCCAAGCGCGCGGTCCCGACGACAGGCAGCTCTGTGCTCGGCCATCGCAGATGGCAGAAGCCCGCTTTGCGCATGCGCAAGAGTCCTGGTGGGGCTGCAAGAAGGGCAGCGGCAAAAGCGCTGAGATCAGGTTCATGGCCGACCAACAGGCATCGCCCCTGGAGCTGGGGAAGCAGGGCGTGATGATCGCCACCCGGCTTGAGAAAGGATGAGCACTCCGGTTCAGGTGCCAAGCCGGCGCGGTAGGCCAGCCACGCCGTTTCCAAGGCCCGAGCGTATGGACTAGAGATCAAGCGATCGGCACGGAGACCCGCCGTCACCAGGTGTGTCAGCACAGCATCGACGCGTTGTCGACCGCGCTGAGTTAGTGAACGGTCGGGGTGATCGCGGCCCGCAAAGCGTTCCACCGCGATCCCATGACGAAGCAGGAAGAGATCAACCCAGGTTGAGCAGGGCACGCAAGCGCAGGGTGTTGCCACCACCAGCCTGATCAGCGAATAACGCCGTGTCATCCGTGGGGTCCGGCCCCACAGCCACGGCCAACCCCTGCACCTGATCCAACAGGGAGCGACCTGCCACGGTCTGCACCAATGTCCAGGGGCGCCAACGCTGCAGCTGTTCACGACTGAGGGGCGCGGCCAGTGCCAGTTGCTGGGGCAGCGGCAGCTGTTGGTCCTCCAACGCCTTCAATTGCTGTAAGCGCTGCTGGAGTGGCTTGTCATCGCGACGCTGCTGCACCGTGTCAAGACTTTCCCCCCACCATTCCTGACGTCCCTCACGGGCAAGGGCCACCGCCAGCTCAGCCTGCAACGACTCCTGACCATGACTGCGTTTGCGCTGTAAACGGGTCCAGACCGTGAGCTGACCACGTTCAGCATCAAGTGACGAAGCGGCCAGGCCTTCTGCGCTCAGGGCGGCATCGACAGCATCAAATCCCGGACGCCCTGCCTCAGTCCCCACCAACCATCCCTGCGGCTGCTGTTCCCACAGCATCGGGCCGTCATTCCGGGCACTAATGGCATCCAGAGCCGGGGATGCCAAGGCCTGGAGCTGTCCCCGTAGCAATGGGCCCAGCAATTGCGCCTGAGGATCGTCGTTGGCCATCTCCAATAGGGCAGAGGGATTGGTGAGCAGCGCTAGGGCATCGGCGCTGCCCCCTGCAAACTCCAAGAGAGCCTCACGAGCCGCGGCTGCGTCAGTGCTGGAGGCCTCTGCCGCCACCACGGGAGACCGGAAACGCAGCATTCCATCCACCGCCAGATCAGCCCCTTGGACACCTAGGGACGCCACCAACCCATCCAAGTCGGAATGGTTCGCCAGCTCAGCAGGCAGGCCCAGCCATGAACCGAGCGCCTGAGGGGATGCCGTGACCAGGGCCACCCCATCGCCAAGCTCGGTTAAGCGACGCTGAAGATCAGCATCACCGAGCTGATGTTGATCGTCGAGTTGGGAGACATCGAGGGCCTGCTCAAGCACGCCTCGACCCGAGGCAAGCAGCAGGAGATCATTGTCGATCAAAGCCGTGGCAAGGGGCTGAGGATCGCGCCCCAGCAAGGCACCACGGCCACTAATCACGCCCATACCGCGGTAACTACTGACCTGCAGATCTGTGCCGGCCAAACTGCGGGTCTGCCAGAAACGCTGCAAAAACCGCCGCGGACCATCTGGATCCCGACTGGAAAGAGCCAGCACCCAACCCAGGCGTCCATCATCTCCGCCCGAATCGAGCAGGGCGAGACTCACTTCAGGCCCAAGCCAGTCGGACAACTCATCGCTGTACTCCAGCCCGGCCAGAGCAAAAGCCCCATCACGCAGCTGTTGCACAGCCTCACGGGCAGCACGGCGCTGCTTCGAGGGTGCAACGGCCTCTGCATAGGCTGGCAATCGCCCGGGATCCATGAGCCAATGAAGGCTCAGAGCTGCCTGACGCGGCACGAACTGAGCTGCCCGAGGCAGCTCCAACGGACGCTGGGCTTGGCGCAGAGGACTCTGCCAAGCCATCGTCCACCAAATCCCTGCAGCCGAGGTGAGCAGGAGCAGCACCGAGGCGGCGATAGCGAGAAGAAAAGAGCGGGCCTTCATGGGCCGGCGATCAAGCCAATTGACGACATCTTTGTCCATTCCGGGGCAGATGCCAGGGGGATTCAGAATGAATCGATGATCAACCCCGATGCCGCAGGCCGGCCCAAACCCCTCTCAGCGGTGAATCTTCAACACCTGCTTGAGGACGCAAACCCTCCAAGAATTGTCGATGTCAGAGAAGACCAGGAACTGGCTGTCGCAGCGTTTCCAGGTGATGTCTTGCATCTGCCCCTCAGCGCAGCCGATCGCTGGATGGACGATCTCCTGGACCAATTCAATGGTGACCAAGATGTTGTTGTGGTCTGCCATGCCGGGGTGCGCAGCTGGCAATTCGGCTGCTGGCTACTGGCGCAACGCCCTGAACTAACCGTCTGGAATCTGGATGGCGGCATTGATGCCTGGAGCCAGCAGGTGGACCCTGGCGTGCCGCGGTACTAAGCGAACACGCCCCGTACGATCGAGGTGGTGACACCAACGTCTTGGAACCCCTGCCCAGCCGACAACAGGAAGTGCTGCGAGCCACGGTGCACCACTATGTCGACACCATTGAACCGGTGGGCAGCCGCACGCTCGTCAAGCGCTTTGGCCTCAAGGCGAGCTCAGCCACGGTGCGCTACGCGATGGGAGCCCTTGAGCAGCGGGGACTGCTCACCCAGCCCCATACCTCCGCAGGCCGCGTGCCCAGCCCTCGCGGCTACCGCCATTACGTGGACTGCCTGCTACCACCGCCGGGAGCAGCCGCTCAACATTTGGAGCAAGAACTGACCCAACTCAGCCTGCGCTGGGCCGCACTCGACGATCTGCTCCAACAGATGGCCCGGCGCCTCACCGACTTCACAGGCCTGATGAGCCTGATCACCCACCCGACCCGGTTGCAACCGGCTCTCGAAGCACTCCGCTTGGTGCGCAGTGAGGAGCGTCTTCTGGTGATGCTGGTTCAGAACTCAAGCCAGGCAAGCCATCTCAACCTTCGCCTTCCCCACGGAAGTGAGCATCAAATCGAAGCGATCGAGCTGTGGACACGGAGGCAGCTGGAGCACAACGGCAATGGCCAAATCGCTTGGGAATCGCTGCCACTGGAACTGCAGGACTGTGGTCGAGCCCTGCAGGATGCGATCCATAGCCATCAGCAACTGGAGACGCCGCAAGAGTCCAGAAGTGTGTTTCACGGAGTCTCTCGATTGATCGCCGAGCCGGAATTCAGCCAAAGCGCTCGGGTCCGGCCGCTGCTGGAACTGATGGATGAACAACCCACAGCCCTCGCCCCAAGCCACTGTCATCCCTGCGGTGGTGTCTGGATCGGGCAGGAACATCCTCAGACAGCCCTTCACCAGTGTTCTGTGGTGCAGGCTCCCTATCGC
>Ga0189288_10420_pt1 | contig 12786 bp, 10 predicted proteins | sample UW105minimetaG_FD_130316 | JGI IMG/M metagenome (GOLD analysis project Ga0189288, IMG submission 130316) | Marine microbial communities from the Costa Rica Dome - UW105 mini metaG | ecosystem: Environmental > Aquatic > Marine > Oceanic > Photic zone | place: Costa Rica: the Eastern Pacific... | reverse complement strand
CGGCGGAACAGTCGTTGCACCCTGTCGATCTCCTCTGCCGGATGGCCTCGCTCCAGCAGTTCTTCCCGGCCGCAGCGTTCCTCGATCAGATCGCGCAGCAGTGGATCGAGCACGGCGTAATCCGGAAGGGAATCACTATCTTTTTGGTCCGGCCTCAGTTCGGCACTCGGTGGTTTTTCGCGGATCGCTCGGCCCACCAGTTCCCCTCCCCCCGGCAGATTGAGGTCTTTGCGGCATGCGCAGGCTGCATCGCTGTCCAGCCAGTTGCAAAGAGCAAATACGGTCGATTTGTAGAGGTCACCGATGACTGCCAGTCCACCGTTCATGTCGCCGTACAGAGTGCAGTAGCCCACAGCAAGCTCCGATTTATTACCAGTAGAGAGCAGCAACTGGCCCTGCTGATTGGCTACGGCCATCAGCAGGGTGCCGCGGATGCGCGACTGCAGGTTTTCGGCAGTCACATTCGCGGGTGCCGCTTGCATCACCGGTGTGAGGCTGGCATCGAAGCTGGCTATCAAGGCGGAAATCGGCACGGTGTGGGTGCGAAGTCCCAGGCGGCTTGCAAGGGCTTCCGCATCCTCGATCGAGCCCTTTGAACTCCAGGGAGATGGCATGAGGAGTCCTTCCACCTGGTCTGCACCCAGAGCTGCCGCTGCGATCACTGCCACCAAAGCCGAATCAATGCCTCCACTCAGACCCAGCAGGGCTTGGTCGAATCCGCATTTTCCGGCGTAGTCGCATACCCCGAGAACGAGGGCGCGGAACAGGCTCTCTTCCACCGGCATCGGCGTTGTTGCCTGTGCTTGGTGTGGGGTGGTGACGGCTTCCCATACAGCCAGCTCTTCGCTGTAGCTGGGTAGCTGCAGGGCTAGCCCAAGCGGTGTGCCGCTCTTTGCAGATGTCTTTGTGGATGGATCATCTGTGGCGGGAACCATCACGAAGCTGGCGCCATCGAACACCAATTCGTCGTTTCCTCCCACCTGGTTGACATAGACCACTGGGCAATCCAGGCGACATGCGGCCTGCTGGGCCAGCTGATGTCGGACTGCCTGCTTGTGCCGCCCGAAAGGGGAAGCGGAGAGATTGAGCAGCAGATCGATCTCTTGTTTGGCAAGAGCTCCGATCGGATCGGGGCCGCATAGTCGCTCCCGATGCAGGCCTGGGTCGACCCAGAGGTCTTCGCAGAGGCTCAGTCCAAGCTGCCAATCACGGTTGCCCACTGTGAAGTTGAAACTGGATGGGGCGCTGGCCGGCCGGAAATAGCGGCTTTCATCAAACACGTCGTAGCTGGGCAGCAATTGCTTTCGCCCCACCACCTGCCATTGCCCGCCGCGGATCAGAGCGACGGCATTGAACAGTCGTGGCTGCTGGCCATCATCGGCAGGGTCCACTAGCCCAACCAGTACACCTAGCGCCGGTGACACTGCATACAGATCACGGCTGAGTCGATCCATCACCGACTGCTGCTGGGCGACGCGAGAACGGTTGAGCAGCAGATCTCGTGGTGGATATCCCCACAAGCCAAGCTCTGGCGTTACAACGAGGTCCGCTTGAAGTCCGTTGGCTTGACGGCAGGACTGAAGGATCTTGTTGGCATTGCCGGCCAGGTCGCCGACGAAGGGGTTGAGCTGGGCCAGGGCGATGCGCATGGACCTTTAGAGAGCGGCTGAACCGGAATCTGTGTCGAAACCGTAGAACTTGTTTTGCATGAGCAGTGGCCTTAGGACTGCTGGGATTTGAGAGGGATCAGTGTCGCGTCGGACGCTGGAACTGGCCGTTCCCGGTATGTGCAGTGAGAGCACATCCAGCTGAGCACCATGGCGGCGGAGCATGGCGATGGCGGTGTGGTTCAAGGGCCAGCCTTCCCTGGGCACGATGATCAACCGACAGCGGGCCAGCACTGCGTCGGCCTCTTTCCACCGCAAGACCTGATCCATCAGGTCGCTGCCAATCACGAAGCAAAGCACCTGCCCAGGCCAGAGGGCCTCTGCTCGTTCAAGCGTGGTGATGGCCCAGGGACTGCTGAGCTCTTGCACCAGTGTCAGGCGCGGATCACCGACTGACTGCACCAGTGCTTGCAGCAGTGCACTTCGCTGTGCAAGCGGTAGGGCATGTTGCTTGCCTGGATTGTCACTGGCCCAGGTCACAACGTGAGTGAAATGGGTCAGTAATTGCTCAAGCAGGGCCTGATGACCACAGGTGGGTGGATCCGCGCTGGTGCCAAGCAGAGCGATGGCACTCATGGCAACACATCCGCGATGCTGTTCCGCTGGCTGTGATGGGGCCAGTCGTTCAACAAGAGGCGCAATGTCGGGTCGCTGCCAGCCAGGTGACGCAGTAGGGAGGCCGGCACCGGTTGACTGCGGCGTCCTCGTCCCTGTTGTTCCAACAGCCAACGGGCCGTGAGTCGCCCCGTCCGGCGGGTTGTATGAACGGCAAGGGCTGCCTGGGCGATGGCCACGGGGGCTGCCGGGGCAAGACTCAGGCCTGCTGTGAACGGCACTGCTGCCATGAGCAGTTGGCGTATGCCTGCTAGCGCGGCCTGAATGCCCAGTTGTGCACCACCGATCAGGGCGTTATGGCCTGAGAGTCGTTGGAGCAAACGTCGGGCCGCTGGGCCTCCCATCGGCAGGTCATAGAGCTGGCAAAGTTGCATCACCAAGGCGGTGTCGCAGGCCATTCCACCGGCTAGATCGACAATCACTAGTGGGTTGGCGGCCACTCCTGTTGCCTTGAGTGCGGCAAAGCGACCAATCAGGCTTTGGGCATCACGGCGTCTGCGTTGTAACCGCCCTTGTTCGATCTGTCGTTGCAGCCTGTCGGCTTGCCGCAGCGCATTGAGGGCAAGTAGCGGTGCCCCTTGCGCGCTGAGCAGTTCGACCAGCACCTGATGCAGTGCATCCACGCGTGCCGGTTGCATTTTGCTTCTAACCCGACCGTCTTGGAGAAGACTGGCCTGTCGTGGTGCAGCGGCCACCGCCACTGGTGAGCGCAGACTGAGCCCAGCGGTGGGTCCGCAGTGGTCACTGATGCGCCGCCGAATGCTGGCCAGCAGGGAGAGGCGTTCCTGCTCAGACCAGCAATCGCTCCGATTCAGAACTGGCAGCACCGGTTTGCCGCTTGCTACAAGGCTGTCGAGAGCGTCGAGTTCGACGCGACTGATATCGGCATCGAGCACCAGCAGCACCAGATCCGATTGCAGGGCAACACGCGCGGCCAAGCGGGCTCGCGCTTCAGCAGAGACTTCGTCGATTCCAGGGGTGTCCACCAGTTCCACTCCCTTTAGACCCGGGATTGGCTGTGGCCAGGCCACTGCTTTCTGAAGGCGCGTGCAGCCATGGGCAACGTCGGTGGCGAGCAGCGCCTCCCCCGCGAGAGCATTGACCAGACTTGACTTGCCTACACCCACCCTGCCGAAAACGGCCACGCGAAGGCGGCGATCGCGCAGCCTTTGCATCTGCCGGTCCAGGTTGGTCATGGTTCCGGCCAGCGTGCTGCGTTCTCTGCCGCTGAGGCTGAGCTCGCTGCGCCAGCGTTGGAGCAGCTCCAGGGCATGCTCCAGCGTGGGAGGCGACACGTCCCTCACGGTGTCGCTCCACTGGTCGCTGAGGATTTGCGCCACCAGCCAGCCAGCACGGCCAGGACGGAATCGGCTCCAATCACCCCTACAAAGCCACCGAATTCATCCACAACCACCCGCACGCCGCTGTTGTCGCGTCGAAAGCTTGTGAGCAAACGGTCAACCCGGATCATTTCGGGAACAAATTCGACCGGTTCTGCCAGGTCGAAGGCGCTGAGATGACCTTTGTGCTCCAGCAGAGCGGTGAGCAGATTCTCACGGCTGGCGACGCCCAACACGTTGTCGACTTCCTTGCCCAGGACCACCCACCATGGTGAGGAATTATCGACCAGCTGCTGGCGTAGTTGATGCAGGCTTGCGCTGCCGGCAAGGGTTGGAGCCGCCACCCGCGGGGTCATCAGCTCACGGGCAGTGAGGTCATTGAGTTGAAACACCTTGGCGATCATCGCCGCTTCATCGGCTTCGATCTGACCCTTCTGGGATCCCAGGCGTGCAAGCAGCCGAATCTCGTTCTCGTCGGTGCTGATTTCGTTCTCTTCGGTGATTGCAGGAAGGAGGCGTTCGAGCAGCAGCACCAGTGGCCGCATCAGCACCCCAAGGGTTTGCAGCACAGGTGCACTGCTGAGGGCTACCGGCAGGGCTAAGCGGGTGCCGAGAGCCTTGGGCAGGATTTCTCCCAGGAGAATCACCAGCACTGTGAGTGCCACAGAAAACAGCGGTAATGCGACCTCGCTGAAGTTGTGCTGCTGGAACACCCAGGCGGCGTAACCACCCAACATCATGCTGCCAAAGATGTTGAAGGCGTTGTTGGCGATCACCAGCACTGACAGGGTGCGACCGAGGCGTTGGCGCAGGCGGGCCAGAGTGCGTGCTCCTGCAAGGGGCTTGGTGCGACTTGCCAGTTCGTGCAGGCGCACTGGGTTGACTGAGAGCAGGGCGGCTTCGACACCCGAGCAGAGGGCGGACCCGGCGAGAACCACCACTACCATCAACAGCAGGATCAGCAGATCGGAGCTCATGCCGGGACGCTTTGCCTGCCATCCTGACGGTTCCCTGTCGCTCTGTCTCCGCCGTGATCGATCAGCACTGCCATGCCGAGCGGCGCCAGCGCTTTCTCGAGCTGCTCGGTGGTGCCGCGGCAGTCATCCCTGCTGCCCCGCTGGTCACCCACCATGCCGACTGTGAATGGCCGTTTCGTCAGAACAGTGACTTCTGGTATCTGACCGGTTTCGATGAGCCCGATGCGGTGGCGCTGCTGCTGCCCCATCGCCCAGAGGGCGAGCGCTACGTGTTGTTCGTTCAGCCACGTGAGCCTGGCGCCGAAGTGTGGACCGGGAGGCGCTGGGGAACGGAGGGTGTTGTTCACCATTTCGGGGTTGATATTGCCCATCCCCTGGCGGATCTACCCACTTTGCTGCCGGACTATCTCCACGGCGCGGAGGGCATTGCCTTCCGTGTCGGTCACCATCCGTCAGTGGAACCATTGGTACTCAAGGCCTGGGCTGGCCAGCTGGATCGTCAGCCCCGCGTCGGATCGGCAGCCCTGGCCCTGGTGGCCCCCTGCCCGTTGCTGCATCGTCTTCGTCTGCAGAAGACCCCTGAGGAGCTTGAACGCCTGCGGAAGGCGTGTGGGATCTCGGCCGAGGCCCATGAACTGGCCCGCCAGGCGGCGGCACCCGGTGGGAGTGAACGACAGATCCAAGCCGTGATTGAGCAGCACTTTCTCTCCTCTGGTGCGCGGGGGCCTGCGTACGGATCGATCGTGGCCGGTGGAGACAACGCCTGCGTGCTCCATTACATCGCCAACAGTGACGTGTTGCGAGATGGCGACTTGCTATTGATCGATGCAGGTTGCTCGATCAGTGACTACTACAACGGCGACATCACGCGTACCTTCCCGATCAATGGGCGTTTCAGCGGTGAGCAAAGGGCTCTCTATGAGCTCGTTCTGGAGGCTCAGAACGCGGCGATTGCTTCGGTGAAGCCTGGAGGCACCGCCGAAGAAGTGCATGCCACGGCTCTGCGGGTGCTTGTGGAGGGTCTGTTGGATTTGGGGCTGCTTGCAGGGCAGGTCGATAGCGTGATTGAGCAGGGCGCCTACCGCCATCTCTATATGCATCGAACCGGTCACTGGCTGGGGCTTGATGTGCACGATGTAGGTGCCTACCGCTTGGGTGAGCATCCGGTCAGTCTCAGCCCGGGCATGGTGTTGACCGTTGAGCCTGGTCTGTATGTGAGCGACCGGTTGCCTGTACCGGAAGGTCAGCCCGCCATTGAGGAGCGCTGGAAGGGCATCGGCATCCGTATTGAGGACGATGTGGCGGTGCGTGATGGTTCCGAGCTGGCCTGCGGCCATGAGGTGCTAACGGCCGCGGCGCTCAAGGACACTGCCGACATGGAGGGGTGAACTTCCCTGATCCCGCCAGCCTTCAGACGATCCATGTCATCCCTACGGTGAGCAGCATGAGCGCCTCAGCATCAGACTTGCGGAGTGCTGAAGCAGCTCCGTCAACAGCGCTTTTGCCCCGATTGCAACCAGGATGAGGAGTCTGCGCAGCAGTGCCCATTCCTTGCGGAGCGCGGCAATCACGACAGGCCCTTCACCCACTCCAACGCTTCACTGGTCTGGCGGAGGATGACATCAGCCCCGGCCTCTCGGAGGGCCTGTTCATAACGAGCCCGGGCCGCAGCTTGGGTGGTTGTCTGCAGATGGGGAGGAACCACCGCCAAACTGACAAAGCGTTGTTGCGGCCACCGCTTCCGAGCCCGCATCACGGTGTGGACGTCTGCCACGGTGTCGCCTAGGTAGCCGACAGGAGGTGCCGTCGCGGAGAAGGGCTGGCCAAGTAATTCGGCTGCCATGCGCAGAAATCCGCTGGGGTCAGGTTTGTCAGGCGCATCTCCCATGGCGATCAAGGCTGGGTTGATCAGCCCCAGTCGTGTGGAGAGAAGAAAGCGTGCGGAAGGAGGTTCAGCCCCACTGACGAATCCCCAGCGCACATTGCGGTTCGTCAGGCTGGAAAAAAACCCTTGGTCCACCAATAACGATTCATCGCAGATGTAGCCGTCCCAGGCCTCTGGCTCGCCGTCTGGATTGGCGCCGAAATAAAAGCGGCTGAAGACTGTGATCAGTGCATCACGGTCGGGCAGCGTCGCGTTGTCGATTGGATGGCTGATCCAGTGCCGTCGCAATAGTTCCAGGCTTGCGTCCCAGTCGTTGTTCCAGACGCCTTCTCCCTTGAGAGCGTCGATGCAGCTCGGCTCAGGGCACCAGCCGCTGTAATGCTCCACCGTGGATTGCAGGGCACGGCGGTAACTGCCCGCCACATCGCGGATGACTCCATCGATGTCAAACAGCAGGAGGCAGCTGGGCGGTGCAATGGATCGGTCCAGAGATCAGCCAAGGTTGGGGCGGCTGGTAGGTTAGTTCTTTGTCCTGAATTCTTGAGCGCTGACACCATGACGGTTTCCGAAGGCGCTGCTGCCGACCAGGAGGTCGCAACCGCAGCACCAGCAGCTGATTCCGCCCCCCAGGAAGCGCCGGAAACCGGCAGCACTGAACAGGAGCAGGAACCCAAGGAAGGCCGTCCGGTCATGCGTGGCGGCAGTGCTGCACTTGCCTCGGCCACCATCGATGCGGATGGTGTGCCCTCCGGCTACACCCCCAAAGCCGATGAAGGCCGTTTTTTACTGAAGATCCTTTGGCTGCCAGACAACGTGGCTCTGGCTGTCGATCAGATCGTTGGTGGCGGTCCCAGCCCCCTCACGGCTTATTTCTTCTGGCCCCGTGAGGATGCCTGGGAAACCCTCAAGAGCGAACTAGAGGGCAAGAGTTGGATTACCGACAACGAGCGGGTTGAGGTGCTTAACAAGGCCACTGAGGTCATTAACTATTGGCAAGAGGAGGGCAAGGGCAAGAGCCTCGACGAGGCCAAGCTCAAGTTCCCCGACGTCACTTTTTGCGGAACCGCTTGATTGGGCTTTCAGCCTTGGATCTTCGACGACCTGCTTAGCCGGGTCGTTTTTTTTTGCCTCATGGTCCTCGCCGGTGGCCGCTTCCTTCCTTCTGTCGGCGTTAGGCGCCTTGCAGCTGGAAGGGATTGTTCGGGCTGTTGTTTGGATCTGGATGGGACCCAGCAGTGGTTGGGCTTAATCAGACCAGCTTTGAGGATGGAGAGGTGAGGCTGCGACCCACGCGATCTGTCTTCCAGGCACAAAAAAACCGGAGAGTTTGATCTCTCCGGCCTGATGTCTTGCGGGTTTGGACCCGGCAGTCTTGATTACTTGCTGGCTTGCATGCGTGCACGAGCACGATCAAGCGATTGCTGAGCTTTGACTTTTTCAGGTGTGGAGGGCTGGCCTTCCAGTCGGGTGACATTGGCCCGAGCTGATTCCAGTTCAGTCGCAGCCTTACTGGTGTCGATGCTGCTTCCTAGTTCGGCAGCGTTCACCAGAACAGTGACGTCGTCAGCTTCAACTTCTGCAAAACCGCCCATCAGAGCGATGGACTGCCAGTCGTTGTTGGTCCGTACGCGCAAGACACCAACATCAAGGGCGGCCAAGAGAGAAACGTGACCGGGGAGGATGCCAAGTTGGCCTGTGGTGCTGGGGAGGATGACCTCATCAGCGGAACCATCAAACACGCTCTGGTCGGGCGCCAGCACGCGAAGGGTGAGGGACATGGGGAGTCAGAACGTGGGAGCGAAAAAAGCCATAAAAGAAGAAGATAGGGACATCATTTTGATGTCCCTATTACGAATCAACCCTTGGCTTCGGAGGCGATCTTCTCAGCCTTGGCCTTGACTTCATCGATGTTGCCAACCAGGTAGAAGGCCTGCTCCGGCAGCTGATCCAATTCACCGGCGAGAATCTGGTTGAAGCCGCTGATGGTTTCTTCCAGCTTGACGTACTTGCCAGGCATGCCGGTGAAGATCTCAGCCACAAAGAAGGGCTGGGAGAGGAATTTCTCGATCTTGCGAGCGCGGTCAACAGTTTGACGATCGTCTTCTGAGAGTTCGTCGAGACCCAGAATGGCAATGATGTCCTGGAGCTCCTTGTAGCGCTGCAGGGTGGACTGCACGGCGCGGGCGGTGCGGTAGTGCTCGTCACCGACAACCGCCGGCTGAAGCATGGTGCTGGTGGAATCGAGGGGGTCCACAGCGGGGTAGATGCCTTTGGATGCCAAGGCGCGGTTCAGAACCGTGGTGGCATCGAGGTGGGCAAAGGTGGTGGCAGGAGCGGGGTCGGTGAGGTCGTCAGCAGGCACATAAACGGCCTGAATCGACGTAATCGAACCCTCAACGGTCGATGCAACACGTTCCTGCAGAGCGCCAACGTCTGTACCAAGGGTGGGCTGGTAACCCACAGCTGAGGGCATGCGGCCCAGCAGAGCGGACACCTCGGAGCCGGCCTGCACGAAGCGGAAGATGTTGTCGACGAACAGCAGCACGTCCTGCTTGTTCACATCGCGGAAGTGTTCAGCCATGGTGAGAGCCGAGAGGCCCACGCGCATGCGTGCACCAGGGGGCTCGTTCATCTGGCCATAGCAAAGCGCCACCTTGGACTTGGAAAGGTCCTCGGAGTTGATCACCCCGGATTCCTTGAATTCCTCGTAGAGGTCGTTGCCCTCACGGGTGCGCTCACCCACACCACCGAACACGGAGACGCCACCGTGTTCCTTGGCGATGTTGTTAATCAGCTCTTGAATCAGAACGGTTTTGCCGACTCCGGCACCCCCGAACAAACCAACCTTGCCGCCCTGACGGTAGGGGGCCAGAAGGTCGATCACTTTGATGCCCGTTTCAAACACCTTGGGCTTGGTCTCAAGCTCGGTGAGCTTGGGAGCGTCACGGTGAATAGGGGCGGTGGTGGTGGTGTTGACAGGACCTTGCTCATCAACAGGCTCACCGAGCACGTTGAAGATGCGCCCCAGGGTGGCTTCGCCAACAGGCACGGAAATGGCAGCACCGGTGTCAATGGCATCCATGCCACGCACCAGACCATCAGTACCGCTCATGGCCACGGCGCGGACGCGGTGGTCACCAAGCAGTTGCTGAACTTCTGCGGTGAGAGCAACCTGTTCACCTGCGGTGTTCTTGCCTTCAATCCGAATCGCATTCAGGATTTTGGGCAGCTTGCCAGCGGGGAATTCCACGTCCAAAACCGGACCGATGACCTGACGGACAACACCCTTGGTACCGGCGGTAGCAGCAGCAGCCATAAGAAAGGAAGAGTTCGAGGGAACGGAGCAAAGCAATGCTCTGAAGGCATTCCCTTCCTGAGCGGCGCAACCATACCACCGCAACCGTTGGCTGAGCATGGTTCGGTCAACCGCACGCTCAGGTGGTAGTCGGACCCTGCTGCTGAGGCATAGGTTGGCAGTCATCGACCTTGAGTGCCAGTCGCCTCTGAGTCGATGCGCGGCGCTCGACGCCCTCTTTTCTGCTTCCGCAATCAACCATGGCTGCTGTTTCCCTCAGCGTCTCCACCGTTAAGCCACTCGGAGACCGCATCTTCATCAAGGTGTCTGCTTCCGAAGAAACCACTGCTGGTGGCATTCTTCTTCCTGACACTGCCAAGGAAAAGCCCCAGGTGGGTGAAGTCGTTCAGGTTGGCCCCGGCAAATGCAACGACGACGGCAGCCGTCAGGCTCCTGAGGTTGGGGTCGGCGACAAAGTCTTGTACAGCAAGTACGCCGGCACTGACATCAAGCTCGGTAGCGATGAGTACGTGCTTCTTTCCGAGAAAGACATTCTCGCAGTTGTGAACTGATCAAGTCCATCGCGTTGTTTCGACCCGGCTGACGCGCTTGGTCCTCCGGATCATCCCGGACCTATCACGTTTTTCTTTTTCTCTCATTCCCTTCGCCCGCTATGGCAAAGCGCATCATTTACAACGAGAACGCCCGTCGCGCTCTCGAAAAAGGCATCGACATTCTCGCTGAATCCGTTGCCGTCACCCTGGGCCCCAAGGGGCGCAACGTTGTCCTTGAAAAGAAGTTCGGCGCCCCTCAGATCATTAACGATGGCGTCACCATCGCCAAGGAGATCGAGCTCGAGGACCATATCGAGAACACGGGTGTGGCTCTGATTCGTCAGGCTGCGTCCAAGACGAATGACGCAGCTGGAGATGGCACCACCACCGCGACAGTCCTGGCTCACGCCATGGTGAAGGCGGGCCTGCGCAACGTGGCTGCCGGAGCCAACGCCATCACCCTCAAGAAGGGGATCGACAAGGCATCTGACTTCCTGGTTGCCAAGATCGAGGAGCATGCCAAGCCGATCGCTGACAGCAATGCGATCGCTCAGGTGGGCACCATTTCTGCCGGTAACGACGAAGAAGTCGGCAAGATGATTGCTGACGCCATGGACAAGGTTGGTAAGGAAGGTGTGATTTCCCTCGAAGAGGGCAAGTCCATGGAGACCGAGCTCGAGGTCACCGAGGGCATGCGCTTTGACAAGGGCTATATCTCCCCTTATTTCGCTACCGACACCGAGCGGATGGAGGCTGTCCTCGAAGAGCCCTACATCCTTCTCACCGACAAGAAGATTGGGCTGGTGCAGGATCTGGTTCCCGTACTCGAACAGATCGCCCGCACCGGCAAGCCTCTGCTGATCATTGCTGAGGACATCGAGAAGGAAGCTCTCGCCACTTTGGTGGTGAACCGTCTTCGTGGTGTTCTCAACGTGGCCGCTGTGAAGGCCCCTGGCTTTGGCGATCGCCGTAAGGCCATGCTCGAGGACATGGCTGTTCTCACAAATGGTGAGTTGATCACTGAGGACCGCGGCCTCAAGCTCGACAACGCCACCTTGGAAATGATGGGCACCGCTCGCCGCGTCACCATCAACAAGGACACCACCACCATCGTTGCTGAAGGCAACGAGCGTGATGTTGAGGCTCGTTGTGAGCAGATCAAGAAGCAGATGGAGGAGACCGACTCCACCTACGACAAGGAAAAGCTCCAGGAGCGCCTGGCCAAGCTTTCCGGCGGCGTGGCCGTGGTGAAGGTGGGTGCAGCCACTGAAACCGAGATGAAGGACAAGAAGCTTCGTCTCGAAGACGCCATCAATGCGACTAAAGCGGCTGTGGAAGAGGGCATTGTTCCCGGAGGCGGCACCACCCTGGCTCACCTGGCTCCCGCTCTGGAGCAGTGGGCTGGTGACACTCTCAGCGGCGAAGAGCTGATCGGTGCCAACATCGTGGCTGCGGCTCTGACCGCTCCCCTGATGCGCATTGCTGAGAACGCAGGTGTGAATGGTGCGGTTGTGGCTGAAAACGTGAAGGCCAAGTCCTTCAATGAGGGTTACAACGCCGCGAATGGCGACTATGTCGACATGCTCGCTGCAGGCATCGTTGATCCTGCCAAGGTGACTCGCTCTGGCTTGCAGAATGCCGCGTCTATCGCCGGCATGGTTCTGACCACCGAGTGCATCGTTGCTGACATGCCTGAGAAGAAGGATGCTGCTCCCGCCGCTGGCGGTATGGGCGGCGGCGACTTCGACTACTGAGGCTGAAACGGGAGGTACTATTTCCTCCCGAACGCTTCAGTTACCTGATAGCAACGTTTCTGGGGCACTTCGGTGCCCCTTTTTGATTGCCTGCCCATTCTGGGATGTGTGGAACATCGGGTGATTTGTGTGGAGCATTCACGGCAATCCAATTCCCGCCATCGCTCCTGATTTCTTGCCTGGAGCAGCGCGTGGAGCATTCTATATAGACGAAACTAGGCTAGTCAATGTGAGTCGCTGCTTCTAATGCCAGCAAATTGCAGGAGCACCCAATCGGATTTGGCCCATAGAAATTTCTTGGCGATGCAATTTGCATAGGCATTGCTAGGTGTGCCAATACAGGAATCAGGGTATTGCTCCTAGGTCTTTGCGCGTATTTGCCTTGCAACAATCTCAAGCGCATCGCGTTGAGCGACCCTTCGGTGACCGCTCCCAGGGGTCGATTCATTGTTCTTTGGAGGGCCTGGCCTCAGTCCAGGAGAAGGGAAGGTGTCCGTGGATTGGGGATGTCCTCAAAAAGGGAGGGTATTGGCCTGTCGCTTCAGCGGCTCCCAGGAGCAATCCTCATCAAAGAATTGATGGAGGTGGGGTCCGGAGGGGGTGAAAATGAGGCCCCTAGCTTCTACAACACCGATATAGTTGGATCAATACCTTTGTCCTTCTATGTCAAGGCCAGGTGCCTTTGCTGCCAACTTCTCT
>Ga0189288_10419_pt1 | contig 12804 bp, 18 predicted proteins | sample UW105minimetaG_FD_130316 | JGI IMG/M metagenome (GOLD analysis project Ga0189288, IMG submission 130316) | Marine microbial communities from the Costa Rica Dome - UW105 mini metaG | ecosystem: Environmental > Aquatic > Marine > Oceanic > Photic zone | place: Costa Rica: the Eastern Pacific... | reverse complement strand
CACTTCAGCGGCGGCAGAGACCGCGTCGACAAAGACGGTCAGCGAGCCAGTCGAGGACAGGTGGATGAAGCGGCTTTACATCGCTGGCTTGAAGAGCCCTACCTGCATCAGCCCCCACCGAAATCCACGGGCCGTGAACTCTTCGGCCGCCAGGATCTCCAGCGCCGACTCAAAGACCTAAACCCCAAGAACGCTGACGACTGCATCGCCACTCTTACCGCCTTCTCGGCAGCGGTGGTCGCCCAAGACATCAATCAGATGGTGGAGCGAGGCTTACCGCGACCCCAGGAGTTGGTCGCCGCCGGGGGGGGCTGTCGCAACCCCATCCTGATGCGCGAACTGGAACAACGTTGTCGTGGCACGCGCGTCCGCTGCAGCGACGAACTGGATCTACCGGCGGACAGCCGTGAAGCCCTTGTGTTTGCGCTCTTGGCCTGGTGGCACCACCAGCAGCACCCTGGCAATGCGCCTGCGGTAACAGGCGCCCGAGGACGCAGCGTGCTTGGCGTGATTGCGAATCCTCCTGGCTTCTGAATCCGGAGAACACGAACGCATCAGCTAGGACCCATCAGCTCCGCCGCATCAGCTGGGTTTGTAAAGGCGCAACCGACGAGGAGCCCCGCGCAATCGACGGGGGGGCTGAGCTTCTAACTCTGAGCGGATCTGTTCAGCATTGCGAGGCAAGATCTGCGCTGACGCAGGAGGCACGACCGAGGCCTGGGCACTCGCTGGCGGTGTCGAGACCTCGCCCTGCTCCAAGCGCTGGAGGCCCTGCTGAATCAGCACCTTGGCCATGTTGCTCACCGTGCGCGATTCCTGGTCGGCCAAGGCCGACAGGCGCACACACAGCTCCTCAGGCAGCACGACCTGGATTCGAGGGGACTTCGTCTTCCCACTCGATGAGGTTTGGCGGGTGGCCATGCCCCAGAAAGCATCACAGCTACTAAAAAGTGTACTGAGATGCGCAAGGGTAGTATCCAGCACTATGCTGTGGTCATTCTTCAGCACACCGCTCACCCCTCCGGAGAGCCCATGCCCCGATCAGCCAGCCAGGCGTCCAGCGCCGGGGAAACAACCCAAACCCCAGCTGTCCAAAAGCCAAAAGCCAGCGGCATTCAGGTCCCTGAACTACCAAGCAGGCCTCCCCGTCGTCGCGCAACCCGCGCCATCACAGCGGGGGCAGACAGCGCCCAGCCAGCACGGTCACCCGCACGGTCCAAAGCGAAAGCCGCCGGCCAAAGCAGCAGCCAAAACAGCAATGCCAGGCGGCCACGCCGCAGCCAGGAACACAGCGATGTGCTGGTGTCAGCCGTGATCAGCACCTATCTGCTCACGCACCTCCACCATGTGTTGCAACGGGCTGAGTACAGCGCTGTCCAGGAAGGGCGTCGTTCACAGGCCGCGAACTATGCCCAGTTGAGAAAGGTTCTGTGCATGGACGCCCGCAGCATGGAAGACGCATCAGCCACTGGCCTACGCGATGCCGATCTCGACCTTGCAGCCTGAGCAGAACGCAACAGCCTCAGCCCAAAACCATCCAGGAGGAATAGCGTTGAGTCGAGCTAATTCCGCCTCCATGAGCAACGCCGCTGAGCTCTATCGCCGGATCGAGAGCGACCATGCGCTCACCAACGGGCTCTTCCGCCAAGCCTTACAAAACCCCTCAGGCGCCATCTCGGCGATCTGCGAACTCGGCGAGTCCATGGGGCTTCCCGTCAGCCCGGAAGACGTGAAGGCTCACATCAAGAGCCTGGATGACGACTCCACCAAGCAATGGCTGATCAAGGCCCGAGGAGGCCTCTGAGGCGCAACCCAAGGCTCGTGGATCACGGAAGACCGCCCTGATCCTTGTCAGGCATTGTGCGTTCCTGGTTTGCCGTTGGATCCGACAGCTGTTTGTTGCGGCGGTAGCCACCACCGTCGGCCCAGCTGAAGAACAACCAGTAGCTGACGATCGCCAGGCCGGCAGCCACCACCACTGCGGTGATCTGTTCGAGTCGGCGCATGGCCCACGGGATCCCTTCTCGGCTTCCCAGTCTGCATCGCACCCCCCGCACGGGATGATGAGAACCGCCTGCCCCCTTCCCTGTGCTGAGACTGGAGCGCGTCAGCAAGATCTATCCCACTGGGGAGGTGCTGCGTGATGTGACCTGGGAGGTCAAGGCCGGCGACCGGATTGGCCTGGTTGGCGTCAACGGCGCGGGGAAATCCACACAGCTGCGACTGATCGCTGGGCTGGAAGAACCCTCATCCGGACAAGTCGTCCGCCAAGGGGAACCCCGGATCGCCTACCTCCAACAGGAATTCGATGTGGACCTCAAGCGCACAGTGCGCGAGGAACTGTTCCAGGCTTTCGGCGAGGCTGCAGCCGTCCTCAATCGCCAGCGCGAGGTGGAAACAGCGATGGGATCGCAGCAGGCCCAAGACGATCCTGAGCAACTTGACCAGCTGATCCACGAGCTCGGCCGGCTGCAGGCGCGCTTCGAAGGCCTGCACGGCTATGAGCTGGAGGCGCGCATCGACAAACTTCTGCCCACAATCGGCTTCACCCCGGAGGGTGCCGAACGCACCGTGGCCGACTACTCAGGCGGCTGGCAAATGCGCATCGCCCTGGGGAAGATCCTGCTTCAGGACCCAGACCTACTGCTTCTCGACGAACCCACCAACCACCTGGATGTGGAAACAATCCAATGGCTGGAGGGTTACCTCACGGAACAGACGGCGGCCCTTGTGGTCATCAGCCACGACCGCACCTTCCTCGACCGGATCTGCAATCAGATCGTGAGCACAGAGCGAGGGATCTCGCGTTCCTACCTCGGCAATTACACAGCCCACCTCGAACAGAAAGCACAGGAACTGGAAGCAACGCAGGCCGCCTACGACCGACAACAAAAAGAGCTCGCCACCCAACAGGCCTATATCGACCGCTTCAGAGCTAGCGCCACCCGCAGCACCCAGGCCAAAAGTCGTGAAAAGCAGCTTGAGAAGGTTGCACTCGTGGATGCACCAATCGAAAGCATCAGTGGCCCCAGCTTTCAATTTCCCGCTGCGCCTCGCTCCGGCCGAGAGGTTGCTCGCATTGACAATCTCACCCATTCCTACGGAGATCACATCCTTTTTTTGGGGGCAGAACTGGAAATAGAGCGAGGTGACCGCATCGCCTTCGTGGGCCCCAACGGGGCCGGCAAATCCACGCTGCTGCGCCTGGTGATGGGACTGGAGACACCCGATGAAGGCAGTGCAAGGCTCGGCGAGCACAACATCATTGCCAGTTACTTCGAGCAAAACCAGGCCGAAGCCCTGGACCTGAGCAAAACGGTGATTGACACCTTGTTCGAAGCCGTGCCCGACTGGACTCAGACCCAAGTGCGCTCACTGCTGGGCAGCTTCTGCTTCAGCAACGACAGCGTCTTCAAGGAGGTAGGGCAACTCAGCGGGGGCGAAAAAGCACGCCTAGCCCTGGCGTTGATGCTGCTCAGCCCCTGCAACCTGCTGGTGCTTGACGAACCCACCAACCACCTGGATATTCCAGCCAAGCAGATGCTGGAGTCGGCTCTTTGCGACTACGAAGGGGCAGCGCTTCTCGTCTCGCACGACCGCTATTTCATCTCCCGCGTCGCCAATCGGATTGTTGAACTGCGCGATGGCGAGCTCATCCTCTATCGCGGCGATTACGACTACTACCTCCAGAAGAAAGACGAGGAAGCTGCGCAGGCCAAGCAAGCCCAAGCTGCTGCTGATCGAGACGCCAAACGCAAAGCCAATCAGCAAAAACAGAAGCAGAAACAGGCGAAACGCAAAAAGGGCCAGTAACAGAGAATCTGGCCAACGCAAGACGAAACTTCATGCTTGGTTAGGCAGGAAGACTTATTTCGCTTTACCCACAGGTTTTGTGTACATAGGCTGATTTCATTGTTCGAGGCCTGTCATGACAAGCATCCAGCCCAACCATGACGGCCTGAACAACCGCGGCAGCGACGCCGATCAGCAGCATGAGAACACATGGGACTCCGTGGAGACCTATTTCCAGTGCATCACCACTTGCTCCCTTGATGACGGGGAATGCATCACCCGCTGCGTGGACCAATTACGCGATTCTGACGCCTGATCAAGGTTGCAGGCCGCTCATCTCGACCGGCGTCATCGTCACCTGAAGGGCCTGACCATCACGGTCGACAACCAGATTCAACGGCCGATCCACGCCATGACGGTCCACCGCCGAGACGACATCAGCGGGTCCACTGACCCGTGATCCGCCGATCGAAACGATCACATCCCCCAACTGCAGGCCAGCCTGGGCAGCAGGACCAGCAGGCACCAACGATCGGACCACAGCGCCTAGCGGAGCAGGAGCACCGGGTTGCGGTGAGGGCACCGAGGACAAGCCGATCCCCACCATCGGATGACTGGCGCGCCCAGTGCTGACCAACTGGCCGGCAATGGTGCGAGCCCGATTGATCGGAATGGCGAAGCCGAGGCCAGCGCCTGGACCAGAGCGGACCAGGGTGTTGATCCCAACCACTTCACCCGCTGCATTGAGCAGGGGGCCACCGGAATTACCGGGATTAATGGCGGCATCCGTCTGAATCAGATCTAAGCGCTTTCCGGAAATTCCCAGCTGGGACACATTGCGATTGAGGTTGCTAATGATGCCGAGCGTCACGGTGTTCTCAAGACCAAAAGGATTGCCAACAGCGATCGCCCAGTCTCCGACCAGCAATTGATCAGAGTCTCCAAGAGGAGCGATGGGCCAGGGGCCCTCCTGATCAAGACGCACGACTGCCAGATCAGTGAGGCTGTCTTGTCCGAGCACTTGGCCGGACACCCGACGACCATCGGGGAGGCCCACCATCACTTGGTCGGTGTTCTCGACCACGTGAGCATTGGTGAGGACAAGCCCTGACGCATCAAAGATCACGCCACTTCCCTGGCCCCTCTCAACGCGAGACCGCGGAGCAGCAGATCCCTGAAGGCCGAAAAAACGCCGGAAGAAAGGATCCATCAGCAGCCCCTGTGGCAGGCCGGGGATCCCACCGCCGGTTTGCACGGTCCGCTGGGTTTCCAGGGTGACAACGGCAGGCCCGCTGCGCTTGACCGCCTCCGCCACAAACGATCTTGGGGCAATCAGAGCCTGAGCGGCCGAGCGCGCCAGCACTGGAGAGGGAGTCGCCAATGGGAGCAGAGGTATCGCCAGGGCGGCAGCAGAGACGATCACCGGCAAGGAACGGAGTCCCGTCATGAGCGACAACTCAGTGGACACGATCGACTGACGGTAGAAGGGATGTAGACGAAGATCCGCGAGCTTCGACGCCGCAGACGTGACCGGATGCGACCAGAACGGCGATGATTGAGACACGCCCCGATCCCAGTCCTCAGCCTCGGACAGCTCGCCTCGACTCTTCACCATGCTGAACAGCCTGTTTCCCCTGATCTACGGCACCGTTTTTGTGCTGCTGCTTTGGCAGGCCTTCAAGGTGATGGGCCAAGGATTCAAGGCTGCCAACCCTGATAAGGATCGAACCGGGAAGATCACGGTGCATCCCGAGTTGCTCGACCAAGACGGTCGCCTCACTGACGAAGATCTGCTGACGGTGCGATTCAGCGGCGACCAAGAGCCCTCAGAGAACGCCGACTGAATAAGGTTGGTGCAAAGGCTGCCATGAAAGCGCCGATTGGACTCGTAGGGGGACTCCCAGGTGGATCAACGAACACGGATCGTGGCAGCGGTGATCAAATCCGTGAAATTGCCTCCGCGCTTTCGGCTGCACATGCTCAAGGATGACCCCGTGCGCCTTGAGCTGAGCCTCACCCCGTCCTATGGCAAGGAGCCAATCCAGGTGGGCCTAGTGGAATCCCTTGACCTGGTGGCCCGCCGTGACCGCGAAGGCCGCATCCCTCGCGACCTCCAGGGCACCTGGGACTGGACAGTGCGCCACGGTCAAGTGAGCACCGGAGGCTGGAACCCTTATCTGAAGGAAGCCCTCCAAACAATGTTTGAGACAGGACTCCCAGCCATTGTTTATGAAGAGCTCACTGGCGAGGAATACCACCCCGTCGATGGCGCTCGCCACGTGCGCTAAGCCCTAGGAAGACACCCACGCCACCCAATCCTGTGAAGGCGTGCGAATGACTACGGCACACCGCATCCAGACAAAGTAGACAGAAGGAGTACGGCCCTTAAGGTTTTCTTTATGGCCACGCTCAAAGCCTCTCTCGGTCCTCTTGTGCGGCTGCTGGCCGCCCTCGGTGCCGTCAGCAGCCTGCTGCTCGTCGGCCTGCTCAATCTCTTCAGCTGACTGCAAACCCGTTGCCTCACGCCCCATCGGGTTCGTTCCCAATTGACTCCCTGCTGCCGGAGCTGCGTCAGCACCTGAGTCCAGGCTCCATTGTTCTTCTGCAGGCCCCCCCGGGAGCCGGCAAAACCACACGGGCACCCCTGGCCCTGCTCGGATGCTGGCCGAACCTGCCCCCGATCAAGGGCAAGCTGCTCATGCTTGAGCCGCGGCGACTCGCCACCAAGGCGGCAGCCACTCGCTTGGCGGATCAACTGAACGAGCCATTGGGAGAGCAGGTCGGCTACGCCGTACGCCACGAACAGCAGCGCAGCAGCCGAACTCGCCTCGAGGTGATCACCTCAGGGCTGTTTCTACGTCGTCTGCAATCCGACCCGGAGCTGGAGGGCATCGGTTGCGTGATCTTCGACGAATTCCACGAACGGGGACGCGACAGCGACCTAGCCCTGGCTCTGGTGCGGGACACGCAAGCCCTGGTGCGTCCTGACCTCTCGCTGCTGTTGATGTCAGCGACGCTGGACCTCAGCGACCTGCAAGCGCGATTACCGAAGGCCACCGTCCTCACGAGCCAAGGGCGCGCCTATCCGGTGGAGACCCACCACCTTCCGCCCCGCCCCGATGAACAGCTCAACCGCACGGTGCTCCGAGCCATCGAAAAGCATGGCCTCGACCTGGGAGACCCTGACTCTCCTCCCACCCTGCTGGTGTTTCTGCCTGGCCTCAGGGAGCTTGAGCGCTGCCGAGAGCAACTCACCAAAGCCCCTTCCCTTGAGGGTTGGGAGATCTGCTGCCTCCACGGTCAGCAGCCCCTGGCAAGCCAAGGCCAAGTGCTGCGCCCCTGCCGCCGCGATGTCGATGGTCGGGTGGTGCTTGCCACGGCAATCGCGGAGAGCTCTCTCACGATCGACGGCGTCCGTCTCGTGATCGACAGCGGCCTCAGCCGCCACAGCCAATACTCCCCAGGCAGTGGCATGGCAGGACTGATCACCGTGCCCTCCAGTGTGGCCAGTGCTGACCAACGCCGAGGCAGGGCCGGACGTCAGGGCCCTGGCCACTGCATCCGCCTCTGGTCGCAGGCAGAACAACAGCGCAGACCGCGCCATGATCTTCCCGAACTCCTGAGAAGTGACCCACAACCCCTAGTCCTCGACCTGGCCGCTTGGGGCGCCGGGCTGGGGGATGGACTGCATTGGCTCGACCCGCCACCACGCCCAGCCCTTTTGGAGGGGCAGCAACAACTGCAGGCTCAAGGAGCCCTAACAGCCTCCGGCAACCTCAATGCGGCAGGCCGTCAACTCGCCCAACTCGGCGCCCACCCACGCTTGGCGATGATTCTGCTTCAAGCCCGCGCCTGGGGGTGCAGCACGCTTGGCGCTGACCTCGCCGCACTCCTGAGCGAGCGCGACCCTCTCAACCCGCGGGAGCACGGGGTCGACCTCGGGGCCCGCCTACAGCTGCTGCGAGAACGCAAAGGAGAACGCGTCGGCGCCATCCGCCGGCTCAGCAAGCAACTGCAGCAACAGGTCAAAGCACTTCCGGAGTTGCCCGAGACCGAGCTGCCGGGCTGGGCCAGCGCCCCCTCCAGTCAAGACGGAGACGAGGCCATCGCCGCCAGCCTGATCGCGGCAGCATTTCCAGAGTGGCTGGCTCTCCAACGCGCGCAACAACCGGGTCGCTACCAATTGCGTCAGGGACGAGGGGCACTCCTGCATCCACAGGACCCCCTGGTCGGCCAGGAGGCACTGGCCGTGGCTCGCCTTGATCTTGGCCACAGCAATGCCCAGATCCAACTGGCCCTGCCCCTAGCGAAAGCCTGGTTAGTGGAGCGAGCTGAACTGGAAGGGGATTGGCAGACGACTGTGTTCTGGGATGAGGCCAACGGCAGCGTCCGCGCCCAAAGCACCCTGCTGCTCGGAGGTCTGAGACTGCAGACCAAAACGCGACCGAAACCATCTCCCGAGGCCGCCTGCCAACTCTTGCTCGAATGCATCAAGGAGCAGGGGCTGAACCTTCTGCCCTGGGGAGAGGCCAGCGAACAGCTGCGGGCCCGCCTACAGCTGCTCCACCTTCAGCGCGGAGAGCCCTGGCCCTGCAGAGATGTCGACCATCTGCGCCAGGCACCCGAAACATGGCTGAGCAGTGCACTGATGGGCTGCATGGCCTGGCGTGATCTTCAAGAAGACGGGCTGATCGAGGCGCTCTGGGGCGGGCTGGACTGGAGTGAACGACAACGCGTGGATCGCCTCATGCCAACCACAGTGATGATCCCCTCCGGCCGCGCAGCGCGCCTGCGCTATACCGATCAAGAAGTGGTGCTGTCCGTGAAACTGCAGGAAATGTTCGGCTGCGATCAAGGGCCCCATCTGCTCGATCACGCCCTGCCCGTCACCATCGAGCTGCTCTCCCCAGCCGGTCGCCCCCTACAACGAACCCAGGATTTAGAAGGGTTCTGGCAAGGCAGCTATCAAGACGTCCGTCGCGAAATGAGGGGGCGGTATCCGAAACATCCCTGGCCCGACGACCCCCGCACAAGCGCGGCGACGGCCATGACCAAAGCGAGACTGCATCGCGACGGAGGCAAGCCGAGGCCATGAATTAAGCGACCCCAAAACGACTCATCGCCACCTCGTCAAGCGATCTCAATTTTTTGTTACCTTTAGCAAGTCTTGGAGCTGCCACCCATGTCTGACAACACTCGCTTTGGTTTCGTCAACTTTGCTGAAACCTGGAACGGACGTCTAGCCATGATGGGTTTCGTCATCGGCCTTGGCACCGAACTGCTCACCGGTCAGGGGATTCTGACCCAGATCGGCCTGGGCTAATCACCAGGACAGCTCAGCCACTCAGCCCATCTGAGTCGCCCAACCCCGCCAAGCCAAGGTGGGGTCTTTTTATGCCAAGGAACCGACCGCGCTGCGCGAGAGTATCGCCATCCGCCCACTGGCCTTGTCCCGACTTTTTGTCGATAACCGCCGTGACGGCGCTCGGTTGATCAGCAGTGCTTTGGTGCTGTTCACCATCAGCGCCACCCAGATCCTTCAACCCTGGGGATTGCTCCTCACCCTGTTCTTCGCCGTGCTGTGTCTCTACTGGGGCATGGCCTATCGACGCCTTGACCGCTGACGCACCCCCGACCTATTCCGTTCAGGAACTCAACGGCGCCATCGGCTCTCTACTGGAACGCGGTTTTGCTCCTCGTTTTCTGGTGCAAGCCACAGCGTCCCGTCCCCAGGTCAAAAAAGGCCACCTCTGGCTGACCCTCACCGACGGTGAGGCAAGCATTACGGCAGTGGCCTGGGCCTCCAAACTCAAGCAACTCAACTACGTCCCTGCCGATGGCGAAGGGGTCACCGTGGTTGGCAAGCTCAATTTCTGGGCAGCGCGCGCCAGCCTCGCGGTGCAAGTCCTGGATATGCGTCCGAGTCTGAGCACGGTGCTCCGCCGTTTCGAGGCCGTCCGTTCGCTCCTGGAAAGCGAAGGGGTGATCGATCCCAACCGGCGGCGGCCTCTACCCCAAAGCCCCCAGCGCGTGGCGGTGCTCACCAGTGTTCCCAGCTCGGCCCTCGCCGACATCTTGCGAACCGCCAGAGAACGTTGGCCCCTAACCGAATTGGTTGTGATGGCCATTCCTGTTCAGGGAGACGTCGCGGATCGCATCAAGGCTGCTCTCCAGCAGCTGCGCAATGCATCAGCAGGCCTACAACCAGACGCCCTGGTTCTTGCACGCGGAGGCGGCAGTCGAGAAGACCTGATGGTGTTCGACGATGAAGAGCTCTGTCGCAGCCTGGCCAGCTTCCCCTTACCAGTGGTGACCGGGATCGGCCATGAAGACGATCTCACCGTCGCAGACCTCGTGGCGGATCACCGCGCCGCAACACCCACAGCCGCCATGGTGGCTCTGCTGCCCTCGCGGGACACAGCCCAGCTACAGATCAGTGAACGAAGACGGCAACTCACCAACCATCGCAGCTGGTGGACGGAACGACAGCGACAGCGTCTTGCTGAACGCCAGCAAAGCTGGCAGGAACTCAGCCTTCCCAGCGTTCTGATCCAGCGTCGCAGCCAACTGGAGCAGCGCAAGCAACTGTTGCAGGCCCTGTCTCCCCAGCGCTGGCTGGCCCGCGGGTTTGCCATCCTCGAATCACCGAGCGGCGCCGTCATTCGCAGTGTCAACGCTGTAGAGGCCGAGCAAGAGCTGGTTGTTCGACTCAGTGACGGCTCGATTCGGGTGAAAGCGCAAAGCACAGAATGCGATCCGCAGTCAGTGCCAGACGTCGCGCCGAGCGACTCTTTGACCCCCTAGCGTTAAGCCAGAGACGCCACTCTCATGGGCCCGAGGACAACCAAAGACCCGTTGAAACAATGGCGGAAGGATGCGGAGGCCCTCAGCTACGAGGAAGCTCTACAGGCCGCGGATCTCCTCCTGAATCAACTGCAGAACGACAGCATCCCCCTGACGGAACTTCAGCAGACCTATCAACGAGGCCAGATCTATCTCGACCGCTGCGAGAGGCTTCTGGAGGAGGTGGAGCAAACGGTGCTTCAGCTCGATCCAAAGACCATGACAACAGCACCCCTTGATGCCGGTGGCACTCGATGACGAAAGGACTGCGATGGGTCTATCTACTCCTGGCGCTACTGGGGGCTGTTGCTCCCTGGCAAGCCAACCTTGAATTCATCCAGGCCAGCGGAGGCAACGGCTTTGACATCCAGCAATTCATTGCTGATGCAAACATCAATCCTGCAGCCCGCTCCCTCAGTCGTGATCTTCTGATCGGCGCTTCAAGCATCACCATCTGGATCGTTGCAGAAGCGAAAAGGCTGAAGGTGAAACGCTGGTGGATTGCCCTGATAGCCAGTTTCAGCATCTCCTTTGCCTGCGGGGCACCGCTGTTCCTGTTCCTGCGGGAATGCCGGCTGGCTGAACTGCAGCAACAGGAACAGGAAACGGCCTAACCGTCAGTCCACATCCTCAGCGCTGATGTCGATGGTGGCCGAACTTGCAGGCACAGACACCTCCTGTGTTCGTTGTGTCGAGGCTCCATCAGCAGGCGTGCCTCCTGAGCCAGAAGGCAGTTCGGTGCCGCACATCTGACAGACCACAGCTGGGGCAAAGTTCACGGTGCCGCAGGCAGGGCAGGTGCGCATCCGACTCTGCATCAACTTCCAGCCGATCCAACCAACCCCACCCAGCACGAACGGCAAGGCAAGCATCAAAAGCACAAACCCGCCGGCAAGATCAAGCAAGACCCGCCCGGCTGCCGTCGGCAGCAGCACCAGCGCCAACAATGCGATCCAAACCAGGGGAATCGGAGAACGCAAGGGATCAACGGCTCAGATCAGACTTCAGTGTCGCCGATTCCTGCGGGCACAGAGGCCAACCTCACGTGCGGATCTCCGCTTCTGCGCAATCGCCCTTTGGCCATCTCCACACTCCAGCACTGTCCGAAATAGATCACCACACCGATCATCCAGACCCAAAGCGTCAGTACCAACACACTGCCGATCACGCCATACGCCTGGAAGCGAGATCCAAGCGAAAGAATACTGCGACTCACGGCCAGGTTGAGCACCGTCAACAACACACCAATCAAGACAGCACCTGGAATTAACGGCCGGATCGGAACACGACGGCTGGGCAGCAAAAACTGCAGCAAGAGCGCCATTCCCGCAAATCCAAGACAAGGAATCAAAAAGCGACCGAATGTCAAGACAGGGACATAGCGCAAAACTCCTTCGAGCCAGGGAACAGATTGCACGAACTCAGCTAAAGCCGCCGCTGGGATCATGCGCAGATTCGCACTAATCTGATCAACCACAATCAGTAAACCAATTAACAACACCACAACAAACGCCTCAAGGCGCACTTTGATGAAAAACCATACCTGTTGCCGCCAAGGACGATCATCCTGCTGCTGAGGCAAAACACCTTGCCAAATACGATCAGCACCGCGCTGCAAAGTGAGATAAACGTTGGTTGCCGTTACCAACAAGACACCAGCACCTAGCAAACCAGCACCAACACCCTGACGCATGAGCTTATCCAGCGTTTCCTGGACAAGAGCAACAACGGAAGGGGGGAAAATGCCAGCCGTGTAATCAACAATTTGCTCAGCAAGCCCAGCCTGGCGGCCAAGCAACCAAGAGGCAATCGAAAGAACAATCAGCAGCAGCGGGAAGATCGATTGCAGGGTGTAATAGGCAAATGCCGCACTGAGATCCACACAGTCATAACGACACCAACGCGCATAGGCCCGCCAGAGTGAGCCCAGCAATCGTTTCCATCTGGATCGTCGACTCATTCAGACAACTTTTGCCATAGCAAACGCTAGCAACATGAAGCAACTTCTTTCGCTCAGGGAGAAGACGCCAGGCGATGCGCCGCCGTTGCGCGGCCATCGCCTTGACTGAAAGCACAAAAAAAGCCGCCCCATCAGGAGCGGCTTCGGTTGAGGATGATTGCAGGCATTGCTCAACAATGCACAAGCAATCATCAGAAAAAGAGAATTGT
>Ga0189288_10417_pt1 | contig 13015 bp, 18 predicted proteins | sample UW105minimetaG_FD_130316 | JGI IMG/M metagenome (GOLD analysis project Ga0189288, IMG submission 130316) | Marine microbial communities from the Costa Rica Dome - UW105 mini metaG | ecosystem: Environmental > Aquatic > Marine > Oceanic > Photic zone | place: Costa Rica: the Eastern Pacific... | reverse complement strand
GCCGGGGGGAAGATCCACCACAAGCACATCTCGCTCACCCCAGCTCACCTGATAGAGGAACTGACGGATGATGCCGTTGAGCATGGGTCCGCGCCAGATCACTGGCTGGTCGGCATCGATCAGCAGGCCCATCGACACCATCGCGATGCCGCCGCTGTTGATCGGGGTCATGCGTTGCTCGCCACCGCTCCCTTGCACCTCCGGTGTGCGGTCTGCGACCCCGAGCATCGTTGGTGCATTGGGGCCGTAGATGTCGGCATCGAGGAGGCCAACGCGAAGGCCTTGCTGCGCCAGTGCGCAGGCCAGATTCACGGCCACCGTGCTTTTGCCTACACCGCCTTTGCCACTGCTCACGGCGATGACTTGCTTCACGCCTGGAATCGACTGGCGTTCGGCCACTTGGCCGTGGCCGGCCTGGCCGATGCCCCCAGGGGTCGGCTGTTGGCTCGTCGCATTGCCGAGCTCGATCTGGACTTCATTGATGCCATCGAGTTGGAGCAGTCGTTCGCGACTCTCCTGGGCAATCCGCTCACGTTGGCCCTGGGCGAAGCCAGGCAGGCTGAGCCGGATTACGGCCCTAGGAGGGTCTAAACGCACCCTGTCAATCCAGCCGAGATCGAGGGCCGGGCGTCCGCTGCCGGCATCAAGGATGGTTGCCAGTGCTTCGCTGGCTTGCTCTGCGGTCGCCATGGATCCGGTTCGTTGAGGCGGATCCTAGGTGTGGGCTCCCATAACAGTCCTTCACGTGCTCTTGTCGGAGGGGGGCACGGGCTGAAAAGGTTCCTGTCAGTACCTGCGGGATTCCATCCATGGTTCGTTCACTGCTGAGGCGCCTCAAGGGCTCGTTCTCCAGCGCCTCCGGTGCAGCCTCCGCTGGTGCTGTTGCAGAGATTTCGCCCCCTCCCTCTGACTCCAGAGAACGGGCCAGGGCCTTGGTGATGGGTTTGCAGGATGACATCTGCGCCGGCCTGGAGCGTTTGGATGGCGTTGGCCGTTTTCAGGAGGAGAGCTGGGATCGCCCCGAGGGAGGAGGTGGCCGCTCCCGGGTGATGCGTGAGGGGCGCGTGTTTGAGCAGGGTGGCGTCAACTTCTCGGAGGTGCATGGCAAGGAGCTGCCTCCCTCCATCCTCAAACAGCGTCCTGAAGCGAAGGGGCACCCTTGGTTTGCCACCGGCACCTCAATGGTGCTTCACCCCCGAAATCCCTATGTGCCAACGGTGCACCTCAATTACCGGTATTTCGAAGCAGGTCCGGTGTGGTGGTTTGGTGGTGGGGCGGATCTCACTCCCTTTTATCCCTTCCTGGAGGATGCCCGTCACTTCCATCGCACCCTCAAGCAGGCCTGCGATTCAGTCAGTGACGATCTTTACCCAGTCTTCAAACCCTGGTGCGACGAGTATTTCTGCCTGAAGCACCGCAATGAGACCCGTGGAATTGGAGGCATTTTCTACGACTACCAGGATGGAAACGGTCGGATTTACAAGGGCCAGAATCCCGATGGCCCAGCCGCAGCGATGGCCCTGCAGATTGGGTCAAGACCCATGAACTGGGAGCAGCTTCATGATTTGGCTCGGGCCTGTGGCCAAGCCTTTTTGCCTTCTTACACACCGATTGTGGAGAAACGCCATCCGCTTTCCTATGGGGAGCGTGAGCGGCAGTTCCAGCTTTATCGCCGTGGGCGTTATGTGGAATTCAATCTCGTTTGGGACCGCGGCACCATCTTTGGTTTGCAGACCAATGGCCGCACGGAATCCATCTTGATGTCCCTGCCTCCGCTGGTGCGATGGGAATACGGCTATCAGGCTGAAGAGGGGTCTAGAGAAGCCCTGCTCACTGATCTCTTCACTCGTCCTCAGAACTGGTTCGAAGATCCGTCTCTGGAGGCACGGTGTCAGCCGCATCAGGCTGTGAATTGACGATGGGGCTGGAGGCCGGCGGCATTCCGTTGAGGATGGCGTCGGTGATTCTCCGGGCGATCGCGTCCAGGGTGGCCTGACGGGTTTTGACAGACCTCAGCCGTTGTTCGAGGTTGCCTTCGAGCTTGCCGATCTCAAGGATGCTGATGCCACGGCGAGGCGCGCCAAGCCCTCCTCGGAAGTTGATTGGATAGCGCCCAAAGCTGGCGGCCAGGCTTTCGTCGATCCTATTGGGATGCTTGTGAATCGCTGGAATCAAGCCAGATCCATAGCCGTAACTGCCATAGGCATCGAAATGGATCTCAAAGGCGTAACCACCTTTCGCGGCGTGTTGACGCCCGGTTGACCAGTTGGTGCTTGGGTGATCACCGTTGCGGATGGTGAGCGCAGGCGGCGTATAAGCGCTGATGTTGAGGCCTCGTGTCTGGCCATGCTTCACGACGGCATCCCGAACCTGGAAATTCCAGAAGAGTTCATCGCGCATGCGTGGATCCATCGGCCGGGCTCCGTGTAAATCCACTGCGGCGCCGGAGGTCCCGGAACCATTGATCTTCTGCGAATCGGCGTGCCCTGCCAGCACCAGGATGGGGATCTTGGTGGTCACAGCACCTTCTCCGACCCAACGGGCTTTGAGTTGGACCCTTTGCCCCAACAGAGGATCGATGCTTGGGGGACTTGGTGCTTCTGCTGCAGTCGCAAGGCTCAGGCTGATGAAGACCACTCCCCCTGCGGCAAGCGCCAGGGAGAGGCGGCGACGTGAGACTGGGATTTGCCTGGAGATCGGCATGGCATTAGATCGGAGACGACAGCAGTGAGCCATCACTGGCGAGGTCGAGCGGCCCGGCTAATTCCAGTTCAAGTGCGATCAGTTCATCGCGATGGGCGCGGAGACGAATGGTGCTGCCCTGGGTCTGATCGACCTCATTCATCAGCCGGATCTCAACTGCTTCGATGCGGTCGGCCCGTTGGCGGTAGATCACGCCGGCGAGGGGGCCTAGCAGGGCGAGCAGCAGCGGCCACCATCCCAGGGAGGGCTGAAGTTCACGGATCACCAAGCCCAGGCTGCCGGCTCCGATGCTGCCCAGGAAAGAGAGCAGCACAGACAGTGGCGGGCTCGCCGCCACCCGTCCCTGAAAGCGCAGCACCTGGCGATCGGCATCGCCGCCTTGAGGTGCCCAGCCCCGTTGCACTAGCCAGGCGCTGAGGCCTTCCAGCACTTCCAGAGGAGGGCGCGGCGAGGCCACATCCACCACGGTGGTGCGGTCTTTGCTAGCTGCCCGCAGGAAGAACACCAGCCCGATGGCCAGTAAAGCGGTCAGCAGCAGAGTGGAGGTCTGAAAGGAGGGCATCCGCAGGCCACGGCGCTTGGGTGCCCATCCTTTCTAGGTCGCCATGGTCAGTGCGTGGCTGTGGGTCAGTTGTCGCAGCCAGTTCTGCCAGGGCCCCATCAGTCGCTCGGCTTGGCCGCGAACGTCCTGGTGCAGGTGCAGCATGCGCCTGGGGCGGCCTCGGCTGGGACAGCGCTTGCTGTAGTGGTCAACCATGCCTTGGCTTTCGAGGAAGTCGAGGGCTTGATGGTGCACGGTTTCAGACAGGCGCAGCTGGGGATGCTCGTGTTCCAGACGTTGGAGCAGCCCGGACGGATAGCTGTCGTTTTCCAGGAGACAATCGAGTACCCAGCAGACGGCGAGCTCCAGATCGAGAAAGCGCGGTGGGGGCTGGCGGAAATAGCTTTCGATGTCGGCCAGGCAGGCGCGAGTTGGATTGCGGCGGCTGTGCACAGAAACAAAGCGGTCTCAATGTTGTCTAATCCGGTCTCATTCTGATTTTCAAGCAACAGGCAGAAATTCTCTAGATCGGGAGGGGTGGGGTGGTTGGTCAGACTGGGGTTGTTCTTGTGCTCCTCCCGCGATCCCGATGGCTGATGCCCCTGCCGCACCCCGTGAGTTCGCTGTGTTTGATGGAGACCTTGATGCTGCTTGGGCTGAGCGTTTCGGTCGTGCCCGGGCCGTTGCTGTTGACACCGAGGCGATGGGGCTGATTCATGGTCGTGATCGCCTTTGTCTGGTGCAGCTTTGCGATCCCGACGATCATGTGGCCTGTGTGCGCATCGGTCTGGGTCAGACCGATGCACCGCGTCTTCAGGCGCTGATGGAATCCACCTCGGTCGAGAAGGTGTTTCATTTCGCGCGCTTCGATGTGGCGGCCTTGGCCAGTGGACTCGGGATTGCGGTCAATCCGATTTTCTGTACCAAGGTGGCTAGTCGCTTGGCACGCACCTATACCCCTCGCCATGGCCTCAAGGATCTGGTGATGGAGTTGGTGGGTGTGGAGCTTGATAAGCAGGCGCAGAGCAGCGACTGGGGCCGGGTTGATGAGCTCAGTGATGCTCAGCTGGCCTATGCGGCTAACGATGCACGTTTCCTGCTTCCTGCTCGGGAGCAGCTAGAAGTCATGCTGCGCAGGGAAGGGCGGTGGGATCTTGCTCAACGCTGCTTCCCTTGTATTCCGGTGATCTCTGACCTGGACCGTCTGCGTTTCAATCAGGTTTTTGAGCATTGAGGCTGAAGCTGAGCGGCTTCAATCCGCTTCAGTCCTCGAGCATGAAGTTCTCGTCTTCTGGTTGTGCCGCCAGTAGTGCATCGAGTCTTGGAGACGATGACGCTTCGCCTGATTCCTGCTCGCTGCGGCTGACTTCCAGGAGCTGACGGGCAATCCGTTTGCGGGCCTCAACGTCGCGAAGGCCCTCCTGGGCAGCAGCCATCTCAACCCGGCGACGCGCTGCGGATTGGCTGATGCCCAGGCAGCTGGCCAGTTCAGCGCAGAGCCTTAGATAGTCATGGTCCTGGAGGCCGGCCATCGCGAAGGCGGGAGGTTTGCCCAGTATCCGTGATCAGCCTTTCGTTCACCAAGCGAGCGATCTCCTCACTGCCTCCGGATCGCCCCATGCGCTGCCGTCCGATGCCTCCCAGCTCTGCGCGCAGCATCGGCTCCTCGAGCAATGCTTTCAGGCATCGCCGAAGTTCTTCGGCAGAGGCACAAGTGCGTACCGCGCCCCCCAGCAGCCGGCTCTGACGTTGGGCGAATCCCTTGGTGAATTGTGGGCCTCGCCCTGGTAGCGATAGGGCTGGGATGCCTAGCCCCACAAGTTGTTCTGTGGCGGTACCGGCGGTTGCCAGTCCCACTTCAGCCCAGCCGGCCCAGCGGTTGAAGCGGCCGCGTCCAAGCAGGAGCATCTGCACGCCGTTCACCCAGCAGGCCTCGGCTCCCAAGGCATCAGCGGGTGGAGGGCAAGAGATGAATCCAAGTCGCCCCAGGAGCGGCTCAAGCGTGCTTTTGGACGGCTGAGAGCCCGTGGCCATGAGCAGGGAGACTGGCACCTGGCTCTGCAATCCCTGAAGGCTGCGCAAGAGACGTTCAGCGTTCGTGAGCGCTTCCGGCATGCGACTGCCGCAGAGCAGCAGGATCCGGCGGCAGCGTGCGAGGGCCATGGGCGGGCTACCCAGGGCCAGCTCATCCATCATCGGATTGCCTGGTGCGAGGGCTGCGATGCCATGACGTCTCAGTCCTCTAGCTGTCAGGCGATCGCGCACAGCGATGAGTTGGCAGCGACGGCTGCCCATCACGGCCCACTCCCAGGGGTCCCACTCGCTGCCCTTGAGGCGGTGATAGCAGTCGCTCAGGCTTCGTCCTGGGCCACTACTCCAGGTGTAATCACTCTTGGGTGTGCCGATGAAGCCAAAGCGTCTGCCAGAGCCCCAGGCCATCAGCAGTGGAAGGAGGTCGCCCACCGCCAGCATGGCGTCCACATTTCTGCGCAGGCGACGGATGCAGCACCATTGCTGCCAAGTGAGCAGAGGCAGGCCGGCCATCAGATCGGCGATCAGGCCCCTAATGCTCTGATTGCTGAAGCCGCCACTGGGTAGTGGAGCACTAGGCCCGACCAGCTCCAGCCATCCCTGTTGCAGCGCATTGGTAAACGCTTTCCCTTCTCCAACAAGGGGAAGCACGGAGAGCACGAGCCGAGGTGAGCGGCGATGCAGTGCTTCCAGGATGCGCAGGGCGATGAGATCTTCACCATGGCCGTTGGAGAGAACGAGCAGGGACCCAGTGCTCTCGCTGATACGATCCGCTGGTGGGAGCAGTGTTTCCCCAGCGGCGGCATGGCCAAGTGGTAAGGCAGAGGATTGCAAATCCTTTATCCCCAGTTCGAATCTGGGTGCCGCCTTCATTTCCTTGAGACCCCGAAAGGGGTTTTTTGGTGTGTTCTGTATCTCCATGCTACGGAAACACCCCAGATTTAGCGTTTAACTTGCGTCTCATCTGGGACTGCTCTTTTGCCTCTTGGTGTAGGGGACCTGTAGGGGATATGTGACCCCCTTTCCGTTGCGTGGATTCTCCCACTTGTCCCCTACAGACCGCGCATAAAAAGAACCCCTGGCGGTGGTGAATACCTCCAGGGGTTTCGTTGTATTCAGACCTCGGCAGAAGCGCCCCAGGCGGGTTGTTTAAGAGGTTTCCACCCCTGGGTCTGAAGCGACTTCCACAACTGCTCTGCTGCGTCCTTCCGTAAATAACGACGCTCCTTCAGTAGTGGTGGTCCTTCAGGGAGTAGTCGTCCTCGGTCCAGGAACACCTTTGGGTCTCTCACCCATGCGGTCTCATCACGCCAGAACCGCCATATCCAGCGGTCGTCGCGGTCGATCAACCAACCCTCTCGCATAGTTCATCAGTTCTAATCACGGTCGCCGCGGTCACGCAACTGTTTTTTGGGTTGAGTCGGTCGCCGCGTCCTTGTGCTTGCGCTTGGTGTATCAGAACTCAAAAGTGCCGATACATCCCCATTCGAATCGTGCTTGCTGTGATCTGGGTGTATTGATTATCCGTATCGATATGTCTCTGCTCGATACAGACATTCGATACACCCCGCCATGGCGTTGGTCGGTTACTGGAGAACCAGCACCACCGAACAGGACGCAGAGCGACAGATCCAGTCGCTCTTGGAGGCGGGTTGCGAGAAAGACCTTATCTATGGAGACCAGATCACGGGCACCTCTGCTTATGGAGATCGTCCTGGTTTGTCCGAGTGCCTCAAGTCCCTCCGCCCTGGAGATACATGAACTGGATAGGGCAGGAAGGTCGATGGTCGAAATGCTCGTTCAGGTCAGCGGTCTGATTGAGCGCGGGATCCACATAAAGACCCTCGACAAGCGACTCGACACCGCCTCCATGCCTGAAGAACTCGTGAAGTTGGTGGTGGGCGTCATGGGATATGCCGCCGAAATGGAACTCAAGTCCCTGAAGAAGAGGACTGCTGAAGGCAGGGCAGTCGCCAAGTCCCGTGGGGTGAAGTTCGGAAGGAAGAAGACCTACACAGAGCACCAGGAGGCAGAGGTGCTGAAGAAGAGCAAAGAAGGGATCGCGTTGTCCTATGCAGGGGTGTCGCTCTCAACCATCACCCGCATCATCAAAGGGAAAAGTTAATCGCTTAAAGATTTTATTCCAATACTCATTTTATTTACTTGCATTATCACTTAGGCGAGGGTATGACTTAATAAGTATATCCATCATGAAAACAATGTACATAAATAATTCAATCAGTTCGCCATCTACAACGTTAAAACCATTCAAGTGGAATAAATTCCTGATTAAATACGAAATTGCTGAATTCAAAGGGCCTTGGTTGGAGAAGAGGTACAATAAAATTCCTATACGGACATAAGGGTGCAATGAAATAATGCTGAATCTTTTTAAGATAGGAATACGGTCCCCTGCATAGAGAAACACAATGACGAATGCAACAATAAAGAGTCGAGGGTATAAATGAATGGTGTCTTCGCCCAAAAAATCGAAAGAAGCGAAGCTATTGTTTAGAAAATGAGAGTTATGGAGGTTTAATTCTGATTGATGATTGTAGTCCGTAAATTTAAATTTGTCCGCCGTCAGATAACTGATCTCCTCAAAAAAGAGCAAACCAAAAAGAGATTGCCTTAGCCAATAAGTTGAGCGCGAATAAGCGTTTACGAGATAGCTCTTTCTCGCAAATCCCACAATCAGGATAGAAACTATAAGGATTGCCTGGAACATTTCGATATAACCGGTTTCTCCGTATGCCCTTTCAGGCAAAGAAGTATTAGTTAAGACTACAAAAACTAAGAACAATAATGAAAGGAAGCCAGAACAGCTATAGCTATTAATGGTCCACGAATTAGAATTCATGCTTTAGGCGCAATAGTTGCAATGAATCAATTGTAGCGCATATTATCCTCTAAGTTCTGATAATTACAAAGGGTTTTTATTCCGATCCTGAACTCCAAAATCTCAACATTATTTCAATCCAAATCTACATGGTTCCCCTGAGCGACCCAGACCTTTGAGATCGGGGTGCGTGGTGAAGGCGAAGAGGGTCGTCAGGTTCTCGCATTCCACACCCATCTCCATCTGGGTGCTCTACCTGATCCTCTGGACCACCTCTGGTACTTAGATCACCTAATTCACCAGAAGGTCTCTCCGAGGGTCCAGAAACTCCTCAAGACCACTTCAGAGGGGAACAGGGGAGTGGTGATCAAACCCTGGGTCTGGGATCACCATGCGTTCTACAACCTGAAGGACTACTACTCCTACAGACACCACCAGGACCCTGACTTGGTTTTGGATTACGAGAATTCAGACCTTCTCTTTTAAACAATTATCGTTTGAAAACTATGCAACTACAAATTACTATTTCCTTCACTCCTCTTGAGGTCGCACTCCTCTCCAGAATTCTGGAACGTGGTCAAGAGGTGGATTTTATTTGGTCTCAGATCCTTCCTTCTTTTGATCAAGAGGAACATCTTGACAAGATCCTCTCTACCCACGATCAGATCATTGAAAAGATAATGTCTATAAATCTGTCTCAATACTAATACCTACTTTATTCTTTTAATCATGAAACTCAAATTCTATGACCAGATCCCTTCTGCGCAAATCACCTTGTCAATAAGAGAACTGGTGATTCTTCAGTTACTTGCATCAAAACTTTTAACAGAAGACAAAATTTATGAATATGCACTCCCTACTTTCTGCAATGAAGAGGATTCAGAATCGATTGTGGAGTTCGCTAAAGAGTTAAGAGAAGAACTCGACACCTTGGTTACTGAGTCAGTTCTCACTCTTCCGTCAAAGAACCTCTAAACAGAATAAATAGAGATGTCCCCACCAGAGACATCTCTATGAAGACCCTTGCTAAATCAGATCAAAGAAATATCAATTTGTTCTTTGGGAAAAGGAATCAGACCACTCTGCAGAAGTTTGATTCCTTATCCCATCAACTCAGACGATCGAGAACAGGAACACTGGATTATCTGATCACTCACTATGAATGGTTTCAGAATAACCGCAGTGAGGTGATCAGATGACTATCACCATTCGACTCACAAAGGTTGAGTACGAGATGCTCAAGGAACTTCAGAAGAAAGACAAGAGGTATAAGAAGGGATTAGAGGAGAAGGTGATATCAGACTTGAAGATCGATTACGCAATGATCATCTGATCCAATAAAACTTAATCAGGGGTGAATGAATAGTATGCAATGGACTCAGATCATTCATATCTTATCGAATTAGATTCAAAGAACTCTTTTAATTAAGTCTTTCCTTCAACCGATCAACTCGACGAGCATGATAAAAAAATACCATTAGAAGATGAATTGCTTTAAAAGGAAGGATTAGTCTTTCCCTCCTTTTATTCGATGCTTAAATAGGATAAGTCATGATACGTGGACAATGCGTTATCAAGCAGACTTTTATCGATATCTAGTGTGATGTCTTTTTCTGACTCAGCAAACTCAAAATCATAGGTTTCCTCAATTTGTGCTATTTTCTGAATCTGCAACCAATATTCTTTTGATGAGCAAAGTTTTTCATAAGATGTAAAATGAATATTGCGATTAGCATTCGGCAGTTCAAGGGTGGTTTTGTAGGTAAGGTGCCATTGCTCAATCCAATGATTTATATCTAAATCATTATCGTACTTTAAATTGTTTCTGTGAATAGGATTGTAATTTGGACCAAATTCAGTGTGCCCAATCCATTTCATATATTTAGACATGAATTGGTCGTCTTTAGAATCTTCAATAAACTTTTTGTGTTGCATAAGCAATGAGTATGATTGTTGAACTGGGTCTCTAAAAGGAACAAGTATCCTTGAGTGAGAAAAAAAGGAAGATATCAATTCAAGTCTTTTTATGTTTTGATTGTTTTTGCTTAGATATCTATTTTTTTTGTACTTATGCATAATAGTCTTTACATAATTTCTAAACTTTTCCTCTAACTCTTCTTCGCTTTCGTCAGCAAAAGTTTTCCAAAATACTTCTTCAAATGCTTCTGGCGATTCTATCGAAACTTTAATGCCGTCACCATGCGCCCTTTCCTTTAGTTCTAAATTATTTTTATTGATGGATATTTTAGACCAAAGATTGGGAGCAAGAATGAATGGCATATCAGTATAAGAAAGAGATGCAAAAATATTTGACTTGTGGAGTGCATTTAATAATATAGTGGACCCAGAACGCGCAAGACCTGCAATAAAGATATGATTATCAGTTTTAGTTGAAGAGGGCATATATGTACTTTCAAAATCAAAAATGACTTCACGCATAAATTGCGATGAAAGTGCTAATTGATGCAACTTTTGTTCCAACCAAGTATAATTGTTCATTGTATAATTTTCCCCCTCAGATAGACATATCCAAACGCAAAGAGCAAGGATTCAAGAATTCCTATAGATGAGAAAGCAAATGAAACTAAACCATTTGAAAGGTAATCTCCAATAATAAAAAGAAGCAGAATTGACAAGAGAATTATTACTATTCTAAGTGAAGATCTCATGACTTGCAATGAATATGCTGGAATGATATTTTCTTTCCAGTGATTACTTATTTTTTTATTTAATATGATACAAATCGCTTTTTTGCTTGCATTGATTATTAAATTTATCGAAGCAATGTAATTTGATCTGATCAATGCCTCAACAGACAATAAACAAATTACGAAAAGAATACAGTTTTTCACTGTTTTCCATCATTTTTTTGAGATGAATTATTTTTCTTCAATTTCTTATTTTTAAGAGCGCGTTTGATTGGATAATACAGTACACCCCATAACCCTAAGAGGAAGGCAGCAATAATTCCAAAAATAGCAGCAATTACTCCACCTGCCATTCCAGGTCCTATGTAAGCAAATAATGGCGCTACCATAGAAAAGATACAATTAATTCAATTATTGCATTTCCCTCTTGATTCCATGAAATTTTTTACTATTTTGACATCATCGTCTGTGTACATAATGCGTGACCATGACAATTGATAAACTTTCTGATTACCTGCACGATTGACATATGTCCATATTAGTGAGTTATCGGCACCAAAGTACAGTATTCTGCCATAATCTGTCTCTTCTATAAAAAGATCATTGTTTGGAAGAATCTGACTCCTGCCCTGTGTTGTTGTCCTGACATCATTTTTAATTAAACCCTTATTTTGGTAAGGAGAGTATTTATTTGCCCTGAAGTCATAAATGATTACTTCATTATTTCCGTCTACAATGTCACCATCCACGAAATCCTTTGAGTTATTATTAAAAATTGATATAGTGTGGTTATTTAAAACATCTACATCATGTTGGTGAAAGAATGGACCTGTCCCTTTCCAGATAATTTTATTTGTCGCAGGTCGATACAACAAGACCATTGACTGATGCCTTATCGATAAAAATAGATCTCCCTTTTTCCAAAACTTTCCATCAAAATTAACTGGTTGTATATCATTTAAGTGTATTGGATCATTGCTAAATTTACTATTTCCCGCAGAAAATAATAGATACTCGAGACTATTGTCTATAAAGATTTGAGAAACAGACTTTTCAAATAGAATTTCACCATTAGGAGATAATTTAACAATTGAATCATCCAAATATCCTTCTTCTGAGGGGATATCTCTGCCAACTTTGAAGATCGGTAGAGTTTGTGGATACGAATGAGATGGAACCCATATATTCCCATCGTGATCTGTTTCTATCGAATGGTGGAATAAGTCATGCGTATTTTGAAAAATTAGATTAGAGCAAGCATCTATTTTTATTAATGGTGAGTGATCTTTAAAAATCAAACCACCATGCTTGTCTAACTTGGGATGTCTCAACAGGTATCTTGATTGATTTTTGTCTCTAGACAAATGTTTAAATTCACTAATTTTTTCAACCGATTTGTTAAATTCATCAATATCTGGATTCCAGGTATGCAATACCTTAAAGTTTGTTAAATCGACCAATTCAACTATTCCTGCTCCTAGGTCTCCATCATGTCTTGAAAGTAGAAGATAGGTCTCATGTGAGTTAGGGTTTCCACTAAAACCACCTAGCGATGGAAATCTGTCTTGCGCTAGAAAGTGTTTATTTATTAAAATCTTCTTTATATTTGCAGGGATTTCTGCCAGGAATAATGCGGGTTTAGAAATAACGCTCAACTTTTTGCCGCCAAGCGCTTCATGTCTTACGAGAGCGCCAAAACCAATTGTTAGGGGGATACCTAAAAGAACGACTAAATAAAGAATCCAAACCTCAATTTTTTTGAACACGCTAGACAATGTAATAATCTCTTATATTGTAGTCTATTTCAGATCTATCCGCCATTCTTCTGCCAACTCCTCTTTTGTGATGGTGTTGGAGAAGGAAATGACAATGTCCAACTCAAAATCAGTATGTCAATGATCACTGCTTTAGCGTTGGACGTCTGGCAAGGACCTCAAACTTGCTGCAGTGGAACTCATAGAGAAGTCTGGTGAGTGACCATGTCGCTCATGAGTCGTGGACGTATGGATCTCGCATCCAGTCGGTCCCAGTTGCTCCTTTGAGTTGTCCTCGACCAGTTGCGAGTGCCTCAGTCGCTCTCTTTGCGTCGTAGTGGAAGTAGTGCTAGTGGACGTACTGGATTGAGGTGTCGCAGTTGTTTCTTGAGTGCTGATTAATAGTCCTCGTCTTTTCTCTTGACCATCGTCCACTTCCCTTCTCCAATCGTTTGACGCGATTCGCGTGCTGTACGCTCTGCATCGATGTATCTCAGGT
>Ga0189288_10416_pt1 | contig 13036 bp, 17 predicted proteins | sample UW105minimetaG_FD_130316 | JGI IMG/M metagenome (GOLD analysis project Ga0189288, IMG submission 130316) | Marine microbial communities from the Costa Rica Dome - UW105 mini metaG | ecosystem: Environmental > Aquatic > Marine > Oceanic > Photic zone | place: Costa Rica: the Eastern Pacific... | reverse complement strand
GCAGCTCGTTCCCCTGAACCTGACCCATGGGATTGCCCTGGTATCGGGTGCACACAGTCGTAATTAACGACCCCGGCCGACTTCTGGCCGTGCACCTCATGCACACAGCCCTCGTTGCCGGCTGGGCCGGCTCGATGGCTCTCTACGAACTCGCCATTTTCGACCCATCGGATCCAGTCCTGAATCCGATGTGGCGTCAGGGCATGTTTGTGATGCCCTTCATGGCCCGCCTCGGTGTCACCGGGAGCTGGGGAGGCTGGAGTATCACCGGTGAAACCGGTGTAGACCCTGGCTTCTGGAGCTTTGAAGGCGTCGCTGCTGCCCACATCATTTTCAGTGGCCTGCTGATGCTGGCCGCCATCTGGCACTGGACCTACTGGGATCTTGAGATCTGGCAGGACCCCCGCACAGGGGAACCTGCTCTGGACCTTCCCAAGATCTTCGGAATCCATCTGTTGCTTGCCGGACTGGGCTGCTTCAGCTTCGGAGCTTTCCACCTCACTGGTGTCTTCGGCCCAGGGATGTGGGTCTCGGATGCCTATGGAATCACTGGTCACCTTGAACCGGTTCAGCCGGCCTGGGGGCCAGAAGGATTCAATCCCTTCAATCCAGGCGGCATTGTTGCCCACCACATCGCTGCTGGCATCGTCGGCATCATTGCCGGCATTTTCCACATCACATCCCGTCCCCCAGAGCGCCTCTACAAGGCCCTTCGGATGGGCAACATCGAAACGGTTCTGGCTAGTGCCATCGCAGCTGTTTTCTTCTCAGCTTTTGTGGTGGCTGGAACGATGTGGTACGGCGCTGCTGCCACACCCATCGAGCTGTTTGGCCCTACCCGTTACCAATGGGATCAGAGCTACTTCAAAACTGAGATCAACCGTCGCGTCCAGACCGCAATGGACGAAGGGGCCTCAGCGAAAGAAGCCTACGGAGCCATTCCGGAAAAGCTTGCCTTCTATGACTATGTGGGCAACAGTCCTGCCAAGGGCGGCCTCTTCCGCGTTGGCCCGATGGTGAATGGTGATGGCCTTGCCACTGGCTGGGTTGGCCATATCTCCTTCACCGATAGCGAAGGCCGTGATCTTCAGGTTCGTCGGATTCCCAACTTCTTCGAGAACTTCCCTGTGGTGATGGAAGACAGCGAGGGCATCGTCCGCGCTGACATCCCATTCCGCCGCGCTGAAGCGAAATACTCCTTCGAACAACAAGGAGTGACTGCAACGGTCTATGGCGGAGCTCTCGACGGACAAACCTTCACTGATCCTGCGGTCGTGAAGCGTCTGGCGCGTAAGGCTCAACTGGGTGAAGCCTTTGAATTCGACCGCGAAACCTATAACTCCGACGGCACCTTCCGCAGCTCACCACGAGGCTGGTTCACCTTCGGGCATGCGGTCTTTGCCTTGCTGTTCTTCTTCGGACACATCTGGCACGGTGCTCGCACCCTTTATCGCGACGTGTTTGCTGGTATCGATCCCGATCTTGGCGAACAAGTTGAGTTTGGTCTGTTCCAAAAACTGGGCGACCGCTCAACCCGTCGACTTCCCGAGGGCTTTGTGCCCCCGGCAGGCTCACCTCTCAGCTGATCGCCCTACCGGAGATTCTCGATGGACAGCCTTGCTTACATCCTCATCCTCACCCTGGCGATTGCCACTCTCTTTTTTGCGATCGCATTCCGCGATCCCCCGAAGATCGGCAAGTGATTCAGGTTTCCTTCAATCAACCCCGCCATCAGGCGGGGTTTTTTATTGGGAAAAACGATGAATTCAAACCTTGATGCCGATAGCAAAACCAAAGAACACGGAATCGCCCACTTTTCATCGCTCGACAACGCGTCTAAACTTGGAACAAATTCTCTCCAAGGAGACGCGCGGGCGTGCAGTGCCCTTCCTGCCAAAACACAGATAGTCGGGTGCTGGAATCCCGTTCTGCCGACGGCGGAAAAAGTGTGAGGCGGAGGCGTGAATGCCTGAATTGCGAATTTCGCTTCACCACCTATGAACGGGTGGAGACGATGCCGATCACGGTGTTGAAACGCAATGGCAACCGTGAAACGTTCAGTCGCACCAAACTCCTTCACGGACTTGGTCGCGCCTGTGAAAAAACCGGTTTATCCGCAGACCGACTGGAAAATGTCGTCGATGAACTGGAGCTCTCTCTCCAGCAACGAAGCAGCAGGGAAGTGTCTAGCCAAGAGATCGGCGAGCTTGTCCTGAACCAGCTCAAAGACCTCAATGAAGTTGCCTATGTGCGCTTCGCCTCTGTCTATCGCCAATTTCAGGGGATCAGTGACTTCGTCGCCACCCTCGAAGGCATGCACAGCAGCAGCAACGGCAAGCTTGTCGTCGTTTGAGCCTGGGGCTGATCTGTAGGATGAAAGATCGATTGCCTGAGGTCGGCGGGCCTCAGCATCCTTCTTTTCGCACTGCCTCAGGGCAGACCGCCAACCCTCCATGTCTGTCACCTCCACTGATCAGGTTCAGGATCCAGCAGCAACCAGCGAGCAGGACGCTGCAATTGAAGCCACCGGCGCAGAAGCCATGGCTGAAGCCTTCGCCGAAGAGGATCTGAGCATTCCGGAGGATGTGCCCACTGCTGACGACCCCAGCAGCCGGGCCAACCCAAGCGATCTGGAGAGCGCAGGCTTCTCCATTGATGAGTTTGCTGCTCTGCTGAGCAAATACGACTACAACTTCAAGCCCGGAGACATCGTCAATGGCACGGTGTTTGCGCTTGAGTCGAAAGGGGCAATGATCGATATCGGCGCCAAGACGGCAGCCTTTATGCCCATGCAAGAGGTCTCGATCAACCGGGTCGAAGGCCTCAGTGATGTGCTGCAACCCGGAGAGATCCGCGAGTTCTTCATCATGAGTGAGGAGAACGAAGACGGTCAGCTCGCTCTCTCCATTCGACGCATTGAATATCAGCGGGCCTGGGAACGAGTCCGTCAACTGCAGAAAGAAGACGCCACGATCTACTCAGAAGTGTTCGCCACCAACCGTGGTGGTGCCTTGGTCCGCGTTGAAGGCCTGCGCGGCTTCATTCCTGGCAGCCACATCAGTACTCGCAAGCCGAAGGAAGAGCTTGTGGCCGACTTCCTGCCACTGAAATTCCTCGAAGTGGACGAGGAGCGGAACCGCTTGGTGCTCAGCCACCGCCGTGCGCTGGTCGAACGCAAGATGAACCGCCTCGAGGTGGGCGAAGTTGTGATTGGCACCGTGCGTGGCATCAAGCCCTACGGCGCCTTCATCGACATCGGTGGTGTCAGTGGCCTGCTGCACATCTCTGAGATCAGTCATGAACACATCGAGACCCCCCACTCGGTGCTGAACGTGAATGATCAGATGAAGGTGATGATCATCGACCTTGATGCCGAGCGGGGACGCATCTCCCTCTCCACCAAAGCCCTCGAACCCGAACCCGGTGACATGCTCACTGATCCTCAGAAGGTGTTCGACAAGGCAGAGGAGATGGCAGCCCGCTACAAGCAGATGCTGCTGGAGCAGGCTGAAGAGGGCGAGGAGGCCTACGGCGGCATGATGGGTTGATCGTCGCCTGAGATGAATGGCTCAGTTGCTGCTTAGGGGCGAGCTTCTGGGTGAGATTGAAGGGGTGCTGTTCGATAAGGACGGCACCCTTTCCCATAGCGAACCCAGACTGATCACACAGGGGACCAGTCGCATCAATGCGGCCTGCCAGTGCTATGCCGACATCACGGCCGGCTCAGATCAACGCGACAGTGCTGCTGAAACAAAGCTCAGGGCGCTACTCCATCGCGCTTACGGACTCTCCGACCAAGGCGTCAGCCCTGACGGCCTTCTGGCTGTGGCTTCGAGGGAGCACAATCTTCTAGCAACGGCAACGGTGTTCAGCCTGATGGGCCTGAGCTGGCCGAGGGCACTCCTGCTGGCAGAGCGAACCTTTGCAGAGGCCGTCAACAACGAAGTGGGCCTTGCCAAGCTCGACAAGCCAAGGCAATCCAGCCCGTTATTACCAGCGGCAAGAACATTTCTCGACCAACTCAGAGACGCCGGTGTCACCTGTGCAGTGATCAGCAATGACACCCGAGCGGGTATTCAGGCCTTTTTACGCAGCCACGATCTGGACGGTCACATCGCCGGCATCTGGAGCGCAGAGGATCTGCCGAGCAAACCCAATCCGGAGGCCGTCCAAGGCCTATGCAAGATCTTGGGGCTGAACCCACGTCAATGCGCCCTGATCGGTGACGCCGATTCTGATCTGCTAATGGCTCGTCAGGCAGGCGTCAGCCATAGCCTTGGTTATGTGGCGGGCTGGCAGCAAGATCCCGACCTCACAGAGCACGAACATCTCATCACCCACTGGAACGAACTGAACGTGACTGGGCGCAGCAACTGCTCTTGAGACCAACCCTTAAAGTCTCGGACGAACTAGAGCGCTCATGAGCCAATACGTCTTTACTTCCGAATCGGTGACGGAAGGACATCCCGACAAGATCTGCGATCAGGTCAGTGATGCGGTCTTGGATGCCCTGTTGGCACAAGATCCTGCCAGCCGAGTCGCCTGCGAGACAGTTGTGAATACTGGCCTCTGCATGATCACTGGCGAGGTGACCTCCAACGCCCAGGTGGACTTCATCCACCTTGTCCGCAATGTGATCAAGGAAATCGGCTACAGCGGAGCCCGTGCCGGTGGCTTTGATGCCACTAGTTGTGCCGTGCTGGTCGCTCTGGATCAGCAGTCGCCCGACATCGCCCAGGGGGTGAACGAAGCCGACGACCATGCCGGGGATCCACTGGACAAGGTGGGGGCCGGCGACCAGGGCATCATGTTTGGCTATGCCTGCAACGAGACGCCAGAACTGATGCCCCTTCCCATCAGCTTGGCCCATCGTCTCTCCCGCCGCCTGGCTGAAGTTCGCCACAACGGCAGCCTCAACTACCTCCTCCCGGATGGCAAAACCCAGGTCAGCGTCGTCTATGAAAACGACAAACCTGTTGCGATCGACACGATCCTGATCTCCACGCAGCACACTGCCGAAGTTGACGGCATCAGTGATGAACAAGGCATTCGTGAGCGCATCACGGAGGACCTATGGACCCATGTGGTTGAGCCGGCCACCGCAGACCTAGCGCTCAAGCCCAGCCGTGAAGGCACGAAGTATCTGGTCAACCCCACCGGCAAGTTCGTGGTGGGTGGTCCCCAGGGCGATGCCGGGCTCACAGGCCGCAAAATCATCGTGGACACCTACGGCGGCTACGCCCGCCACGGTGGTGGCGCCTTCTCGGGCAAGGACCCCACCAAAGTGGACCGCTCGGCAGCTTACGCCGCACGTTATGTGGCCAAAGCCCTTGTGGCTGCTGGCCTTGCTGAGCGTGCTGAGGTGCAACTCAGCTACGCAATCGGTGTCGCCAAGCCTGTCTCGATCTTGGTTGAAGCCTTCGGCACCGGCAAGGTGAGCAATGCTGAGCTAACCAACTTGGTGCAACAGCACTTTGATCTGCGTCCTGGCGCAATCATCGAAACCTTCGGTCTGCGCAACCTCCCACAACAACGCGGTGGTCGCTTCTACCAAGACACCGCGGCCTATGGACACTTCGGCCGCCCCGACCTCAACCTGCCCTGGGAGGATGTCAGCGCCAAAGCTGAAGCCCTGCAAAAAAGCTGAGATGCCATGACCCCGCTGGCGCTCGGAATTGATCTGGGCACCAGCGGTGTACGCATTGCGGTGATCGATGCAGCCGGTCACATCCTCCACAACACAGCAACGACGTATCGGCAAGGACTTCAACATCCAGAGGACTGGAGATCCAGTTGCCGCAGCCTGATTCAGGCCATCCCCACCAACCTTCGCTCAGCCATCCAAGCCATCGCTGTCGATGGGACCTCTGGCACGCTTCTGGCCTGCGATCATCACGGCACGCCCATTGGCCATGCACTGAGCTACGCCCAGTCCTGTCCAGAATTCGCTGAGACGCTGATGGGTCTGCTCCCTGGAGGTGGGCCAGCATCCAGTTGCAGCGGCAGTCTGGCCAGGGCCCTTCGGCTGATCCAAGACCACGGGGAAGGGCTGCTGCTCCGCCATCAAGCTGACTGGATCAACGGCTGGCTGCTTAACGACTGGCAGTGGGGGGAAGAAGGCAACAATCTCCGCCTGGGCTGGGACCTTGAACGGGGCCAGTGGAACGAATCGATCGCAACACTGCCCTGGGCAGACAGTCTGCCCACGGTGCACCCGAGCGGCAGCGACCTGGGCAGACTCGCGGCAAAGCCTGCCCAGGAACTGGGACTCTGCAGCGATGTCACCGTGGTGGCAGGCACCACAGACTCCAATGCTGCGGTCCTCGCCGCCAATCCCGGTGACAACGATGGCATCACGGTGTTGGGCAGCACCCTGGTGCTAAAGCGCTTCACAACCAAGCCCCTGACAGGCCCTGGCATCACAAGCCACCGAGTCGCAGGTCGATGGCTATGCGGTGGCGCCTCCAACAGCGGCGGCGCCGTCCTTCTCCAGCAGTTCCCAGGCATCAATCTCGATCAGCTCAGCCGCCAGATCAATCCTGAACAATCCAGTGGCCTAGAGCTTCGTCCACTCCCTGGTCCTGGGGAACGCTTCCCCTCTGACGACCCAACGCTGGAACCGGTTCTGACACCCAGACCAGTGAGTGATTGCTTATACCTCCATGCCCTTCTAGAGGGCATGGCCCGGATCGAAGCTGAGGGATGGGAACGATTAACGGAACTGGGAGCTCAACCTCCAAAACGGGTGATCACATTGGGCGGAGGTGCCCGCAACCCTCAATGGAGACGCTTGCGTGAACGCATCCTCCACTGCCCGGTGCTCACCTGCCTCACGCCTCCAGCGGCAGGAGTGGCCCGCCTGGCCCTCAACCACCTGCAGGGGAAGGGGCTGACCGCGAGGCCCTGATCCGAGCGAGAATTGGAGTCGATCCGATTCCTGCGTCAGTGCCCAGCAAATTGCGCGATGCTCTTGCCATCGGCCTGTTTATTGTTTTAGCCGGCTACGTGACCTTCAGCGGGATGCGGCTTGGCGTCCTGCTCTGGCAGCATTTCTCCTAATTCGCTGATCATCGCCTTCGCAGACGTGAAGGCTGCCCTTCACCCTCTTACTCCCCGCACGATCCATGGCTGCAGACCCCCTCACTTCCGCCGTTAGTGACCGCATCTGCCGGCACATGAATGATGATCACAAAGAAGCTGTTCTGCAGTATGCCCAGCATTACGGCGGAATGATCGACGCCAAGTCCGCCTCGATGACGGCAGTGCATCCAGAGGCGATGGAACTGAACGTGGATGGCAAAGCCGTCGAGATTCGCTTTGATCACCAGCTCACTGACAGTGATGATGCCCACCGCACCCTGGTTGCGATGCTGAAGGCCATGCCCAGGAGCGACTGAAGACTGCAGACAGGGGGGAACGCTTCCGCAAGCTGTGAATCGATCGATGTGGTCTTCACTCTGCGGAGGGATCCAGGATCTGCTGATCCAACAGGCCTGCGCCATCTGTATGCAACCACTCGCCAGCCTCACCAATGCAGAAGAGCCGTGCCCAAAGTGTCGGCAGTGCCTAGGCCTTGCAGACATCCCCCTTCAAGGGCTGGATCCGCTGCCGTGGTTAGCAGCAGCCCGCTATGAGGGCCGATTCCGCCAGATCCTGTTCAAGCTAAGGCGAAGCCAAGAGCCAAGATTGCTGGCATCCCTGATCGGCGCTCTCAACCAAACCCTGCCAACCGATGCTGTTTTGGTTCCCATTCCAAGCTGGAAACGGGCGAGCCTGGCCAACCCGATCGCCAACTTGATGGTGAAGGCTTTAGGTCGGGAGCATCGGCCTCTACTGGAGCGGTGCCGAGCCGCTGTCGGCCAGCACCATCTGAATCGGAAGCAGCGCTGGCAGAACCAAAGGGATGGCTTCTATTGCGATCGCGAAAACAGCATTGAAGTACGTCAGTCCCGCAAGGGGGTGTGGATCGTCGATGACATTCTCACCACTGGAGCAACCGCCTATGCGGCTTACCTGACGCTCCAGCAATCCAACATCAATGTCCAGGGTGTCGCCTGTCTGGCACGTACGCCTAAAGCAGTCAGGCACTCGCGCCTGCCGGCTGCACAGACCGGCTGTGATCTACAATTCATAAGTCGCGAAGGCGACGGGCCGGGATAGCTCAGTTGGTAGAGCAGGCGACTGAAAATCGCCGTGTCCCCAGTTCAAATCTGGGTCCTGGCATTGAGACGCAAACAGGTGAAGGCCCACACTATGGACAGGGTTTTTAATAACGCCGACAGTTTTGCTATGGCCTTTGATGATGCATGGAAGGCATCAAACAGAAAACCATCCGAGCAAGATCTCAGCGTAGACGAAAGAGTTAAGGCCATCTTCACTGACTACATCAGCGATCATCCCTTCCTCCTATCTGAACCGGAGCAAGCAAAAAAAGTGGCAGATTTCCGAATCAGACTGCTTGATCTGGGCTGACGTTCACGATCAGGCCGACAGAAGATCGATCTGAGGGTCATCAACGTAGATCGTCTCAGGCTCCTGGAACTCGATCAACTGATCAGCCGCATCGTCCGAAGCCTGGTCAGATTGAATGACATCGGGAGCAGCGGGAGCGATCTCGGCCTGATCCACTTGAAGGATTTCGCGGAGGTCGGTCAAGCGCCCTCCAACAACATCAAGCAGCTCATGCAAATCGCCGCTTTCTGTTGCGACAGAGACTTGCTGAACGGATTCTTCAAGCATCTGGCAGCGTCGTTCAACGTCAAGAATCCGAAGCGTCAACGATTCAGCAATATGCGTAATTTCATGAAGCTGGCGACAGACATGCTGCAGCAAACAAGCCTCGGTCACGTTTGCCTTCAAGTCCATTTCTCACGACAGCGAAGTAGGCGAATCGTATCGATCCTCACCCCCCTGTCCAGCGCCAAAGGATTAGCTGCGACCATGGTCGTCAAGAATGCCTCGCGCACCAAAGCACCTCCGCAAGGATGCAGCCGAAACAGCATCAGCAGCATCACCTTATGGACACAGGCAAGGACAAGCTGAACAGGGCTCTCCGCCATGGATCAATCACTCACCCGCCTGACCCAAGGCCTCAGAGCGAGCTTCAGCAACAAACGCCAGGCTTTTGAATCCCCCTCTCTGTACGGGAACATCCTCGTGCGCCTTCACCCCCTCACCCACTGGCGTCCAGGCTCTCTTCTTTTGGAGCAGGCCGATGCCATTTCTGCCGCCGATCCCTATCGCGTGCGGGCGCCGAGAGCTGACATCGCCCCAAAACGCGGGCTGATCATCCACAACCATTCCAGCAAAGAAGCCCAGAGGTTCTGGGCAGACATGGATCACCAGCAACGACGCAAACCGATCCAAGAGGATGACTTAAACCGACTGGAAGGCTGCACATACATGATCAAAGAAACACCAACAAGCTGTCGAATCGATCGCGGCCACGATCGAATCATGCATGAACACCTTTGGGGAGCAATTACAGAACCATTCCGCTTTGAGAAGACACAAGATTTCTTTTCTGAAACACCAAAAGCCTGGATCAACAAACTGAATGAAGCCCAGACACACATGCCAACCGCCCCAACCCTCCAATGACAGACCTCAACTCCCTCCTTCAATCAGCCGACAAGAATGGCGAAGTCATTCACACAATCAATGGCTCAAGGTTTCGCATTGACCTAAAGCCTGACGACATCAGGCTCTGGTACGAAACCCTTGAATCTCTATCAACACCTTGCAACCTCCTACTGGCCTGCCAACACGGCGGTGGCAACCTTAAAGATACCTGCCTCACGTGGGTGGTTGGGTCTGCAATTCGCCCCTTTCAGATTGAATCTCCCGAAGAAGTTGCACCCCTTCTACACAGCCTTGGCATTGAACTCAATTTGGCCAGATCGCTACCAGATCACTGCCCAGGCCTAGCATCTGAGACAACATGGGCATTTTATCTGGACCGACATGGTCAACTCAGCGCATCACCAGTGCTGAACCGTTCAGCCCGTAACAGCTAAAGCGCTAGCCATGCAAAGCAAGGAGATCCAAAAACTCTGCGAACAAGCTCAGGTCTGTGGCCTCCAACACAATCACCACATCCCCGAGGAACTACGGAAGCGCATCAACATTGCAGACACAAGCAAACAGCAGCTCTGCCCAGACGATGTGAATCAAATCTGCCGCTGGTCAGGCACAGACCCAAGCGCCATTGCTGCTCTCCAGGAGGCAGCAGAGCATTTGGTTAACCAAACAAAAACGCAATTGATTAAAAACCATCCGGAACTGATTCTCCCGGGTGGGGGCCTGCACCCCGAGCAACGTGCCGAAGCATGCTGGAGAGATTGCTGGAATTTTCTACGTGTGTGCATCTATGCAGTCGCATCTTCTTGCCCGCACTGCACTGACGATGAGGGCATGAAAGCCGTACGCGCGCTTTACGCATTCATGGCCGTGCCGATGGACGGCATGAACCTGGCTCTAGAAACCCTTGAGGAACTCTGCAAGACACGACTCGATGCAACGTCAAACCGCAAAGAAGCAGAGTGCGCCCAGCAAGCCTTTCAGCACATGAGAGAGCAACTCAATCAAACTTCAATGAACAGCTGCTAAGGATGCGAGCGGCCACCTGCTTGCAGGGGTGAGGATGCAACCCAAGTATTTTTACCCAGCAAGACTCAGATGTCTCTGCCACTGCTGACCTACCCACTTGAGGCTCAGAACTCCCGCGTCAGCAACCTGGCTGGAGACAGCAGCACGGTCAAAGCTCAGCCGCAAGGTTCGGCCAGCTCATCCGGCGAAAACCTGAGAACAACGATTGACTGCCAAATTGAACGCGCGTATCAGCAAGTGTTCTTCCATGCAATGCGCAGTGACAGAGATCCGAATCTCGAATCACAGCTGCGCAATGGAACCATCACCATGCGCGATTTCATTCGTGGACTTCTCCTGTCTGAACGCTTCCAACAGGGGTACTACCAATGCAGCTCCAATTACAGAATGGTCGATCAGGTGGTGGGACGCGTGCTCGGTCGCCCGGTCCATGGAGACGCTGAGCGACGTGCATGGTCAATCGTGATCGGACACAAAGGATTTACACGCTTTGTCGACGAGCTTCTCGATAGTGAGGAATATATGAATTCGTTCGGATACGACTTAGTTCCGTCACAGCGTTCTCGTGTTTTACCCGGGCAAGCAACTGGTGAACTTCCGATTTACCAATCGTTTCCGCGTTATGGCGCTGATTGGCGTGATTCGCTCCAGAATCGTGCGCCGAGTGAGGCTGCGAATCTCATCGCACAGTTAAAGGTTTCAGAGGCTTGGGCCAATGGTCAACCGCCTGCATGGGCCCTCAAAGCTTGGCTGGCCTTTGCAATCGTGGGAGGATTCGAACTTGTACGAGTGTTCTTGACCATCACAGTCTCAATGCTTAGCAACTGAGAAAGAGATTTGAATTGCTATTCACCAAGAAGCCAAAAGAGTGACTTCTGCGTCTCAATCGAGGTCAATCAATAGACAACTTATAAAAGACTTGGCCATTTCCTCCCGATTCAGAGCCGCTTTCGGGAGGAAGACAAAGCTGATCAACAGATCGGCCAAGGCAATCCAAGAAGGCTACAGATCAAGCTGTAGGCTCACCAAAAACTGCGCAAGCAGTCAACAAGAGGCGCGGCAAGGCAGGCAAATGCAAAGCAACGTTCAAGAAGCTTGCGGAAATTGGACAATCCATGTATATGACCAGGGCAGGCACTTTAGCAATCTTGCGGAAAACTTTTTGTTGCAAGCGCATGAAGGCCTGGATTCGGCTTAGGCCAATCGTTTTAAGCTAACTGATACAAATCATTTTTTAGAGATCAGCAATGGTTGCCATCAAGCCGACCCGCGATTTCACAAGCCTCAATCGAGTTTCATACGCCGTCAAAAATTCAGCAAAGCTCAAACAAGGCAAGGCAATCAACGTTTACAGAGAGGAAATCGACCAGGGCGTGCTCCTGACTCGCGTCGGCGAGCCATCCACCAGCATTCATCAATACAAAGAGAATCTCTGCAACGCCATGGGCCTTGGCATCGGCCCAAGGGTTCACAGCGAGTGTCCCTTTAGTAGCACTGCTGATCAATTCGCAGCGACAGGAAGCGATGCCCTAAAGGCAACGATCTCTGCTGCTTACAAGCAAGTTCTTGGCAACTTAGGGCCCATGGGCAGCCAGCGTTGCAGCGAACTCGAGTCCCAGCTCTCAAACGGAGACATCAGCGTCCGTGATTTTGTTGCCGGCCTGGCCAAGTCTGACCTCTACAAGCAAAATTACTTTTTCAAGGTTTCCCCCATCCGTGGCGTTGAACTGAACTACAAGCACCTTTTGGGGCGTCCTCCTCTTAACCAAGCGGAGGTCAGTGCAGCAATCAGCCTGATTGCAGAGCAGGGATTTGATGCTCTCGTTGAGAAGATCACACACTCAGGTGAATATCTCGAGGTGTTCGGCACACAGACAGTTCCCTATCAGCGGGCTTGGACATCTGAAGCAGGCAAGTACTGCTCAACCTTCGTCAACCTGGCTCGGATTTCGCCAGCTAATGCAGCCTCAGACACCATCATCGAAGGGCGTAGCCAGCTCGTGATGGAATTCACCAATGCTCGCAGCATTAGCGGTGCAGGCAAGGGCTATGACGTCAGCGGATTCGTCTACTCCAAAGCAACCAGCGATCCAACATCCGAAGCATTCCGCAGGATGTACCAATCCAAAAATTGCAAATCCTGGGCCTGAGCCAACGTCAAGCTCGAACCAAGCACCAACGTTATGGGTCTAGTGCAACACTAGGCCTTTCAATCAGTTCCTTCAAAGCACCGGACCCTTATGGTTTCGGTGCTTTTTCATCCCCATTCCACTAGCCATTGGCCTAGACAACAAGCGCAGCGACTCGCTCTTGCTCTGGCTGTTGCGCTTGCATCATTGAGCCCAAAAGCTGTACGGACTCACAACTCAAGCCGGCATTAAGCATCGACCTAAAGCATGAATGACAAGTATTGCCATTGACGACCCTG
>Ga0189288_10415_pt1 | contig 13051 bp, 11 predicted proteins | sample UW105minimetaG_FD_130316 | JGI IMG/M metagenome (GOLD analysis project Ga0189288, IMG submission 130316) | Marine microbial communities from the Costa Rica Dome - UW105 mini metaG | ecosystem: Environmental > Aquatic > Marine > Oceanic > Photic zone | place: Costa Rica: the Eastern Pacific... | reverse complement strand
TCGGCAAAACAGCCATCGCTGAGTTGCTGGCGCAGCGGATTGTTGCCGGTGAGGTGCCGGAGTCTTTACAGGGTCTTCGTCTGGTTGCTCTCGATGTCGGCGCTTTGATCGCTGGAGCCAAGTTTCGCGGCCAGTTCGAGGAACGCCTCCGCGCTGTGCTTGCCGAGGTGAGCGACCCCGATGCAGGGGTGGTGCTGTTCATCGATGAGCTGCACACGGTGGTGAGTAGCGACCGAACCAGTGCTGATGCCGGCAGCTTGCTCAAGCCCGCTCTGGCGCGGGGGGATTTGCGTTGCATCGCCGCCACAACGCCAGAGGACTACCGCCGCACGGTTGAGAAGGATCCCGCTCTGCATCGTCGCTTTCAGCAGGTTCCGATCCTGGAGCCCTCCCTCGAGCTCAGCGTGGAGATCCTGCGCGGTCTCAAGGAACGCTACGAGCTGCACCACGGGGTCACCATTACCGACGAGGCGGTGGTGGCATCCATCCGCTTGGCTGATCGCTACATCAGCGACCGTTGCCTGCCTGATAAAGCCATCGACCTCATTGATGAAGCGGCTGCTCAATTGAAAATGGATGTGACCTCCAAGCCCCAGGTTGTGGAGGATGCGGAAGCAGAGCTGCGCCGCGTGGAGTTGTCGTTGCTTGCAGCGGAGCAGGCACCGGAATCGGAAAGGGTGCAGCTCCAGCGTTCCAGGCTTGAAGCATCCAGCCACTTGGAGAACTTGCGGGATCGTTGGCAGGCTGAACGGGACCAGCTGGCGGAACTGCGGCAGTTGTTGCAGGACGATGAAGACTTGCGGCATGCGATGGCGGAAGCCGAACGCAGCAGTGACCTCGAGGAGGCGGCCCGACTGGAATACGACCAGTTGCATCGCGTTCAGCAGCGCCGCCACGATCTCGAGCAGGCCCTGGCCGAGGCCCAGGCGGCCGGTACGGCTCTACTGCGTGAGCAGGTTGAGGCTGGCGATATCGCCGACGTGGTCGCCCGCTGGACCGGCATCCCGGTGCAAAGGTTGATGGCGGGAGAGCGCCAGAAGCTGCTCGAGCTTGATGTTCACCTTGGTGAACGCGTGATTGGTCAGCCAGAAGCGGTGCAAGCTGTTGCCGCTGCCATCCGCCGTGCCCGGGCTGGGATGAAGGATCCGCGTCGTCCCGTGGGTTCTTTTCTGTTCTTGGGCCCCACAGGTGTGGGCAAGACGGAGTTGGCCAAGGCTTTGGGTGCTCTCTTGTTTGACGAGGAAGAGGCCCTGGTGCGTCTGGACATGAGCGAATTCATGGAGCGCAATGCTGTGGCGCGCCTGCTTGGTGCCCCCCCTGGCTATGTCGGCTACGAGGAGGGTGGGCAGCTCACGGAGGCGGTGCGTCGTCGCCCCTATGCACTTTTATTGCTGGATGAGGTGGAGAAGGCCCATCCGGATGTGTTCAATGTGTTGCTGCAGGTGCTGGATGATGGCCGCCTCACCGATTCCCAGGGCCGCACGGTTGATTTCCGCCACACCGTTGTCGTGATGACCAGCAACTTGGCCAGCCGCGCCATTCTTGATACGGCCCGCCAGGTTCAGCAGGAGGGCTCGGATGTGGAAGCCCTGGAGCGGGCCCTTGCTGGGCAGGTGGATGACGCCATCGGCCGTCAGTTCCGTCCGGAGTTTCTCAACCGTATTGATGAAGTGATCCGCTTTCGACCTTTGGGGGTCGACGATTTGGAGCGGATCGTGCGCCTGCAGTTGGAGGACCTCTCGCTGCTGATGGCGGAGCAGGGGCTGGCCCTTGAGGTGGATCCTCCGGTGGTCAGGGCTCTGGCGGAACTTGGTCATGAGCCCGAATACGGAGCGCGCCCCCTGCGTCGTGTGCTGAGGCGCCATCTGGAGAACCCGCTGGCGACTGAACTGCTGGAGGAGCGTTTCACTGGAGCTAAGACGGTGCGTGTCAGTGCCGGGGAGACGTCGGCAGATCCCTTCCGATTCGCTGCGGACTCTTGACGAGAAAGGCATCCGGTATGGTGTCTGTTTGCCGGCAGGTGCCTTTGGTACCGGCGTCAGCACCGGCCGAGGATCCGTGACCACCCCCACCTCCGAGGACACAGCAGCGACCAAGCCTCAGGCCCCCTCTGGCGATAGCCGGAAGGGAGGGTTTGTTGCCGCCACTTTGGAAGAGCTCAAACTCGTGGTCTGGCCCACCCGTCAGCAGCTGTTCAGCGAATCAGTCGCTGTGATCTTGATGGTGAGTCTGTCGGCTGCTGCGATTGCATCAGTGAGTCGTTTCTTCGATTGGTCGGCCTCTCAGGTGTTTCGTTGATCAGCGGCAATTCCGGTCGTGATCTGTTGTTCTCGTCTTTCAGTTTTTACTTCTCCTTCGCCCGTGTCTGACGTCGACCTCACTGATCAGAGCGCTGATGTGCTCGAACTGCCAGCCCCCAACGAGGGTGAAGTCGGTACGGCTTCGGTGGCACGCACAGCGATTGCCCGCTGGTACGCGGTGCAAGTGGCGTCCAGTTGTGAGAAGAAGGTGAAGGCCACCCTGGAGCAGCGAGCTGTCACCCTCGGCGTCAGCAACCGCATCCTTGAGATCGAGATTCCCGAAACGCCCGCGGTCAAGATCAAGAAGGACGGCAGCCGTCAGTCCACCGAGGAGAAGGTCTTCCCCGGATACGTACTGGTGCGCATGGTTCTGGATGAGGACACGATGATGGCGGTACGAAGCACCCCCAACGTGATTAATTTCGTCGGGGCTGAGGACCGTCGTGCCACTGGTAAGGCCCGTGGTCATATCAAACCCAGACCTCTGAGTCGTTCGGAGGTGGATCGCATCTTCAAGCGGGCGGCAGAGAAGAAGACTGTGGTCAAGGTTGATCTCACCGAAGGTGATCAAATCCTGGTGACCGCCGGGCCCTTTAAGGATTTCCAAGGCGAAGTGATCGAGGTCTCGGGCGAGCGCAGCAAGCTCAAGGCTTTGCTGTCGATTTTCGGGCGGGAAACCCCGGTCGAACTCGAGTTTTCCCAGGTCAGTAAACAAGGCTGATCCAGCGGCGGCCGTCTCCCTGCGGAGGGCGGCCTCTGAGGTGGTTCACCACCTCGCCGCACCTGCCCCGAGGGTCAGGTGATCCGCAGATGTCCAACCCCGCTAGCCGATGGCCAAGAAAGTCGTAGCTGTGATCAAGCTGGCCCTTCAGGCCGGCAAAGCCAACCCTGCACCACCGGTGGGCCCTGCCCTCGGTCAGCACGGGGTCAACATCATGGCATTCTGCAAGGAATACAACGCCCGCACGCAGGACAAGGCCGGGTTCGTGATTCCGGTGGAGATCTCGGTCTTCGAAGACCGCAGCTTCACCTTCATCACCAAGACGCCTCCGGCGTCGGTGCTGATCACCAAAGCCGCTGGAATCCCCAAAGGTTCCGGTGAGTCCGCCAAGGGAAGTGTTGGTTCCATCAACCGCGCCCAGCTCGAGGAAATCGCCAAGACAAAGCTGCCCGATCTCAACTGCACCAGCGTTGAGTCGGCGATGCGCATCATTGAAGGCACCGCCCGCAACATGGGCGTCGCCATCAGTGACTAACTCGTTCAGCCTTTCAGCGTTTTCCGCATTCCGTTCACCTCATTGGGGGAGACCTTTCCGGTCGCCTGCACCCCGTACCTGTCATGCCCAAACTCTCTAAGCGTCTGGCCAGCCTCGTCGGCAAGATCGAGGACCGTGCCTACGAACCTCTTGACGCGATCAAGATTGTCAAGGACAACGCCAACGCCAAATTTGACGAAACGATCGAAGCGCATGCGCGCCTTGGCATTGATCCCAAGTACACCGATCAGCAGCTTCGCACCACCGTCGCTTTGCCTGAAGGCACTGGTCAGACCGTGCGCATTGCCGTGATTTCTCGTGGTGAGAAGGTGGCCGAGGCCAAGGCTGCTGGTGCCGAGCTCGCCGGCGATGACGATCTGGTGGAGACCATCGCCAAGGGCGAGATGGATTTCGACCTGCTGATTGCCACCCCCGACATGATGCCCAAGGTGGCCAAGTTGGGTCGAGTGCTTGGTCCCCGTGGCCTGATGCCGAACCCCAAAGCTGGCACCGTCACGACTGATCTGGCTTCGGCGATCAAGGAATTCAAGGCCGGCAAACTTGAATTCCGTGCCGATCGCACTGGCATTGTTCACGTGCGTTTCGGCAAGGCAAGCTTCTCTGCTGAAGCCCTGCTGAATAACCTCAAGACTCTGCAGGAAACGATCGACCGCAACAAGCCCTCTGGCGCCAAAGGTCGTTATTGGAAGAGCCTTTACGTGACCTCGACCATGGGTCCCTCTGTGGAAGTGGATGTCACGGCGTTGCAGGACATCGCTCAGGACGAGTGATCACTGCGTCGAGTCGTTCAGAAGGCAAAGCCTCCACCTTGGTGGGGGCTTTGTTGTAAGTTGGGCAACTGGCGAAAGCCAGACGGGCACGCGCCCGGCCAAAGACAGCAGGTGATCGTGTTGGTTGAAGACCTGCTCTTCAACCGATTGATATAAGCCCTGCCAAGGACAACGCAACGATTTTTCTCCCTTTGGGATTGGATCGGCACGCGGCCTCGATTCCTTCGGGAATTGCAACGGCTGCGTGCCCAGCTTGTTCCCCCGATCCGATCCAATTCCTATGGGCCGCACGCTGGAGAGCAAGCAACAGATCGTCGAAGAGCTCAAGCAGCTTCTCGGCGAGGCCGAAATGGCACTGGTCCTGGATTACCAGGGTCTTTCCATCAAAGAGATGTCTGATCTGCGGACTCGTCTGCAGGCCAGCAATGGTGTGTGCAAGGTGACCAAAAACACCTTGATGCGCCTGGCTATTGATGGTGACAGTGCTTGGTCGGATCTCAAGTCCCTGCTGTCGGGCACCAACGCCTTCGTTCTGGTTAAGGGCGATGTTGGTGGTGCCGTGAAGGCTGTTCAGTCCTTCCAAAAAGACACCAAAAAATCCGAGACGAAAGGCGGCCTTTTCGAAGGCAAGCTCCTCTCTCAGGACGAGATCAAAGCTATTGGCGATCTTCCTTCCAAGGAAGCGCTTATGGCCCAGATTGCCGGTGCCGTCAACGCAGTGGCCACCAAGGTGGCTGTTGGCATCAACGAGGTTCCCTCCGGTCTCGCTCGGGCGCTCAAGCAGCACGCCGAATCCGGCGACAGCTGATCGTCTTCGACCCGACTGTTTTTTTGATCTGTTGCTGATTCCCAACCATGTCTGCAAAAACCGACGAAATCCTCGAATCACTGAAGTCTCTTTCCCTGCTTGAAGCTTCCGAGCTGGTCAAGCAGATTGAAGAGGCCTTTGGTGTTTCCGCTGCCGCATCTGCCGGTGTGGTGATGGCAGCCCCTGGCGCCGCTGGTGGTGCTGGTGGTGAAGCCGCAGAAGAGAAGACCGAATTTGATGTTGTGCTGGAAAGCTTTGATGCTTCGGCCAAGATCAAGGTCCTCAAGGCTGTGCGCGAAGCCACTGGACTGGGCCTGGGCGATGCCAAGGCCATGGTCGAGGCTGCTCCAAAGGCCATCAAGGAAGGCGTGTCCAAGGACGACGCCGAAGCCGTCAAGAAGGCCATCGAAGAAGCAGGTGGCAAGGTCACCCTCAAGTGATCCTCCGGTCGGAGTTCGCTCCGGCTGCACCCTTTGCTTTTGAACCGGTTGCCCCTCAGGGGGTAGCCGGTTTTTTCATGGCTCCTCCGCGATGGCGCATAAAAAACTCCGCCGAAGGCGGAGTCGATCAGGGAGGCGCATGGCAGGCGTCTGGCCTTGTTTCGACCCTGCAGAGGCGCGCAACACTCCTCACACATCTGTTTTGTAGATGCTGGGCTCTGATCTGCCTCCCCTGGGGTGGCGCTCTGGTAACTGTCCAGCTGGTCCTGCCCTGGACTCAGGGGCGGAAGGGTATGACCTCTAGCCGGATCGGTCCCTTCCCAAGCCGGTTTGTGTTGCGAGAGATCAGCTGTGGGGGGCGGGGGGCGCTGATTCCCATCCTGCTGGCTCCGGTGGATGGTCGTTGTCCAGCCTTGGCCAGCAGCGTGGTGGTCGGTTCAGCGTGGGCGAAATACACATGGCTGAGGGTGCGTCCTTTGTAGGCCCGACGTTCCAGGCTCCAGCCCGGTTCGAGTTTTAGTTCGACGAAGGCATCCCGCTTCCGTTGCACTTGTTCGGAGCGGGCTACCACGATCGGCACTGCTCGGTTGGGATCGAAGGCGGTGAGCACAAGCCCCCGGCGGTCACTTTCGATCCGTAGGCGGAAGGCGGAATCCATGTCGCTGCCGCCAGTGCGCAGTGAATACCCGTTGCTATCCAGGTATCGGCTGCAGATGCCGGTGAAATCAAATCCGTTGAGCGCAGGATTCACCAGTCCATCGCTGCGCTTTTCCCAACACAGCGGGCGGGTTTTGATTTGCTCCAGAACCAGCAGTGTCCAGCGGTCTTGACCTACTGCCCTGGCCAAGACCGCGAACCGTTGTTCATCGAGCGGTTGGCTGTCAAACAAGCTGGCGGCTGCAAGCGGGATGCCAGCCGCAGTCAGCCCGGCGGCCACCACAAGGGCTGCAGCTGTCCTTGGCCCGAGGGGCTGCGGGCTCCGCTTGTCGGGGTAGGTTCGCGGCATTGCTTTGGGCCCGCGGGGGAAGGAATCTGTGTTCTACCGAATTTGGCGCGGAGAAACCAATGGTTGAGGGCCGCGGACGGGTGATTGCGGCAGCCACCGATGGGGCTTGCAGTGGCAACCCAGGGCCTGGAGGCTGGGGCGCACTGCTGCGCTTTGAAGACGGCAGCGTTGAGGAGTTTGGTGGCTTTGCTCCCGCAACGACCAACAACAGGATGGAGCTCCAGGCGGCGTTAGCTGTGCTGGAGCGTCTGCAGGAGCTGCCACGCCATCCCGACCTCCGCCTGCGCACCGATAGCAAGTATTTGATTGATGGACTGAGCTCCTGGATGAAGGGCTGGAAACGGAAGGGATGGAAAACCGCAGCGGGTAAACCCGTGCTCAATCAGGATCTTTGGAAGGCTCTCGATGCAGCCCGTCTGGATGATGTGCCTCTGGCTTATGTGAAGGGGCATAGCGGTGATCCCGACAATGAGCGCGTGGACCAGATTGCGGTTGGTTTTTCTCGCGGTCAGTCGCCCGTCTCCACCAGGGCTGGAGTCGTCAAGCCAGCTGCTGAGGCTGCCGTATCTCGCGCTGATCCCAACGAGCAGGATCCGGCGCCTCCAGCCCTTGTCAGGCTTTTGAGCCGGCTGGAGCTGGCCGACCGTTTGGCGGATGGGGGCTATTCGCTCACGCCGATTGAACTGGCCCAGCTTGTGGAACAACCGCTGGCCAGGCTCGAGCAGAAAAAGGACGCTTGGCGTTGGCGCGATTGGGAGCTGCAGCCAGTGGAGCAGGGAAAGCGATGGCGGTTGCACCGTGGCGCGGCAGGATCAAAGCAGTCGGGATGAGGACGGGATGGGTCAACCGTCGCCTATGGCCAGCGGAGCTTCAGGCCCAATGTCTGCCGGAGGCTTCTATCAACGTTGGTTAGGCCCCGTGTTGGCCAACGATGAGGGTGTGGATGCAGAGCAGCTCAGCCGAACTGCGCTGACCGCTTTAGGACAGGCCAGTCTGCGCCGGAGCTGGCCCGGCATCTCCACTGTGCTCGATGGCGTCTCCTCCGAGTTGCAACGTCGGGATCTACGCCTGGAGCAGGTGTTGTTTGGCTGTCGTTTCAGCAATCCAGTCGGTCTGGCAGCTGGATTCGACAAGAATGGAGTCGCAGCAGGAATCTGGGATCGTTTTGGTTTTGGTTTTGCCGAGGTGGGGACCGTCACCTGGCATGCCCAGCCGGGAAATCCACGCCCTCGTTTGTTCCGATTGGCCCAGGAACAGGCAGCCCTGAATCGCATGGGCTTCAACAACGATGGTGCTGAAGCGATGCTGCGCACCCTGGAGCGCCAGGCTCTGCCACCTCCGGGGCAGCGTCCTGCGGTGTTGGGGATCAATCTGGGCAAGTCGAAGATCACCAGTCTGGAGCTCGCTCCCGACGACTACGCCTCCTCCCTCGAGTTGCTGGCGCCGATGGCTGATTACGCCGTGATCAACGTCAGCTCCCCGAATACTCCCGGGCTCAGAGATCTTCAGGACTCCGCTCAGCTTCGACGGCTGGTGGAGCGGTTACGGCGTCTCCAGGCTTGCCCACCTCTGTTAGTGAAGATTGCGCCAGACCTGGAGGATGACGCCATCGATGCCATTGCGCGACTGGCCTACGAGGAAGGGCTGGCGGGGATCATTGCCGTGAATACCAGCCTTGACCGCCTTGGACTGGGGGATCGGGTCATGCCTCAGACCGGACAAACCTTGGCTGAGGAAGCCGGTGGTCTCAGTGGGGCGCCTCTGCGGTATCGCGCCCTGGAGGTGATGCGTCGCCTCAGGGCCAGCGCCGGTCCTTCTCTGCCGTTGATCGGAGTGGGTGGCATTGATTCGCCTGAGGTGGCATGGGAACGGATCACAGCCGGCGCCTCTCTGATTCAGCTTTATACAGGCTGGATTTTTCAGGGGCCCGCTCTGGTCTCGCGGATTTTGGAGGGGTTGAGCCTTCAGTTGGATCGCCATGGCTTTCGCAATCTCACTGATGCGGTGGGCAGCGGCGTGCCCTGGCAATGATCGATACCCTTCACGTAGGGCTGAATCCCGTGCTTGGAGCTGGCTGACCTTCTGGATCGAGTACCAGCGCTTCGGCGTCTGGATGTGCTTTCCCATGCCTTTGCTCCGCGTCAAAGGGTGGTGATGGCGGTGGAGGGCGACAGTCTCACCCTCTCGTGGTTGAAGGATGGCAAGCGTCAATGGCGTTGTGAGCGCTTGCCGGCAGATCTCTGTCGTGATGGCCTGCCGATGCAGCGTCAGGCTTTAGGCGAATTGTGTGCCGATTTGCTCCTGGATAGTGGCCTGTCCACGCCTGGGGTGGATCTGGAGTTACTGCTCCCTCTTCAGGCCTGTCAGTGGCGTTTGCTCGAGGGTGATGCAGAACTGACGGTGCTGGATGGAGAGGCGTTGCGTCAGCTGCAGCCCAGGCTTGATTGGCCCTTCAGCCTCGAGGATGCCTATGTGGCGCTGCATGCATCTGTGGGCACGCCAACGATGTGTGTGCTCGTCGGTACCCAGCGCTTGATGCTGCAGGCCTGGGTCGATGTGGTTGAAGCGGCCGACCTACGTCTGCATCGGGTCGATTGGTTGCTGGCCTCCGCCTGGAGTGGTCTGGTCGACTCCTTTGATCAGGTGCCTGACGAACTGATTTGGCTGATCCGCAGCCGTGGTGGATGGAGAGTGCTGTTGCTGCGTCATGGGTTCCCGGAGTTGGACCGCTGGCTTGGCGACGTTGAGCTTTCGCCAGACTTGGCTAAGGCTGAGGCTCTTCAGGCTGAACTGAAGGCCATGCTTTTGGCCTGGGATCGTGATCATCTCCCCGCCCAAGCTCAGCCGCAGTGGGAGCGCACTTGGTGGATTACAGCTCTTCCTCAGGACCGGGAACAATGGTTGCCGTGGCTTGGGGCGATGGCGGAAGGACCGGTGCTGGGCTTTCCCCAGGGAGCGACTGCTGGTCTTGTGTCCACAGAAAACCCGCTGATGACTCTGGCTCTCGAGGGGGGAGACAGGCTGGATTTGTTGGCGGAACGACGGCCGGAGTTGGGTCTGTCGCCTGCCGCTCCACCCGTTAGAGAAAGCCGAAACTTGCTTCTCGAGGGTGCTGCATGGGGTGGTGGGGTGCTGCTGCTCACCCTGGTTGGGCTGGGGGTGATGCGTTGGTGGGAGACCTATCAGCGCCAGCAACTGGAAGCCTTGCTGCCTGTGGAGCAGACGGTGTTGGCGACTGAGGCAAAGCTGCGCCGGCTGAAGCTGCGGACGGCGAGCCTTGAGAAGGACAACAGGCAGATCGCTCAGCAACTTGTGGCGGTGCGTTCCGGTTCAGCCCTTCTGGAGCAGTTGCGCCGGATCACCCCTCAGGGGGTTCAGCTTCAGGATCTCAGCGTGAATGGTGATGCGATCAGTGTCAGCGGTGTCGTGCAGGCAGGGGGTCGCCCTGGCCCGTTGGAGCGAATTAATTCCCTGGTGTTGGCCATGGCCGCCTTGCCTGCCTCGAAGGATGAAGGAGTCAAGGTGGTGAAGATCACACGGACTGACAAAGGGGACGGCTCGGTTGTGAGCTTCAGCCTCACCTGGGGCCTTGATCTCTCGGTTCAGCCAACCTTGGCGGAGTTCGAGGCGCTTGGTGCGAAGGGGATGGCCGAGCGCTTGCGGCTGCTGCAGTTAAAGGGGGTGGCACTGTGACCAACCTCAACCCCGAACTGCCAGCTTGGCAGCGGCGTTTCACCCGCGAGCGCGTGCTGGTGGGATCCCCGCTATTGGGTGTGCTGGTGGTGATCCTTGTATTGGTGGGCGTTGACGGCTGGCCTCGCTTTGGACGCCTGCAGCAGCAGCAGCAGCGACTTGAGGAGCTGCGCCAGAAGCAGGGAGCCTTACCTGGCTTGCAGCGGCAACTTGTGCATGCACAGATCCGGGCCCGGGAGGAGGAGGAGCAACAGGCCCTACTGGTGGATCTGATTGCCGGCCGGGAACGGATTCAGACCTTCTTGGCCCAGCTCAGCCGGCAGGCGTCTTCCACAGGAGTGGTGATCGAGCTGTATGAACCGGAGGCTTCAGCCCTGCCGCCGGATGCCGGGCCGCCCGGTTCTCCCAATCGCTCTAGTGGCTCGCAAGCAGAGGAGCAGGGCAAGGATCCACTGATGAACCTCGGCTACAGCAAAACGAGTGTGTTGTTCCAGGCCAAGGGTTCGTACGCAGCATTGCAGGCGTTTCTTCGCAGGATGGAAAACCTCCAGTTGCTCGTTCAGCCCAGTGACCTCGCCCTCCAGGCCCTGGATGATCAAGCCAATGCCCAGGAGCCGGGTGTGGTGGTTCGCCCTCTCACCCAATTGAAGTTGCGCTTGAGTTTCTTTGATAAAACAGTTGGGGAGGCCAACCCCTCTGCTTCAGGTGCGGGCCGCTCAGAGGCCTGGCGTTCCTAATCCTTTGACATTTCGGTCGCACCCCGCTGGCTGAGGTCGGATGCGATCGATACCATCCGCCCATCACGTGATGTTGGTGGCCGGCCCATGACTTCTTCCCGGCGACTGACGCCTCTTGTGCTGGCGTTAGCCCTGGGGGGGGCGTGCCTGGATGGGGTGGCCCTTGCCTGGAACGGCAGTGGCCAGGCCCTTGCACAGAGTCAGCACCAAGGGAGCATGCAGCTCACGTTGCGGCGTCAACCCAATGCGCTGGAAGTGGTTCTGGAGGGAGTGGGATCGAAGCCACTGTTGCAACAGCGTCTGAATGACGGTGTTTGGGAGGGGCGACTGCAGACCCAGGGCACGCCAGGGCTTCGGCGTGGCCCTCAGACCCTGAGCTTGCCCTCGCTGGGGATTGAGGCCGTGTCGCTCAGCGGTGGTGGCGACACCTATCGGGTGACAGTGCGGCAGGCCACTGGTCAGAGTCTGAAGGATCCCGTGGTGAGCGCTGATGGCCGCAATTTGATCCTGACCTTTGACGGCTTGGGAACGCCCCAGTTGCAGACCGGACGCCTGGATCTCAACACGCCAGGACGGGTCTCCCAGCAGCGTTATGCCCCCCCCTTGCGTCCTCGGGCGATCGCCCCGCCGCTAGGGGACATGGCCGTCGGCACCATGGTGCTGCAGAACCGCAGCTACGTGAATGTGAGTGGGCCGTCTGTGACGCTCACGCTTAAAGATGCTCCTGCGAAGGATGCTCTGATGGCCCTGGCTCGCCTAGGCGGTTATGGCTTCGTGTTTGTGGATGATCCTGGTGGGGCGGATGCCGGAGCCACAGACGCTTCCGCTGCGGACTCGGGGGCGGATGCCCAGGCCAAGACTGGTCGGCCCGTTTCGATCGCCTTTCAGAACGAGTCTTATTCCAGGGCGCTGAACGGAGTGCTCTTGGCTTCTGGTCTGCAAGGCAAGCTTGACGACCGTACTTTGCTGATTGGACCGACAGTCGCCGCCAAGACGTTTGGCCCTCAGATGTCGAAAGTGATCAGATTGAACCAAGTCAGTGCGCGAGCAGCGGCTGAGTATTTGGGGAATCTTGGAGCCACCGTGAATTTCACCAATACGGTGACAGTGACCTCAGGAGAACCTGCTTCTCAAGGCACCGCTGATATCAGTAATGCAACGTCTCAAGAGAAATCGACCATTACGCAGACCGAGAGCTATGGCGCCTCAACAGGTCCATTAAGAGGGCTTGTGGTGACGACAGATTCCAGGCTTCAGACGGTGACACTCGTGAGTGATTCCAAGCTCGTGAAAATTGCCGAGGGCTACCTAAGGCAGATTGATTTGCGCCAGCGTCAGGTTGCACTTTCGGTTCGAATTCTTGATGTCACTCTTGATAATGATGCTGCTATCAGCAATAGCTTTGCCTTCCGCTACGGCAATAATTTTATCGTGAGTGATCGTGGTGAGCTTGTTGGTGCATTTGGCAATCTTCTGCCCCCTAATGACAATAATTTTAATGCTATTGCTGGAGATGCGCAGAGTGGAAAGCGCCAACGGATCACGTCAACTGGGGCGGATGCACAAGTGGCGCAGGAAATTCTTGAGCCCCTGGATCCAGCTCGAGTTAATCCCGGCACGATCTACCCAAAGGACAACTTTTTTGACTTGATTAAGGCGCTGATTATGTCCAATAGTGCGAAGACATTGGCTTCACCCACCCTCATCCTTAGTGAGACCCCTCGCGAGATTGCTGGTGGTGCGGAGGTCTCCTCCTCTGGTGGTGACTCGGCCTTGAATAACGCCACGATTGGTCGTCCTAGGGCGAATGAATCCTTTGTGACAGTGGGTACTCGGGAAATCGTGAGCTATGCCGTTCAGGCTGGGCAGAATGGTGCCCCTAATACGTGCCAGCCAGAGTTTGGAACTGCAGGTCTTGCATTTGGCGCGAGGGTTTCCAAGATTGATGATAATGGTTTTATTTCTTTTGCTCTTTCGCCGGCCATTTCTGCTGTCACTCGCACCACGGACGTGCCCAATT
>Ga0189288_10412_pt1 | contig 13133 bp, 16 predicted proteins | sample UW105minimetaG_FD_130316 | JGI IMG/M metagenome (GOLD analysis project Ga0189288, IMG submission 130316) | Marine microbial communities from the Costa Rica Dome - UW105 mini metaG | ecosystem: Environmental > Aquatic > Marine > Oceanic > Photic zone | place: Costa Rica: the Eastern Pacific... | reverse complement strand
CGCTGTCGTAAGCACCACAGACGCCAAAGGCTCTCGCCCTCAGACGTGTGGTCCGCGCGCTCGCCTCTCGGCTCCCGCGCAGTCCAAAACCATAACTCACAACTCACCCAACTCGCAAGCCCTTCGAGACACGACACTTCTCCAGACTTGCTTCCACTACCCAAAACCTTTGCCATCACTAGTTTCTAGATAGGACGAACAGACCATGCGCCATGGCAGGACGCTTCAGCCAGCAGCACCAACGTGTGCGGCCGAGCTCCAAGGAAGACCAGGTGGTGGAAAAAGCCAGAGAGCACTTCGAACGAACCCTGATCCAGGTCGCAGGTTCAGTGGCTGGAAGCGTTGCTGCTCTGGAACATCCCAGCCATGACGAAGCGCTGAATTATGGAGAGATCTTCCTGCGCGACAACGTGCCGGTGATGGTCTACCTGCTGACCCAGAAGCGATTTGACGAGGTGCGTCATTTCCTCACGGTCTGCCTCGACCTCCAGAGCACGACGTATCAGACCCGTGGGGTCTTCCCCACCAGCTTTGTGGAGGAAGGGAACGAGCTCATCGCGGACTATGGCCAGCGCTCCATCGGTCGGATCACCTCCGTGGATGCAAGCCTCTGGTGGCCAATCCTCTGCTGGCTCTACGTGAAGCGGAGTGGAGACGAAGAATTTGGCTCCAGTCAGAAAGTGCAACGCGGTGTTCAGTTGCTGTTGGATCTGGTCCTTCACCCCACCTTCGAAGGCACACCGGTGCTGTTCGTGCCGGATTGCGCGTTCATGATTGACCGTCCAATGGACGTCTGGGGTGCGCCCCTCGAGGTGGAGGTGTTGCTGTATGCATCCCTCCGCAGTTGCATCAAATTGATGGAGCTGAGCCGACGCCACCACGACAGTCGACTGTTGGATCAGCGCCTGGTCCTGACAAGGCAATGGGTGCATGATCTGCGCCAATTCCTTCTCAAGCACTACTGGGTCACCAGCAAAACCATGCAGGTGCTGAGGCGTCGGCCGACCGAGCAATACGGAGAAAATCAGCACCAGAATGAATTCAACGTGCAGCCTCAGGTGATTCCTGACTGGTTGCAGGATTGGCTTGAGAACAGAGGCGGCTACCTGATCGGAAACATCCGGACAGGACGTCCAGATTTTCGCTTCTACAGCCTGGGCAATTCCCTCGGCTGCCTGTTCGGGCTCCTGACCAGTCCACAACAACGGGCTCTGTTCCGCCTGGTGCTGCACAACCGTGATCACTTAATGGCCCAGATGCCTATGCGTATCTGCCATCCACCGATGGACGGCCTGGAATGGCAGAACAAAACCGGATCAGATCCCAAAAACTGGCCTTGGAGCTATCACAATGGCGGCCATTGGCCAAGCCTGCTCTGGTTTTTCGGAGCCGCCATCCTGTTGCATGAGCGGCGGCATCCCCATGCTGATGTGCTGCTGATGGGGCAGATGAAGGCGCTACTGGAAGAGAGCTACTGGAGTCAGCTCAACCAGTTACCCAGGCAGCAATGGGCTGAATACTTTGATGGACCGACTGGCACTTGGGTTGGGCAGCAATCAAGGACCTACCAAACCTGGACCATCGTTGGCTTCTTGCTGCTGCACCACTTCTTACGCACCAGGCCCGAAGATGTCGAAATCCTCGACCTTGAGGAGCTTCTACCCAACCATGACCCCGCCTCAGAAGAGGAGCAAGCAGAGATTTAGCCACAAAAAAACCCGGTCCGAAGACCGGGTTTGAAGTTGGAGGTGTGTGATCCGACTCAGAACAGCCCCAGGGTGAGGGACTTGTCGATCGGGAGAGCAGCACCAATGCCCAAGTAAATGGTGGTCACGGTTCCAAACAGGAAAACAGCCATCGCCACTGGACGACGGAAGGGGTTTTGGAACTTATTAAAGCTCTCAATGAACGGAACGAGCATCAGGCCAAGGGGCACCAAGGTCTGCAAAGCAATGCCAAGAAGCTTGTTCGGAACAACCCTCAGAATTTGGAACACGGGGTAGAGGTACCACTCAGGCAGGATTTCCAGCGGAGTCGCGAAGGGATCAGCCTTGTCACCAAGCATGGCTGGATCAAGCACTGCCAGGCCCACAACACAGGCAATGGTCCCCAGGATCACAACGGGGAAGATATAAAGCAGGTCGTTAGGCCAGGCAGGCTCGCCGTAATAGTTGTGACCCATTCCCTTCGCGAGCTTTTCGCGCAGCTTTGGATCGGTGAGATCAGGCTTCTTGAGGATGTGCATTGAATTGACCAGTGAGTGTTCGAGTGCAGCTGAACGTGAGTCGCTGGATCACAAGGGACCGGAGATGCCCTGCTTCCTGATCATCAGGAAGTGCATGAGCATGAACACGGCGAGAAGCCAGGGCATCACAAAGGTGTGGAGGCTGTAAAAGCGAGTGAGAGTGGATTGACCAACGCTCTCTCCTCCGCGAAGCAGCTCAACCATGAAGTCACCAACAACAGGGATTGCCGCTGGAACACCTGAGACGATCTTGACGGCCCAGTAGCCGACTTGGTCCCAAGGGAGGGAGTAGCCAGTCACACCAAAGGAGACGGTGATCACTGCCATGGTGACGCCAGTCACCCAGGTGAGCTCCCGAGGCCGCTTGAAACCACCTGTCAGATAGACGCGGAAGACATGCAGGATCAGCATCAGCACCATCATCGAGGCGCTCCAACGATGGACGGAGCGAATCAGCCAGCCAAAGCTGACGTCGGACATCAGGTACTGAACGGAGGTGTAAGCCTCAGCCACAGTTGGCTTGTAGTAGAAGGTCATCGCAAATCCAGTGGCGAACTGGATCAGGAAGCAGACCAGGGTGATCCCACCGAGGCAATAAAAAATGTTGACGTGCGGGGGCACGTACTTAGTGCTGATGTCGTCAGCGATGTCCTGAATTTCAAGACGTTCCTGGAACCAGTCGTAGACAGGTGAGGAGTTCGCCATGCAGAAGTGGGCTTGGATTGCGAGAGTCTACTGAACACGTCCCAGCGAACGCGCCGGGTATGAAGCCGATGTTGCCGACTGTTAATCGCCGCAAGAAAGCCTTGCGACAACTGGCTTGCTGCCTGCTCAGTCTTCTCCTGACCGGCTTTGCCTGGTCCTCGCCGGCACTGGCGCTCAACGATGCCCAGCAGCTGGTGGTGGAGAGCTGGAAGCTTGTGAACCAGAGCTATGTGAGCCCAGAGAGCTTCGACAAAATTCACTGGAAACGACTGCGGCAGAAGGCCTTAGAAGGAAAGATTGAAAGCAGTGAACAGGCCTATAGCGCCATCGAAACGATGCTGACGCCACTGGGGGATCCCTACACGCGCCTGCTCCGACCCGATGACTACGCCGTAATGAAAGAGAGCAATCAAGGCAGCCTCAGCGGCGTGGGGTTGCAATTGGCCCATGGGAACGCTGACGGAAGGGTCGTGGTGATCGCACCTCTTGAAGGCTCCCCGGCCGCGGAAGCCGAGGTCATCAGCGGAACAGCGGTGCTTGCCGTGAATGGCGAATCCACTGCCAGCCTTGGCCTGGAAACCACCGCAGAGCGCCTGCGCGGCGAAGCCGGAACGCAGGTGGTGCTCACGCTTGAAGCCCCGGATGGAACCAACGAAGAGCTGACCCTCGAACGCCGCAGTGTCGACCTCAGACCCGTGCGCACCAGGCGGCTGCGTCGCGACGAGCACACCCTCGGCTACCTACGTATTACCCAGTTCAGCGAAGGGGTACCCCAACAGGTGCAGGAAGCGATTGCCGAGCTTTCCGACAAGGGAATCGAAGGCCTAGTGCTTGACCTCCGCAACAATTCAGGCGGACTCGTGAGCGCAGGACTGGCCGTGGCCGATGCCTTCCTCAGCAACGAACCAATCGTGGAAACCCGCAATCGCGATGGCATTGCAGACCCAATCCAAGCCAACCTCCCAACCCTCTATGACGGTCCGATGGTGACGTTGGTGAATGGGGGGACCGCCAGTGCCAGCGAAATTCTGGCCGGGGCCCTTCAGGATGATGAGCGTTCGCTGCTGCTGGGCAGTCGCACCTTCGGCAAGGGGCTGATCCAGACCCTCACCAACCTCAGCGATGGCAGCGGACTTGCCGTCACGGTGGCCGGATACCTAACCCCAAGTGGGCGGGACATCCAAGGGCAAGGACTCGAACCCGACCGATTGCTGGACCAACCCGAACCGCTGAATCCAGGCGGAGACGGTGATCGCTGGCTGATTGATGCCGAACGAATCATGGAAGCAATGCTCGATCGCAGCGAGCCCTTGGACGCCACGTGACCGCGTTGATGTCCACGCGCACCTATCACGATCCGCTCCACGGCAACATTCAATTGGATGGCCATGACCCCGCCGAAGCCATGGTCATGGGTTTGGTGGATAGCTCCCCGTTCCAGCGACTGCGGCGGATCCGCCAACTCGGCCCCGCCTTTCTCACGTTCCATGGTGCCGAATCCAGCCGGTTCACCCACTCCCTCGGGGTGTTTCAGCTGGCACGCAAAGCCTTCAACCATCTGCTTCCCCAGGATCCGAGCCTCGAGCAACACAAGGGCGTGCTCTATGCAGCAGCCCTGCTGCACGACCTAGGCCATGGCCCCCTTAGCCACACAGGGGAAGAGATGTTCGGCCTCCATCACGAGACCTGGTCGGCTCGACTGGTGAGAGAGCATGCAGACATCCAGCCTTTGCTTGAGAGGGTCGCCCCCGGCACCGCAGCTGCCGTGGCGTCACTGCTGGAGCACGGTCAGGCAGAACGGGGCGTGATCAAGGCTCTGGTGAGCAGTCAGCTCGATTGCGACCGACTGGATTACCTGATGCGCGACAGCTACAGCACGGGCGCCCGCTACGGACAACTGGATCTGGATCGAATTCTTTCCGCCCTGACACTGGCTCCAGATGGCGACCTAGCCATCGCCCCCAAGGGATTGATGGCTGTTGAGCATTATTTAGTGGTTCGCAATCTGATGTATCGCAGCGTCTACACCCACCGCCTCAACGTGGTGTGTAACTGGATGCTGCAGCAATTAGTCCGTGAGGCGCGACGCCTTGGCCCGGAGCAGGTCTGGAGCGATCGCGTCATGGAGACCTGGCTCTGGGCCCCCCGTGACATCACACCAAGCACATTCCTCGCCAATGACGACCTACGGCTGGGCTATCACTTGCAACGCTGGGCGGAGGAGGGGCCAGCCCCCCTGGCAGAGCTTTGTTCTCGCTTCCTGAACCGCAGGCTGCTCAAGGCCACCAGCGTGGCTCAACTTGAGCCTGCACAGCAGTTGGAGGCTCTGGCGCTGGCTCGCCGACTGAGCGAAACAGCCCAGATGAATCCTGACCAATGCTGCGGGCTGAGCCATCAGCAGCTTCGGGGTTATCACCCCTACCGGGGAGGTCTGCGTCTCTGGGACGGAACGACGTTACGCGGACTGGAACAGATGTCCCCTCTCGTCAACAGTCTCTCCACTCCAGCAGCAACAGCCTGGCTGATTCACCCGAGTGAGATCCAATCACAGCTTCGCCATGATCTGGACAACCTCGCGGCAGGCGCAGCGGCTCAATCCTCCTAGCGTCTAACAACGGTTCGTGCCGTTGCCCTTCCATAAAGACCCTGATGGCAGCTGATCAAAACTCCGGTCTGCTTCAGCGCCTCGTGCTCCCACCCATCAAGCAAGCGCACTGGAAAGACACCTTGCCCGATCAATTGCAAAGGCTTCGGCCTGGATCTCTCAACTTGATCTCTCATCACTGGGAGATGCGTTGCCGGGATCTGTCGTCCTTGATCGAACTATTGCAGGGTGAAGGATTCAGGATCGCAAGCCTTCACACCCAGGAGCCGCTGACCGCCATCAGTGCCCAAGCCCTCGGCCTGCCCGTGCAGCTGCTGGAGAGCGACCCCATGGCTTCGGATGCCACTCCCAGTGATGACAGCGGAGACCAATCCAGCGATACCAAGCCAGATTGCACAACCCAGTTACGACTGCATCGCGGCACCCTGCGTGCAGGCGAGCAGATTGAAACTGCCGGAGACCTTTTAGTGCTCGGCGATGTGAATCCTGGCGCGAACGTCGCGGCAGCTGGTGACGTCATGATCTGGGGACGTCTACGGGGAATCGCCCATGCAGGCCGCGATGGAGACCGTTCCGCCAAAGTCGTTGCGCTTCAACTCAGGCCTCTGCAGCTCCGCATTGCTGATCAAGTGGCGCGTGGGCCGGATGATCGGCCCCAACCCGGCCTCGCGGAAGAAGCCCGGATCGATGCCGGTGACATCGTGATTGAGCCTGCCAATCCTCGCCTGAGAGCAAGGATGTCCATCCCAGCGACGGACTGAGGAGAACAAACGCTGGCCTGAATCTTCAACCCCCATTAAGGTGACGCGACTTCCCGGGGAGCCGTGGCGTCCACTTCGCGAACGATCCTGATCTGCTCTGGAAAAGGAGGGGTCGGCAAAACCACACTCACGGCCAACCTTGGCATTGCCCTGGCAAGGCTGGGGCTACGCACGGTTGTTCTTGACGCCGATTTCGGCCTCCGCAACCTCGACCTGCTACTCGGCCTGGAAAACCGCATCGTGTTCACGGCCCAGGAGGTGCTTGCTGAGAGCTGCCGTCTGGAGCAGGCTCTGGTGAAGCACAAACAGGAACCAAACCTGGCCCTGCTTCCTGCTGGCAATCCCCGCATGCTCGAGTGGCTGAAGCCAGAGGACATGCAGACGATTGCAGCAATGCTGGAAAAACAATTCGATTATGTGCTGATCGATTGTCCAGCAGGCATCGAAGACGGCTTCAAGAACGCCGTTGCAGCGGCAAAGGAGGCCATCGTGATCACCACTCCTGAGGTGTCTGCTGTTAGGGATGCCGATCGGGTCATCGGACTGCTCAACACCCATGGGGTGACCCCGGTTCAACTTGTGCTTAACAGGGTGCGGCCCAAGATGATGGCCAGCCAAGAGATGTTGGCGGTCGATGATGTCACTGACATCCTGGCCCTCCCCCTGCTTGGTCTCGTCCTGGAGGATGAGCAGGTGATCGTGAGCACCAACCGGGGCGAGCCCCTCACGCTGAACGGCAGCAGTTCTCCAGCAGCTCGTGCCTACGGCAATGTGGCGCGTCGCCTGCAAGGAGACGATGTTCCTCTGATTGACCCATCCAAAGAAGGGCGTGGCCTTCGCGCCAAGGTGCGCCGACTGATGCAAAAGAAAATCTTCTGAAACCGATGACAGTGCGCGAAATCCTCGACAAGCTGCTCCGCCGCCAGCCCGCCAGTGCGAGCACCGCCAGGGATCGGCTGCAATTAGTACTGGCCCATGACCGCAGTGACCTCAGCCCCGAATTGCTGGACCAGATGCGACGCGAAATCTTTGAGGTTGTGGCTAAGTACGTCGAAATCGACCTCGACGAGGGCGACGTGAGCCTTGAGACCGAAGACCGGGTGACGGCTCTCGTGGCCAATCTTCCGATCCGCAGACCTCTGGCCGTGAGCCAAAGCGAAGGCTGATCTCAAGCCGGCTGCACGGAACGGGGAATCTTCACTGCAACCACACGTGTCCAGTGAAGCCATGCCCAGTTGTTCTCTCAGTCCGGCTGAACGCGCCGTCACCGATCTATTGGTGCAGGGTCTCAGCAACCAGGCCATCGCCGATGCACTGGTGCTGAGTGTGCGCACCGTTGAAAGCCATGTGAGCCATTCGTTGGTCAAAACTGGATGCACCAGCCGTCTTGAATTGGTGGTGTGGCTGTTAGGTCAACAACAACTCCAGAGCTGAAAGCAGGCCGGTACACTTCCGACGTTGCCGGCTTAGCTCAGTGGTAGAGCAGCGCTTTTGTAAAGCGAAGGTCATCGGTTCAAATCCGTTAGCCGGCTTCGAAGACATGGCCTGATCTCTCGCCCTCTTCAAGGGCGAGAGATCAGGCCTTACGGCCAGCCAGCAGCCAGCCCCCCACCACCGCCAACAGCAAGGGGAGAGCTTTCAGGCTGATCAGTGCTGTTGCTACGTGCACAAGCGGGTCACCCAACCAGAACCCCAGGCTCTGCAGCACCAACACCAATGCGATCAGCCAAAGCATGACGGCGGAGAACCCACTCCTGCTGGCATCACAGCACCCTGGCGCAACATCTGCCAGCGGTTCTGAGGCTCCCAGGCGAGAACGGTACTGGCCAAACCCAATGGCTGCGGCCAGTCCAGCGGGCCCAACAGTGGCAATTGGGGGAAGTAGCGACAGGCCTGTTCAGGATTGAGCGCGGCAGCAGCCCCCGCAGGATTGCAGCTGGTGGTTGCCAAAGGGCCGGTTTTGGCCAGTAAGGCTCTGGCCTGCTGACAGGCGGGTACTCGCAGGCCAAGACTTGTGGCAGCTGGGTTGAGAGCCTGGAGCATGGCCTGCGCGGCAGGATCAGCACCGACCGGCACCACCAACGTGAGAGCTCCAGGCCAGTGCTGGTGGGCGAGGCTGGAGGCCGTTGGCTGGGCCTCAGGCACAGCAAGCTGCAGAAGAACCTCACCGCTTGCTGCCATCAAGATCAAGGGCTTCTCCCGCGGGCGTCGCTTCAATCTCCATAACTGACCGGCATGGGCTGGAACGGCTGCCATGGCGGGCAGTGTGTCCGTAGGCATCACAGCCGCTCCCCCCTTGAGGAGATGATCGGCAATCGCGTCGCTGGAAAGAACGATTGGCTGCTGACCTGACATGAACAACCCGACGGGTGCAGAACTCCCTCAGCCTGCACGACGAGCGACGGCAAACCGGCGAATGCCCTGAAGATCCTTCTCGGACCTGGCATTGATCAACCCAGCCTTGGCCATGAGCGACAGAACGGCATCACTCTGATCATGGTGGTGTTCCAACAGCAACCACCCCCCTGGGGCCAAGGCGACGGCTGCTCCAGCGACAACCGTGCGGCAGCTCTGGAGACCATCACTGCCTCCATCAAGAGCAAGGCGTGGCTCATGATCACGCACCACTGGATCCAGTTGATCCACCACAAGCTCAGGGATATAGGGGGGGTTGCACACCACCACATCCAAATGTCCCCACCACGGCCGAAGCGGATCCCACCAACATCCCTGGTGCAAGTTCCAGTCAGCACCCGGTGCCCATCGGGCAAGGTTTCGGCGCGCCAGGGCAAGGGCAGCAGCGCTGCAATCCACAGCATGCCCCTGCCATTGAGGCCAGTGAGCAGCCAGAGCAAGGGCCAACGCTCCGCTGCCCGTACCCAGATCAGCCCACATCCGAAGCCTCGAAGCGGGTTCGGCCTCACACTCAGCGCCAAGAGCAAAGGCCAGATCAACCAGCTGCTCTGTTTCCTGACGGGGGATCAGAGCATCCGGCGACACAAACAGCTCAAACTGCCGCCAGGGACAACGGCCAACAAGGTGCTGTAGAGGGATCTGATCATGACGATGCCGCCACCACAATCGCTCCAGTGCATCCAGTGAACAGATGAGATGAACCTGGACACCGCCGGGATCGAGCTGCACTTTCTGAAGATCTCGCCAACGCAGGCCGCCACCCAGATCCAGCAGCCAATCGAGATCCACCCTGCGACCTCCCTCGGCTAACAGACGACGCCGCCAAGCCAGCAGGTCTTCCCCTCTCAGCACCCGTGATGCCATCGCCCCAGCTAAGCAAGCCGCCAGCGCATGCCAGGCTCCGCTTTCAAGACACCCTCCAACTCAAGCGCCACGAGTTGTTCCGCCAGGTCAACAGGACTGCGAGCCAGGCGATTCGCCAGGCTCTGAAGCGTGGCGCCCTCCTCAAGCATGGCCTTGAGCATGGGGTCTCGCTGCAATAGCCGCCGCCGGGCTTCCACCAGGGATCGCCCTGAAGGATGGCGAGAAGCAGCCGACGAAGGCAACTCAGCGAGAGGGGCCTGGCCAAGGGTCTGCAGCAGCTGGTCAGGATCGAGCAACGGCCTGGCACCCTCCAGAAACAAACGATTGCTTCCCTGACCGGAAGGACGCAGCACGTCTGCAGGCATGGACCAAAGCGCACGTCCTTGCTCCAGCGCGGCCCGGGCAGTGATGAGCGCACCACTGTTTTGGGGGCACTCAACCACCACCACCGCACGGGCCAGTGCCACCAGCAACCGATTGCGCAAAGCAAAACTAGACCGCTGCACCTTGGACTCAGGGGCCAGCTCGGTGAAGAGCAGTCCCGCCTCAGCCACGTCAGCCTGAAGCTGATGATGCTCCGGTGGATAGACCCGCTCCAATGGGGTGCCCAGCACCGCCACCGGCTGCCCTCCTGCCTGCAGGCAACCACGATGGGCAGCAGCATCGATCCCCTCCGCCAAACCACTCACCACAGGCCAACCAGCACGAGCCAAAGCCTCCCCGAGAAGCTCTGCCGCCTTTAGCCCATGCATGGATGGGCGCCGAGAACCCACAACAGCAACGGCCTGACCTGAACCCAAGGCGTTCAGCAAAGAGGCATTGCCCCGCCAGAACATCCTCAAAGGTGGACGGCGGAGGTCCTTAAACCCTGCTGGCCATTGCCGATCCATCGGTAGCAGCACCTGATCAGGAGGGTCACAAGCTGGACAGGTCCCCACCAGGCCTCGATAAGCATTAATGCTTAACAACAGGTGGTCAGGCCACCCCGGCTCAGCCTGCAACCGAGCGCTCGACCACCCCCAGAGGCCCGCAAGGTCAGTGTCATAACGGTCAGCCAGCTCCAGCAAGCGAACCATCCGCGCCGCGCCAATCCCAGGGCAATGACTCCAGACCCACCACCATCGCCGCACAGCATCGAATAGTACGCATGAACTAGACTACAGGCTGGGGCCCTGCGTCAGTGCGGCCAGCGCAGGCGCCAGGAAAGCTGGAGGCCGTCTCAACACCCCGCGACCTTCTCCCGAGCTCTGCACGATGACAAGCTCCACCTCCGCCTCCGCCGCGCAGGTCCCATCCGGGAGACAAAAGCGTGCATGCCAGGGCCATCGAACACCCAGACGCGGAAGCACCTGACTCTCAACAATCACACGATCCCCATGGGAAAGCGCCTGCCGGTAGTGGAGCTGAAGGCGCACCACCGGCATCTCATACCCCTCGTCCGAAACACGGCAATACGGCATACCCACGGCAGCAAGCGCCTCAACCCGGGCCTCTTCAAGCCAAGCAAGGTAAGCCCCATGCCACATCACTCCGGCGTAGTCGGTGTGCTGAGGAAGCACGCGCTTCTCCAGCGTCCAGGGGGAGGTCGTAACGCTCTCAATCGCCATGTCTCAGGGGCGGGAGTCTCGCCATAGGCTGCAGCACAGCCAAAACGAGATCGTGTTTAAGAACCTGCTGATCGCCGATTCTGGCAAGGGGCATGTGGAGGAGATGGTTCGCATGCTGCGCGATCTTCCCGGATTCCGCGCCGCTCGCATCAACCTGCTCCACGTTGTACCCGAGCAAGGCTCAGTTGACTCTGAAGAGCACTGGGGAGCTGCCGCGTCATTGATGGCCCAAGCGGTGGGACGCATGGGCCTTGATGCCACTGAAGTGAACTCGATCATTCGCAACGGCGACGCCAAGCAAACCGTGCTGAAGGTGGCCGAAGAACTCAACGCCGATCTGATCGTGATGGGATCCAGAGGGCTTGGCCGCCTCCAGTCGATTCTCGCCAACAGCACGAGCCAATACGTCTTCCAACTCTCCACCCGCCCGATGCTGCTGGTCAGGGATGACCTTTACGTGCGCCACGTGAACAGGGTGATGGTCACCGTGGATGGCACAGGCGTTGGCGATGACGCCCTCAAGCTGGCCTGCGAAATGGTTCGCGACATCCCAGGCGGCCAGCTCATCGGTGTCCATGTTGCCCGCCAGGACCTCGCACCCTCAAGGGGCGCCAACAACAAGCGTGATGAGCTCCTGAACGCAGCAGTGCAACGGGCGAGAAGCTTCGGGGTCGACATGAAGCCCATGCATATCACCGACGCAGACGTGGGTCGGGGGGTCTGCAAAGCCGCGAAAGACACCAATGCAGATCTTGTGGTGATTGCCTCCCAAGACCGCCGTCCACTCGTGGCCCGTGGCCTTGTGGATCTCGACAAGTTGTTGGGCGGCTCAGTGAGCGACTACATCAGGGTGCATGCACCTGCCCCCGTGATGCTGGTGAGAGAACCGGAGCGCAGCTGAGCTGCCAGCTCCGGCAATACCTCCAGTTCAACCCTGACGGCTATTGGTCTGGATATAGAGAATGATCAGGAAGACAGTCGGAACCAGAACGAACAGAAGACTGGCAACAAAGCCGAGATCGTTGGTTTCCATGGCTGATGAAAGATGCAATCGGAAGGTATCACCGTTCGGCGACCTTCCGGAACGTTGCTTCAGCCCTCGTCATCGGGCGTAGCAGCTTCCCCCTATCCAGGCTGGGCCGAACCAGCAGGATCTGTCGCGTCGGTGCCTTCATCGCCTGAATCCTCAATGGGCTCAATCACAGGCCAAGCCGTAGGACCCGCGGGAAGTGTCTCGGCAAGAGCAGTCTTGATCTTGAGATCACGATTCGGAAGACCAGCCTGAGGCTTGGTCAGCACGATGACCGACTGCTCAACCAAGGACTGACAAGCCAACCTCCAAGCATCAGGACGACGCTTGAGCTTTGCATCCTCCACAGTCGTGCGCGGAGACAGCGATGCAGGACCACCACCTGAGATCTCAACGAAGCAGGTGATGCACTGCCCACAGCCGTTGCAGTTGCCGAGTCGCCCCTTGAGCCCATACAGCTCGATGCCTTCCCTGAGCGCCACATCCCGCAGGTTTTCGCCCGGATAACACTCAACATCACGCCCTTCGCGGACGAATCGGATCACAGGCATGGCGAACTGGTGGATCGAGGTTGGTGCATTCTGAGGGCAGGCGTTTCGTTTTGTAACCGGAGCTCGGGGGCATCCCGATCAAGCGGGGCCGCTTCGAGGCTGCAACATCACAGGGCCCGGGGATTGCCTGCGCGTCCAAATCCCATGCCACAACACGTTGCAGCTCGCGACAGCAGAGCACGAACGCCGTGGAACAACCCTTACGATCCCTGGGTCTGGCTGCATTGGCAGCTCGTTCCCCTGAACCTGACCCATGGGATTGCCCTGGTATCGGGTGCACACAGTCGTAATTAACGACCCCGGCCGACTTCTGGCCGTGCACCTCATGCACACAGCCCTCGTTGCCGGCT
>Ga0189288_10411_pt1 | contig 13141 bp, 22 predicted proteins | sample UW105minimetaG_FD_130316 | JGI IMG/M metagenome (GOLD analysis project Ga0189288, IMG submission 130316) | Marine microbial communities from the Costa Rica Dome - UW105 mini metaG | ecosystem: Environmental > Aquatic > Marine > Oceanic > Photic zone | place: Costa Rica: the Eastern Pacific... | reverse complement strand
TTTCATCAGGCGCTTCAGCTCGTCGGTCACTTCAGTGATCCGGTCGAGGCAAGCGTTCAGCAGTGCGGCCGCTTCAAAGCGGGTCATCGCACGGTTGCCGCGGTAGGTGCCGTTCGGGTAGCCAGCGACGCAGCCGTAGCGCTCGACCAGGTTGGACAGAGCCTGGTAAGCCCAGTCGGTCGGAACCACATCCGAGAACTGGCTGATGCTGGTGACCTGATCTTGGCTGGACAATGGCGAACCAGCAGCAAAGCCAGAATTGGTATTGAAGCTCAATTCAGCTGAAGCCGACCCCACCGAAAAAAGAGAAGCGAATGCCCAACCAAAACCAAATCGAACCAAAATATGCTTTGAATTCATCGCAATAAAAAGATGGCGGACACAAGTTCCGCCACAAAAGAAATGCCAGAAGATTCGTCTAGAAGAATCTTTTCAATCACCATCAACAGAAATTGTTCCGTCAATCAATGATGGCAACCCATGCAAAAGCGAGACCGATACCAATCCAGATTCCAGCACCCAGGCGCTGACCCTGCTCACCCAACCAGTTGATCACCTCTTTGGATGCTGTCGTCACAAGCAGGAGTAGTGCACCCTGAGCAATCAGAAGGCCTAAGAAATAGGTGGCAAGGGGTGTGGGTTCGGCACCAACAATGGTGCTTCCGAGCAGGAAACCATGCAGACCGATCAAAGGAAGCAGCCACTGCACCGGCACCAGCGCCAGAGCCATCAGCCCCTCGATCACCAGCGATAGGGAAACAAGCGCTTCCGCCCAAGGAGCGATGGCATCGGGCAGTGGAATGAACTGGGAGAGGGCACTACCTGCAAGCCCCACAGCAAGCAAGGGGAGCACCCATTTAATGGGACGACGCAGGCCAATAAAGGCGACTGCGAGCAGGAACAAAAGATGGTCTGGTCCCAGCAGTGGATGCCCAATACCGCTTAGCAGTCCTTGCCATGCCGTCAGGCCGGTACTGTCACCCATTCCAAAGGGATGGTGAGCATAGGCAGGAACGGCAATGGAAGCAGCCAAAAGCAGGGGAGCCGACAACAGCCCAGCCTTCTGAACGGCCAGCAACGGTCGCAATGAAGTCAAGATCGATCCTCGTCGAGTGGAAACCTGGCGGGCGTTCTGACTGGCACCAACAAGAAAGAGGTGCATCACAGCTGCGGGACAGTGACGGATTCGCACCGTTCTTTCCCCGTTTCCTTCAGTGGCTGATCCCCACCAAAACCAGAGGCTTTAACCTATCAAATCCAGGCCGTTTTGTAACCAATGCACACCACCTGCCCTTCTGACAAGGTGCAGCAGATCTAAAGTGATAAATGATTCAGGATGGGGGACCAGGGCTAGCAGATACTCCTTAATCCAATCAAGCAAAAGCCTTCGGAGCAAGCTTTTGGTAACAGCAACAAGACTTGCAATCTGCGATCAAGCAATTTAACTAGCCAGCTTGAGAAGCAGATGAATCTCTTCCGAAATTCTGTATTCTGATCCAACTGATACTGATGCCTCAACCGAACCAGCCAATCGGATGAAAAATCACGATCAAGACTGTGATGGCATACCCCAATGGATTGCGATCGGCATTGCACCCAGAGGGATCGTGGCCATCGGCATCGTTCCGATGGGTGTGATCACCGTTGGCGCTGTGGGGATGGGCATCATCAATATCAGCCTTGTCGGCATGGGCGCTCTGTCGGCCTGCTTCGTCGGGATGGGGCTCTGGGGTACTGGTGTTCAGTTCATGAGCCTTTAAAGCCAAGTGACGATGGGGCACAAAAAAGCCCCTGACCAATGATCAGGGGCTTCAAGCTGGGAACGATCGTCGCTAAGGACGCAGCTGATCAACCAAGAATCAAGCCCAACCTTTGGAGGACTGAGACTCAACATAAGCAGCAACATCAGCAATATCGTCAGCGCTCAGCTTGCCGCCAAAAGCAGGCATACCGTTCTTGCCGTTGGTCACCTGATAAGCGATGGCTTCTTCGTGGCCCTCGTTGTAGCTGGTGAGATAAGACTTAAGGTCGTCTTGCTGAAGGGTGCGCTGGCCATTAACGACGTTGCCTCCACCCATGTGGCAAGCCGCGCAGTTAGCCGAGAAGATCTGCTCTCCATGAGCAGAATCGGCAGCCATGGCAAAAGAAGGCGCCACAAGACCAATCAGAGCAGCAAGGGCGATCGAGAGCAGGTGTCTCATCATCTAGGTAGGAAGACCTACCCTCTTTAGTCGCAGATGTCCCCAAAAGCACAACCAGCCCCCGCATTCTTTACTTTCCTTTTGTATCAAGTGAGCCAGCCTCAACCAGACTGCAGCGCAACTCAACAGTGCCGACCTTGAAGTGGCTCCATGCAGCTCTGATCGGGCTTTTCGCCTGTGCTCTGATCGGCTGGCCGGCCCAAAGGGTTGAGGCATGCGTGGAGGGCCTTTCCTGGGGCATGCCCTTAGAGCAGGTGCGTGACCACCTCGGCCAAAGCCAACCCGTGGACGATGAGCAGCCCCATCGCTTTGTTGCCAGCCATGTGCTGCTGGATCGTCTTCCCGTCTCCAGCGTCACGTTTGACCTCGACGAGACCAACGGCCTGCAGTCCCTGGCCTATGAGTTCGCCATCGATGACATGAGTGAGGTACTGGCTGGTCTGCGGTCAAGGCATGGCCAACCGCTCAGCACCAGTTCAGAAGACCAAGACCAAAGCGAGCAGGTCTGGGTTTGGAATACAGGTGAAGACCTGATCACAGCCGTCAAACATCAAAGTGCCGAACAGGCAAAGTTCCTGATCTCGTATCGACAAAGCAGGCTTCGCCCAGAAACGCTCTAAAGCGATCATCAGACCGGCCCAGCAGGCATCTTTGGGGCGAACAAGTGGCCCAAGCACATGACAATCATGCTGTATGGCCAACCACAACTCAGCAGGAGATGACTAACCAAAGCCTTGGCAATCCTTCAGCGATATCGATCAACAATTGATCAAGATTCAAACGGTAACCTTGTATCCAAGCGCGAACACTCCTAGTTCAATCGTGTGCCTCTGAATGCAATCAACACGACGTGATTGGGCAGGGATGCCATCACATCTGGATACCATGCATCATGGCCCCGTGAACCTTGGCACTGCTCTGGGATTCTGCCAGTAGACCAGACTTAATCCATGTGAGGTCGAAGCCCCGCACCCCATTGCCGCGTTCTGATTTGCACAGATCAGGGCATCAAGCCGAAACAGGCTTGGCCTGGAAATTCCAGTGTTCCTCATCCTCAAGCCAAAGCTCCCACGCAAATTGCTTGCCCCTGCTGGTGGAGAGCTTGCCGCCGAAACCAGCAGGAGAGGCGCTATAGAGATCGATGATGGCGTTGGCAGGTTCACCGTCTCTTGTGAACAGGTCAGTGACCCGATGCCCTAACCGTTCGGAGAGATCGGCTTTGAGGTCATCCAACGTCATCAGGGTTCGTCGAGAAATCCAGAATGAGATCACCGTGTTCATCACGGGTGATCACAAAGCCGAAGCCATCGAGCCGACCACTCCAGACCCCTTGGTCAGGATCGTAATCAAGCCCCTGCTGTTGCTCCACGGTGTGATCAAACAACTGTTGAAAACAATGGCCAGCGACAACTGCCGCCTGCTGCTCATCCATCTCGTCAAGCTCATGCGACTCGACCGAACACCCCTCCAGGAGCTCGGCATCAATCACATTGCCAACGCCCAAATCGGCAACGAGGGCCTCCAGGGCTGCAAGGGTTTTCGTTTCAGGCATGTGTGAATCATCGCTTAACGACAGCCGGAAGCGCGACCAGGGAGCACCTGGGCAAGCACCGTGGTGAGCGCTGTATCCACACTGAAGGTCCGAACACCAAGGTGAACTGGCTTCGCCACCACCGATTGGGCGAGGTCAAGCTCAAACGGCACAAATCCACCCTCGGGGCCGATCATCACAACCGCCGGCTGAGCCAAGTGATCTGCCAGAGAGATTGGAGCACCCATCTCAGCGATCCAACAGGGACGACCTGCACACAGATCCACCAGTTCATCTTCCACAAAGGGGCGGAAACGCTGATGCAAATGCACCCGAGGGGGCTGGGTGTCACGTGCCCGTTCCAAGCCAGACAGCAAAGCCTCTTCGATTTTTTCAGGCTTCAACAATGGGCTTTGCCAGTAACTCTTATCCACCCTGGCGCTGTTGATCAGATGCAAGTTCTCCACCCCGAACTCGGCAACCGTGCGCAGGATTCGTCGCAGCATCTTCGGCCTGGGCAAAGCCAGAACAATGTCAAAACAATGACGAGGAGGGGGCAAATCTTCGAGCTGCACCGTCAAGATCACGGTGTTCTGCTCAATGGACTGAACCACAGCCTCGCCGACCCGCCCATCCAGAATGCCAACCCTGAAGGCATCACCAACGCTGGCCCTGAGCACACCAATCAGATGGGCAGCACGATGATCAGAAATCAGCACCCGCTCGGCGTCGAGCCAATCGTCTCGCTGATGCAGCAGAACAATGTTCATGCGAGCACGAGAAGCCAGGTGAAAGCAGCAGCCAGGCTAGGTGGCGTTGAGGCTTGCGCTCACTGAAACCAAGGTCAAACCTGGACGCAATCGAAGCTGGCTGGCGAGGGAGAACGACACTAAAGAGAGCCCCTCAAAGCCAATCCGCATGACCACAATCGAATGTCGCTATAGCGGCAATCTCCACTGCGACGCCCGACACGGCCCATCAGGACAGCACCTGCAGACCGATGCACCAAAGGATCACGACGGCCTGGGGCAAACGTTTTCTCCCACTGACTTGTTGGCCACATCCTTGGGAACCTGTGTGCTCACGGTGATCGGCATCACGGCGAAACGTCGTCAATGGAATGTGGAGGGAGCTAGCGCCAGGGTGACCAAAATGATGACCCCAGAGGGTCCGCGCAAGATTGCATGCCTCAAGGTCGACGTGCACCTACCCGAGCAATGTTCCCCAGATCAACGTCGGTTGCTGATGCGCATGGCCGAAGACTGTCCGGTCAAACGCAATCTGGAGGGAGCGCTGACAATCGAGCTGAACTGGACTTGACCAGCAATGATCCATCGGCATTGACTTGATGCCAATGACTGTGCAAGACAAGCAACAGCAGCCTGGAAGATCAAAGCACTGGGCCCGGCTCATCGAGCCGGACCAGCGCTGCTCCTTCAGGCTGAAACAGCTGAACCCAGAGGCATCAAGCCGTCAGCTCCAGCCGTTGCTGGCCTGATCTTCCACGTAAGCCGCCACATCCGAGATCTGGGTCTCGGTCAGGGTGTCGATGAAGGCCGGCATTTCATTCAGGCCATAGGTGACCTGAGCCACAATGGCGCTCTCATGGCCGTTGTTGTATTGAGCGAGATACGACTTGAGGTCATCCTGCTGCAGTGTGTGCTCAGCATTCACAATGTTCCCCCCGCCAGCGTGGCAAGCGGCGCAATTGGATGAAAACACTCTGGCGCCACTCGCAGCGTCACCAGCGAAGGCATACGTGGGCGCCCAGATCAAAACGAAAAGAGCAGCAACGACAGACAAAAGAGCACGCATCGGCAACTTTTAATCACACAAGCCATTCTCATCGTCATCGGCGAATGGAGTCAGCCTGGCGTGCAGATCGTCATATCCCCCTTGCATCAGCCAAGCAGGTGCTGCAAGGGGGATCAGCTCAGTGACTGGTGTGACTTCCATGATTGTGGGCCGAACAAGGCATCCACTGATCACCCATCTGGTGCGCACCTTTGCAGCCGAAGTGAACAGCCGCGGCCGCGGCTTCTTCGCGGGTGGGATACATGGCCTTAATTCCGGCAGCAGGGGGGCTCACCTCAGCCTGAGGATCCATGGAGAGAGCCACACCGCTGTGATCATCACCGGAAACGTGATGGGCGATCGCCCCACCACCGAGAGCGGACAGTGCTGTCAAGGCCGCAACACAGCCAAGATGCTTCCAGGTGGTTCGATTGAGGAAAACAGTCACAGATCGATCCACGTCGATAGAGGGTGATATCGGCGGACAGGCTGCCTGCAACGGCCCAGAGGCCACCGATATCCACATTCTAATGGCGCAGCCTCAACCTGGCAAAGACGGCTGTCGGCGAAGAATGACGTGATGGGGTGCGAACAGAAAGGCCAGCACAAACAGACCGGTCTGGACCAGCACGATGCATCCTGCGGGAGAGCGATCGCTCCAATAGCTGATGAACACTCCGAAAACACTGGAAATCACACTGCTGGCAACGGCCAAAAGCGTCATGCGATCGAAGCGATCAGTGAGCAGATAAGCAGTGGCGCCTGGTGTCACGAGCATGGCCACCACAAGGATGATCCCGACTGTTTGCAGACCTGCAACCGCCGCTAGAGACAGAATCGACAACAACAGGTAGTGAAGGAAGCCGGTATTGATCCCAATTGAGCGCGCATGGGTGGGATCAAAACAAAACATCAGCAGATCTCGACGGAACAGCAGCAACACCGCAAACACCACAATCGAAATCAGCAGGGTCTGATGAATATCTGCATTGGAAATACCCAGCACGTTGCCGAACAGGATGTGGAAGAGGTCGATATTGCTCCGCACGTTCGACACCAAGACGAGTCCGAGAGCGAAGAAACCGGTAAAGACAAGGCCGATCACGGTGTCTTCCTTGATGCGGGATTTCTGTTGGACAAAGCCGATTGTGGCGACAGATCCAACCCCGAACACAAAGGCCCCTAGAGAGAAGGGAAGCCCAAGGGCATAGGCCAGCACCACCCCAGGAAGCACCGCATGGGAGACGGCATCACCCATGAGGGCCCACCCCTTCAGGGTCATGTAGCAGGAGAGCAAGCCGCACACCGACCCCACCAGGGCACTGATGCACAGGGCACGCACCATGAATTCATGGCGGAGAGGCTCCAGCACCCAATCCATTAGCACCCACCACTCCATGGCACCTGAGAAGTCTCTCAGGACGAAGCATCAATGGCGTCAAGCAATGGCCTCAAGCAGTGGCCTCAAGCAGTGGCGAGAAGGCAAAGCCGCCACAGTTCGAACTAATCAGTCGGCCCCGTCCACCGAGCCGCGCCCTGTTGCAGGCCTTGAGGATCGGGCCGCTGGCGATGCTGCTCAACACAGCCGCAGCCAAGAGATTCGGAAGGAAGCCATCGCGCAGTTCGAGTGAGATTTCCGATCATGCCCGGCGTCACACTTCCGAATTGCACAACAGCAGAACACCGCAACACGAAAAAAGCTAAGCCCGCAGAAGAGATTAAGCGATCTTGAATGAGTAATTTGGCCTAACTTTTGGCGCCCAACGAAATTTCATGAAGTTGTGTGGTTTCATCTTAAAGCCGTCCAGCCAACAATCAATGACCTTCTTTGCGGGAACTTTGGTAGCCACAACTACCGTCGCTTTTGTATTTGTCATGCGCTCCATTTTAAAAGAGCTTGATATAAAGCTTTCGCTACCATCTCTTCCTTCAATCAGCCTTCCTTTCACGAAGCGTTCAGTTCAGTCTGCCAATACCTGAATAGTCCAGCCCCACGGCATCAGCTCCATCTAATGACGACCATCAGAGTCAGCTTTGCTATTGCCGGTGAGCAGATCAGGAGGAACACCACCAAAGGTGAGTGAGAGATTCTCGGAGGTAAAAACCTCCGAGGTCTCGCCATAGGCAAGAACGGTTTTGTTGATCAACACCACCAGATCACAAAACTCACGCACATGGCTGAGGTCATGGGTGGAGATCAGGATGGTGCGTTCCTCACTGCGAAACTGCAGGAAAAGATCAGCCATCAACTTCTCGGTGCGCACATCCACGCCGTTAAAGGGCTCATCAAGCAGCAGCACAGAAGCCCCCTGAGCGATGGCACGGGCAAGAAACGCTCGCTTGCGCTGACCTCCAGACAAAGCCCCGATGGGACGATCACGGAGAGGGAGCAACTCCACTTGGGAGAGGGCCTCCCGCACGGCAACGCGGTCCGCACGCGCAGGAATGCGAAGCAGATTCATGGCGCCATAGCGGCCCATCATCACAACGTCCCAGACGGAAACCGGGAAGTTGTTATCAATTCCTTCGCTCTGGGGGACGTAGGCAACGGCCTGCTCCCGCTGAGCCTCCGCCACAGTCAAGCCATTGATACGAATTCGACCACGGGATGGGCGCACGAATCCTGTGAGCGCTTTAAACAAGGTGGATTTGCCTGAACCATTCATCCCAACCAGGCCACAGATGCAACCGGCAGGCAGCACCAGCGAGGCGTCATAAAGCGCCACCGTGGCGTTGTAGTTCACACAAAGATGGTCAGCCTCGATTCGCATCGTCATGGCTACTGACCCTGCGGACTGAGACCCTTGCGGATGAGTCTCACATTGTGCCGCTGCAATTCGAGCAGCGTGGGGGCCGGCCCGTTGTGTTCCGAAAGAGAGTCGACGTAAAAGGTGCCTCCGAAGCGGGCTCCTGCAGCGGACGCAACCTGCCGCTGAACTTTGTTGCTCACTGTGCTTTCACAGAAGACTGCAGGCACCTCGGACGCCCGAACCGTTTCGATCAGTCTGGCCATGCGCTTGGGGGTGGCCTGGGTCTCGGCATTCACAGGCCAGAGATAGGCCTCTTCCAGGCCATAGTCTTTGGCCAGATAGCTAAAGGCGCCTTCGCAGGTCACCAGCAAACGTTGATGCTCAGGCAGTGCTGCCAAGGAGGCTCGCAGATCGCGATCAAGCTGCTGCAACTGCTGCTTGTAGACCTCACCATTGCGACGGAAGCTCGCTTCCCCGGCAGGGTCTAATGCGGAAAAGGCTGCAACGATTTGATCCACATACTGCTGAGCCCGTTGGGGCGACATCCAAGCGTGAGGATTGGGACGACCCGCATAGGCATCCCCTTCAATCAACAAAGGCTCAATCCCCTGGGTGAGCGTGACGGTAGGAACATCTCCAGCCGCTGCGGTGAATCGTTTGGCCCAAAGTTCAAGGCCAAAACCATTCTCGAGAATCAGCTGAGCTGAAGCAGCCTTCTCCAGGTCACTGGGAGTGGGTTCATAGCCATGAATTTCAGCACCCTGCTTCGTGATGGAGTGCACATGCAGTCGGTCTCCGGCCACATTGCGTGCCATGTCAGCAAGAACGGTGAATGTGGTCAGCACCACCGGCCGGCCATCAGCAGGTGCACTCTTCTCACGCTGGGCCTGAGGGGAGCGGCAAGCGGTCGTGACCAGAAAGGCCAGCAGCCAAAGTGCCGTCAACGACCTCGCAAACCTCAGAGCAGGGATGGCTAGCACCAAGTTCCAGAATCGATATTAGAAGATCGAGCGCCAGCAGACGACAGTGAACGAGACGCAATAGAGACGCTATCGTAACGCAATAGTATCATAGACGTGCCACTCCCAGGGGCTCGGGCCAAGGGTGGATCGAAGCCGACCAGGGCTGCCCGCAAGGTCTGATCGCAGCATCGACGTTTCAGCTGATGTTGCAAGCCTCAATCAGCGCCGCCTGCAAGCGGAGATGACCATCAGGGAGTGTGTTCAGACCGAGATAGCACTTCGGAGATCCTCCTCGCATGGGCTTTCAATCCTGCGAAGGAAGACCGCCGCCACCGCCATACCATCTCGCCCACAAGGGCCGGAATGATCGACCAGAGATGCCAATCGCAACCACTAACTGACCTTGCAACACCTGCCTCAACGACGACGCTGGTCAGTCAAGGAAGCGTCCTGCACCGACTGGCACAGTGCCAGTTGACGCGCGAATGTTCCATTGTGTGAGGAGATGGATCAAGAGACGGAGTCGAAACAAGGACAGACGCCCGTCTCACTGATCTTTATCCCAACTCCGCCCTCGGCGGAGTTTTTTTTTGCCCAAAGCAAAAACTGCCTCTGCGCACACCAGCACACCAGATCTGGTGGCATCACATGGTCCAAAGTCTCCGCAAAACAAACATCAACGGCGCGTGCTGATTTCGGTGACAAACCACGCCATATCTGGGACTTGCGCCAAAGCCAACACCACGACTATCTCTAAGCCAAGGCCGGGTGATGGGGACAATCACCGGCCGCAACGCAGCCCTGACCCGAGCGTCGGGGCTTTTTCATCGCTGTGGAGTCGTTCCTGAACTGATATGGAGACCAACGGCCCTTGTCACCAGAAGAACGAAAACATCGGCCTCAACCCAGCGTTGACGCCAGACACAACCCAACTCCATCACCACCTGCGCCACCACCTGCGCCACCGATCCATCATGAAACGCCAGACTGGTTTGGCTTCATGCTGAGCCATGGGATTCAAGAGCCCCGCCAGCAAGGGCCAGACACCACCACTGTTCAGACCCACGAACCGCTGATGGAGAAGCGCCGCATCCAGGCCCTGGTCAAAGAGTGTGCAGCAGAACTGTTTGAGCTCGCATGCCAGGTGAGTGCCTATCGAGACTGGGATCTAAACCTTCCCGTGGCCGTGATCGATGCCCGTCAGAGCAAAGCCAAGCTGATCGTCACCTCCGTCGGCACAATCAACTCCGTGCTTCGTAGCTCGTCCACCATCGGCAACCCGCTTATGAAGCGGTTTTTCGAACGTTTCAGCAGTGTGGGACTGGAACAAGCAAGGCAAGAGTTCAAGCAAGGCGATCAGGCGGAGGCCTTCGCCGAACTCTGGGAGACTTACCTCGAGGAACGTCGCAGCGGCGGCCAGCCAATGTGGAGTATCGAGGACTCCACCGCCTTCGTGATGCAGAGTCGCAGCAGCCATCGCGACCGGGAGGTGGCCTGTGTGGCTGTTCTGTGCGGCGATCCCCACGCCATCGTCACCTTCAGCGTTCCGATTCGATTTCTCACCTCTCCAGCGGAAGACGATGGCAGCGCCGGCTCCACTGACTGAGTCAAAACGAGCCAGAGAGAGGCGAGAAACTGTGCTTATGACTAAAACAACGAGTCTTGCCGCACCGCTGAGCGAGCGACTGAGCGAGCGGGGCCTGCATGCCGCCAACCGTCGCTGAGCCACGGCAGCAGTAGCCCCTCCAACGCCTGAAGCTCGGCACCATGCGCTGGAGCGAGCCAAGCCTCCTCAAGGCCATCAGGAATCAGCACTGGCATCCGTGGGTGCCAAGGAGCAACAAGCGAGTTTGCTGACGTGGTCAACACAGCACAGGTCTCAACTTCACTGCCATCAGCCCCAAGCCAGCGTTCCCAGATCCCACCCATCCAGAACGGTCGTCGGTCATGACGACCAAAGCGATGCCGGCCTTCGAAAAAGGCGGTGGCAGGGATCAGGCAGCGACGGTGGCGCCAGGCACCACGAAAGCTGGGTTTCACTGCAACCGTTTCCGAGCGGGCATTGATCGGTCGCGGGCCTGGGCCAGGATCCTTGACCCAGCCAGGAAGAAAACCCCAAAGCATCAAGGCCTCCTTGCATACCCCCTCCTCCTGGGCCAGGGCCAAAAGGGGCTCGGAGGGCCGAACCAGAGGTCGAGGCCGATAGTGACGGCGATGCTCATCGGACAACGCGGCCTGCAAAGGAAGAGGCAGTTGGTCCGCTGTGCAATCCAGGGAGAAACGACCACACATCGGCAGATCATCGCTGCCTCAGAGGATGGCGCACCCCCAGCCAGGAGCCAAATAGCAATTTGGTAGCAACAGCTACAGAAATGCCCTATAGTGAAAGCACGTTGAGCCCCACCAGGGGCTGCAGTTCGAGCTACGCCAAGCAACGGGGGCGTAGGCACTGTGGAGTTCAACCATGAACACCCTCGAAATCACCCGCAACCGGATGCGTAAGCAGGCAGCCCTGAGCGAAGCTCAGCGGCTAATGGCCAAGGCCTATCGCGGCGTTGAATACATCGACGCCCATCACACCGCCCTCAAGCCCGAAAAGGCAACGGAACTGCGTTATCGCGGCATCCGATACAGCATCTGATCGTCAAATCAAAAAGAGCCCAAGCCCCGCAAGGGGCTTTTTCATGCTGAAAACTGGCCGAAGACGTTAGGGACCCTCAGCCAACTGACGGGTCAAGCGGCGCTCAACCTGAACAAACAAGAGCCACGCCAGAGAAGCACTCACCCCTCCAGCCCAATCCGAGCGCAGCAACTCCACAAGAGCAATGGTGCTGGCAGCAATGCGCAGACCAGCCAAAGCGAACCTGCCCCATCGCCTCCAGCTCTCTAAGCCAGTCGATGGAACACCAGATCCAGCCTGATCAGCCATCAGCAGTCGGAGCAGGAGAACTTCTGCTGCAGGCGATTCTCCAGTTCCGCAAGATCTTCAGACAGCATCAGCAATGCCATTCCCATCAAACAGAGGCTTCCAGCCAGGTCTGCATCCCCATGCATCTCAAGGGTGCGTGCTGCCTGCAAATGCTGAGCCCAGGTCAACCGCATGAAGAAGCCGATGGTTAGCTTCAATCTGAACGAGGCCCCAGTGAGCAGCGAACACAGTTACAACTTGAAATACTGACACAACGCCTGAGCGGTAGAGATCGCTACAGCCCCTCGGATTCAGACCGATACCTTCACAGCATCCTCTGGAGGGAATCATGTCGTCAGGAATCGAACTGAGCACTGAACAGCTCTTCCACCTGGAACACTTCAATCGCGCCCTCGACGCCACCAGCGACCCTGCTCAGCTGAGACATCTGGCTAAGCAGCTGCTTCAGGCTTGGCAAACCCAGAAAGCGGCCACCAAGTGGATCATCCACCAACGCAGCTTTGAACCAACCCGAGCCACCGAAATGATCAAAAGCCTGCCTGATCCGGAGCCTTAAAACTCTCCTCGCAAGGATTCAGGAGAACAGTGGTGAAGCTCCATCTCCCGAACCATCTCACCGGCAAACCAGAGCCCCACAACCTCTGCACACCGATGGTCGCCATCGCAGACCCGATAGCGACCATCGCCAAGAGCCTCAATCGCCGACCCCATCGGCGTCGACACAGTCAACACAACTGACTGAATAGCCACGCGTCTCATGCGTCCAGCATCAGTTCTATCAGGTCAAATCCCCTCGAAGCGAATGTTGAGGTTGACCCGGTCAGGCCCCAAAGCCGTGGCCTGGGTGACCAGTACAGCAGTTTTCCCTGCTGGCGTGGCATCAACGCTCACACCGGCAGGGACTGCCCAGGTGGCAGAAAAGCCCCAACCAGCTTTGGTTGTACGAATCGGCTGTTCGCTGTAACCAGCGTTGG
>Ga0189288_10410_pt1 | contig 13158 bp, 19 predicted proteins | sample UW105minimetaG_FD_130316 | JGI IMG/M metagenome (GOLD analysis project Ga0189288, IMG submission 130316) | Marine microbial communities from the Costa Rica Dome - UW105 mini metaG | ecosystem: Environmental > Aquatic > Marine > Oceanic > Photic zone | place: Costa Rica: the Eastern Pacific... | reverse complement strand
GCAGGTAGCCCAGCAGTCCATAGACGATGCCTGAGAGGCCGTGACTTCCCGCTGGCCATAACAGCCAGATCGGGATTTCGACGCTGATCACGCCAATCCAAACGGCCAGATAAGAGCGCATCCCTTGGCTGATGACGAGATAGCTGAGGGGGAGAAAGACCAGCGTGTTGGTGAGTAGATGGCCGAAGCCGCTGTGGCTGAAAGGGGCTGTGAATACAGACCACCAGGGGGTGCCAGGACCGAGGGGAAGGTTCCATTGGCCCCCAAATAAAACGGTGTCAAGCAGTTCTTGGAGCCATGCGATCCCCACAAGCACAAGGGGAAGCAGCAGCGACCAGGAGATGGCTGGCTGAGGCCTGGGGGCGGGGGTGGTCAGGGATTCAGTGCGACTTCCTTCCACCCATTTTCGGCGCTCCAGCATCGGCGACGGTGAGGCGACTGAGTCAGCTCAAGAAGATCCACATGGGTGATCTCCAGACGCAGCAGCGCAAAGCTGTCGGGCATCGTTGTGCCGTTTGGAATCGCAGTAGGCCAGTCGCCTGCGCTGTCTAGCTCCTGGCCGGGCGGTGGCCATCCCCACAACGCGCGTGCCTCGGGTTGCAGCCCTAGCCAGTGGTGGCGTTGCCTTTGCATCCGTTCATCCCGATCCAGGTGGTGTTGATGTCCGCGCAGGCGGAATTGGCTTTGGGCTTTGGGCAGCAGCCAGCACAGTTCAAAGCGAGGATCGCGCTGCAGTTCCTGTTGCTTGGCGCTCCGCCCATCCGTGAGCAGTTCAAGGCTGTTGTGATTCCACCATCCTCGGAACACCAGGGTTCGAACCCTTGGACTCCCATCCGGGCCAATCGATGCCAGTTGTAGCCATCGCCCCATCGGAGAATGCCCTTCCTTCAGGCGGGCATGTTTCAACAACGGTCGCCAGGGAGGGAGGCCCTGATCCGCTGGGCTCACTGGACCCGGAAGGTCACACCCATCACGGCGGTGATGTCTTTCCAGATCGTGCTGGTGTCGTAGGAGCCGTAACTGCTCATGCTTGTGGAGTTGGGCACCGTGATCTGGAAGGTTCCTGTGTCGGCCTTGGTGATCGCGCCGATCCCCGAGCCAGCCTGCTGGGCAATGGCTTCTGCTCTGCGTTTGGCGTCAGCTGTGGCTTTGGCCAGCATGTCGACCCGTTTCTCCGAGAGGCGGGTGAAGGTGTAGGCCGGCTGGCGGATGCTGATGGGAACGCCTTGGCCCACCAGGTCGCCGATCCGGCGCGAGACACCACTAATCAGACCGACATCGCTGCTGCCGATCAGGATCGGCTGCCGGGTGGTCCATCGGGTGGTGATCAGGGCGCCGGTGACGCGGTTGCGCACGTCTTGACTGCTCGACTGAATCACTCCAAGTTGGATGGAGCTTTTCGGTACGTTCTGCTCCTTGAGGAAAGCCACGGCCCGCTCCACCTGGGGCTCGAGGGCCTGATAGGCCTCTTGTTGGCTGGAGCCGTTGCCCCGCACTTCCACCGTCCAGTCCACATAGTCACTCTTGATGCGCTCGGTGCTGGCCCCGGTCACCGTGATCGTGTCAGCGGATGTGCGGATCCCACGCACGGCGACGGATCCCGCGGTCACAAGTCCGGCGCTAAGAACCAGCATCGGCAACACCAGGGGAGGTGTTCGGCGCAGCATGGCAACGATGCGTTGGCCTGCAGTTGCTGATGCCGGCATGGAGCTTGCCTCGATCATGGTGCCTGCAGCCTATAAGTGAAACAGGATCACGTCTTTGGTGATCGGGGTTGACCTATGACCAGGTGCGACTGCGATTTGGCTTTGATCGGAGAAAGGCTCGCAGGCACCTCTGTGCTCGCCTCCCATCCCCTGCCAGCGGCATGGCAGGGGTGTGAATGGTTTCCGCTTGGCTTCTGCGGTAACTCGATCAAGGCTCCGGGTGTTGCCACGGCGCTTCCCTTGGCCCCATCGCCCATGGGAAGCGCCGTGGATCTGGTCTCTTGTCTGCTTGCTCAATCAAGCCTTTGCTGCGATGGAGGTCGGCGATGACGCAAGAACGCACTGAGGTGATTGTGATTGGCAGCGGCATCGGCGGGCTGTGCTGTGCGGCCCTATTGGCGAGGGCCGGTCATGAGGTACTGGTGCTGGAAGATCATGCAACTCCCGGTGGTGCAGCCCATGGTTTCAATCGTGCCGGTTATCACTTCGAATCGGGCCCATCGTTATGGAGCGGTCTCAGTTGCTGGCCCAGCACCAATCCCCTGGCCCAGATTCTGCGGGCCCTTGATCAACCCCTTGATCTGATCACCTATCGCGATTGGGACGTGCTGTGTCCCGAAGGAGATCTGCGCATCGGTGTCGGCAGCAGCGGCTTCGAGCAGGTGGTGAAGAGTCTGCGTGGTGCTCCGGTGCAAGCAGAGTGGCGAAACTTTGCCAAGGCCTTGCAACCGGTGGCTGCCGCCGCCGAGGCCCTTCCCTTGCTGGCCCTTCCCCCCGGGGCTGATGCCATGGGAGCGTTGTTGCGGCGTGGTGGGCGCCTGCTTCCCCATCTACCGGCTCTGCGTCATCTGAACGGGGCGTTTGGTCCGCTGGTGGATCGCCATCTCCAGGATCCGTTCCTACGCCATTGGGTGGATCTTCTTTGCTTCTTGATCAGTGGCATGCCGATGGGGCAAACAAATGCCGCAGCCATGGCCAGCTTGTTCGCTCAGTGGTTTGAGCCGCAGGCTTGTCTGGATTACCCCAAGGGCGGTAGTGCCGCTGTCGTTCATGCACTGGTGGAGGGTCTGGTGCGGCACGGCGGTACGTTGCGCTGCCAGACCAGAGTGCGGCAGCTTTGTCTCGACGGCGACCGCGTCTGCGGCGTTCAACTCAGCAATGGCGATCGAATTGGTGCCGATGCTGTTGTGAGCAATGTCGATGCCTGGGGAACGGTGCAAATGTTGCCGGATGGGGCCGCCCGGCGCTGGCGCAAGCAGCTTGAGATGACCCCGGCTTGTGGTTCTTTCCTCCATCTTCATCTCGGCTTTGACGCCAGCGGCCTCGACCCCCTTCCCCTGCATCAGGTGTGGGTGGGCGATTGGAATCGACCGATTGATGCCGAGCAGAACACGGCCGTGTTCTCGATCCCCTCCGTGCTCGATCCGGCGATGGCACCTGACGGCCACCATGTCCTGCACGCCTACACCCCGGCGAGTGAGCCATGGCATCGCTGGGCCGAGTTGGAACGGGGGTCCGCTGCTTACAGAGCGCTTAAGCAGGAGCGTTGTCAGTTGTTTTGGTCAGTGTTGGAGCAGCGGATCCCCGATTTGCGCGATCGCTGCCATGTGGTGATGGAGGGCACACCGCTGACCCATCGTCATTATCTCAACGTGCATCAGGGGAGCTACGGACCTGCACTCTCTGCCGCGAAAGGGTTATTCCCAGGCGTCAACACTCCCCTCAAGCAATTGTGGCGTTGCGGTGCCAGTACGTTCCCGGGGATCGGCATCCCGCCTGTGGCAGCCAGTGGTGCGATGGCGGCCCATGCGATCGCTGGGCCGCGTGTCCAGCAGCAATTGCTAGACACGCTCGGGCTTTAATCCGACGGCTCAATCGCCTGAACGGGATCTGGAACCGCCCAGGAGGGTCAAGGCACCGAGGCTGCCCAGCAAGACCCCGACCCCGGCTGAGATGGCCACGGAGAGAAGGGGCTTCTCCTTCACTGGCTGTTGCAGCTTCGGCCGCAGGGTTTCATCCAGTTCGTGCAGCTTGAGATCCAGTTTTTTCTGGAGCGGATCGATCGCATCGGCAACCTGGCGGCCCTGCTCACTCAGGATTTGACGCATCCGCGCCACGTTGAGTTGGCCTGTTCCCGCAGCCGCTTCGTTGCCGAGAGGGTCTGGCCTGGGTGGTGCGGCTACCCCTTCGTGTCTTGGCTCCTCCATGGTGTCGTCGTAGAGATGCTTGTCGATGGGAGCCATGGCCTTGTCTCCTGGAACTTGATCCCGGGCTAGCCATGGTCACTTCGTCTGCCAACGACTCTCATCATTGACATGGGCGTTTGGTCGTCACGGCTACTGCTTACTGGCCGTCACGGATAAGAAGGGATCCCCTTGCCCTCCCAGAAGACCCATCATCCCGGTCGCCTTTGTCTCCTCGGCGATTCGGATCGGGTCGCTCCAGCCCTGTGCTGTCAGCACGTCGCAAACGTAATCAAGATGTCCACGGTCATCAGCCTCGGTCCAAATCTGAGGGGCTTTGGTGAAGAACATTCGGTTGGAGAACGACACGATCACTTGGCCTCCAGGCCGCGTGATGCGAAGCAGCTCGGCGGCCACTGCTTCCGGGTATTGCAGGTACTGCCATCCCGCCACGATCAGGCTGGTGTCGATGAAGTTGTCCGGAAGTGGCAGGGTCTGTTCGAGGTTGAGGTTCTGCATCCAGTGACTGTCAAGTCGAGGATTGGCAGCCAGCTCCTGTCCGTTGAGGCCGTGGCCAATGACCCGCTCATAACGGATGTCGTCGGGGAGGTGGGAGACCCATGACGACATCAGATCCAGCAGGGTTGCCGTGGGGTGAAGCCGCTCTCGGTAGAGCTGGGTCAGGCGCTGCCGGAAGCCGGCATCGAGGTGATGAACAAAGCGGGGATCGCGATAAAAGACCGCGTCGTCATCGCTGTCCAGCTTGATGCGCTGGGCCTGGGTCAGCACCTGGGATACCAAAGACAGTCCTCACCGATCTGCGCATCATTGCGAAGCTTTGGCGTTGTTGTGGCTGCTGGGATCAGCGTCGGCTTCAGGCCTCTCGGGCCTGGACGTTTCCACTGTTTCTTGTGGGGGGATCTGTTGCCAGCCGCTGCTCCACTGCTCTCGGTCGCAAAGATCTCGCCAAGCAATTCGCCTGCGGGTGCTGGCGTCGAGAACAGCCTCAAGTTCCACCCACCGTTCGTTTCCACGCCCTCCCTGCATCACCAGGCGGAAATGGCGATAGCCCCCCACAGCCTCCTGGCTGGTCCACGCTTGTGCAGGTTTCCAACCCATGGCAACGCTGGCGGCGGTTGGTGTCGGCCGTTAGCGTCGCATCCCTGCCTGCAGACCATGACGCTCAACGTTGCCATTAGCGGCGCTTCCGGCAAAACCGGGTATCGGATTGCTGAAGAAGTGCAGGCAAGGGGAGATCGACCGAGATTGTTGCTGCGGACTGATTCCAAGCTCCCCGCTTCGCTGTCGAGCTGCGATCAACACAGGTTGTCGTTGACGGATTCTTCAGCCCTGGATGCGGCCCTCTCCGGCGTGGATGCGCTTGTGATTGCCACAGGAGCTCGTCCTTCGATCGATCTCACCGGGCCGATGCGCGTGGATGCCTGGGGGGTTCAACGTCAGGTTGAGAGCTGCCTGCGGGTGGGTGTGCGTCGGGTGGTTTTAGTGAGCTCGCTTTGCACCGGTCGTTGGCGTCATCCCTTGAATTTGTTTGGCTTGATTCTGGTGTGGAAGCGCGTCGGCGAGCGGGTGCTTGAAACCAGCAGTCTTGACTGGACGGTGGTGCGACCTGGAGGCCTTTCGGAGCGCGAAGAAGGGATTGAGGCTGAAGGAATTCGCTATTCACCAGCTGATCAGCAGGACAGTGATTCGATCCCACGCCGTCTTGTGGCCCGCTGCTGTGTCGATGCGCTACACACGCCTGCCGCGATTGGCCGTGTGATCGAGGTGACGAGCGGCATAGACCAGCCTTTGATCAGTCTGGATGAGGCGATTGCCACCTGGTGAGGCTGACTCTTGGATGGCCATCCTTTGCGCTCTGAATGCTGAGCGGCAAAGAGGGGCGGTGGCTCCTCTCTTCATGATCGAAGACTGACTCATTTCTTCTAAATATTGCGAAGGTTATTGGGCTCTTCTCCAAGCCTCGGCAAGCTTTTTTTAATGAAATTAGGCGCTGATGATGTCTGTGGCGTTTACAGGGTTTTGGGGATTCACAACGCTGCTTGCACCCTTGATGCACTGGCTTCGGTTTCACCCTTCAATGCTAGGGATTAGGGGTTAAAGAGGGCTGGATTGTTTTCGGTAAAGAGATAGGCTATGGAGATGGCGATAAGTCGCCATGAACCATCGAGGAAACGGCCGTTGACCATGCAAATCACGCCAATTCTTCTTTTGCTTGCTGCTGGTTTTCTCCAGCTCTTTCAGTCGATATTCTGGCTTCTGATGAACTCCCTCCAGCCAGAAATGGATTGGAAGCTAATGCACGTGATTGGTACTGTTGTGCCAAATGGATTGATTGTTTTGTTGGCCTTCATCGCGCTTGTGGTGTCGGTCATCGCGTTGGTGCGCCGACGCTACTCAAGTCAAGGCCTGGGCTTCGCCGTGACAGCGTTGTCGACCACAGTCTTTGTCAGTCATGCAGTATTTAGTGTGATCGCCATTATGAGTTTAATCCGGTAATCCAGTGCTGAGCTTGGTGATGCATCGTCGATGCTTCTGGCACAGCTTTACGCTGTGCTTGTTTTGATTGCGCCTGGTTGGCTTGATGATTGCCTTTGTCTCGTCGCTTTTGTTGTCTGCAAGTAGCAGGATTGATGGCTGTCATTGTATCTGAGGTGTCGAGGGTTGGTCTTCAGAATGCGGCCTTCGCTTGGTCAAGGCTGTTCCGTTCTTCAGCTCAGTGCTTCAGCCATCGCGTCAAGACGTCGGGCGTTGACGCCAAGGTCTGAGTCTCCGAGTCGTGATTCTGATCGAGCCTCGATGAGGCCTCGTGAGTTGTCGGCATGCACTTCAATGTCATCCACAAAGCCAAACAGGCTGCTGCTTGCTGTGGCATGCAAATAGCCCAACTCGGAGTCAGTCGTGACCACGATTGTGCGTGGAGTTGTCTGCAGGTTGTGCTCCAGGGCTGCGAACGCCGCTGTGGTGTCGTTCACGGGCCATTGTCTCTGGGCACAGTGAGCTGGGCTTGGGCATGGCCGCAGGCTGTCTCCCTGGAGGCCTAGATCCGCAGGAACAGGTCCAACCAGGTGCAGTAGGGCCAGAAGCCAGGGCAGGGTGATGGCAAGCAGAGCGGTCATCGCTGTCGGTCTTGAACTGGATCGGCGATCATGCCTGGATTCGATCACCGGTGGGGATGCAGGCACCTCAAGCATTACTGAAGCGGTTGGCGCTGGTCGAGGGCATGGAGCCAGGCAGCCGCAGGCTTGTGATTGTCTTTGGCCAGCTTGGCGACTTTGATTCGATTGAGTACGCCCAGGCTCTCGTTCCTCTGTTGCCTTTATTGCATCAGTCAGGGCTGAACCTGTTGGCCATCGGCATCGGTGATCAGGGCAGTGCTGACCGTTTTTGTTCCTACACCAAGCTGCCACGCACCCATCTTCAGGTGGATGCTGACAACTGTCTGCATGGACAGCTAGGGCTTTATGCAGGCCTCCAGGTGCCTGGCGGTGCATGGCCCAACTTGCTGATGATGTGCGCCGGCATTGGTTCCCCAGGCACGTTGGCGGAGGTGGTGCGGGGTTATACAGGCGATCGTTCTGCCCCCCAGCGCTTGGCCACCCCACTGTTCCGCTTGGCGGGTGGTGAGGGATTTCAGCGGCCCTTTGAGCTCGCCAGTGTTCGCTTGCAGAACATGGTCGAGGTGCTTGGTCAATGGCGCACCTACGTCCCTTCTGATGATTGGCTCACTCAGCGTGGTGGAACCTTCCTGCTCGATGGTGACGACAGCGTGCTTTATGAGCATCGTGATCGGGGCATCCTCGGCTTCTCGGAAACGATGGCGAGGCCGCTGCAGTTTTTGGAGCCCTTTCTGGCGCAGGCTTGAAGGCTGACGCACACTCGCTCAGCTCCAGCGGACGGGATCGCGGCAATCATGGTGGATCAGATGATCGAACTGGTCCCCGAGTAGATCGCGACTGATGGTCAGACAGATGGTGTTCAGCGGAAGCGAGAAACTGCTGCCGTCAGCATCGAAAGGGCCTTCCACATAGGCACCAATTCGTTCTGCCATCAGAAAGCAAGTGAAGATGGCAACGCCAATCAGGATGCTCGGCCAGCCACTTCCCTGGCGGTGAAACTCCACCAACACCTCCCAACCAAAGACCCAGTTGATCAGGCGCACAAACACGTCATAGGACGCTGGTAGTGGAGTATTGCGGATGCGCTCTAGCCCCCCAATCGCATCGGTACAGGCGTTGGCCACCGTCATCAACTGTTGGCGACCCCAGCCATCGATCCATCCCTCTTGATGCAGGCTTTGCACAGCTTTGGCTCGGGTCTCCGACAACTCACGCAGCGTGGCTGTGGTCGGCAGCCTGAGCTTTGCGAGCAGCCCATCCTGTAGATGCCTCAGGTCCCTATGCCAGAAGTTGCGCAGCTGGAAGTTGAGCTGCCACACCATTGCCACCTGCAGCGTGAGCAGTTTCTGTCCGTTTTGGGATCGAAGTTGCTGACGGCTTAGTAAGGACGTCAGGTTGTCATTCCAGTTGCGGCTGTGATTGACGACTGATCCCCAGAGTTTGCGGGCTTCCCACCAACGATTGATCGCCTGGGTATTGCGGAAGCCGATGAAGATCGACACAGCAATGCCCAACGTGCGAATGAAGCTTTCGCTTTGAAACCATTCATCTGGCAACAGGTTGCTCAGTACGAGGCCACAGAACCCCAGCAACAGCAGCAGATCGAAGCGCATGCGCCAGAGCAGCTGGGCCAGCACCATCGAGTAATCACGGCGGCGTGTTTTGGGTGGATCGCCGTACGGTCCCTCATCAACTCGCATGGATTGGCGCGACGTGTCCGCTGGTTGGTTGGCCATTGTCCATCTTCTGATCCAGGCTCCAGAGCGCGAGGCCACCCCCACGGCCCCTTGCTGCCAACCAGCCATTGGTGTCGCGGTTGATCAATGCAAAGAAGGGGCGTCGACCTGGTGCAGGTGCGTCGAGGCTGCGCTGGATGACCGGGCGATCCCAGGCGTGCAACTCCAAGCGGTTGAAGCTAAAGGTCAGTAAGGGGCGTGGCCCTTCCAGCGCCCCCTCTCCCTCGAAGCGCAGTTCGAACGGTCCAAGCCTGACCGCATTTCTGATCTGGAGGCATTGTGACGACACCGCCGTGATGTCCAGCCTGGCCTGGAGACCCCGCAGGCTCCAGTTGCTCAGAGCCGCCGTCTTGATGCTTCCTTTTGGCCAAACGTTCTGCAGCATCCAGCGGCCATCAAGGTCTTCTGCCTTAATGCTTGTGCCGTGCTGACGAACGTGGCGCTCCATCGCAAGGAGCGTCTGAGCATCGTGCCGAGTCATCACTGCAGAAGAAGGGCCATGGCCGCGATCATGCCTCGTCCTCCTGAGCTGGCATGCATCCAGCTGGACAGAATGGTCAGCATTTGCTGTCTACCACTTGTATTTCTCGCTTTTGACTTGACCAGTCAAGAACCAGATAAATGGCGCCCAGATCGCGATAGAACGAGCAAAGCGGTTGCAGAAAGTTGTTCCGCATCTCTGCAACCCCTGGCACCTAGTTGTGAGAACGAAGTGGGCTGAGCGGAAGGTCCTGGCTAGTAAGTGACTCAGACCCTTAGACCGCTATGACCAACGCTCGTGATTTGATTAATGCCCATCTGTATCCAGTGCTGGCAACACTAGGCACAATTTTTTTGGGTATCGGGATGGTTAATGCCATCCAGATCAATCAGAAGATGGGATCAATTGAAACAGAAGCGAACTATTTTAACCACTGCATGAAGCATCATATTGAAGAAAATCCTAAATATCTGTTGGACGAGATTGTTGTTCACTGCAATGGCAGTTATAGAGAGCCTAAGACCTCTTTGTAAGCGAAAGGTCTTGGCCGGAAAAATAAATAAGCGGTGGGCAAGTCTTTTGCCTATGATGAATGACGTTTAAAGCTTCCAATCAAGTCTATGCTGGACTTAGTGCCAAGCTATTATCTTGTCTTTCTTGCTCTTGGGCTTGCTGCGATCGTGGTCGTGCTCGTCTACTCATTTACCCGCACAACAAACTATGAGGTGCAAGAGCGTATGAAGAGAGCGCAGCAAAGGCGAGAACGGCTCAACAACGACAACAATTAGCTCTATGCGGAATCAATTCGATAGGTATCTCTCTCTATTTAAAGCCCGTTGCCCTTCTTCTTCTTCTTCTTCTTCTTCTGGTCGGTTTGATTGGATGCAATGGATGCCGCTACCAAGCGGAGGCTGAACCTATGGTGATTCAAGTGCTTCTGCTAGCGCCTCTATCATTCATATTGTCTCTTCCGTATGATATTGGCTTAGGTAAAGTCTACTCTCGTCAAGCTGCATACTCTGCTTGCCAGCGAGCTGCTAACAGCAAAAATGAGGAAGTTCGTGTTATGTATGCTTGCAGAGAGGATGATGCTAATCGGCAGTTCCTGCTCCTGAAATTTAATCCGCTCGACATAAGGAATCCGAACAGGTATACAGCGATCGAGCACTTCTGCTACTGAATCAATCAGTCGAATAAGTCATCGCACCTGTCGGCGTCGGTACGTTCGAAGCCTTGTCGGAATCCTCCAGGCAACGCATCAATAGTTGTCTTCTTAGATATAAGTGCCCTTGTGCACTAATGCCGTTCAATTGATCCTGGCTGTCCCGGGTATGTCTATTATTGTTGTTTAAACGATTTTGGGAAGATGTCTCTTAGGCCTACTGCTCTTGCTGCTGCGCTGTCTGTGCTTGCCCTTGGGTCTCCATTGATTTCCGGTTGCACGAATCCCTTGGCAATCATCTCTTCTAGCCGTGGCGCGGAAAAGTATGAGCAAGGAGATTATCAAGGGGCAATTGCTGATTTCACAAGAGCGATTGAGATTAATCCACGGTATGCCGATGCTTACCTCAAGCGTGGAAATGCCAAGGATGAATTAGGTGATTATGAAGGAGCAATTTCGGATTATACAAAGGCGATAGAGGTGAATCCGCGGTATGCCGATGCCTATTATAATCGTGGTGTTGTCAAGTACGATCTAGAGGATTACCAAGGAGCGATTGCCGATTACACAAATGCGATAGAGATCGATCCGCAGCATGCCGATGCCTACAATAACCGTGGCAATCTAAGGTCTAGTTCAGAAGATAACCAAGCAGCAATTGCTGACTTTGACAAGGCCATAGAGATTGATCCGCAGGACGACTATTACTATTACAATCGTGGCAATTCTAAGTTTAATTTAGAAGACTACCAAGGCGCCATTGCCGATTATACAAAGGCAATTGAGATTAATTCGCAGGATTCCGATCATTATACCAACCGTGGCATTGCGAAAGAATTGGCAAATGATCTTGAGGGTGCTTGCGGTGATTGGAGGCGGGCCGTAGACCTTGGAGATCAGAAGCCTGTCGAATGGGTCAAGTATCAGTGTTCATAGTTATTTCTATGTGCCTGGTTGTTGATGCTGATCAGATCAGATGTTTCTGATCTTCTTTGTGCTCGTGATCCCATCCCCAATCCATCCAACCCATTCGTCTGTCTTCTTTGCCTTCACTGGCTTTTCGAGAAGGTTGAGCCTTGTTCTCCTGTTGTCTTTCCCTCGTGGTAACGCCAAGTGGTTCAACACAGGTATCGACAGCGTTTGCTGTATTGAGTTGTTGTCTGCGGTATTCGCCCTTCCCGTTGCGCTCCGTGTAGAGCCAAATAAAAGGACCTCTCTCGTCACAGAGCACTTGCCCTTTACCGTCTAAGGCCTTGGTTTTCGTGTGGAGCTTTGGCGTCAGAAACTCGATCGCAACCAGACAAGCTCTCAATTAATCCATCTAAAAGCCAGTGGGGAACGGATCTCCCTTCCTGGACAGAGCAGTGGTGGCCAGTGGCTTATTTGCGCGATCTCGATCCCGCAAAGCCGCATCGTTTCACCCTGCTTGATCAAGACTTGGTGCTCTGGTGGGATCGTTCGCAAGAGCGATGGTGCGCCTTCCCCGATGTCTGTCCCCATCGTCTGGTGCCTTTGAGTGAAGGACGGCTGAATGCGGATGGCCAGCTCGAGTGCCCGTATCACGGTTGGAGTTTTGATGGTGCAGGGCGGTGTCAGCGGATCCCCCAGGCCGAGGCAGGTACAAGAAGCGATAGCGTTCGCGCCCGTTGCATCAGCCTCCCTTGCAGCAGCGGACAGGGTCTGTTGTTTGTTTGGAGCGGTGATCCCAGCTCAGTTGATCCGGAGGCCGTGCCTTTGGTGCCGGCACTGGACATGTCCGCGGACACTTGGACCATCCAGGACACCTTTCGGGACCTGCCGATGGATGCCCTCACCTTGCTGGAAAACGTGTTGGATGTGAGCCATGTGCCCTTCACGCACCATCGCACTGTTGGACGACGCAGCAATGCTTCTCCAGTCAGAGCAAGGATCAGCCATGAAGACGCTGATGGCTTTTCAGCCGTATGGGACGAGGGGCCTCGCCTGGGGTCGCTGGGGTCGCAGTTCACCACCTTTCGTGCCCCCCAGCTGATCTGGCATGACCTGGACGCCAAGGGGTTCGCCCGCATCCTCACCGTGGTGTACGCAGTGCCGACACGCCGTGGCGAATGTCGATTGTTTGCCCGCTTCCCTTTTCAATTTCATTCGTGGTTGCCGCGGTTGTTGGTTGGTGCCAGACCTCGTTGGTTGCAGCACATCGCTAATCACAAGGTGCTGGAAGACGATCAGGTGTTTCTGCACCATCAGGAGCGGGTTCTTGATGCTGCAGGGGGCAGTGCTGCAGCAACCCGTGCCTTTTTTATGCCCTGTCAGGCCGATGTGTATGTGGCCGCTCTGCACCGTTGGCTGACGGCCCATGGCGGAGAGCCTTTTGATGGCGTTTCGTTGCCGCCGCGCCAGAACCTAGATCTCTTGATGGATCGCTATCACAGCCACACTCGCCATTGCCGTAGTTGTTCGACGGCCTTGAGACGGCTTCGTGCTCTTCGCCCTTGGTGCTGGGGCATTCTCTGGGTGTCTGCAGCCCTGGTGGGACTGGGGCAGTTCGGGCCTCTGAGCTGGTGTGGCCTTTTGCTTGGCCTGCTTGCTGGATTGCTGATGCGTCAGTGCAGGCGCTGGGAGCGGGGCTTGATTGCCGGTGACGGGCAGGCTCCGCGCAATGATGAAGGTTGATTGTTCCGGTGTCGGATCTGTGGCGATCAATGTGATCTCGCCATGCTCGGAGAGCGTGATCGTTGCTTTGGGTGCACGCGATTGGCCGATCTGGGCTTGTG
>Ga0189288_10408_pt1 | contig 13189 bp, 10 predicted proteins | sample UW105minimetaG_FD_130316 | JGI IMG/M metagenome (GOLD analysis project Ga0189288, IMG submission 130316) | Marine microbial communities from the Costa Rica Dome - UW105 mini metaG | ecosystem: Environmental > Aquatic > Marine > Oceanic > Photic zone | place: Costa Rica: the Eastern Pacific... | reverse complement strand
GTTAAAGCCGTAATCGCGGGCGAGGATCCGTGCACTGCCGCCGATCCCACACCCCACGTCGAGCACGCTGGAGCCTGCGGGGAGTTGGTCGAGACCACTCCAGTGCACAAGGGCATGCACGAAGTCGGCCTTGGCGTCTCGGAAATCGCGTTGACGTGGCGGGTCACCATAGTGACCGAGGTGCACATGCTCACCCCAAAGAGATTCCAGCAGGCGATCGTTTGTCCAGGCGTCGTAGGCCGCCGCCACACTGTCGCTCGAGTGATAGGCGCGATTGCGCTTGGTCCAAACGACCACGCCAGCAACGATCGCAACAGACAGGGCTACGGCGACCCCGAGCACAGCTGAGGTATTCATCAGTCGACGTTGGCCAGGGTGTCGCGCAGCACGGTGCGAGCGGCAAGCTGACGCCGGGTCTCATCGAGCATCTCGAATTCCAGCTTCAGGCGCTCGCTGGTATCAGTGAGTTCGAGTAGCTCTTGCTGTTGTTCAGCGACTGGTCCACCGAGATGGGCCCCAATCCAGAACGACAACTCTCGCGGCAGTTCAGGTAGGTCTTCAGGCAGTGCTGCTGGCGAGTCGGTGAGTTTGCCAGTCAGTTCCACAACATCTCTGAGGGCTTGGCTGACGTTCTGGGCAAGTTCTGTGAGCTGGTCGCGGTCCTCGACAGGATCGTCTTCGATCCAACTCACCATTGCCGTCCTGTAGGGGGCCTCACGGACCACGTCAAGCACGCGGAACCTTTGCTGGCCGAGGGTGACAATATTGCTCCGGCCATCATCTGATGTCTGATGCTGAAGGATCTCAGCGCAGCATCCAATCGATGCCATGGTCTGAGTGTTCGGGTTCCAGCGCACCACACCGAAGCGGCGATCATCCTCCAAAACGGTCTGCAGCATCATTCGATAGCGAGACTCGAAGATGTGCAATGGCAACACGTCCCTAGGGAACAGGACGATATCCGGCAGAGGGAAGAGGGGTAACTCTCTGACGGACAGGTCAGCCACTAGAGATGGATTCCGAGAACGATGATTTTAGGCAGCTGGCCTAAAGGGCGTGGAGAGCTCAGAGCTTGACTTCGATGTCAACGCCACTGGGTAGATCCAACTTCATCAGGGCGTCGATCGTTTTAGCCGAAGGGCTGTAGATGTCGATGATCCTGCGATGGGTACGGGTCTCAAAGTGCTCGCGAGAATCCTTATCCACGTGGGGAGAACGCAGGACGCAGTAGATCTTGCGCTTTGTCGGCAAGGGGATGGGACCGATGGCGGTTGCAGCCGTGTTGTCGGCGGTTTCAATGATTTTGTCGCAGGAGAGATCCAGCATGCGGCGGTCAAACGCCTTCAGGCGGATGCGGATCTTCTGCTGAGCAATGGCGGTGGACATAGGAAGCGCAGAGACGGTTCCCGCAGGGAACGGAGAGAGTGAGTTGTCGAGGTTCAGACGCTGCCATCAACGAGGGCAGCACCGTTGCTGAAAACTGTAAGGGATGGGTGGGTCGCGAACGACGCACCCATCACCTCAATCAAGCGATCGTGATCACTCGATGATTTTGGAGACCACGCCGGCGCCGATGGTGCGACCGCCCTCGCGGATAGCGAAGCGCATGCCGGTTTCCATGGCCACTGGGCAGATCAGCTCACCGGTCATCTTGATGCGATCACCAGGCATCACCATCTCAACAGCACTGCCGTCATCGGCGGTGAATGCAGTGATCTGACCGGTCACGTCAGTGGTACGAATGTAGAACTGCGGGCGGTAGCCAGCAAAGAAGGGGGTGTGGCGGCCACCTTCTTCCTTCTTTAGAACGTAGACCTCACCTTCGAATTTGGTGTGGGGCGTGATCGAACCGGGCTTCACCAGCACCATGCCGCGTTCGATATCTTCTTTCTGGATACCGCGGAGCAGAAGGCCGCAGTTGTCTCCAGCCATTCCTTCGTCGAGGAGCTTCCTGAACATCTCAACACCGGTAACGGTGGTTTTGCGAGGTTCACGAATGCCAACGATTTCGATCTCCTCACCAACTTTGACCTTGCCACGCTCGATACGACCGGTTGCGACTGTTCCGCGACCAGTGATGGAGAACACGTCTTCGACAGCCATCAGGAAGGGCTTGTCGACCTCGCGCTCAGGCTCGGGGATGTTGGCATCCACCGCAGCCATCAGCTCTTCAATCTTCGCTTCCCACTCAGCTTCACCTTCAATCGCCTTCAGGCCAGAGACCTGGATGACGGGGATGTCGTCACCGGGGAAGTCGTAGCTGGAGAGCAGCTCACGGATTTCCATTTCGACCAGTTCGATGATCTCTTCGTCATCGACCATGTCGCACTTGTTCAGAGCCACCACCAGCGCAGGCACGCCCACCTGCTTGGCAAGAAGAATGTGCTCCTTGGTCTGTGCCATCGGGCCGTCTGTGGCGGCGCAGACCAGGATGGCGCCGTCCATCTGGGCGGCACCGGTGATCATGTTCTTGACGTAGTCCGCGTGGCCGGGGCAGTCCACGTGGGCATAGTGACGGGTATCGGTTTCGTACTCGACGTGGGCGGTGTTGATGGTGATGCCGCGCTCACGCTCTTCGGGGGCACCGTCGATATCGGCATAGTCTTGAACTTCGGCTTGACCCTTCTTGGCGAGCACGTTGGTGATCGCAGCCGTGAGGGTGGTTTTGCCGTGGTCAACGTGGCCAATGGTGCCAATGTTGACGTGGGGCTTGTTCCTTTCGAACTTCTCGCGAGCCATTTTGTTTAAAGAATCGGGGGTGGATTTAAGGGGGGGTAGAGATCAGGAATTGCCCTGATTCTTGGAGATGATGGCCTCTGCCACATTGCGAGGAACATCCTCATAGTGGCTGAATTCCATCGAGAAAATACCCCGACCCTGGGTCATGGATCGGAGCTCGGTGGCGTAGCCGAACATCTCAGCCAAGGGTACCTTGGCCGAGACCTTTGACGTGCCATCGTCAATCGCCTGACCTTCGACCTGGCCTCGACGGGAGGAGAGGTCGCCAATGACCGAGCCAAGGAAATCCTCGGGGACCTCAACCTCGACCTTCATCATCGGTTCAAGCAGCACAGGATTGCACTTCTTGACCGCATCTTTGAAAGCCATCGAACCGGCGATTTTGAACGCCATTTCCGATGAGTCCACATCGTGATATGAACCATCGACCATGGTGACTTTCACGTCGATCATCGGGAAGCCTGCAATCACGCCGGATTCGCATGTTTCCTTCATGCCCATTTCGGAGGGCTTGATGAATTCCTTGGGAACGACGCCGCCAACAATCTTGTTGACAAATTCGAAGCCGGATTCAGGCTCGCCCGGCTCCATTTCGATCACCACGTGGCCGTACTGACCCTTACCGCCGGTCTGGCGGGAGAACTTGCCCTCGCCCCGTGACGAGGCACGGATGGTTTCGCGGTAGGACACCTGAGGCGCGCCGATGTTGGCCTCCACCTTGAATTCACGGAGCATCCGGTCGACAAGGATTTCCAGGTGCAGTTCGCCCATGCCAGCGATCACGGTCTGACCTGTTTCAGAGTCGGTGCGCACGCGGAAGGTTGGATCTTCCTCGGCCAGAGACACCAGGGCTTTGGAGAGTTTCTCCATGTCACCCTTGGTCTTCGGTTCAACCGCAACGGAGATCACCGGTTCGGGAACGAACAGGGTCTCGAGAACGATCGGGTCGTCAACAGCACAGAGTGTGTCGCCGGTGGTGGTGGCCTTCAGGCCGAGCACAGCTCCCAGATCTCCGGCTCGAAGTGCATCAACCTCTTCGCGGTCGTCCGCCTTGAGCACCACCAAGCGCGAGATGCGCTCTTTACTGTCTTTGGTGGAGTTCAGGACGTAACTGCCCTTCTCAAGGACACCCGAGTACATCCGCACAAAGGTGAGCTTGCCGTAGGGATCGGCCATCACCTTGAAGGCGAGGGCGCTGAAAGGGGCTTTGTCGTCGGAAGGTCGAACGGCTTCTTTGCCGTTGGGAAGCAAACCTTGAATCGGTGGAACGTCAACAGGAGCCGGCAGGTAATCAACAACGGCGTCGAGAACTAGCTGAACTCCTTTGTTCTTGAAGGCTGAGCCGCAGAGCACAGGCACCAAACCATGCTTCAAGACGCCTTCGCGGATGCCGCGCTTGAGCTCTTCAATACTGAGCTCTCCGGTTTCAAGGAATTTCTCGATCAGAGTCTCATCGTTTTCCGCAACTGTTTCCATCAACACGTTGCGCCACTCATCTACCTCATCCTTCATGGAGGCAGGAACATCGGTGACTTCGATGTTTTGGCCGAGATCGTCTTTGTAGATATGCGCCTGGTTGGCCACCAGGTCGATGATTCCACTCAGCTCACCTTCAGCACCGATCGGAAGCTGGATCGGTACGGCGTTGGCCTTGAGACGATCCTTGATTTGGCCATGGACCTTCAGGAAGTCGGCGCCGGTGCGGTCCATCTTGTTGACGAACACCATGCGGGGCACGGAGTAACGGTCGGCTTGACGCCAGACAGTCTCTGACTGGGGTTGAACACCACCCACTGCACAGAAGACGGCGATCACACCGTCGAGAACCCGCATGGAACGCTCCACCTCAATGGTGAAGTCCACGTGACCAGGGGTATCAATGATATTGATCCGATGGTCGTTCCAACTGGTGGAGATCGCAGCGGCGGTGATGGTGATGCCCCGCTCACGCTCTTGGGCCATCCAATCGGTGACAGCTGCACCGTCGTGCACCTCGCCGATCTTGTGCACCACACCGGAATAGAACAGAATCCGTTCGGTCGTGGTGGTTTTGCCCGCGTCAATGTGGGCGGCGATACCAATATTTCTGACGCGTTCCAGGGGAAAGGCGCGAGCCACAAAAAACTCCGGGGTGGGGCGTAAAAAGGCGGTGGAGATCCTACAGGTCCGTCCCTGAACTCAGTGGCTTCCGGGACGACTGGGGATCAGTAGCGGTAGTGGGCGAAGGCCTTGTTGGCTTCGGCCATCTTGTGGGTTTCTTCGCGCTTGCGAACGGCATTGCCAGCCTCATTGGCGGCATCCATCAGTTCGCCGGCCAGCTTCTGAGCCATGCTGCGGCCGTTGCGGGAGCGGGAGAAGCTCACCAGCCAGCGCAGGGCCATGGCCGTGCCGCGCTCTTGGCGAACTTCCATCGGCACCTGGTAGGTCGCACCGCCCACTCGCCGGGCACGGACCTCAACCAAGGGAGTTGCATTCTTGACTGCGGTTTCGAACAGTTCGACCGGATCGCCCCCGGTGCGCTCGGTGATTAGGCCAAAGGCATCAGACAAAATCCGCTGCGCAGTGGACTTCTTCCCGTGCTTCATCAGGCGGGCCACCATCATTGTGGCCAGGCGATTATTGAACTGAGGATCGGGAAGGATCGGGCGCTTGACGGCGGCGTTACGGCGTGACATGAACTGTCAGTGGATGGGAAATGGATACTGCAAATGGATGGATTGGGAGCGCTTGGGGTGCACGCCCTCACGCATCATTCCTTGGGCGTCTTGGCGCCGTACTTGGAGCGAGATTGACGTCGGTCCTTGACGCCGGCGGTGTCGAGGGTGCCGCGAATGATGTGGTACCGAACACCGGGAAGGTCTTTGACCCTGCCACCGCGAATCAGAACCACAGAGTGCTCCTGGAGGTTGTGGCCGATGCCGCCGATATAGGCCGTGACTTCAAAACCTGAGGTCAGGCGCACACGGGCCACCTTGCGCAGGGCCGAGTTGGGTTTCTTCGGAGTGGAGGTGTACACACGTGTGCATACCCCCCGGCGCTCAGGGCAGGAACGAAGAGCGGGCGATTTGGTCTTCGCCTTGACGCTCTGGCGTTCGTTACGGATCAGCTGTTGGATGGTTGGCATCGACGGTCGGTTTGCGGTCGGAGTCCCGACCTGATTCGACAATCCACCACCATACCGGGTCGCCTGCCCCTTTCCTTACAGGCGAGTGAAGGCGCTGCCGCAGGCGCAGTTGCGGATTCCGCTGCGGGCTGTGATCAGGAAGCCACCACCACTTAGATCGCTGCGGTAGTCGAGGCAGAGGCCTCCCAGCTCGCTCACCTGCGCGGCGGGAGCATGCAGGGTGAGCCCGTCGCCGCGGGCCACAGGCACCCCCCCCAGAGAACCCGGCTGAAGTCGGATCACATGACGTTCGCAGTGCCCAGACACCAGATCGAGGTGCATCTGTCCGGCTGTGCCAGCAACAGCAGCCTGGCGGCCGAGCTCTGCTGCTGCGGATGGAGTGATCTGCAGAGTGGCGCCCATTGGACTGGTGTCAGACAGACATCCGCGTCATTTTGGCACCAGCCCAAGGCCGTTCTGCACTCTGGGGGCCATACCGCGACCGGTCATCACCAGACGGTTGGCCACCAATAGGGAAGTGGAGCTGCCGCCATCCAGGTTGAGGGCATCGGTGATGCCCAGCTGGCGCAGAGCCAGGCTGCTCTCCAGCAGGGTTGGATCGCTGCTGCCAGCTCCTTTCAGTGTCATGAGCCAGAGACGCTCTTTGTCCTGAGCAACCACCGTCCGCGGTGCTGACAGGGCGAGGAAGCCGGCGCTGAAGCCTTCCTGGCGACCGTTGAGAACCACACGACCGTTTTGCAGCAAGAGGGGGCCTCCTCCGAGTACCTGAGGCTGATCGCCCACAGGATTTGAGCTGCTGGTGCGGATCGTGACCCGTTGGCCAGGGCGGGCCGGCACCGGTGCGCCACCACGGGCCACGACCAAGTCTCCTTTGAGAGGGATTGGCACCCCTCTTGTCAGTGCGGCGTTGTTGTGCAGAGAACGAACGTCTCCGTCAATGACGGTGATCGCCTGCTCTCTCCCGCTCAAGGCTCGATAAACAGGGCCCCAGGCGTGGTCATAGCGGCTCAGTCCGCGCTGCACATAGCCACTGTTCAGATGGCCGAGGCCCCAGCGCTGCCCGCCTTCAACAATCAGTTCTTGATTGAGGCGCAGACGGCCAAAGTAAAGACGGTTTGTACCGTTCCAGCCGATCGCTCCGCGGTTGAGAATCGGCCCGGAAAGCCAGTTGCCGTCGATTCTCACCGCTCCAAGGGGTAATTGGCGGATGCGGTTGAAAAATCCTCCGTTGATCGCGAACACGGCGCCAGCAGGTTGGGCGAGTTGGTTCAGGAAGCGGAGCCCCTGTTGACCACTCCTCGGTGCGAGTGGGCGTAGCTCTAGCCCCTGACTGTTGGGATCGGTTCCCACTCGGTAGATGAGTAGTGGCTTGACTCCCACCTTCACCACCCGTTTGTCCAGGACCAGCCCTTGCCGCACGAAGCTCTGAATCGCAGGGTTGAGCAAGGGCGCCGCCAGTGGGTCGCGACCGATCGCAGCACCCCGGTTCCCGCTGCTTAGACCGTCCAGAACGATCCGCCATGGGCGGGCCAGGGTCAGAGTTGACAGGGTCGTGCTCTGGCCGCTCAGGGTCAGGCTGCTACGACTTCGCTTCGGACGTAACCCCATCGCCCGCAGCTGCCCGTCCTGCGTTGGGGTTGAACGGAGTCCAAGGACGAGATCGTTGCCCTCCCTTTGCAGCAAGGCCGGTCCATTGAGATCCATCACCAGCCGGTTCGCGGTGCTGCCTTTGCCTCTGCGTAGGCGGATCACCTTGGGAGCCGGAAGTCTGATGGCGAGGGTGTCGCCGGTTCGCTCGAGCTTCACGCCTACGGCGCTCAGCCAACCACTCACCTCGATGGCGACTTCGTCATCAATCGAGCGCTGGGTCAAGCTCCGAAGCGATGCCTTGTGCCCATACCATTCGAGCTCCTCACCCTCTCTAGCGTTGTTTCGCTGGAAACCGAAACGGGCGACGAGGACATCCAGAGGCAGCCAGATCTGGTCGGGCTTTTGACGATCAGTGCCGATCCAAAGCCAGGGCGTTGTGATCTCGGATCCGGCCAGGCGCAAGCTTGAGCCCTGGATGGGGCCAACGGCACGGACTTCGGGGATCGGTGCGGGTGGCGGCGGCGGCGAAACCATGGCTCGGACGCTAGCCGGATTTTTGTGCAGCACCACGCGTCCTTAGGATCATCAATCGCGTCAGCGCCGCCGCTGGGTCTTTGCGTCTGCGGCTGACGTTCGATTCGACCGAAGGACATGACCCAACTTTCCGACTCAGCCTGGCCCCACTGCGATACCCCAGCTCCTGAAGCCGTGGCCGGAGAGAAGGATGCCTGCGGTGTGGGCTTTCTGGCCCAGCTGCAGGGAGAGGCCAGCCATTGGTTGCTTCAGCAAGCCCTGCGAGGCCTGGGCTGCATGGAGCACCGCGGCGGCTGTGGCGGGGATGGAGATTCTGGTGACGGCGCGGGTGTGCTCTGTGGCATCCCCTGGGACTATCTCAAGGCTGTCTGGCCGGAGGCTGCTGCTTCTGGGGATGGCCGAGGCCTGGGAATGCTGTTCCTTCCATCTGATCCCAGTCGTCGTGAGCAGGCTCAGATGTTTGCCGCTGAGGAGGCTGCAGCCCTGGGTCTCCAATCCAAGGGCTGGCGTGAAGTGCCGGTTGATTCAGCTGTGCTCGGTCCTCTCGCGCGTGAGACGGCTCCCTCCATTTACCAGTGGCTTGTTGAGGGCGAGCAGGCCGGAGATGCCCTTGAGGCCCTCTTGTTTCGCCTGCGGCGCCGTCTGGGCGATCGTGCCCGCAAAGCCTTCGGTGCCGAAGGTGCAAGAGACCTTTATGTCGCTTCGCTGAGCAGTCGCACCGTTGTTTACAAAGGCATGGTGCGCTCTGAGGTGCTGGCGGCTTTCTATGCCGACCTCCGCGACGCTCGCTTCGCGGTGAGCTTTGCGGTTTATCACCGCCGTTTCAGTACCAATACCCTTCCTCGCTGGCCGCTGGCTCAGCCGATGCGACTGCTCGGCCATAACGGAGAGATCAATACCCTTTTGGGCAATCTCAACTGGGCCCGTGCTTCCGAGTCCCAACTCAGCCAAGTGTGGGGCGATGCCGCGGCTGATTTGAACCCTGTGGTGAATCCTGCCTTCAGTGATTCCGCCAATCTCGACGCCAACCTCGAGTTGATGGTGCGCAGTGGGCGTTCGATCACCGACAGCTTGATCACGTTGGTCCCCGAGGCCTTTCGCAATCAGCCCGATCTCGATTCTCGTCCAGACGTGACGGCGATGTACGAGTTCAATGCCGGTATCCAGGAGCCCTGGGACGGTCCTGCCTTGTTGGTGTTTGCAGACGGCAAGCGTGTGGGTGCCACTCTGGATAGGAACGGTCTGCGTCCAGCCCGTTGGTGCACCACCAGCGACGGCTTTGTGATCATGGGCTCGGAAACCGGCGTGGTGGATCTGAGCGACAAGACCGTGGTCAGTCGTGGTCGGCTCGGCCCTGGTCAGATGCTTGCTGTGGATCTTGAGCGGGGTGAACTGCTCGACAATTGGGCCGTGAAGGAAGATGCTGCCGCACGCCATCCGTATGGCAGCTGGCTACAAGAGCATCGCCGCAATCTTGACGCGCAGCCCTGGACGGACGACAGCCAGCTGGCCGATCTCGACCTGTTGCGTTTGCAGACTGCAACCGGTTTCACCGCTGAAGACCTTGAGCTGGTGATTGAAGACATGGCAGGCGCTGCCAAGGAGCCCACCTACTGCATGGGCGATGACATTCCCCTAGCAGTGCTCTCTGACAAGCCACATCTTCTCTACGACTACTTCAAGCAGCGCTTCGCTCAGGTCACCAATCCGCCGATCGACCCTCTGCGCGAAAAGCTGGTGATGAGCCTGGAGATGCATCTAGGTGAACGGCGGCCGGCTCTCTGTCCGCAGCCTGAGGCCGCTGCCTTGGTGCACCTCGATTCACCTGTCCTGAACGAAGCCGAACTGGCCGCTATCGCCAATCAGGGACTGCTCTCTCGACATCTCTCGACTCAGTTTGATCCCACCCTCTCGGCCGAGGCCTTGCAGGTTGCTTTGGATCAACTCTGTGCTTCCGCTAGCAGTGCTGTGGACCAGGGGGCACAGATACTTGTGCTGAGTGACCGAGTGGCTGCTCAAGGTCAGCCCGCTCCCCTGGCGGCAACAGTCGCAGCCCTTCCGCCTCTGCTGGCTGTTGGTGCCGTACACCATCACCTCTTGCGTGAGGGGCAACGCCTGAAGTGTTCTTTGGTGGTTGACACAGCGCAGTGCTGGAGCACCCATCATTTGGCTTGCTTGATCGGCTATGGCGCCAGCGCCGTCTGCCCTTGGCTCACCTGGGAGACCATCCGGCATTGGCTGGTTCATCCCAAGACCCAGAAGCGGATCGAGCAGGGCAAGCTTGAGGCCCTGACTGCGGCCAAGGCTCAGGCCAATGTCCGCCTCGCTCTTGAGAATGGTCTTCGCAAGATTCTCTCCAAGATCGGCATCTCCCTTTTGGCGAGCTATCACGGGGCCCAGATCTTCGAAGCGATCGGTCTTGGTGCCGATGTGATCACGCGCGCTTTCACCGGCACAACGAGCCGAGTCGCGGGTCTCTCCCTTCAGGAATTAGCTCGCGAGACCCTGCTCCTGCACGCCAAGGCCTTCCCAGAGCTCAACCGCACCAAGCTCGAGTTCATGGGCTTTGTGCAGTACCGAACTGGTGGGGAGTACCACCTCAACAGCCCGGAGATGTCCAAGGCTCTCCACAAAGCTGTCAAGGACGGCCCTGGCTACGACCACTTTTCGACCTATCGCACCCTGCTGGAGAACCGTCCGGTCACTGCTCTGCGCGACCTGCTTGAGTTCAGGACTGCTGCCACGCCACTGCCCCTGGACCAGGTTGAGAGTGTGCAAAGCATCTGCGAACGGTTTTGCACGGGTGGCATGAGTCTCGGGGCGCTGTCGCGGGAGGCTCACGAGGTCTTAGCCGTGGCCATGAACCGCATCGGCGGCAAAAGCAATAGTGGTGAAGGTGGAGAGGATCCGGCCCGTTTCAAGGTGCTTGCCGATGTGGACAGTGAAGGTCGATCAGAGACCCTGCCTGCCATTCGGGGCCTCAGCAACGGTGATACGGCCTGCTCGGCGATCAAGCAGATCGCTTCTGGGCGGTTTGGTGTGACGGCCGAATATCTGCGCAGTGGTCGACAGCTCGAGATCAAGGTGGCTCAGGGTGCCAAACCCGGAGAGGGTGGCCAGCTGCCTGGACCGAAGGTGGATGAGTACATCGCCTGGCTGCGGAATAGCAAGCCAGGTGTGGCTCTGATTTCTCCGCCTCCCCATCACGACATCTATTCCATTGAGGATCTGGCGCAGTTAATTCACGATCTCCATCAGGTGCACCCCAGTGCCAGGGTGTCGGTCAAGCTCGTGGCCGAGATCGGTATTGGCACCATCGCCGCAGGCGTTGCCAAGGCCAATGCGGACGTGATCCAGATCTCCGGTCACGATGGTGGCACGGGTGCCTCACCGTTGAGCTCCATCAAGCATGCGGGAGGACCATGGGAACTGGGCCTCACCGAGGTGCATCGCAGCCTGATGGAGAACGGTCTGCGTGATCGCGTCCTCCTTCGTGCCGATGGAGGCCTCAAGACCGGTTGGGATGTCGTGATGGCTGCGCTCCTTGGCGCAGAGGAGTTCGGTTTCGGCTCGGTGGCGATGATCGCGGAGGGCTGCATCATGGCCCGCGTTTGCCACACCAATAATTGTCCAGTGGGTGTTGCGACCCAGAAAGAAGCTCTGCGCAAGCGCTTCACAGGACTCCCCGAGCATGTGGTGAATTTCTTCTTGTATGTCGCCGAGGAGGTGCGCCAGCTGATGAGCGTGCTTGGCGTGGCAAGCCTTGAGGAGCTGATCGGTCGTAATGATCTGCTGAAGCCTCGTGCGGTGAGCTTGGCCAAGACCAAGTCAGTGGATCTCACCACCTTGTTGGCGCCAGTTGTTGGTAGTAACAGTCGCAGCTGGCTGACGCATGCGGCTTCGGCTCATGGCAATGGACCGACCCTTGAAGATCAGTTGCTCGCTGATGCCGATGTGCTGGCGGCAATTCAGACCCATGGGTCTATTTCTCGCACCTTGGAGATCATCAACACCGATCGCAGCATCGGTGCCCGATTGGCCGGTGAAATTGCTGCCCTTCACGGCAACCGTGGTTTTCAGGGAGAGTTGCAGCTTCATTTCCACGGAGCGGCAGGTCAGAGCTTTGGAGCTTTTCTGGTGCAGGGAATGGATGTTCGCCTTCAGGGCGAAGCCAATGACTACATCGGCAAGGGAATGAATAGTGGTCGCATCGTTCTCGTCCCAAATCCCGGGACGGCATCCCCTGGTGAACAAGTGATTCTCGGCAACACGTGTCTTTACGGTGCCACCGGAGGGGAACTGTTTGTGCATGGGCGCGCCGGTGAACGCTTCGCGGTGCGCAACAGCGGTGCTCGGTGTGTCGTTGAGGGCACGGGTGACCACTGTTGTGAATACATGACTGGCGGGGTGGTGGTGGTGCTGGGCAGCACGGGCCGCAATGTGGGTGCTGGGATGACCGGCGGTGTGGCTTTCATCCTTGATACCAATGGCGGTCTCACTGACCGGGTGAACCACGAGATCGTTGAGGTTTGCCCTCTAACGACGCGTGAACAGGAGGCCACTCTGAAAGGGTTACTCGAGGCTTATGTGGCTGCTACGGGCAGTGAGAAAGCCGTGGCTCTGTTGGCCGATTGGTCAGCAGCCAAGGAGCGCTTCAAACTGTTGGTTCCTCCGAGTGAGCGCGCTGCCATGGGTCTGCGTGATCAGGCTGCAGTGGCCGCCTGATCACGCAGACCCATGGCCTGGTTCATCAAGCAGGAGATTTTTACCGATGCACTGACGGCGTTACCGGTTGAGGAGCGGCGTGTTCACCTCAGCGATCATCGTCAATGGGTCGAGGCCCAGCGCTCCTCTGGTGTGCGTATGGCCAGTGGTTTCCTGGTGGACGGTGAGCACAAACCCGGTGGTGGTGGTCTGTTGTTGTTTGAAGCCCCCAGCTATGCCTCTGCCCTGGAACTGATTCGCCAGGACCCGATGATTTGCCGCGATTTGGTGACCTGGAGCTTGCATGAATGGGTCCCGGTGTCAGGGGAGCTGCAGGCGTGACGTTCGCGATCCCTAGCAGTGGTGGGGTGCGTAGATCGGAGACAGCTCAGCGGGGATGGGCTTGCATCAGGCGTTGGACCTCACCGGCGTGGTAGCTGCTGCGAGTTAGAGGTGTGCTCACCACCTGCAAAAAGCCGAGTTCCTTCTCGCCGTGTT
>Ga0189288_10407_pt1 | contig 13297 bp, 10 predicted proteins | sample UW105minimetaG_FD_130316 | JGI IMG/M metagenome (GOLD analysis project Ga0189288, IMG submission 130316) | Marine microbial communities from the Costa Rica Dome - UW105 mini metaG | ecosystem: Environmental > Aquatic > Marine > Oceanic > Photic zone | place: Costa Rica: the Eastern Pacific... | reverse complement strand
CCAGCACCGGATGCTGCTGCAAGGCTGGCAGGCAGAGATGCTCTTTGGCGAGGAGGAAGTACTGGCGACAGCCAAGTCTTTGGTGAATGACCACTCCATCCTGCGGGATGAGGGGGGCGAGGTGGAATACTTCCACATGCTGTTTGATACCCATGAGATCATCTATGCCGAGGGTGCGCCATCTGAGAGCTTCCATCCAGGTGAACAGGGCTGGAAAGCCTTGGATAAAGCTACTCGGGATGAAATCCTAATGCTCTTCCCCGAGCTTGCGGGTGGCCGTTTTGAGGACTACGGCGTAGCAGCTCGCACAAGCCTCAAGCACAGCGAAGGACAGCTGCTTGGTGCGTATCTGGCTTGAGATTAGGGCGTTTCTTTGGCGCTCTCGAAGATTTCTTCGAGAGCTTTCGGCTCAATTTTGGCTTAGGTTTTTGCGCTAGAACCAAGCCTGCAAGATAAAACCTTCCACCGGCTCATGCGACGTATTCAGCTTCTCGGGACATGGCGACCAAGGTTCAGGTCGGCATAGGAAGTGAAAGATAGGCTTAGCTTTTGGGGCCCATAAGTTCAGCTGGGCTCCTTCAAGTAGCGTGGCGGAGCCGTCAATCGTAGGTTTCACATAGATGTAACTTGGATGCAGACGTTCGCCGCGCGTACGCCAACGTCTGGAATGCGGGACGAAGCTGCCGATAAAGCCTTAGAACTGAATGGCTGCTTGGCATAGGATTCCGGCCATTCCCTTAACTGCGGTCCGCGTGGGCGGAGCTGTAAGGTGGCAATAGAAAACTTATGTAACTGCGGAGAGAGCCGGTCCGGTGCAAATCTCTATCGCAAACCGAGCCCCAGAATCTCACGCGCCTCGACGGGTGTTGCGACAGGACGATCGTGCCGCGAACAGATTTCGACCAGCCGCTCCACAAGGGCCGCATTGGAGGGTGCCAGAGTGGTCTTGTCGAGCCTGATATTGTCCTCAAGCCCGGTTCGGGCGTGTCCACCTGTGGATACTGACCACTCGTTCAGAACAGATTGGTTCGCCCCGATGCCTGCGGCACACCACGGCGCTTCGTCGCCGAACAAACGTTTCACCGTCTTCACGTAAAAATCAAATACATCTCGATCAGCAGGCATCGCGTTTTTGACGCCCATCACAAACTGGACATAAGGGGTCGCTTCGATCAGGCCGTTCTGGTACATTTCAGCCGCCTTGAGGATGTGCGACAGATCGAAGGCTTCGATTTCGGGCTTCACACCATAGGTCCGCATCTCGGACGCGAGCCAGTCGACGAGGTCGGGCGGGTTTTCATATACCCGCGTAGGGAAGTTGTTGGACCCGACAGAGAGCGACGCCATGTCTGGCTTGAGTGATAGCGCTCCGCCGCGCTCTTTGCCCGCACCGGACCGCCCGCCCGTCGAGAATTGAATAATTATGCCGGGGCAGTGCTTTTCCACACCGTCTTTGAGCGCGGCAAACTTTTTGGAGTCGCTTGATGGGCTTTCGTCATCGTTGCGTACATGCGCGTGCACGATCGTCGCACCTGCCTCGAACGCTTCATGGGCGCTTTCGATCTGTTCTGAAACAGTGATAGGCACCGCCGGGTTGTCAGACTTGCGCGGCAAGCTGCCGGTGATTGCCACGCAAATGATGCAAGGCGTGCTCATGATGCAGGCGCCAGCACGAAATCATGGATGACTTCGTAATATGGTCCTTCAAAGCTCTCAGCCGCGATTTTCGCGGGGTCGTCGATCAGGTCGAACTTGGCCAAGAGGCTTTCCTTTACGCCGAAAACCGCGTCGGAATGGATGTAGGGATCGTCGGGGTCGAAGATGTGGGTGATAAGGGTCTCATACCCGTCCGCTTCGAGAATGTAGTGCAAGTGCGCGGGCCTGAAGGGATGCCGCCCCAGCTCTTCAAGCAGTTTGCCGACGGGGCCGTCATCGGGGATCGGGTAGAATTTCGGTTTGACGCCCTTGAAGTGATAGCTGCCGTCGGCACCTGTCCGAAACACGCCGCGCAGATTAAAGTCAGGCTGAAGGCCCTTTTGCTGAACATCGTAGAAGCCTTCGTCATTGGCCTGCCAGACGTCGATCTTGGCGCTATTGATGGGCTGCCCATCGGTTCCGAGAATCCGGCCCTTGACCAGCATCGGCTCCCCTTTCTGGTCAAGGCAGATGTCCGATCCCATGGGCAGTTCCGGTGCGTCAGGCACGTGAAACGGACCAAGGACGGTGGACTCCGACGCGCCGGACGGTTTGCGATTGTTGATCGCATCGACCAGCATCGACACGCCCAGACTGTCGCTGAGTAGGATGAATTCCTGCCGCCAGTCATTACACATATGACCGACCTTGGTCAGAAACTGGATCGCCTCGAACCATTCCTCCTGGGTGGGTTCGATCTCTTTAACGGCGGCGTGCAGATGTCGGGTGATGGCCTCCATCACCTCTGCCAGTCGCGCGTCCTTGGCGTTGGCATTGCGACTGATGACGACCTCGGCGGAGTTGGCTTCGGTGAAATACCCTTGTTCCTGTGCAGACATGGGCGGCCTCCTATCGGGCAAGGATTTGAGTGAGAACGCGAGTGAGTTCCGCCGCCGGATCATCCGGCAACGCGTCGTTGCGCCAGCAGACGTGCTGGTCAGGACGGGTCAGGATGCAGCCGGCGTCTCCGATTTCGCGGGCACGGGCCCAGTCGCCCGTGTGGTCGATATATCCCTGACGGGGGCCGATCACGTGGGTCCGCAGCTTGATGCCAAGGTCTTTGGCGACCTTTTCGGATGCATGGGCCCACGCCGTGCCGCCCAAGCCAGTGAATAGGGTGAACGCACCGTCCCCGGCCAAATCCAACGTCGAATGCTTGTTGCCGTCCGCATCAAAAAGCCACGCATGGGGAATGCGCGCGCCGGGCCATGTCGTCGGCTGATAGTGGAGATCCGCGTCGAGGGCGAAGTCAGGTTCGATCTGGCCGTCGGTGACAATGGCATCTGATTTGTAGCGCTGGTTCATCTCGACGCCGTGGGCGTCGAATTCGTATTTCTTGAACGCGATCGCAGCGTTGAGTGCATCCCGCTGGGCCTCTGCCTCCGGCGTGGTGCCACAGCGGGCGTCCATGTTGGCCTTGATCTTTTCGATGTCGGTGCCGCCGGTCATGCCGAGGGCTTCGAAAATCGGGCCAAATTCGCCGATGGATTGGTTGGCGCGGGTGACGATCTGCTTGGCAATGGGCGCGCGTTCCTCGTTGTAGCTGTCGAGCAGTTTTTCACCAGCCTGGCCTTTGACGACGGCGGCAAGTTTCCATGCGAGATTATAGGCATCCTGGATCGACGTGTTCGACCCCAGCCCGTTGGAGGGCGGGTGCCGGTGGGCGGCGTCGCCCATGATGAACACACGGCCCTTCGACATCTGCGTGGCGTAGGCGTCGTTGACGGTCCAGGTGTTGGCGCTGATGAGATCGATTTCCAAATCCGGGTCGCCGACCAGCTGACGCGCTACGTCCGTTGCCATCTTCTGGTCCACGTCGGGTGCCGGTTCGTTGATGTCGTAGCCCCAGACGATCAGCCATTCATTCCAAGGGCGGATACAGCGCACCAGGCCCATGCCGATACCGCCCACATCTGCGCCGGGCTGCATGACCCAGTAAAGCACAGAAGGCCGGTGGGCGACGTATTTGGAAAGATCCGCGCGGAAGTAGATGTTCATCGATCCGCCCACGCCCATCTTGCCTTCCATCGGCAGGTTTTCATTCTCTGCCACCAGCGAATTGCCGCCATCGGCACCGACAAGATATTTGGACCGGATCGTGAATTCCTTGCCGGTCATACGGTCGAGGCAAGTCGTCGTGACCCCGTCGGCATCCTGCATATGGCTCTTGTATTCCGTGCTCATCCGCGCCCGGGTGCCGCGCTTACAGGCGGTCTTGAACAGGATCGGCTCCATGAAGGTCTGGGGCAGATCATTCATGAACGAGGGCGACGACAGCAGATGTTCAGCCTTTGACAGCGGATGGGTGCCCCATGATTTCATGCGTCCGATTTCCTCACCGGCGAGGCTTTCGCAAAACACGTTCTCGCCCATCAGGCTCTGGTCCATGCAATTGAGATAGACTTCGTCCTCGACCTCGCGCCCCAGATCGCGCAGCACCTCCATCGTGCGCTGGTTGGTGATATGGGCGCGGGGTGTGTTGGCCAGCCAATGATAGCGGTTGATCATGATGTTCTCGACGCCATAGGTCGACAGCAAGGCCGCAGTTGATGAACCGGCCGGTCCGGTTCCGATCACGAGAACCTCTGTAGTGATGTCAGCCATGTTCATTCCTCCAAAGCTGTCAGTTTTCCACCGATCAGGCGGCGGCGAATTGGGAAAAGGTGCAGGCCCGTGCGCTCTGAGACGAGGCCCCAGAGACCGCGGGGCGCGACCAGCATGATGACAATGGCAAGCAAGCCCAAGGTCATCAGATACCAGCTGCCAAAATCAGCGAGCAGCGACTGCAAGGCGAAAAACACCAGCACGCCGATGATGGGGCCTTCGATGGTGCCGATGCCGCCGATCACGACAATAAAGATCACATAAGCCGTCCAGTCGGTGACACTGAACGCCGCATCCGGGCTGATCCGCGCTTTTTGCATATAAATCAGGCCACCGGCGAGACCTGTACCGAAGGCAGATGTCAGAAAGACGATCCATTTCATCCGCCCTGCGTCGACACCCACCGATTTTGCGGCCTCCGTGTTGTCGCGCACTGCCGCAAGGGCCAGCCCGCGCCGCGTGCGCAACAGCCAGTAGATCCCGCCTATCGTCGCGAGGGCGAGGATCAGGGCCAGCCAGTAGGCCAGAATGTCTCGGGCTGCGGCAGAGCGCACGCCGAGCGCCTCTTCGATGATCTCAACAAACCACATGTCGCGGGTCGCATCGCGCGGCAATGACGTGCCCGTGCCGCCGCCCAGCGTTTTCCACTGGGCGACAAGCAAGCGGACGACTTCTGCTATGACCCATGTGCCGATGGCGAAATAGGCACCGTTCAGGCGGAACGCGAAGAAGGCTGTCGGGACCGCGATCACCAAGGCCGCGACACCGGCCAACAGGATCGACGGAACCGGATCAAGGCCCCACAGGATCACCGCACCAAAAAGTGCGTAGGCCCCCATGCCGACGAAGGCCTGCTGCCCGATGCTGACCAGCCCGCCGTAGCCGGCCAGCAGGTTCCAGAACTGGGCTAGCACCAGCATTGTCAGTATGAAGAACATATCCTGGATCGTCCCGCGCCCTACGAAGAACGGAAGAGTGATGAGGACCAGAATGGCGATCGCGCCAAGGACCGCTGCGATGCGCGAGGCAGGTGTTTGGGTGGTGACAGAATAGGCCATCAGTCGTTCGCTCTCGGGAAAAGGCCGCGGGGGCGCACAAGGAGGACCACTAGAAATGCGATGTGGCCTGCAAGAATTTGCCATTCGGGATTGATTGCCGCACCTACAGTCTGGGCGACCCCAATGATGATGCCGCCCAGCAGCGTGCCCCAGAGCGATCCGAGCCCGCCGATGATGACAGCTTCAAATGCGTAGATCAGGCGTGCTGGGCCGATGTTGGGGTCGAAATTGGCGCGCAGGCCAAGATAGAGCGCGGCGATAGTCACGATCACGAGGGCGATGCCCGTGGCGGTGGCGAAAATGTTGGCCGGCTTAATCCCCATCAGGCTCGCCGTGGTCGCGTCATCAGATGTCGCGCGGAAGGCCCGACCGAGTTCGGTACGGTAGAACAGCTGGTTGAGGCCGATGATGACCAGAACCGCAGAGGCAAAGGTCAGCAGTGGCATGACACCGAGCGTGATTGGTCCGGCATCCACGGACGCGGTGGTCAGAGCGTTGGTCGGCAGCCGTTGGCTGTCAGCGGAGAACCCTTCGAGCAGCGCGTTTTGTAGCGCGATCGAAAGCCCGAACGTCACCAGAAGCGGCGGCAGAATATCGTCGCCCAGAGTTCGGTTCAGCAGGGATTTCTGCAAGACCCACCCCAGTGCGAACATCAGCGGCATGGCAATGAAAACGGCGAGGAACGGTGAAAGACCCAGGAGGGTCACCAGCACGAGGATCAGGTAGGCCCCCATCACAATGAGGTCGCCATGGGCGAGGTTCACCAGCCGCATGATCCCGAAAACGAGGCTCAGGCCCGACGCAAAGAGCGCATAAAGTCCGCCCAACAGGATGCCCTGAATAATTGTGTCAACCCAGATCAATGGCTTGCTCCGAAATAGGCGCTATGGATGTCGTCGCGGGACAGGCTGTCGGGAGTGCCGGACAGGGTCACGCGCCCTTCCATCATGCAATACACACGGTCGGCGACAGCCATGGCCTGCGCAATGTCTTGTTCGACCACGATCATGGACGCACCCGCTGCCTTGATCTGCGGAATGGCCTTGTAGATGTCCTTGATGACGACGGGCGCGAGGCCGAGGCTGATTTCATCGCACAGCAGGACACGCGGGTTGCTCATGAGGGCCCGGCCGATCGCAACCATCTGTTGCTGCCCGCCCGAGAGGGCCGTGCCGGGGTTGTGGCGGCGTTCTGCGAGGATCGGAAACAGGTCATAAACTGTGTCGAGCCTCCAATGGCCGGATGTCTTGCGCCCGTATGTTCCGATCAGCAGGTTTTCCTCGACTGTGAGGGATGGAAAGAGCTTGCGCCCCTCCGGAACCATTGCGACCCCTCGGGCCATAATCTCGTCCGCCGGTTGCGCGCCGATGGGCCTTCCGTCGTACGAGACCGCCGCGGCTTCGTTGCGCAAAACGCCCGCGATGGAGCGCATGAGCGTCGTCTTACCTGCGCCGTTCGCGCCAATGATGGCGACGGTTTCGGCCTCGCCCAGTTCGATATCGACGCCGAACAGCGCCTGAAAGTCGCCGTAATGCGCGGTCAGGTTCTGGGTTTGCAAAAGCGCCATCAAACTTCGATCCCCAGATAGATTTCCTGCACCTCTTTGCTGGCCATGATCTCGTCCGGATCGCCGAGACCGATGACCTTGCCGAAATCCAGAACCAGCAGGCGTTCGACGACGGACGTCAGTGCGTGGAGCACGTGTTCGATCCAGATGATGGTGACACCCTGCGCGTGAATGTCCTTGATGGTGCGGATCAGAGCCTGACACTCGCCCTCCGTCAGACCACCCGCGATTTCGTCGAGCAATAGGAGCTTGGGTTGCGTGGCCATGGCCCGCGACAACTCCAGCCGTTTGCGTTCCAGCAGGGAAAGCTGGCCGGCGGGCGTGTTGGCGCGTTTGATGAGTTCGGTGCGTTCCAATACGTCTGCGCAATCGTCCCGCACATCGCGCTCGGACAGGTTGCGCCCGTGGGTCGCGGCTACGAGGAGGTTTTCGTAAACGGTCAGCTTTTCGAAGGGTTGTGGGATCTGAAAGGACCGCCCGATCCCCGTCAGGCACCGTTCCATTGCGGACACCTTGGTGACGTCACGCCCCTGAAAGTGGATGCTGCCCTTATCGGAGCGGAGATTTCCGGTAATCAGGTTGAACAGCGTCGATTTGCCGGCCCCGTTGGGTCCGATGATGCCGAGCGCCTGCCCTTCGGGCACCTCGAAGCTCGCATTGTCGGTTACTGTCAACGCGCCGAAGCTTTTGGAGACGTTTCTGAGTGCAAGCATGGTCATCAAGGGTCACCCGTCCCGGACCTGATCCGAGACCTCATCGGAAAGAGAGGGGATGCCCCGACTAAATGCCGGGGCGTCCGTGTTTGCCTTACGCGGGGATCTCTTCCATCGACCCACCCGTCGGAATGTTGGGATGGTCGGAGTTGTCTACGATCACCAGATCGTAGCCGCCGCCGTCCTTCAAACGCCACTGCCCACCAAGTAGTGGTGTCTTCGCGACGTTCTGGTTCGCAAAGGGCGGCAGGCCTGCGCCATCGAATGCGATGCGACCAACGATGGACGAAAGCTCAGTAGCGGCAATCGCGGATGCGACTTCATCCGGATCACGGCTGTCTTCGACACGGCCCATCACATTGGCTGCCATTTCAAACAGCGCATGAACAAAGCCAATCGGCTGGGTCCACTGCTTGCCTGTAGCGCCCTCATAGCCGCCAGCCAGATCGCCTGCCGACTGCCCTGTCAAGGAAGACGCAAACGGGTGCGAAGGAGACCACCAGACCTCTGAACTGAGGTTGTGACCCTGATCGCCCAGTGCTTCTACAGCCTGCGGGAAAAGGATCGCCTTGCCGATGCTCGCGGCCTTTGGATTGAACCCTTGCTGCTTGGCTTGTGTCCAGAAGGTTGTGAAATCTGGTGGGATCGGGACGCCTGTGACGATATCGCAATTCGCGGCCTTGAACGCATTGATCTGGGCACTGAAATCGTCGGTTAGGTTCTGATAACGGCCCGTGTCCGTGAGCGTATAGCCCTGTGCGTCCAGCACTGGCGGGAAGCCCACGTTCGGATCGCCCCAGGCGTTACCGTCCCCATCATTGGGGAAGATCGCGCCAACCGATTTGTTCGTGTCCAACTGGTTCCACATTGCGGTGAAGACGGAAATGACATCTTCAAGACCCCAAAAGAAGTGGAAGCTGAAGTCGAACGGCTGCCAGCTGCCGGGATCGCCGGGATTGCCCTGCTGCCCGATGAAATAGGGCTGCCACGGGGCCACCGTCGAGATCACGGGGATTTCTTCGGCCTCACACGTCGTGGCGACGGGGTTGGTCGTTTCGGGGGTCGATGCGACAAGCATCAGGTCGATTTCATCGTCGATGATGAGTTCCTTGGCGACTTCGGCGGCCCGGTTCGGGTTTGACTGGCTGTCCTTGACAATGACCTCGAAATTGGCGCCCGCGTCAGAGGCAAGAAAGCCGTCGATGATGAACTGGTCGGCTTCGGAAAATGCCGCCAGCGGTCCGGACTGAGGGCTGACATAGCCCAGCCGGATTTTCGCGCCTTGTGCGAGGGCCGGTGCGGCAAGGCCGCCGGCGGATAGGGTAAGGCCGGTTGCGGCAGTTGATTTCAGCAGTTTACGGCGTGTGATCATGATGTCCTCCCAAACGTCGTTTCGATCATTCTATAGGTGTGTCGCCCGCCCATGCCGCCTGCAAAAGCGCGCGGATGTCGTCGCGCGTGACTGGGTGCGGGTTGGGGTAGGGTTTCGTGGTGGCGAGTTCCGCCGCGCGATCGAGGTCTGATTCTGCCAGTCCCAGGTCGCGCAAGGCGGTCGGCGCGTTCATGGATGTCGCGAACCGGTGCAAGGCTGTTCCGGCATTGTCACCGCCCAAGAGATCGCAAATGGGTTCCAGCTCCTTGGCCACCGCACGGGCGTTATAGGCAATCGCATGGGGCAGAATGATCGCGTGCGTCTCTGCATGGGGAAGGTCAAACGATCCGCCAAGCGTGTGGCAAAGCTTGTGGTGGAGCGCCATGCCGACTTGCCCCAAAACCGTGCCGCAAGCCCAGGCACCGCGTTGCGTCGCCTCGCGCGCGTCAAGGTCGGAGGGATATTCCAGAACCTTCGGCAACCCGTCGACAAAGGCTTTCAATCCGTCAATCGCCAATGCAGTCGTCTCGGCGGTCCGGTCAGTAGCATAAAGCGCCTCTGCCGCATGCGCCATTGCATTCAAAGCCGATGTCACAGTCATCCCAACGGGCAGAGTTTTGACAAGTTCTGCATCGTAGAGAATAACCTCGGGTAGCACCTTCGGATCGCTCAGCGTGATTTTCACACCGTTTTCGGTCTGGCCAAGAATGGGCGTGCATTCGCTGCCCGCGTAGGTCGTCGGGATGACAATCTGGGGCAGGTCCGTCCGGTAAGCGATGGCCTTTCCAAGTCCCGTTGTTGAGCCGCCCCCGATCGCTACAACGCAATCAGCTTGAGTTTCCGCGACATGCATCATCGCGGCTTCGGTCACGTCAACGGGTGTGTGCATCGCTGCTTTGCAGAAGACACCAGCCGCCAGTTCCCCAAGGTATTCTGCAATTTCCAAGGCCGCGTCGCCTTGCTGCGGTGTCGCGAGGATCAATGCCTTGGACAGGTTGAGCCTACGAAGCTCCGCGGCAATATTGCTGCGCGTATTGGCTCCAAAAACGACCCTGACGTCCGAACTTATAACTTGGGCAGCCTCTCCCACGACGATGTTCTCCATACATTTTCTCGCCTAGAATAACGGCAGAAAATGGCGTGTTGATCGAATGTCGCGCAAATAATATATCATGATGTTATGAGAATAGACCCAAACCATCTTCATATGCTGGCGGCGATCATAGACTCGGGCGGTCTCAGCGAAGGCGCCGCCCAACTCAACAAGTCTCAACCAAGCGTCTCGCGGTCCTTGGCAATGCTTGAAAAACGCCTCGGGTCGCGCCTGTTCGAGAAGGGAAAAAGGCCGCTCAGGCCGACCGAGCTGTGCCAGACACTAGCAGAGCAGGGGCGAATTGTCCGGGCAGCAAGCACCGCAGCACAGACCGCGGTAGAACTCTATTCGGGCGGTAAGGCAGGGACGGCCCGCATTGCCGGCACGCCGATTTTCATGGACGGCGTAATCTCGAACATGATGGCGTCATTTCAGAGCGCCTTTCCTGAGGTCGCAATTCACCAGACCTATGGCTATCTTGCCGAATTGTCGGAACAGCTGAACGTCGGCAACGTAGACTTGGCGATCTGTCCAGTCAGCCCAAACGAGGTTCCACCAAGTTTGAAATTCAGGCCCATTTTGCGAGGACGCAATGTCATCGCCTGCGCCCCGTCGCATCCGCTCGCACGGCAATCGGCGGTCAAGTTGGAAGACATTGCCGCCTATCCGTGGATCGCTCCTCCGGCGGGCAGTCCGCTGTATACTGATTTGAAGGGGGCTTTGGACAGTATCGGGATCACCGATTTCCGTGTCAGCTTCACTGGGGGGTCCCTCGCGTCGATTTTCAGTGTGATGGCCGGGTCTGATGCACTGACCGTTCTGCCGTATTCTGTTGTGTTCATGCAAAGGACGGCCAAGACAATTACAGCTCTCCCAGTCAAACTGGAACACCCGGATCGCGAGTTGGGGCTCCTATGGCATAATGATCGGCCAATGAGACCAGCTGTTCGAAGGTTCCAACTATTTTTGGAAACCGAATTCAAAGGTCTCGCAAACCGAATTGATGAACGCGGACGCGAAGATGTTTGGCGTCGCTAAAGAAAACACTTTAGGGAAGAAGCGGTTGGCCCCGGCTTGGTGGGCGGCAAGAAAGTTACCTTCATGCTGGGCTTTGTTTCGCCATTGATTTTTCGTCAAGTTCTCTGATCGGACACCGTCCGTTGTAGACTGGCGGTAAAAAATCTGCGTCCGTTGGACGCAAATCTCGAAGTCTGCATGTGACTGTATCCTGCCATTGGTGAACAATGTAGCATTCGGTACTTTGGGCTCAGAGCGGTCTTTAGCTGCGGACTGCATGAATGGCCGCTGTGGCGCTCTGTGAGCGCGTTCGGCACGGTATCGTTTGGATGGGTTTTGTCCTGTAAAGCATCAAATCACATCACAACTCACGGTCCGTCACTCTGATTGCATCCTTTCCCATCCCTTTGGTCGCCAATACAAAACATCTTCAAATCTGACGCGACCACGCGCAAGGCCGAAACGCATTGCAGGCGTGTCTCCATTGGCGTCCGTATCAATATAGTTCGTGAATGTTCGGAAGATCGTCAAAAGCTGCAACACCCTTTTGGGATCATATGCTGCGTACCCATAGTAAAGCCGTCCGGCATTGGTGTGGGATGGGATCGGTCTCTCAAGATAATATATCAGACGACGAATACGCATGAAGTAATTGTCGACAGGCGCGAGCGATGCGCCCGAGAGCATCCAGCCAATTTCCTCTAGGTTCTTTCGTCCAGTGTCAGTAACGAATTGGACTCTTCGTCTCGGCTCATTGAGCGTGTCTTTGGGGTGAGGCACCCACCTTCTACGCCACGCATTTTCGCGTTCGCAGCGTGCGGCATACTCGAGGCCCATCATACGGGCGACCATGACTTCTTCGTCGAGGTTGAGGCGTGAAGCCGACGCTGCCAATCTGGCCCTCGCTCGGTTCGATAACTGCCTTTTCTCGTCAATGGTCATGTGTTTTTGGAACTGAACGTAGGCCATATTGGCCCGATCAGACAAAACCGATCCTTTGAATGCAGAGATGTATGCGTTTCTCAATACGTCATCTTGGTCGGAATAAATGTCGATCTTGCGGGCCGTTCCGATCAGCTGACGGACGAGAAGTGCGTGCGCATAGGCAGTGTAACTTGAGTGTGTCATGACACCAGCTTCGGGAAGCTTGTTACTACTGCCAGGGCAATCAGACATTTCAGGATACGGCCAATTGGCCATGACCGAGTCTTTGAGTTGGATCAGGTCCTGAACAAGCAATGGCTCTTCATCCGGATCTGGTCGAACCTCAAATCCGGGGCTCAATGCATGTTCTGCGAATTCGTCAGACTTCCAGTACTGAGGCTGAGCATGAAAAGCCGGTCTACTGCCCGCCATCAAGTCTCCGTGCGCCTTTGCTAAATCGTCAACAGAAACTTGCTCGACATCTGGTTCGAAATTCAGATGGTGGCCCAAAACATAGCCTGTCTTGCCCTCGACCGTTGCAATTGAAGTGAACTGCGTGTTCTTGCGTGTCTTACGACTGCGCCAGTTTATCATGTAGTCTTGTTTGTCGACGCAAAGGCGGACGTACTGTCGCCGATGCTTGTGGGCCTCAGCTTCCCGTTCCCCAAGGAATCCAAGGCATTGCTGATAAATAAAATCTATCTTCCCGTAGACCGCTTTCGGTCGTAGATCCGCAACCTTGGCAATTCCCCGGATCGGCTTCTTGGTAACGATTTCCTGGAAGACGGTTTTGTTCTCATGCGGTTTGCGTTGCCTGTGCAGCGGCGAGGTAACAACTGAGAAGACGCAGCCACATTCCTTGCATTTGATACGCTGAGACGTCTTTAGTTTGGCCTTGCAGGTATATGCGTTGGGGTTTGAATAGACGCCAACTCCACGGTTGCAACAGGCTCCCGACGGACAAGATGGTTCATCGGGCGCTTGAAGATACGACGAAATCCGTTCGAACTCTGCCCGAATTGCCTTATTCGACTTTATCGCTGTCGAGGAGCCGCAGAGCTTACACATCAGAAGGCCGTCAGGCATCTTCATGCTCTTATTGATGAGCCGATAGTTGTCACGTTTCCCGGTATGTCCGGCCGTTGGTCTGCCCCGCTTGACCCAGGTCAAAGCTTCAACACCGAAGCCTTCACAAGTTGCGTTGCGGCAAGCGTTGACCTGCAAATCTCCGCAAGCCTCTGGAAAACGTAGGCT
>Ga0189288_10406_pt1 | contig 13347 bp, 15 predicted proteins | sample UW105minimetaG_FD_130316 | JGI IMG/M metagenome (GOLD analysis project Ga0189288, IMG submission 130316) | Marine microbial communities from the Costa Rica Dome - UW105 mini metaG | ecosystem: Environmental > Aquatic > Marine > Oceanic > Photic zone | place: Costa Rica: the Eastern Pacific... | reverse complement strand
GCCTGGCAATGCCTATAGCCAGTATTGCATTGCAGAGGCCCCCATGTGCTTGCCACTGGGCGATTACTCCGCAGAAGACGGCGCCAGCGCATTCGTCAATCCAATGACCGCGCTCGGCTTCGTGGAGAATGCAAAAAGCGATGGACAAGATGCAATTCTTCACACCGTAGGCGCCTCTAACCTTGGGCAAATGCTGACACGCATCTGCAAGGAGGATGGGATTGGCCTTGTGAATATTGTCCGCAAAGAGGCCCAGGTCGATTTGCTTAAAAACCTAGGCTCTACCCATATCGTGAATTCGTCCCATGACGCCTTCATGCAGCACCTCAGGGAAGCAATCGCTGATACAAAGGCTTTCTACGGGTTTGACCCGATCGGCGGCGGAAAATTGGTGGATACTGTTTTCAAGGCCATGGAACAGGTGGCCAGTGCAAAGATGACCGAGTATTCGCGATACGGCTCCAGCCTGCAAAAACGCATGTTCATCTACGGCCGTCTCGATATGGGGCTGACGACCTTGTCGCCCAGCTATGGGTTTGGATGGACACTGTCTGGCTGGCTCTTGTTTCCGTTCCTTCAATCCGCTGGAAGAGAAACAATTGGACGGATGCGCCAACGCGTGCTGGAAAACCTGACAACCACTTTTGCCAGCAACTACAAAGAACGCGTTAGCCTCGAGGAAATGCTCACCAAGCAAGCGGTAACCGATTATCGCAGCATGAAAACCGGGGAGAAGTACCTCGTCATGCCGTGGAAATAGCGCACTGCGACGCGCTGTTTTGAAGCGGTGCTTTTCCAAAAGCAAACAAAGTTAAAAAACGCAAAACGTCATTTAATCTTACTCTAGGACTGAAAGCCGGTCTGAGCATGGTCTGGCGATGTGAATACTTCACGTTCCAGGCAAATATTCTTTTGTCCGAACAATTCGTGCAGGCAAATTTTTATAATCAACTTTTTTCTAGCTGCACCCTCACTTTCGTGCATAGATGATCTTGGCTGCAGTGCATTATGCTCTTTGGGGGGAGAACATGGCATCGGGGAAAAGTTCCGAGTTCCAACGTCAATTCCGGATTCAGGAAGCGTTGGACGTAAACTCGACCACGCCAGCCTTCGCTTTTTCGTTCCTTACAGCGTTCTCTGTGCAGATTTTTCAGGTTGGATGGCAGGCTCTGAGCTTTTGGGCGTGCATGCCCCTGCTCATAATCATTATTGTACAGGGCCTCAGCATTAAGAGTTATCTTGGCCTTAGGAACCGCGAGCGACCAAGCGATGTCTCAGACCGACGGCTGAATGTTTTCCTGATCACTTCGCTTGTGCTTGGTTTCAGTTGGGGAAGCTTTGTATTGCTTGTCGCCCCGCATACCGACCCCGACAGCGTTATGATTCTGTACACGATCAGCTTTTTTGGGCTTTTCGGAGGGGCAACCACAGTTTCAAAGCGCGTTGTTCTTGGGTTCGGTCTCCCGCTCACCGGATTGTCTTGGCTCGCAATGGTTCTCTACGGCCCATTGCCCGCTTTGGTGCCCACACTCATGAGTTCGCTCGGTGTTCTCTCGATCATCCAGTTCATGCAGCGCAACCACCGCAACACGGTCGAAAACATTGAACTCACGCTAGAAAACACCCAATCCTTGGCCGAACGGCTCGCGGCGGAAGAAGAACTTCGTATTGCCGAAGCCAAAGCGGCGCAGGAGCTTCAAGAGCGTCAATCTCAGATCTCAGCAATGCAGCGCGAGATGATCAATGCAACGCCGTTTCCATTGGTGCTGACGCATAGCAATGAAGCGATCCAGATTACCCCGCAAGCACGGACCCAGTTCGCAATCGGCGACATGGAGCTATCGGAATTCACTTTGACAGATTTCTTCTGCGATCCCAAAGATCAGCAGAAAGTCGGCAAGATCATCGCTCAAGACGGTCAGGTAGACGATTACGAAGTTTTGATGCACGGGCTTGATGACAAGGAATTTTGGGTCACCTTGTCGATGCGCCCGCTGGAGTATGACGGTAAGCCCTGTTGGCTGAGTGCAATCTATGTGATTGACGCGAGAAAGCGGATTGAACAGGACCTTGCAGAAGCCAAGGTTGCCGCGGAAAACGCGCTGGTCGAATTGAAAACCGCACAGGCGTCACTTGTGCATGCAGAGAAGATGGCAAGTATCGGCCAACTCACGGCAGGCATCGCGCATGAAATCAAGAACCCGCTGAATTTTGTGAACAATTTCTCCAAGCTTTCGCGAGAACTCCTCGACGAATTGGTCGAAGTTCTTGAAGAGCCAATTCAAGCCCTCGAGGAAGAGAAACGCGAAGATGCCGAGGATCTCATCGATACGGTTCAGCAAAATCTCACTAAAATTGACGAACACGGCTCGCGCGCAGATAGCATCGTCAAAAATATGTTGGCGCATTCCCGTGAGGGCGGCGCTGAAATGCAGCTCGCAGACCTGAACGCAATTGCCAAAGAGGCGCAATTGCTTGCATTCCACGGAGCACGGGCAACGGATAAGTCCTTCAACATTGACCTACAGACAGATTTGGGACGCGATGTAGGCAATGTCACGTGCCAGCCACAAGAGCTTCAACGTGTCATCCTAAATCTTTGCTCCAACGGTATGTACGAAGCCACCAAACGCGCCAAAACCGAAGGCACGGCGCCGTTCCTAAAGGTGTCCACCCATACGGACGACGATAGCTACATCGTCGAAGTGCAAGACAATGGAAATGGCATACCGCCGGAGGTCCAAGACAAGGTGTTTAATCCCTTTTTCACAACGAAGCCGCCAGGCGAAGGAACCGGATTGGGGCTATCGATAAGTTATGACATCATCAAGCAACATGGCGGTCTAATGACATTCGAGACGGAAACTGGAAGGGGGACCATATTGCGCATCTCCCTCCCCCAGGCGTCGTGATAAATTTGAAAGAGATCGAAAATGGTACTGAAAATTTTAGTCGTTGATGATGAACCGGATGTAGAGCCTCTATTTCGCCAGCATTTCCGCCGCGAAATCCGCAAAAATCAGTATGAATTCAGCTTCGCCTTAAGTGGCAAGGAGGCGCTAGCCCATTTGGAGACAACTGACAGCAATGAGATGGTGCATTTGATTTCGGATATCAATATGCCGGAAATGACTGGAATTGAATTGCTGGAATTGGTCAAAGCCAAAACGCCGGACCTGCCTGTCATCATGATCACCGCCTATGGCGACGAAGAAACCAAGGCACGGGTTTTGGAAAAAGGCGCAGAGCAACTCATCTCCAAACCCGTTGATTTTACATTGCTGAAACAGGAGCTCGGCAAATTTGCGGACACCTTAGGCTCATGAAGGACGCTTATAGGATTCTGGTTGTCGATGATGAGCCTGACGTTGAGGCCTTGATTACGCAAAAATTCCGACGGGAGATCCGCAAAGGCGAAATGGAGTTCGTCTTTGCCGTGAACGGCGAAGACGCGCTCGAAAAGCTGGAGCAAGCTTCGGATGTCATGATGGTGCTGTCAGACATCAACATGCCCAAAATGGACGGGCTGACACTGCTGCTCCATCTGGGCGAAAAACATCATAATCTCAAAACGGTGGTCGTGTCGGCATATGGCGACATGAAGAATATTCGCTGCGCGATGAACCGTGGCGCATTCGATTTCATAACCAAGCCGATTGAGTTCACAGATCTTGAAGCCACAATCCGCAAAACACTGTCACATGCCGAAGAGTTCCGGAAACTAGAGCTTGAGAAGGCCGAAGCCGAACTCGTGCAAGCGACGCTGTCCCGTTACTTCTCCCCAAGTGTCGTCGAAGCACTTGCATCAGATGAGAATGAACTGACAACCGGCGGAAAGCGGCAACAAGCGACCTTCCTGTTCACCGACTTAGCCGGATTTACCCCGCTTGTTGAACGCACCGCCCCGGAACGCGTTGTGGAGCTTCTTAACGACTACATTGATGGCGTCGCCCGGACCATTTTTCAGAACGAAGGCACCGTTATGAAAGTGGTCGGTGACTCGATCCAGGCGATTTTCGGAGCGCCTGTGCCCTATGCTGACCATGCCGCACACGCAGTGAAAACCGCACTGGAAATCGACGCTTTTGCACAATCTTACCGTCAGACATGGGCAGAAAGAGGCGTCCAACTGGGCGTCACGCGGATGGGCATTCACAGCGGCGAGGCGATCATTGGCAACTTTGGCGGTGAGACGTTTTTCGATTACACAGCCTATGGCGACGCGGTGAATGTGGCGGCACGTCTTGAGGCGGCCAACAAAACGATTGGAACGCGCATTTGTGTGAGCTCGGATGTTGCCGCGCGCATTCCGGATTTTTGTGGTCGTCCTGCAGGTTTGCTACGCTTACCCGGCAAATCACACCCGCTGGCAGGGTTTGAGCCCCTGCTGCCAGAGCAAGCAGCTTCAGAGGAAATGCAGTTGTATCGGGACGCTTACGCAGCCCTTGAGGCTGGCAGCCCCGATGCGCGGCAAGCATTTGCCAGCCTGTTGGCCCAAGCCCCAGAAGATCCGCTTACCCTCTTCCACCTCCAGCGCGCTCTTAACGGTGCAACCGACACCGTTGTCGATGTCACAACCAAATAGGCGCAAAAATCCTGGACCTAAGTTTCAACGCTTGCTGCAGGCTCAAGCGCAGGCACCGCGAAATCCACCTTGAAGCCCTTTCGCGGCTGCCAAATCCTGCAAAAAATAAGTAACTGCACCCCCATTGCACGAGTGACAACACGGCCACTGCGGCAACCACCGGGTACGGCGCCGCCTTGATAAGCGAAAGCTCATGCGCCTATGCCCCAACGAGGATGAATTCGTTGGCCTCAGAGCTCGCTACACGCCCTGAAAAGTCGCTCACGTCGCAACGCATTGAACACAAAATAGTTGCAAAGCGGCACGCTATGATCGCGCACCAAAAAAGAGGCGTGCAGCAAGCACACAGTTGAAAAAAGCTCTGTCAAATTAATTTTGGATATGTTCGCTACTCGTCTAGTTCCGCGGCAGGTGTAGATAAGACGATGAGCACATGGCGACATGTCTGAATTTTAAAGCAGCAACGGCACTAGCTTTGGTAATTGGCCTGCCGGGCATGTAAGCAAGAGCGCAATCTGCCTCAGGCGATCTTGTGCAAGCAGAAACCGTAGCGTCGAGCCAATCAATCACGATAGGGCGGTTTCCCTCGGTTTTCGACGCTCCAAGCGCTTATGCCGGCGCGCCAAATGCGGGCTTTGTCGGTTTGTCCTATGTCAAAAAAGGTGGTGACGCCAACGGTGACATCGCGGCGGGCTATACCTTTGGCAACGCGGTTGAAGCCGTTTCGGTTACCGGAACTCTGGTGGTCACTGACCTTGATCACTTTGCCGACTCAGGCAACCTCAACATGTCGCTGTCGCGGTTCGTGGCGACGGGCAGCCGCTCGCTCACCTTTGTTGGAGCAACGGTAAACGATCTGGCCGGATGGGGCAAAACGGGCGATGCTTCGTACCGCGTATATGCATCCCACATCTTCACCATCGGCGACTGGACCGATGAAATTCCGATGCAGGTGACATTTGGCTGCGGAGACACGGCAAAGGCTGTCAAAGGCAAAGCTTCTGAGTGCGGTTTCTTTGGCGGCGTCGGTGTGGGCCTGACAGCCAATCTTGGCGTCAGCGCGTCGTTTACCGAATTTCAGGTCAATGCAGGCGTCAGCTTTGGGATCACGCAAGTGCCAGGCCTCGGCATGAGCATTTGCGTCTGAGACATCGGCGAAAACGTTGGCGATAGAACAACCTTTCTTTCGCTCGGCTAAGGTTTCTGATTTTAGGAGTTAGACCATGAAACACTATAAAACCGCACTCGCTGCGATCGTGAGCACAGCTCTGATGGCGACAACGCCTGCTTGGGCCGGCAGCAAAGAAAATGATGCAGGCGCTGACACTTCAGCCGGTGAAATTGGTCAGATTGCAAATTCAACTCCTGTCACTTTTGAATTTGAATTTAGCGGAGGCCCCATAGTTAGTGGATTCATTGGCGCACACCTACAGCAGTTGGAGGCCGCCGGGATACCAACAGATAACGTCGTCATAATAGAAGAAGAACGATAGCAAAGGCTTATCAACATAAGCATGGGCAACAGTTGAACGCGATTAGGAGGCTGCACCGAGGCGCGCAGCCTTCTGTTTTTGGAACGTTTCTCGCACCTCCACATCGCTGCTCGGCAGAACGATCACGCGTGGCAAACGCGTTTGGTCCATGCAACCGCACCTAGGCGGGCAGATGAGCAAACTTGCGCAAGCCGCCTGCATCGTGAAACCCGACGCTTGCGCCCGTTTATCCACGACACATTGAGCGCACCTTGGTCACAAGGTGCCTGCGACGCCCACAAATCATTAACCGCCCCTCCCCCCCTCCTGTTCTTTCTCTCGTCACAGGACCGGTCACAGCCCGGCTGTGTCAGACCTCAGTCTTGAAAGGATGATTTAGCCGGGGGCCACAAAGGTCGGCTTATGAGACCTGCTCGCCGCTTTAACGGCACTGCGCATCTGCGAAAGGCGCGACGCGATCAGTCTCGGGCGTCTCATGGCCGCGTATCCGTCTGGTAGCGGCCGTAGCGGCGCTCATCCCCGCCGGTAACACGCGCGGGAATGCTGACGTGACCGACCATACCGACCGGGTGAATGCCCCCATGCACGGCCATCAGACTACTCTACCCAAACCACTCAATACGCCGACAGCACCGAGCGCCGATAGGATCAGTGGCAGGCCAGCCGGGATAGGCACAGCAGATAGCGCGATATCGAAGCTCACCGCCTCTAAGGCCAAAGAGCGAGGGCCGTTGAAGGTTTCTTAAATAAAACTGTCTGCCACCAGCGTCAGGGTTTGCCCTTCGTAGCCGAGCGAGGCGGAGGTCACATCCACCGAGCAATGCGTCCATCCAACCGTGCCACTGATTGTGATGGGGTCAATCGACAAGGAAAACGCCGTATCAACAAGCGCGTCTGCAGAAGCAAACAAAGACACTGAGGACGTACGCGCCTGCGTTGCTCCTTGGGTTGCAACCCAAGCGTCGGTCAGGTTCCAGGATAGCGCCGCCGTTGGGCCACACGGCGCAGGCCCGCAGCCCCGCCGACTGCCGCGCCCAGCAGCCACAGGCTGGCGGGCAGGGGCACAGGGGCCGGTGCGCTGGCTGTGTAGAGATAGGCAGAGCCGCTGGCGGGTCCATTATCGTCATCGCCGTTCACAATGGCTGTGCTGCCAGAGATGGCGACCGACAGCCCGAACCGGTCCCAACTCGCTCCGTCATTTGCAATAAGTTTGGTCTCTACCGGGGTTGAGAGATTCGCAATGTCATAGAAATAGGCAGACCCGCTGGCGCTGCCATTGTCGTCATCGTAGGGCGCCCCCACAATGGCCGTGGTGCCAAAGATGCCGACGGACCACCCGAAAAGGTCATTTGCCGCCCCGGCAGTTGCGAGGAGTTTGGCGGTTTCCGTCAGCGAAACCGAACCGTTTGGGTCGAGAGACGAGAGATCAAAGAGATAGGCCGCGCCGCTGTTGGTGCCATTGTCGTCATCGTCATCGAAGGGGGCCCCCACAATTGCCGTGGTGCCAAAAATGCCAACGGAATACCCGAACTCACCGCCGGACACCCCGTCAGATGCGGTGAGCTTGGCGATTTGATCGCCAGTCCTCGCGTTAAACAAATAGGCGCTGCCATTGTCGTCATCGTAGGGCGCCCCCACAATGGCCGTGGTGCCAGAGCGGGCGACAGACCGCCCGAAATAGTCACGCCCCGCCCCGTCGTCTGCGGTGAGCTTATGGGTTTGGATGCCGGTCGTCGTGTCAAACAGATAGGCAGAGCCGCTGTAGGTGCCGCTGCCTTGCGCACCCACAATGGCCAAGTTACCAGAGATGCCGACGGACCACCCGAAACTGTCACGCGCCGCCCCGTCAGATGCGATCAGCTTCTGGGTTTGCGCGCCAGTCGTGGTGTCAAACAGATACGCAGAACCGCTGAATCTGCCATTGTCGTCATCGGACGGCGCCCCCACAATGGCCGTGGTGCCAGAAAGGCCGACGGACGTCCCGAAATAGTCATTCGCCGCCCCGTCATCTGCGATCAGCTTCTGGGTTTGCGTGCCGGTCGTCGTGTCAAACAGATACGCAGAGCCGCTGTCGTCGCCGTTGTCGTCATCTTGGTACGCCCCCACAATGGCCGTGCTGCCAGAGATGCCGACAGAATACCCGAAATTGTCACCCGCCGCGGCGTCACCTGCGGTGAGTTTGTTTGTCAGCGCCACGGGTGTTGCGTTGGCAAGAGTGACACCACTCAGGAGAACAACGGGTGCAAGACTAAGGACTGATCGCATACTGACCTCTTAAAAACGAAAAGTACTCAGCAGTAAGTTGAACATCTTCATTCAGTACGCAAGCCCTTTCTTGACCGTTTGGTCAGACGCGAATTCAGGAGTTAGGCGGAGTAAGGTTTTCCACACCTCTATTTGGCACAAGTCCCTGCGGTGAATATTGAAATCTCCATGTCAGTGATCTCAAATGAGTTTGTAGCCCTGTCTGAACCCATGAGATTCCAGTGCCCCTCCTTACGATGCAGTGCCGGACTTGAGGCCCGTTGTCCACCTTGTCGCCAATCCCATTTATACAACTCTAGGTAGCATCGATGCATCAGTTTTGGGCTTCGGCATCAAGAGAGATGATTGGTGATCTTGTCTTTGTGACACAAACAGGGAGCCAATGATGGAGAATATTGCAGGAGTACTCTTCGGCTTTCTCGCCGTCTTTTTGGTCGTGTGGTTTTTCATCCTGCTTCCCGCAGGAATGGCTGAGCGACGGAACCGCAGTCAATTGATCTGGGTTCTGATCAGCTTAGTGGGGTCACCAATCTTAGCGTGTCTGCTTTTGTTGGCTTTGGGCGACGATGGGGAAAAGGCCGAGTAGGCAAGCTGCTTCAGTGAAGAGCAGACTTGATTGGTTGAGCAGCAGCCTTGAGGGCGCGTGTTCTGTTAAGGCGTTCATCTACTGATGCTGATCATGCGTCACTCGCCACGCGTTTCCTCCACTCTCCTGAACATGGCTGAGATCAGCTGGTGGGAGAGATGCACTTGGGTCTGTCGACCGGGCTGCGCACAGAACCAATTATCAAGCGTTGCCTAGCATCAGCAGCGGTGTAGACAAAAGGTGGACTAAGGTTCCTGTGATGATTGCGGCGTAAGCAACATCAATATCTGAAATCTGTAGTGTGGTGCCGGTCGAGGGACGATACGCAACTCATTTCATTCGCAGCCCGAACCCCCGCTTAAACCCCTGTATTTACAAACGTATTGCTAGCTGGATACCGACCGATGTGCCGCGGTTTGCTACTGTCATTTGCGGATGAGTTTTCGGCAAACCTATACGAAAGTATTACCGTTGTTTTGGGGTCGCTACGGTTAGCTACAGGACGCTCAGTAACCGCAGTTCTTGTAGTCGCTAGCCATACACTCACGGGCCATAGCATGAGCCTCAGCGATTTGCTCAGCAGACATTTCCGTGGCTACGATGCCCCTATTCTTGGCTCCAATTTCATCCCTTTTGGCACTGCTGATATTAAACCCAAAGTGCGCAATTACATCGTGTTGGAAAACGCCGCGTTCGTCTAAGTGCAAGGCACCTAGCCAGTTTTTTAAAGATTATTTTGCCATCACAATCTCGAATTATTGGGGGCGCCGCGACCTACTCACTTTCTTGGTTTCGTCAAAAGCTGAAGTTTACATTTAGTGAACCTATCATCTGCCCCTCGTTTTGGCCGAGAAACTCTTCCGTAAGATAAGTCAATCCATAGAATAAAGACATACCTTCAGGGTTTTGCCAATGGAGGCCAGCCCGCAAACGACTGCGCCGCCTTTTGACGCTAGGCCCCTCATTATCGGGCAGATAGATGCTGTCTCCCACCGCCGCATAATCGCCGCCTACTACAAAAGTTAAGCCCGCCGCGCCATGATTTGTTCCGTAATAAAGATGGCCGGTAGTGACATCCCGCAAAAGCAAATTATCGCGGCCGGCGAGGCCCCAAAAAGCGTCAAAACCAAACCGCGCGACTTCTTCTACACCAGCGGAGATCTCAAAAAACGGGCGCACGTTCAATGGACCATATTCATAGCTCTTAGCGATCTCAACAGTTCCCCTTAGGCGGGTGCTATTTTCGATCTGATCGTTTAAGCATTTCGGGGACATTTTCCCAAATAATCTATGGACCTTATTTTGAACCTTAGCCATATTAGTCTGCTGACCGGCGAGCACCAAATCAACTCCCGTAGAAATTTCAGCCCCAATAGCGTTAAAGTGAGTATGAATTCCGAACGTGAGCAATCCTGCGTATCGTCGATCACCTGATGCGCGCGGGGCAAGGTTACTCGGCGCTATGATTTCGCCACCGAATCTAAATTCGACAATTTCGCCAAATGTATCAGGCCTGGAGCCGGTCCACTTGTAACCTCGTACTAGGCTCAGAACAGATGATGCTGTGCGCCAGCGATCCTCGCTATCCCCAAAATGGTCGTTAGTGAACAAATAACCATAACCCAAAACTTCGCGTTCCTGCGCCGCAGCTGTCGTCGGTTGGGCTACAATAACAAAGCAGAGGATTGCCATAGCGGCAAAGCAAGTAGGAAGGTCGAAATTTGAAAGATGAGTGCGTTTCATTACACACCCAGCTTGAACTTGTCCTAGCCACTATGTGAGTTCTGCTACGTATCAAAGGGCGCTGTTGTGTATAGGCGAACTATCTGAAAGATGGTTCTGAGCGTTGTTGAAAAATAGTAAATCCCATTATGAGTAGTATTGTTGTGTCTTGGGAAACAATGGACTTGATCACAGAACTGAGGGTTCTGCCAGTCATGGCGTTAAAGCCACCCGGGGGCATATTGCAATCCATAGGCAGTAGGTTCTCTTCACGCGATAAACAATTTTCGCTATAATCGGGATATTCTGACGATGGCGGAGGAGAGAATGCTAAAAGGTTTGCTTTCACTACTTGGCGTAACGCTGGTGACCGGGTGCTCAAATCTGGGTCAAATCAATGGTGTCCCCGTCAATCAGGATGTCAGTAATCTTGATGCTGCACAGATGACTTACTGCGAAAGGCAGCCCATTGTTTGCATTCTAGGTGCGGCGGTCGTGGTTGGGGTGATCACATCCGGCAGTGATGACACCTCTGAGGGTACTGACAATGCCCTAGAGTTTGATCCTACAGAAGTCATCATGTAGGAGCAAATGAGACACCGCAGGCTCCGAGCCACCCCGCACCATGTCTAAGCAAAGAGCCGGACTATTCTAACTCTTCCTAGTAATGGTTGTAGTACCTATCTAGCCTGTACGTACTCTCATAATTCTTCTTCCTGTAGTTTATAAATCTTATTAGTCTTTCACAATATTCCTGAGTGTCTTTCTTTGACGGTAATACTTCTTTGAACGTGTCGAGATGTAGGTCTCTATCAACTCCTCGTAGACTCATTATGTAATCGTAGCCCGGTATTTCTTGTTCAACGGCTAAGTGTATCCCGGTAAGTTTCTTTCTCGCTTCTGACATCGCTTCTTGGAGTAAGCGCACATCAGTAGTTTGAACTATGTAGCTATCATGGATGGACAGAACTGGTCTTTGTCTCTCTGTAAACTTTTTCAGAACGATCTCTGTAATCTGACTATCCGTGTAAATCAGGTTTATTCCCTGATCTGAGCATAGGTCTGGTTCTAGATGGGGGTGTTTCTTTATAAATGCTCTTAACAGTTGACGGAGTTGTACATCAGACAGTGTCTTCTCTAACGAGCCTTTTGTTTGTTCATGTCTGAAGGCTGAGAACGCAGTCTTCTCGGTCTTCGCATTAAGTGCGGTTAGAACAAGCTGTTTGACAGCTGCGCGTTGTTGTTTGAGGTCAAGTTGCGGGAGGATTTGGGTGCCAAGGTCGCACCTGTCGCCTTGACCGTCGATGATACCTTTCTTGGCGCTAAGAATTGCAACGTGGAGACTTCGATAGTCGATCTCAGCAATCGGTAGGTCGTTAATTTTTATCTGCGCCCTGAGGTCTTTGCCTACCTGCTGCCACCAGCCTCCATAGAACCTGCCGTTCATATCCCATGCACCTCTGCCGAAGATGCGTCTTACGAACTTGTTGGTTTGGTCGATAGGCATTCTTTGGGTGGTCCCGTCAGTCTTGGTGCGGTATATGTGTGGTTCTCTTAGTGTGGGGATGTCTATGTAGGTCTCTGCCAGTAGAGCATTGTAGGTATTAAGTTCTTCCCGCATGCTGAACGTCTCGGGCGTATCTTCATACGGGATATCTTTGGACTTCTTTCGGCCTTTCTTCCGAATAGGTTCACCAAACTCATCTACATCATGATCCTTGAGGACGATGCATTCCTTCTTGTGATTGTGGCTCAGTTCATGCGGCTCAAGCCCTATGTCATTGAACAAATCGACCAGTCTCTGGGCGGATCGTATGCGTGTGGTTCGGTTGCCCTTACCCGTTCCTGTGCGATTGTAGCTGCCCTTGGCTAAGTCGATGAACTCCTGCTCATGCAGACAGCTGATGACATCCCTAACCCTTGGAGAGATAAAGAGAGCATTATACCGGCTGTCGACCTTGTATGCGTCATTGCCCAGCGCCACCCCGATAGAAAGCCTGGGGTCAGTCTTCCAAGCCAAATAGAGATCAAGCACCACGACTTTGAGATGGTCCCTGCCTGTTGCTCTGCCCTTGTTTTTGCTTCTTCCGCTGATGGACAGCCGTTGCTCATCAGAAAAGCTGCTGAAAACCTCATCAATGACTTTGTTTACCTCTTTGTGCTCAGACCAAACGCGGACATCGAATGGCCGTGAGTATCACACATCTATTGATGTCATTTCTGAGTTCAGCGGGCTGGCTTACAGTGTCTGCTGGGGTCAAAGTATTGGGTCTTCTCGGCAAGGAAATATTGTTTGAAAAAGAGTGGGGCGCAGGCCGTCTGTAGGTCGCCTTGTCAAAGAGGTTTTTGTGGCGCTTAGCCTGTAAGAGAACGTATACATTTTATGAGAGGTGTTAAGCCCGTCAGTTCTTTTAACAGTCTGGCAGGCTGCTACGGCTGATAGATTCAAACCAAACCTCAAGTCTAACTGCGCAAGTTCTTTTTCGTAATTCTCAATCACCCTGCACTGCTCATGTAGAACTTGAGTATATCCATAGGGGACACCAAAAACTGTATCCGAAAGTGTATAAATAGGCTTGTCCGTTATCAAATGAAGTGGTCCGATTGAGCTGACTGCGTTGAGGACGGCCTGGCTCATCGATTGTGATCCTATGCGGCGCGCCCGAGATTGAGCAAGCGTCGCTGTTTCATTGTTC